>Ga0197143_1000337_pt1 | contig 54956 bp, 47 predicted proteins | sample GBS70_MetaG_FD_148603 | JGI IMG/M metagenome (GOLD analysis project Ga0197143, IMG submission 148603) | Sediment microbial communities from Great Boiling Springs, Gerlach, Nevada, United States - GBS 70_MetaG | ecosystem: Environmental > Aquatic > Thermal springs > Hot (42-90C) > Sediment... | reverse complement strand
TCATCTCGCCACCACCTCACGGCGTCTTGGCCGCCCCTGCCCTGTGGACGTGCCCCATCGGCCAATTTCAGGGTACTCTCTGGCCATATGGGGTATAAAACAAATCAGCAGTTGGCAACCCTCCTCTACGCTCGGGGAGGGCGAGCGGAAGTCCTCTGGCTCGCCCTGCTGTGGAGGCTTCGACCCAATATCGCGCTCGACCGCAAAGAGAGCGTCCCTACGATCCCACCCGCTACGTGACCGAGGCGCTCCTGATGACCGACTCGGAGCGGGACACAGGCCCTTCATAACCCCAAGATTGTGCTCAAGCGGCGGCCCTCTTCGCTCAACCGATACCAGACGGTCACCGGACGCGTCGCACGGACCTCCCGCGAGATCAAGCGCAGCCGCTCCAATTTCTGGAGCTTCTCGGCCAACACCTTCGAGCTGATTCCCTCGAGCCGCTTCCGAAGGTGAGTGGGGCGCTGCGGCCCCTCCTGCAAAATGCGCAGGATATCTCGAAGCCAGCGACACTTCAGAACGTCGGCCAGAACGGGCAGAGGAATTCCCCGCTGCTCGCATGCGGAGATGAGGTGAACGAGCCGCCATCCTTGATCCGTCAGGTGATACTCGGCACGCTGTGGGTATCCGTGGAAGACGTGCACCCGGACGAGCCCACTTCCCTGCAGTGCGTGCAAACGCTCGTAGAGCACCTTCGTTGAAAGTCCCCCGATCGTCCGCTTCAACTGACCCGGCCGGACGACTCCTTCAGCCAAGTGACGCAATACAAGGGCTGTCCACTTGTAGCGCAACGCGTTCAAGGCCTCCGCCGATTCCCAGATGCCCAACGACTCCATGCTTCACCCTCCCGTGATCAATATACCGAAAAGTGCCTTATTGACGAACGCGCACGCGAAGTCTATCCTAGTACATGTTATGCGGTCATGAGAAATGGGCTCCGCGAAGCCCGAGATTCTCACACGGAGGGAGAGATGATGCGTATCAGGAAGTTTGTGCTTCTGTCGTTCGTGATCGTGGTCGGTGTTGCGTGTGCCATTTACGGCCAGCGGCGGGTGGCTCGAGGCGATGTCGAAAGCCTCAGGCTGCCGAGCTATCGAAACTGGACCCATGTCAAAAGCATGGTGATCTTTGACGAGAAGCATCCGCTCTTTGGGTCCTTCGGCGGCATCCACCATATCTACGTGAATGCCATTGGGCGACGAGCGAGTGAAACCGGAGGACCGTTCCCGGACGGCAGCCAGCTCGTCTTCGTCCTCTACGAGCATGTCAACGAGCAAGGCGCGTACGTGGCCGGGAAGAAGAAGGTGGAAGCCATCATGGTCAAGAATCGGCAACGCTTCCCGGAGACTGGGGGATGGGGTTTTCAAGCCTTCGATCCGCAGACGCGCCGACCTCTCATCAAAAATGCCGACGTGAAATCGGCCTGCTTTGACTGCCACGCCGCGCAGGCGGACAACGATTACGTCTTCTCGCGCCTGGTCCCCTGAGGGCGATGAGATCGAAGAGGATCGCCTTCGGGCGATCCTCCCCCTCTTCTGCTCGCACTTTCACTCCCTCTCGCCGCGACGCTTGGAGGCTTATTTCCTTGCGCCCTTCCTCGTGCGCGACTACAATTCGACTTGGACTATAAGGAGCAAGCTATGGAGCCGCGCGTCGTGCAAGGAGCGCTGCGAGCTGAGGGTTTGCGATTCGCCATCGTCGCCAGCCGTTTCAATGACTTCGTGACGAACCGATTGCTCGCCGGAGCGCTAGACGCCTTGGAGCGATTGGGCGCCGAAGAGAAGAACGTCGTCGTCTACAAAGTGCCGGGCTCATTTGAACTTCCGCTGATGGCCAAGCGACTCGCCACGAGCGGACGCTGGGACGCGATCATCTGCTTGGGGACGATTATTCGGGGGGAGACACCACACTTCGAGTATATCGCGGCCGAAGCTGCCAAAGGCATCGCGACGGCGGCCCTGGAGACGGGCGTGCCCATCGTCTTCGGCGTGATCACCGCTGATACGCTCGAGCAAGCTATTGATCGCGCGGGCGCGAAAAGTGGCAATAAAGGATTCGAGGCAGCCATGACGGCTGTCGAGCTGGCGAACCTTTATCGAGAAGCGTGATTCTTCGACGGGTCTCAGTCCGTCGAAGTGATCTTTGACAGCCCGGACGGTCTATGGGGTCCAGACGCAAAGCGCGAGAATCTGCCATGCAGATGCTCTACCAGTACGACGTCGCCCGTCCACCGATTGACGAGCTGTTGGAGACCTATTGGAGCGAGCTGCGCCCCAATGTGGATGAGGACGTGCGCCGTTTCGCGACCTCGCTCGTACTCGGAACACTCGAGCGCCTGGAGACCATAGATCGGTTGCTCGCCAGCCGCGCTGAACACTGGCGCATCGAACGCATGGCGACCGTAGATCGAAACATCCTGCGCCTGGCCATATACGAGCTGCTCTACGAGACGGAGACACCGAAGATCGTCATCATCAACGAGGCCATTGAGATCGCGCGCCGGTACTCGACCTACGAGGCGACGCAATTCATCAACGGACTGCTGGATGCCATCCGAAAGCAGTTGGACGCCGAACCGCCACCGCGCTGTTCGGCTCCTTCCTCCGAGACTGTCAGCTCCTCACCAGGGTATCCCCCGCGGTCTCCGGATCGCGCGAGGACCCTGTGGCAGTGGGATGAGGAAGAGCCGTGACCGGATGAGTGCTCTCATAGTGCTTCTTCTCCCAGTGGGATTCTCCGATCCCGTATCCCCTCGCGATCGAGAGCGTCACGTCCTTGAAAGACCTCCCACCTCGCTTCCTTTTGGAGGAGCACCAGCGGACGAGGGGGCTGACCGACCTGCGAATCTGACCCCCGAAGATTCGACGCGCGAGTGCGCAACCGGCGCGCGCTCTCGCTCGGATGCTTCCCATCCTGGCGCGGCGCGATCTATGGGGAGCAGAGTCCGCGCTCTCTGTGACCGATTCACCGTGTCCCCTACTGCACTCTGACACTCACATCGGCATGAGCCAGAGAGGGAGACCACGCAGCGCTCTCACGAGAAGAGCCTCCTCCGGCACGGCGCGCCAAGAGGCGAAGAATCGCGACATGCGTCCTTTCTTTTTGGGCATTACGTTGACGATGACAGGAGGGCCGACAATCCCGGCCATCGTCGCCGCCAGCTCAATGGCGCGCTGCGCGTTTCCCAACTCATCCACCAGACCATAGGTTTTCGCCTGCTGCCCGGTGAAGATGCGTCCGTCGGCAAAAGCGCGCACGGCTTCCGGAGAAAGCCCGCGCCCTTCGGCGACAGTGCTCACAAATTGCGCGTAGGTGTTGTCAATGACCTCTTGCAGAAGCGTCCTCTCCTCCTCCGTCAGCGGACGGAACGTCGAGAGCACATCCTTGTACGGACCGGACTTGATGACTTCGGATTCGACGCCGAGCTTTTGATAGAGGCGGCGCAGGTTGTTGGTCTTCAACACGACGCCGATCGAGCCGGTGATCGTCCCCGGATTGGCGATGACCTTCTCACAGGCGACGGCGACATAGACGCCCCCTGAGGCGGCGATGTCCCCCAGAGAGGCGACGACCGGAATCCTCCGGCGCTCGCGCAGGCGACGGATCGCCTGGTGGATCTCCTGGCATGCGCCGACGGTCCCCCCGGGACTATTAATGCGCACGACTAGGGCACGCGCCTTCATCTTCTCGACTCGCTCCAAAGCCTCCAAGATGCGTTCCCGCGAAGCCCCGAAGACCGTATCCGTGATGATCCCTTCGATGGCGACCACGGCGACGCGATTCTTCCGTCGAAGACGACGGAATGGTCCTATCATGGCCTCACCTCCAGTATCCCCAACCGACCTTCATGTTCGGTAAGATTGAAGCCGGCAATGCATTCGCGAGCAAGGCGCTCAACAGCGTGTGCGAAGCCGCCAGGGCGAAAAGATTCGGCTCGCGCTGGAACGCGCGCGCCCAGACGTATCCGCCGAAGAACGTCCCCACAACGAGCACGGGATTCGGCAAATGCAAGGCGGCGAAGATCACGGCGACGCCGAGCGCCGTTCGCCTTCCCCTTCCCCAGAGATCTTGCAATCGGCGATGGATGAACCCCTGAAGCGCATACTGCTGCACAAGCGTCCACAGGGGAAGCGTCTTCAGATGAAAGAAGAACCGATCGCCGAGATTCACGCTTCCGAAGGCGAACCCAATAGCGAGAATCCCCACAGCGGCGGCGATCGTCGGGAGAGCGAGCCATCGAAGCGCACGCCCGAGATTGTCCACGCGCAGGCCGATGTCTCGAAACCCATCGCGGTGGAGGACGTTCGAAGAGAAGGCGACCGAAAAAGCCAGCAGCGAGAGAAGAGTGTTCGCCCGCAGAAAGTCCGCTCGATCCTCGATCAGGAGCGGCGTCACCCACATGATGGCCAAAACGGGGAGGAGCCCAAGGATGATCTCCGCGAGCGGATGACCGCGCAAGAGCTTCATCGTCCGTTCCCTCTCTCGACGAAGATCGCGGCTGCGATCGCCTCACACATTCTCGTCATTCGGACACCCCACTCCACCTGGCCTCCCCATGAGGGGGGGCCGCGGGGATGATCACGCGAGGCACGCGGGCACTGATCCCGCTGGTGATCTCATAGGCGATCGTTCCGCACCAGGCGGCTACGTCTTCGGCCAGAATGCGCTGTCCATTCGCCTGACCGATCAGAATCACCTCATCCCCCACGCGCGCCTCAGGGATATCGGTCACGTCCACGAGCGTCCAATCCATGCTCACGCGTCCGACGACCGAAGCGAACTGTCCACGCACGAGAACGCGCCCGCCTGTAGAGAGGGCGCGCCGATATCCGTCGTGATACCCGATCGGCAGCGTCGCGATACGACTAGGACGCGATGTGACGAACGCGCTCCCGTAGCCGAGCGGCGTCCCCGCATCCACGTCTTTGAGAAGAACGATGCGCGTGTGAAGTGAGAGGACGGGGCGCAGCCGACACGCTCCTTCAGGCGTTTCCAGAACGAGCTCGGAGACATGTGGGCCACTCCAGAGTCCATATAACAAGCCTCCCGGACGGACCATGTTTTCCCACGCTTCCGGATATGCGCGCACGCCCGCGCTGTTGGCCACATGCCGATATGTCGGACGAAACCCCATCGCCTCGACCATCTGCAGCGCCTGCCGAAAGCGAGCAACTTGCTCGCGAGTGAACTCCGCCTTCGCCGGATCATCGGCGGCCGCCAGATGCGTCATGAGTCCATCCAAACGGAGGTGCGGGAATCGCGCGAGCGCGCGGAGGACACTGTTCAGCTCCCGAAGGGGAACACCGACACGCCCCATGCCCGTGTCCACCTCCAGATGAACATCGAGAGTCGTCTGCCGGGCGCGCGCGCACGCATCGAGTCGTTCGACCAGGGAGGGATCGAAAACGACCGGCGTCAACCGATATTCCAGCACGAGGTCCTGCTGCCCCCGCAGGACGCCGAAACAGAGGATGGGCCGAGAAATACCCGCCGCTCGCAAGGCCACGCCCTCTTCCACCGTAGCGACGCCGAACCAATCGGCTCCCACTTCCTCCAAACAGCGCGCGACCGCTACAGCCCCATGCCCATACGCCTCAGCTTTCACGACGGCGCAGATTTTCACCGCCGGGCCCACCCGGGCTCGAATCGCGCGGAAGTTATGGACGAGATGCCCGAGGTGGATTTCCGCCCACGTGGGCCGATGTCTCTCCGAGAGAGAGTCAACGACGGTCAGGGACATGTCGCCATTTCCCTAACGGGGTTCCCGCGTGGGGTGCCCCCACTTGAGCAGAGCACCCGCTCAGGCCCCGTGTCAAGTAGGTTCTTACAAGGGGGGTCGGTGTGTGAAAGGAAATGCCTGTTCATAGGCATGCGCGGCGCGCAAAAGTGTCGCTTCGCCGAAATGGCGAGCATGCAGCTGCAGTCCAATCGGCAATCCTTCGCGCGAAAGCCCAATGGGAATACTGATTGCCGGGATGGCCGCCAAGTTCGCCATGATCGTGTAGATATCCGAGAGGTACATTGCCAGGGGATCTTCGGTCTTCTCTCCCAGGCGAAAAGCGACTGTCGGCGATGTCGGTCCCACAATGAGATCGCATCGCGTGAACGCCTCGCGGAAATCCCGCTCAATCAATGTGCGCACCTTCAGGGCTTTCAGGTAATAGGCGTCGTAATATCCCGCCGAGAGCACATACGTGCCGAGCATGATGCGCCGCTTGACCTCTGCCCCAAACCCCTCCTGGCGCGTTCGCCGATACATCTCGCGGAGGGTCCGCGCGCCTTCGGCTCGATATCCGTAACGCACGCCGTCGTAGCGAGCGAGATTGGAGGAGGCTTCGGCCGTGGCGATGATGTAATAACACGCAATGGCATACTCGGTGTGAGGAAGCCGGATCTCCACGATCTCCGCCCCCAGATCGGCGAAGCGATGGATCGCTTGCCACACCGCCGTCTTCACCTCCTCGTCGAGTCCAGGACCGAAGTACTCTCGCGGCACGCCGAGACGCAAGCCCCGGATCTCGCCGTTCAACGCCGCCACGTAATCCGGCACGGGATGATTCGAAGATGTCGAATCACGCGGGTCGCGCCCGGCGATGACCTGCAGGACGCGAGCCGCATCCGCGACGGTCTTTGTAATCGGCCCAATCTGATCGAGCGATGAACCATAAGCGACCAGACCATACCGCGAGACGCGACCATAGGTCGGCTTCAGTCCGACGACGCCGCAGAAGGCCGCCGGCAAACGCACGGATCCCCCCGTGTCCGAGCCGAGGGCGACCACGCAGAGATCAGCGGCGACGGCCGCGCCAGACCCTCCCGAGGATCCCCCGGGCACGCGTTCAAGATCCCACGGGTTGCGCACAACTCCGAAGGCAGAATTCTCATTGGACGAGCCCATGGCGAACTCGTCGCAATTGGTCTTGCCGATGATGATTGCCCCGGCCTCGAGCAAGCGCTCGACAGCCGTTGCGTGATAAGGGGGGACGAAGTTGCGGAGGATCTTAGAGGCGCACGTCGTCCGAAGCCCGCGCGTGCAGATATTGTCCTTGATGGCGATGGGAACGCCCAGAAGCGGGCGCCACTCTCCACGCGCCAGGTCGCGATCCAACGCCTCGGCGCGCCGCAGCGCCTCGTCCTCATTAAGGGTGAGGAAAACGCCGAGCCGTTCGTTGAGTGCCTCAATGCGCTCGAACGTCCGCACGCAGACTTCCCGCACGCTCGTCGTTCCCGTTCGCAACGCCTCGTGCAGTCGGTCCACCGTCAGTCCGATCAGGTCCATCATCCCTCCTCGATGACTCGCGGCACGCGGAAGTATCCGCGCGCCGGATCCGGAGCATTCCCGAGTGCTCGCTCCTGTCCGAGCCCCTCGCCAACCTCATCATCGCGCTGCGCGTAATCGGCACGCTCTTCGCGACCGGCGTGCGCCATGGGCGAAACGTCCGTGGTATCCAGCTCGTTCAGCTTCTCGACGTAGGCGACAATAGCCGCCAGTTGAACAGTGAAGCGCTCCTTCTCCTCTTCGGTGAGCTCCAAATGAGCCAGTTCGGCGATCTTCTCGACATCCCGCTTGGTGATCGGCATCGGTGTTCCTCCCGCGCCGTGCGCGTGAGCTCGCAAAGCTCTAATGATAGCGTAACCGCTGCCGCGAAACTAGGAATGAGAGACGCCCCTTGCTTTCGCGCCGATGCGACAAAGAGCCATCTTGACAACCCACTACTTCCTCTGCTATATTCTTTGGCGTTGAGTGATTGGGTTAGGCGCGTAGCTCAGGGGGAGAGCACTACCTTGACGCGGTAGGGGTCAGCGGTTCAAATCCGCTCGCGCCTACCATTTTTATTTGGTATCCTTACGGCTCGACGGGGTGGCTCTCGATGAGAGTGCCCGTGCGAAAGAAATAACGATGGGACGAGCGGGAAGAAGAGATGGGCATGTGGGTTCGTCTTCCGGGAGGGGAAACGGTTGAGGTCCCATCGGGGGTGACGGCGGGCGAGGCCATCGCCCATGCCGATCACGAGGTGGCCAAGCGCGCTCTGGTCGCCCGAGTCAATGGACGGCTTGTGGACTTGGCGCACCGCCCTGAGGAGGGAAGCGTCATCGAACCCATCTTAATGGGCACGCCGGAAGCCCTGGAGGTCTATCGCCATTCGACGGCACATCTTCTGGCGGCTGCCGTGCTGGAGCTTTTCCCAGGGACGCTGCTTGGGATCGGACCGGCCACCGAAGACGGATTCTTCTACGACTTCTTCCGCCCGGAGCGCTTCACTCCTGAGGACTTGCCGCGCATCGAGGCGAAGATGCGCGAGCTGATCGAGCGCGATCTTCCGTACGAGCGGATCGAGATCCCGAAAGAGGAAGCCCTGCGCTTCTTCGCGCAAGCGGGAGATCATCTCAAGTGCGAGCTGATCACCGATAAAGGGGGCGACATCGTCAGTTGCTACAAGCTCGGAGACCACATGATAGACTTCTGCACGGGGCCGCATATCCCTTCGACCGGCCGCATCACGGCGTTCAAGCTGCTGAGCCTGGCCGGCGCGCACTGGCGGGGCGATGAGCGCGGTCCGCAGATGCAGCGCATCTATGGGACGTCGTTCTTCACTGAGGATGAGCTTCAGGAGTTCCTTCGCCGTCGCGAAGAAGCCGAGCGACGGGACCACCGTAAGCTCGGGCGCGAGCTGGACCTGTTCAGCATTCATGAGGAGTACGGCCCGGGATTGATCTTCTGGCATCCCAAGGGAGGAATCATCCGCAAGGAGATCGAGGACTTTCTCAAAGAGGAGCTGTTGCGGCGCGGCTATGGGATCGTCTACACGCCCCACATCGCTCAATATCGGCTGTGGGAGCAATCCGGTCACACGGAGTTCTATCGCGACTCCATGTACGCGCCGATGCGCGTTGACGAGGTCGAATACCAACTCAAACCGATGAACTGCCCGTTTCACATCGGCATTTACGCCTCGCGACTGCGCAGCTATCGAGAGCTGCCCATGCGACTGGCCGAATTCGGAACCGTGTATCGCTACGAGCGCAGCGGGGTGTTGCACGGGCTCCTGCGCGTGCGCGGCTTCACCCAAGATGACGCGCATATCTTCTGCACGCCGGAGACACTCAAACAGGAGATCATGGGCTGTCTGGAGCTCGCCCAGCTCGTCTATCGCACGTTCGGCTTCGCGTATACGGTCGAGCTGTCGGTGCGCGACCCCCGCGATCCGGCCAAGTACATGGGTGGGGATGAGCGATGGACGTGGGCCGAAGCCGTGCTCGCCGAAGCCCTCGAGCAGATGGGTCTCGCCCACGCGGTGATCGAGGGCGAGGCCGCTTTCTACGGCCCCAAAATAGACATCAAGGTCGTGGATGCCATCGGGCGGAATTGGCAACTGGGAACGATCCAGTTAGATTTCAATCTCCCAGAGCGATTCGATCTCCAGTACATCGGCGAGGATAATCGGCCGCACCGCCCGATCATGATCCATCGGGCGATCCTTGGATCGCTCGAACGGTTCCTCGGCATCTTGATCGAGCACTATGCCGGAGCCTTTCCGCTCTGGCTCGCTCCGGTACAGGCGATCATCCTGCCGATCACGGACAAGCAGAATGAGTACGCGCGAGCGGTTCAGGAACACATGCGCCGGGCCGGACTGCGCGTGGAGGTGGATCTGCGCGGGGAGAAGATCGGTGCCAAGATTCGCCATGCCCAATTGCAGAAGATTCCGTTCATGCTCGTCGTCGGGGCTCGCGAGGCAGAGGCGGGAACCGTCTCGGTCCGCGAGCGCACCCGCGGAGATAGAGGAGCTGTGCCGGTGGAAGCGTTCCTGGAGCGGGCGCTTCGCCTTATTCGCACCCGTGCCATCGAGTTGGATGCAGTGGACCCGCATGCCGATGAGGGACATCCCCCACTGGCCGGAGCGTGAATCCTATGTCCACCCGAAAGGATACTCGCGGCGTCCCGTGAGCTTGAGGACGTGCGAGTCTTTCCGACCTTTGGTCGAGGCATCATGAAAGGTCCACACGGCTTGCGCTATCGCGTTAATGAGCGTATTCGGGCCGAGCGCGTCCGGGTCATTGATGAAAACGGCCATCAGATCGGCATCCTGAGCCTTCGGGAAGCGCTGGCGCTGGCGCGCGACCGGGAGCTGGATCTGGTTGAGGTCGCCCCTCAGGCCGATCCGCCCGTATGCCGCATCATTGACTACGGCAAGTATCTCTACGAGCAGAAGAAAAAGGCGCAAGAGGCGAAGAAGCGACAGACGATCATCGCCGTCAAAGAGATCAAGATGCGCCCGGCGACCGACGATCACGATTACGAGTTCAAGATGCGGAACGCGCAGCGTATCCTGAGCGAAGGGGATAAGGTGAAGGCGATCGTCCATTTCCGTGGGCGCGAGATCGTGCACAGGAATCTCGGCGAACAGATCTTGCACCGCTTGATTCAGGATCTGGAGCCGGTGGCTATCGTCGAATCTCCCCCGCGTCTGGAGGGGAATAATCTCGTGGCCGTTTTCGCGCCGAAGAAGCATCGGAAATCGTGAGGAGCGGCCGTCCTCTCACAAGGACGGCCGCTTGGGGAGGAAAGGACATGCCGAAGTTGAAGACGCACAAAGGAGCCTATAAGCGCTTTCGCTTCACGGCGACTGGGAAGATCAAGCGCGGCCATTCGCATGCGCGCCATCTCTTGACCAAGAAGTCGCCCAAACGCAAGATGAAGCTGGATCGGGACACGTACGTGGATCCCACGGATGCGCGACGGATCCGGCGCTTGCTGCCGTATGGCCGCACGTAAGAACGTCAGGTGAGGAAGGAGTGAACGATCATGCCACGCGTCAAACGAGGTCACAAGCGAGTTGAACGACGCAAGAAGTATCTGCGCTTGGCGAAGGGATATTGGGGAGCCAAGAGTCGGCTCCACCGATATGCGAAGGAGGCGGTGCAGCGTGCGTGGAAGTTCGCCTATATCGGGCGGCGATTGAAAAAGCGCGACTTCCGTCGCCTCTGGATCATCCGCATCAATGCTGCCGCGCGCCAGAACGGGTTGAACTATGCGGAATTCATGCACGGCTTGAAGCTGGCGGGCGTCGCCCTGGACCGAAAGGTCCTGGCGGATCTGGCCGTCCGTGATGCCGCGACTTTCGCGGAGCTCGTCGGAGTCGCCAAGCACGCCCTCACGGCCCAGGCGAAGTGAGCGCCGGGCCGGAACGGCCGGAGGACTCGGGCATGCGCGAGCGCATCGAGCAGCTTCGCGCTCAGCTATACGATGAGGTGGCTCAGGTCTCCGACCCAACCATCCTCGCCCGCGTGCGCGATCGCTATCTCGGGCGGAAGAGCGGCTTGATCACGCAGCTCATCAAGGCGCTCGGCACGCTTCCGCCAGAGGAACGACCGGAGATCGGTCGTCTGATTAACGAGTTGAAGGACGAAGCGGAAGCGATGCTGGAGCGCCTCCGCCTGCGGCTGCAGGAGCAGGCCGAAGCCGAGCGCTTCGAGCGCGAACGGGTGGATGTCACCGTGCCCGGGTTGCGCCCCGTGTTCGGCGCGCGACATCCGATTACCCTAATCCGCGAGCGGATCGAGGACATCTTCGTTTCGATGGGATATTCGGTGGAGAGCGGCCCGGAGGTCGAGACGAGCTACTATAACTTCGATGCCCTCAACATCCCCCCCGGACATCCGGCGCGCGAGGCCCAGGACACGTTCTACCTCAGCGACGACCTCGCCCTGCGCACGCAAACCTCGACCGTGCAAATCCGAGCGCTCGAGAGGCGGCGTCCCCCACTGCGCATTATCGCTCCGGGGAAGGTCTTCCGCCGCGACACGCCAGATCCGACGCACAATCCCATGTTCTTCCAGGTCGAGGGCCTGACGCTCGATCGCGAAATCACCATGGGCGATCTGAAAGGGACGCTTCAGGAGTTCGTCCGGCGGATGTTCGGACCGCAGGTGCGCACCCGGTTTCGCCCGAGCTACTTCCCCTTCACGGAGCCGAGTGCGGAGGTGGACTTCAGTTGTTTTGTCTGCCACGGAGAAGGATGCCGCATCTGCAAAGGGGCGGGGTGGATCGAGCTCGGGGGATGCGGCATGGTTCATCCCCGCGTGCTGCGCGGCGCTGGCGTCGATCCGGAAGAGTTCACCGGATTCGCTTTCGGCCTGGGCGTGGACCGCATGGCCGCTCTCATGTATGGCCTCGATGACATTCGGCTTCTCTATGAAAACGACCTGCGATTCCTCGAACAGTTTGGCTTCTAGCTACACGTCCGGAAATCCGCTGCTTCGCAAGTGGGAGTCCGAAGGCGTATGCGGGTGAGTTATCGCTGGCTGAAGGAGCTTGTGGACGTTGACCTCTCGCCGCGCGAGCTAGCCGAGAAGCTCACAATGATCGGTCTGGCTGTAGATCGCGTGGATGAAGTAGATGGGGACGTCCTTCTGGAGCTGGACGTGACATCGAACCGGCCCGATTGCCTTTCGCATCTGGGTGTGGCGCGCGAGATCGCCACCTTCTGCGGGACGAGCGTTCGACATCCGGAGACGCGCGTGGAAGAGGATCTGGAGGAGACCGTGCGCGTGGCCTCGGTGGAGATTTGGGATCCGGACCTCTGCCCCCGATACGTTGCGCGAGTGATCCGAGACGTACGCGTCGGGCCCTCGCCGCGTTGGGTGGTGGAGCGATTGGAGCGACTCGGCCAGCGGAGCATCAATAACGTCGCCGACATCACGAACCTCGTCCTTCTGGAGCTCGGCCATCCGCTTCATGCGTTCGATCTGGAGAAGCTCAGCGAGCGGCGGATCATCGTTCGACGCGCGCGAATGGGCGAACGATTAGTGACGCTCGATGGCGTCGCGCGCACGCTGCGCGAGGACATGCTCGTGATCGCAGATGCGCAACGTCCGGTCGCGCTGGCTGGCATTATGGGCGGAGAGGAGACGGCCGTCTCCGAGACGACGCGCGATGTGCTTTTGGAGAGCGCGTACTTCCATCCCCTCTCCATCCGCCGTACCGCGCGGGATCTCGGGATGAGCACAGAGGCCTCCTATCGGTTCGAGCGCGGAGCCGACTATGAGGCGCCGCGACGCGCGGCGGATCGCGCCGCCCGCCTCATTGTCGAAGTCGCCGGCGGGCGCATCCTGCGCAATCCCATTGACGTCTATCCCAGCCCGCTGCGCCGCGCGCCCGTGCGGCTCCGTCGTCAACGCGTGCGTCGCCTCTTGGGCAGAGACGTACCTTGGGCAGACGTTGTCCGCATCCTGCGCGCGCTCGAGTTCCAGATCGAGCGCTCCGACGAAGAGGAGCTGCGGGCGGTCCCTCCGAGCTTCCGCGTGGATATTGACGGGGAGGACGATCTGGTCGAGGAAGTGGCCCGACACATCGGATACGACACGATCCCCACGACGCTGCCTGCGTGGAACGGCTATGGGGAGCTTCTTCCGGGCGAAGAGAAGCGGCGCGCGCTGCGGACGGTTCTCTCGGCGCTCGGCTTCAGCGAAGCGATCACCTTCAGCTTCGTCAATGAGCAGTGGGAGAACCTCTTTCGGCCCGAGGGAGTACAGGCCTGCCGCTTGAGAAACCCCATTGATGAGACGCGCGCTCAGCTTCGCACAAGCGTGCTCCCCGGATTGCTCGAATCTCTCCTCCGCAATCTGCATCATGGGGTGCGCTCGGTACGCCTCTACGAGATGGGCATCTGCTTCTTCGCCGGCGATGAGGGCTCGCGCCCGATCGAGCGCGAGCGATTGGGATTGGTGGCCACCGGTCTGTTCAACGAACGCGCGTGGCAGGAGCACCATCGTCCCTTCGGATTCTACGAGATGAAGGGAGCGCTCGAAGCCGTGCTGGAGAAGCTGCGCCTGCGCCGCGTCGCCTTCGAGGCCTCCCCGCAAGAGTATCTGCATCCGGGCCAATCGGCCCGTCTCCTTTTGGAGGGCGACCCGATTGGAGATTTCGGCCAGCTTCACCCGCGCGTCGCTGCCCTCCTCAAGTTTCGGCAGCCGGTCTTCGTCGCCGAGCTCGATCTGGAGAAGCTGCTGCAGAAAGAGGGGGAGGCGATTCGATATCAGCCGCTGCCGAAGTTCCCCACCGTCGTGCGGGACTTTTCGCTGCTGGTCCCGCGACACATCGCGTATGCGGAGATCGAACGTAGCATCGCAGCGCTGGGCATCCCCGAGATCGTCGAGGTGCGCCTCTTCGACGTCTACACGGGTCCGAACATCCCAGCCGAGAAGCGCGCGCTCTCGATCAGTGTTCGCCTGCGGGCGGAGGACCGCACGCTGACCGAGGAAGAGATCGCCGCCATCCAGATGCGCTTGCTGGCTCACCTCCGAGAGCGCTTTCAGATCGAGCTGCGCGCGTGATCCCCATGCGAGAAGACGAGGAAAAAAAGAGTTGCCAGATCGCGAGCATGGGAGTAGAATACGGCTCAGCCGCGTGTCATGTGGAGGGATGATCGTGATGGGATTGAGTGGTCTGGAAAAGTTCGCGCACCTGGAAGACAAAATCTATCGCGCGATCGAGCAATTTAAGGCCCTGCGGCAGGAGAAGGAGACCCTGGAGAAAGAGGTGGTGACCCTGCGGCGAGAGATGAACGCCCTGCTGGCGGAGAAAGATCGGCTGGAAGCTCAAGTGGAACGCTTGCTCGCGGAGCGCGATACGATCAAGCTCAAGATCGAAGCGATGCTGGAGGCTCTCTCGGTCCTGGAGCAGGAGATGGTGGATTCCATGCGATGAGGAAGGAGCAAGCAGGAGCCTATGGAGACGACGCGCACACAGACGGTGAAGGTCGAGATCTACAACCAAACCTATAACCTTCGTGCCGACGGCAACGCCGAATATATTCAACAACTGGCTGCGTATGTGGATCGACACATGCGCGAGATCGCCTCGAGGACGCTCACGGTGGATTCCCTCAAGGTCGCGATCCTGGCGGCGTTGCTGATCGCGGACGAGCTGCATCAGATGAAGCAGCGATACGAGCAATTGGACGCCCAACTGGCGCAGCGAAGTGCCGAAGCGGGCGAGCTGCTCGACCAGGTGCTCAAGAGCTACCGATCCAGCGGCCCTCGAACCGGTGAGCCCTCGGATGTCGCCGCCGAGCTTCGACATCCCTGAGAGTCTCGATCACCGGTCACGATGCGTCACGCCACTGCCCGTCGGCTACCGTGGTCCTTTCGTCCGCGCGGTTCTTCGCCGACGGTCCTGCGCTCTCCCCCATGCCTCATCATCGAGTATAATCTTGTGTCGTGACAGGGGTGGTGATCTTGACCCGACGGGTGGATTCTCTTGTGAGAACTGCGCGGCGTGACCGCTTCTTCAGGGCCTGCTTGGGAGCGTCCCCGAGCAGGGGTCCCCGTCGAAGCTCGCCCGCCCGAATTCTCAGAACAAGGAGGAGGACCTCGCCATGATCTGGGATGACCTTTTCCGAGTAAAAGTCGGACTGGCGGAGATGCTCAAGGGGGGCGTCATCATGGATGTCACCAATGCCGAACAGGCCCGCATCGCGGAGGACGCGGGAGCCGTCGCCGTCATGGCCCTGGAACGCGTGCCCGCGGACATCCGCGCCCAAGGGGGAGTAGCTCGAATGGCCTCGATCAAGAGGATTCGTGAGATCATGGAGGCCGTTTCCATCCCCGTGATGGCGAAGGTGCGCATCGGCCATTTCGTCGAAGCCCAGATTCTGCAGGAGCTGGGCGTGGACTTCATTGACGAGAGCGAGGTGCTGACGCCTGCCGATGAGGAGCACCACATTGACAAACACCAGTTCAAAGTCCCCTTTGTCTGCGGAGCGCGCGACCTGGGAGAGGCCTTGCGTCGGATCGGCGAGGGTGCGGCGATGATTCGGACTAAGGGCGAAGCGGGCTCGGGGAATATCGTCGAAGCCGTCCGACACCTGCGGAGCGTGATGGATGCGATTCGCCGCTTGACGGTCCTGCCGAAGGAGGAGCTCATGGCTGAAAGCAAACGCCTGGGCGCACCCTATGAGCTGGTCCAATGGGTCGCTGAGCACGGTCGTCTGCCGGTGCCGAATTTCGCCGCGGGGGGAATTGCGACGCCCGCTGATGCGGCGCTCTGCATGCAGTTGGGAGCGGAGGCGGTCTTCGTCGGATCTGGGATCTTCAAATCCGAAGATCCGGCGCGACGGGCGCGCGCGATCGTCAAGGCGGTGACCTATTACACTGATCCCAAGATGCTCCTGGAAGCGAGCGAAGAATTGGGCGAGCCGATGCGCGGCCTGGATGTCTCCCGGCTCGCCAAAGAAGAGCTCTTGCAAACGCGCGGGTGGTGAGCGATGAAGATCGGCGTTCTGGCCGTCCAAGGAGACTTCGTCGCTCACGGGCGCGCTCTGGAGCAGCTCGGCGTGCCCTGGTGTGAGGTGCGCTATCCCGAGCAGTTGCGCGAGATCTCAGGCCTGATCCTCCCAGGCGGCGAGAGCACGACGATGCTGAAGTTCCTCTACGAAGAGGGCTTCCTCGAGCCGCTTCAGGATTTCGCCCGTCGCGGCGGCGCTTTCTTCGGCACGTGCGCGGGCGCGATCTTGCTGGCGCGAGAGGTCACGAATCCGCGTCAACCCTCGCTGGGCTTCCTGGACATCTCCGTGCAACGGAACGCTTACGGCCGCCAGATCAACAGCTTCGTGGATCGTGTGCTCAGTCCTGCTTTCGGTCCTCCGCCCCTGGAGATGGTCTACATCCGCGCTCCGATCATCACGCGCGTCGGCTCGGGTGTTAACGTCCTCGCCGAACACGGAGGGCATCCCGTGCTCGTGGAACACGGCCGCTGTTTGGCGGCGACGTTCCATCCCGAGCTGACCGAGGACCGGCGCGTCCATGAGCGATTCCTGCGCCTGGTCGAAGCCGCTTCCGCGCGATGAGGCGAGAGGTCCCAACACCTCCCTCGCGCGCTCCCGCGAAGGGGGCATCACCCCCTCTCTTGACATCCGCCTGGCCGACGACGATAATACGGCTCTTCTTATTATGCGCAAGAGCCGATCCAGGGGCCCGCGGCAGCGGCGCATGCTGTCCGATGGCGTTTACGATCAGCTCAAAGCCGAAATCATCACCGGCGCGCTGAAACCTGGACACTGCTTCTCAGAGACGGAACTGGCTCGGCGCTTCAACGTCAGCCGCACGCCGATCCGCGAAGCGTGCGCGCTCCTGGAGAAAGAGGGCCTTTTGCAGAGCATCCCTTACAAGGGCTACCTCATCCCCCCTATCACTTTTGAGGATTTGCAGAAGCTCTACCACGTGCAGCTCATCGTCGAGAGCGCGTGTGCCGAATTGGCGGCCCGTACGGTCGATCCGGAACGCTTGAACGCACTCGAGCAGCTCTGCCGAGCCTCCTATGCCTTCGAGGACAGAAGAAGCTATTTCGAGTTCATTCGCGCGAATTTTCGCTTCCATGCACTGATCGCCGAGGCGACGGGCAATGACCTGCTCGTGAAGATTGTGCTCGACGTGGAGAACAAGCTTCAGCGGTTCTTCTACCACACGATCGGCCTGGGCGCGTACGGCCCGATATTGGTTGAGGAGCATACGGCCATCGTCCGTGCCCTGCGCGACGGCGATCCGCAACAAGCCCGCCGCGCCATGGAGCGACATATTCAGAATACGAAGGAGCGAACATCGAAGCTGTTTCTGACATGAGAGACTTCGCGACTGACGGATGCGAAGGAGAAAGATGCCATGAAGGGGAGAGGTGAGCGCGTTTCAGCGATCGGGATCGGCATCCTTGTGGTCGCCCTGCTTCCTCTGAATCTTCGCGCAGTGCCTCAACCGAGCGCGGAGCCCATCGAGTTGCAGGTGGATGCCTCGGAAGCGCCGCGCAAGATCTTTCACGTGCGGATGACGATCCCCGTCTCTCCCGGTCCGCTGACGCTCGTCTATCCGAAATGGATCCCCGGCGAACATGGACCCACGGGCCCGATTGTGAACCTCGCGGGACTGATCCTTCGAGCGAACACGCGCGAGATCCCGTGGCGGCGCGACTCCCGCGATATGTTCGCCTTTCACACGGAGATCCCCTCGGGGGCTTCCCGACTCGACGTCGCTTTCGATTATCTCGCCCCAACGGGGCCAAGGGGGTTCAGCACGAACCCTTCGGCTAAGCTGGCCGTCATAGACTGGCACCTGTTTCTTCTCTATCCGAAAGGATCTTCTCCGGACCGAACGCTCGTTCGTCCAAGGCTTCGTCTGCCTGCCGGGTGGCAATGGGGTGGAGCATTGCGCGCGCAGACGACGCACCAGAACGAAGTCGTCTTCGAACCACTCCCTCTCTCCCTGCTGATTGATACCCCCATAGTCATTGGAGCCCACTACCGGCGGATTGACCTCGCGGGGCCGGCCGATGGGTTCCCCCCTCACGCGATGGACATCGTCGCCGATAGCGAATGGGCGCTTGACATCCCCGAATCCCGTCTCATCGCCTATCGCCGGCTCGTTCGAGAAGCTCGAGAGCTCTTCGGCGCCATGCACTATCCGCGCTATCATTTTCTCGTGTCGCTCAGCGATCACATCAGCCCTTTCGGGCTGGAACATCATCAAACGTCCAACAATCAGGTTCCCGAGCGGTTCTTCGTGGATGATGCGGTGCACCGGCGATTCGCCACTCTGCTCCCCCATGAATTCGTCCACTCTTGGTGTGGCAAGACACGTCGTCCGCAAGGCCTCGTGACCGCCGATTACCAGCAGGAGATGCTCACCGACCTGCTCTGGGTCTACGAAGGGCTGACAGAGTATTACGGCCTGGTGCTCGCCGTGCGCAGTGGACTGCTCTCGATGGAGGAAGGGCGCCAGGTGCTGGCCGCTGACGCCGACAGCATGAATCATCGGACGGGACGGACATGGCGACCGCTGCAAGATACGGCGACGGCGGCGCATATTCTCTACGCGGCTCCGACGGAGTGGGCGGATTGGCGGCGCGGCGTGGATTTCTATCCCGAGGGTGCCCTGCTCTGGCTCGAGGCCGATGTGCTCATCCGCCGGCTGACTGAGGGGCGACGCTCGCTCGACGATTTCGCGCGAGAGTTCTTTGGCTCCGGAATTGGATCGGGTGGCGAGGTCCTCGTGAAGCCATACACGGCCGAGGATCTCTATGCCGCGCTGCAGAAGATCGCCCCGTATGATTGGAAGAGCTTCTTCACCGCGCGGCTCCTGGAGAAACAACCTCAAGCCCCTATAAGCGGACTCACCGAAGGCGGATGGACATTGACATATACGGAGGCACTGAACCCATTTGCCCTTCCCTCTACGGAGGACGTGCTCGCACTCCCTACAGCGCTCGGTCTGAGCGTGAAAGAAGATGGTCTCATTCTCGACGTCGGCTATGAGACACCCGCTTATCGAAGCGGCCTCGGCCCGGGGATGAAGATCATTGCTGTAAACGGACGGCGGTTCAGCCGAGACGTCTTCTGGCGAGCTCTCGTCTCAGCCCGCGACGGCCGCCCGATCCACCTCCTGGTCGAGAACAACGAATTCTTCACCACGCATGAGCTGCGCTATACAGAGGGCCTAGGATTCCCACATCTGGCGAGAGACGAAAAGAAGCCGGACTGGTTATCTCGGATCTTCGCACCACGCGCGACTGAACGACGCTGATCCGAGGGCGAGGATGCACAAAGAGCGTCATGAAGAGGCGACTCCGACTCTCCCCTTGGACTCACCTCCCCATCATCCGACGAGCCGCGAGGGGATGACGGGAAGTTTGGCGTGGCTTCGGAGCGCCTCGACCGAACAACGCCGAGCGCTGGTGGCCGCTTGCTTGGGGTGGATGCTCGACAGTATGGACGTGATGCTCTACGCCATGGTCCTTGCCCACCTCATGCGCGATCTGCAGATGAGCACCTCGACAGCGGGCCTGTTGGGATCGCTGACGCTGCTCTCCTCAGCGGTCGGAGGCACGCTCTTTGGTCTCCTTGCCGACCGCATTGGTCGGGCCAAGGCGCTCATGGCGAGTATCGTGACCTACTCCGTTTTCACCGCTGCGTGCGGTTTGGCGCAGACTGTCGTGCAACTTGCTGTCTTTCGCATCTTGCTCGGGCTGGGCATGGGAGGAGAATGGACCGCGGGGGCCGCGCTCGTTTCGGAGACATGGCCAGCAGAGCATCGGGGCAAGGCCCTAGGGATCGTCCAGAGTTCTTGGGCTGTCGGCTACGCCCTCGCCGCGGCGATCACGGCTCTGATCCTGCCCCATTACGGATGGCGCGCGGTCTTCTTCTTCGGCCTCCTCCCTGCGCTCTTGACGTTCTGGATCCGACGTTCGATCGAAGAACCTATACTGTGGAAGACCGCGCACGCGGAGCGCGCGCGGTCGAAGGCCTCTTCGTCAGGAATCGCTGAGCTCTTTCGCCGACCGCTCCTCCGATATACCCTCACGACGACGTTCATGAACACAAGCTCGATGTTCGCCTGGTGGGGAATGTTCACGTGGATTCCAGCTTATCTGGCGCTTCCGCCGGAGAAGGGAGGAGCGGGCCTGAGCATTGTGCAAACGTCCACTTGGGTGATCCTCATGCAGGTCGGGATGTGGCTCGGCTACGTGACCTTCGGATTCATCAGCGATTGGGCAGGACGACGCCCCACCTATCTCGTGTATTTCCTCATGGCGGCGGCCTTGGCCCCGATCTATGGAGGAACGCGGCACCCTCTGGCGCTCCTTCTCTTAGGCCCGCTCGTCGCCTTCTTCGGGACGGGATACTTCAGCGGATTCGGAGCGATCACCGCCGAGCTCTTCCCGACGCGGATTCGGGCGACGGCGCAAGGCCTCACGTATAATTTCGGGCGCGGTGTGAGCGCACTCGCCCCGTTCGCCATTGGACACTATGCGGAAGGGCATGGTCTGGGCGTCGCCTTCTCGCTCACGACGATCGCCTTCCTGATCGCCGCCGCTTTCGTCTTCGCCCTCCCCGAGACCAAAGGCAAGCCGCTGGAGTGAGCGGAAAATCCCTTGACAATCCCATACCGCCTTCGCCACGTGCAGTGTCTCCCCGGCCGATGCGGGAAAGCGCGGCCATTCGTTCGATCCGGGTGACTTCCCCAAGAAGCGATTCGACGATTGTGCCCCAATCATCGTGCGGCCCAGTCTGGTCACCGGCAATTGCCACTCGCAGATGGGGCCGGAGAAGCGATGGCAGTTCGTAGACACTGTCTCCTTCTACATCCCCAACCGGTATGGCACGCAGGAGATCAAAACGGGCGTGGGTTACAACGGGATCGATTTCACGGCCGACACTTCATCACTGTGAAGGGAACGTATCCCTTCGCCACGGACAAACCGTACAATCCGAACGATCCGACGACCTATCCCCACCTCTTCACCATGTAATTCCCGACCTACACCCGAAAGCCGGTGACGCATTTCTCCACTTATTCGATCTCGCCCACGTGCAATTCCTCTACGCCTCCCACTACGAGATCACGCGGAGCGAGGAGGAGACGGCCACCGGCGTTCGGCTCGTCGTGAGTCGAAAGCGTCCGGTGCCTTCGCCGGAGTCGCGAGCGCGCGCTTCAGAGCCTTTGGCTCGATGAGGCGAATTTTCTGCTTGCCTCACGGCGGGACGAACGCTTATGGTTAGGACCTGCAGAAGCTACGTTCGGACCCTTCTTGGAGGCAGGGATGCTCCGAATCGGCGTGGATACGGGAGGAACGTTCACGGATTTCGTTCTCGTGCGCGACAGTGCCGTGGTGGTGCTGAAGGTGCCTTCGACGCCGAAGCGTCCGGAGGAGGCCGTGCTCGCCGGAGTGGGCGAGCTGCTCGGCGAGGGAGATGCAGAATTCGAGCTGGTACATGGGACGACGGTCGGAACCAATGCGCTGCTCGAGCGCAAGGGAGCGCGAGCGGCCCTGCTGACGACCGAAGGCTTTGAAGACGTCCTGGAGATCGGCCGACAGAATCGGCCGGGACTCTACCAGCTCACGGCCTCGCGCCCGAAGCCGCTCATTCCTCGGTCGCTGCGCTTTGGCGTGCGCGAGCGCGTGACGTCTTCAGGAGAGGTGCTCATTCCGTTGGATCGAAATCGCGTGCGCGAGCTGCGTGCCGAGCTCGCGCGTCAGGGCGTGGAGTCCATCGCCATCTGCTATCTCTTCGCCTTTCTCGATCCGACGCACGAGCGGGAGACGGCCGCGCTCCTAGCGGATCTCAATGTACCGATCTCCCTCTCGCACGAGATCCTCCCGGAATTTCGGGAATACGAACGGACCTCCACGACGGTCATCAACGCCTACGTGGCGCCGCTCATGAGCCGATACATCTCGCGTTTGGAGGATGGGCTGGTCCGGATTGCAGAGACGCGCCGCTTCTCCACCCGTCCCGCGTTGCGTCTCATGCAATCGAACGGAGGCTCGATCTCAGCCAGGATGGCCGCCAAACAGCCGGTGCGCACAGTGCTCTCGGGCCCCGCCGGGGGCGTGGTGGGAGCTTTCGCCGTGGCTCACCGCGTCGGGCTCTCTCGGATCATCACGTTCGATATGGGGGGGACTTCGACCGATGTCAGCCTTGTGGATGGTGCGATTCACACGACCCATGAAGCCCGCATCGCGGAGATGCCCATCGGCATTCCCGTGATTGACATTCACACAGTCGGCGCCGGCGGTGGATCCATTGCGCGCGTGGATGAAGGCGGAGCTTTGCGCGTCGGTCCGGAGAGCGCGGGTGCCGATCCGGGTCCCGTGTGCTACGGACGTGGCGAAGAGATCACGGTCACCGATGCTCACCTGATGCTCGGACGGCTCGATCCCGATCGGTTCCTGGGCGGGGCGATGCCCCTTTATCCAGCGCGGACGCTCGAATACTTCCGAGCCTTTCGCCATCGCTTCCCTCGCTCGGCCTCCGAAGTCGAGATCGCGCTGGGCATCCTCGACGTCGCCAACGCCCATATGGCGCGAGCGATTAAGGTCATCTCCATCGAGCGCGGATACGATCCGCGCGACTTCACGCTTGTCGCCTTCGGCGGTGCCGGAGGATTGCACGCCACCGATCTCGCCGAGATGCTCTCGATCCCACGCGTGTTGGTGCCGAAACATCCTGGACTGCTGTCGGCACTTGGCGTCTTGCTCTCGGACGTCGTGAGAGACTATTCCCAAACGGTCATGCTCACACAGGAGGAGATCGAGTGGGAACGGCTGGAGGTCCTGTTCGCCCACCTCGAAGCGCGCGCGCATGCGGACCTTCAGGCAGAGGGGTTCCCTCCCGATCGCCGTCTCCTCTCGCGCTCTGTGGATGTGCGATATGCCGGACAAGCGTTTGAACTCTCGCTTCCCTTCACGCGCGAGTTCGTCGCAGAGTTTCATCGCGCGCATGAGCGTCGCTACGGCTATGCCGACCCCACGCGACGGATCGAGCTCGTCACCGTGCGCGTGAGAGCCTGCGGGATTACGGAAAAACCCGTCTTTCACCCGAAGGAGCGCCGCGCGACTTCGGCTGATCCTCTGGCGCGCCGCCCGGTCTATTTCCGCCACAAGGAATCTCCAATCACGCGAGAGACGCCGTTCTACTGGCGGGAAGCCCTCGCTCCGGGAGCGCGACTCGTCGGACCGGCCATCATCCTCGAGTACAGCGCGACGACGGTCGTCCCGCCCGGGTGGCATGCCGAGGTGGATGAATACGAGAACGTGATCCTCTCGCGGGAGGACTAGGATGTCGTTCGATCCGATTCGGCTGGAGATCTTCAAATCCCTCTTCATCTCGATCGCTGAGGAGATGGGGGTCACGCTGCGGCGCACGGCCTTCTCTCCCAATATCAAGGAGCGACGCGACTATTCGTGCGCCATCTTCGATGGCGATGGGCGGCTCGTCGCTCAAGGCGATCACATGCCCGTGCACCTCGGTTCGATGCCAATGTCGGTGCGGAAAGCCATCGAAGCTGTCACTCTTGAGCCGGGCGACGTGGTTGTCCTCAACGATCCGTATGAGGGGGGGACGCATCTGCCCGATGTGACGCTCGTCTCGGCCGTCTACGTCGAGGGGCGACCGTTTTTCTACGTGGCCAATCGGGCACATCACGCCGACATCGGAGGCATGTCCGCCGGCTCGATGCCGCTCTCAACGGAGATCTTCCAAGAAGGCCTGCGTATTCCGCCGATCAAGCTCTACGAGCGAGGCCAGCTCAACGCAGCGGTCCTGCGCCTGATCCTCGCCAACGTGCGAACGCCGGTGGAGCGCGAGGGCGATTTGACGGCACAACTGGCGGCCAACCGCACGGGCGAGAAGCGATTGCACGAGATGGTGGCGAAATACGGCGTCCAAGAGGTCGCCTTCTACATGCGCGAGCTCTACGCGTACGCAGAGCGGATGGTACGCGCGCGCATCGCCGCGATCCCGGACGGCGACTATGCGGCCGAAGAGTATCTGGATGATGACGGCATCACCGATGCCCCCATCCCGATTCGAGTCACCATCCGCATTCGAGGAGATTCCGCCATTGTGGATTTCACCGGCTCCGCTCCTCAAACCCAAGGGAACGTCAACGCCGTGTACGCCATCACGCTTTCGGCTGTGTACTACGTCTTCCGCGCGATCACAGGGGGTGACATTCCAGCCAACGCCGGCGTGCTCGCACCGCTTACAGTTATTGCGCCAGAAGGGACGGTCGTGAACGCCATCTTCCCGGCTCCCGTCGCCGCCGGTAATGTCGAGACCTCGCAGCGACTCGTAGACGTATTGCTGAAAGCCCTGGCTCCCGCCTTGCCCGACACCATTCCGGCAGCGAGCAGCGGCACGATGAACAACCTCACGTTTGGGGGAATTGATCCGCGAACGGGCGTGCCTTTCGCCTACTACGAGACGATCGCCGGCGGGATGGGCGCGAGCCCTCAGGGCGATGGCGACAGCGGCGTGCACACGCACATGACGAACTCGCTGAATACGCCTGTGGAGGCGCTCGAATATGCTCTTCCCGTGCGCGTGCGTCGCTATAGCTTGCGCGCAGGCTCAGGCGGGCGCGGTCTCCATCGCGGAGGGGATGGCATCATCCGCGAGATCGAATTCCTCACCGACGCCGATGTCGCTATCCTCTCCGAGCGGAGGCGATTCGCCCCTTACGGACTTCACGGGGGTGAGCCCGGTCACCCGGGGGAGAATCTTTTGATCTCCGATGGCGTCGAGCGCCGCTTGCCCGGAAAGATCAACATTCGCGTGAAAAAAGGCGATGTGCTCTCCATTCGGACTCCTGGAGGAGGAGGCTGGGGTCCCCCGATGCCCGAAAAAGAAGCAGCTCCTCGGTGAATTCGAATCACCAATCAGCACGCCCAGAGACGCAGCCCCATCCCCCGAAAGAGCCCCCACCGCGCGGCACTCTTCCCACGTATTCGGGATCCATGAAGCGAAAGACTCACGGCGTTCGGAATCGGTCCCGGCGGCGAGCCTCAACACTCGGGAGTGTCGCTCCGACACGGCGCACTGAAAGGAGAACGGCATATGGTGCGATCGCACAGCCACACGATTGACGAGGCGATGCCCCCTCTCCTTCCATCCCCGGGCGCGCCGTGGGGCAAAAGTCTGGAATGCGGAGAGACCGAGAAGCCAGCGCCCACGCCCTCTTATGACCCTCTCCCCTCGGGAGGGTTCGCCGGAGGCGGACTTCCGCTTTCTCCCACTAGGAAGAGGTACGCATAAGGCCATTTCAGCAAGCGCTTCTCCAACAGGAACGTGAGCAGCGCCGTCCCCATGATGCTGAGGAGGATCACCGCGTAAACGATGTCTTGAATCACATCCCCCCGCTCCACGCCCGCTTGCTGCGGCAAGGACGCAAGGACCGCCGCGGCCAGCCCTTTCGGGATCATGATCGCCGCCAAAGCAGCATCGAATCCCCGCGCGCTCTTCCTCAATGCCCCCCACACCACCGGGATGCGAATGAGGAAGAGCACAGCCACAACCCCCACACCGATGGCGAAGAGCCCCACGTCCGTCACGCGGATAGAGAGGCCGATGTAGACGAAGAAGAACGTCTTCAGAAGGAAGACGATCTCCGAGAAGAAGGTCTCCTCTGCGCGATTAAGCTGAACGGCTCGTCCGCGCAAAACGTCCCGCAGCACTGAGAGTGAGAGGCTCTGAATATTCCCCAAGATGATGCCGAACGCCAGAGCGGCGATAGCCCCGCTATAGCCCAACACCTCAACGATGCTGAAGATGATGAAAACAAAGGCGGGGGTCAGAAACAGGCTGTTCTCCAACTGCCGCACGCGCTGCAGGACAACCGACCAGAAGAACGCCGCCGCAGCGCCGATGATGGCCGCCATGAGGAACGAGGCAATGATGTGCCCCGCAATCAGTGTGGGTCTCAACTCGTGAGAGCGAACGGCTTGAATGAGCGCGAGGGTCGTCACGATGCAGAGCACATCGCTGAAGGTGGATTCCAGAAGAAGAACAGTTCGCGTCTCGGCCTGAACGGGAAGCCGCCCAACAAGCGGGATGACGACGGCTGAGGAGGTCCCGCCGATGATGGCTCCCAACATCATCCCCTCTAGGAGGGACATTCGAAGCCCGAGGATCGCGATCGCCGTCCCGATAAGCAGGGTTGCGAGGAAGTTCAAGATCGTGAGGCGCATCCCCGGCAGGAGCGATTCGCGCAGCGTCATGAGATTCAGGCCGAGTCCGCTCTGAAAGAGGATAATGATGAGCGAGATCGTCGTGAAGACCGGACCGACTTTTCCGAACGTCTCCGGCGTGATCACGCCCAAGATCGGGCCGATGAGAAGGCCGAGGACAACGAGAGGCAATACATCCGGGACGCGCGTCCGTTCAAAGAGAGCGGCGAAGAGATGGGCCAGGAAGACGAGCAGTCCAACAAAGCCGATGGCGAGAGCGATCTCCATCTCTGTTCCGTCTGGAGGTCCTCACCAAAGGACGATGACGCGCACGTCTCGGATGGCCGGGATGCGCTGGATCTCAGCCAACGCGTCTTCCGATATTGGAGAATCCACGGTGAGGACGCCAATGGCTCCCGACTCGGCCCCTCCGCGTGCCAAGGCGAAATTCCCGATATTTACTCCGGCATCCCCCAAGATCGTCCCGATGCGCCCGATGACGCCCGGCACATCCTCGTTACGAACGAGGAGCATATAGGGCGCCAGGGGGATCTCCAGACTCACGCCGTCAATGGAGACGAGCCGCAGATTCCCCTGATGCAACACCGTCCCTTCGACCCAATCCACGCGTCCCGCCCCATCGCGCAATTGCACGCTGATCAGGTTCGCGTAGCTGCGCGCGCGGCTGCTCCGCGTCTCGATGACCTCAATATTCCGCTCCTCGGCTTTCGCGCGCGCGTTGATGAGATTGACCTCTTCGTCGAGCATCTGCCGCAAGACGCCGCAGAGGACGGCGTTGGAGATGGGATAGACGTTCGCGTGATTCAACTCCCCGTAGTACCGGATGCCGATCTCGCTCGGACGCACGCGCGCAATCTGCGCGATGAAGGCACCGAGCTTCTCCCCTAGTTCGAGGAAAGGACTCAGGCGATGCCGCTCCTCCGGAGAAAGCGCAGGGAAATTCACGGCATTCCGGATGCTGCCCGATTGCAGATAATCCCGCACTTGGAGCGCGATCTCCACGCCCACCTGCTCCTGCGCTTCGAGCGTAAACGCGCCGATGTGCGGTGTCGCCAACACGCGTGGATGCTCCAAGAGCCGACGGTTCCGTGGCGGTTCTTCAGCGAAGACGTCTAAGCCTGCGCCCGCGATCCGACCCGAATCGAGACCTTCGAGCAACGCCTCTTCCTCCACCAGCTCGCCGCGCGCCGTGTTGATGAGGATCACTCCCGGCTTCATCCGCGCGATCGCGTCCCGATTGATCATCCGTCGCGTGGCGCGGGTGAGCGAGGCGTGAAGCGAGATGATGTCGGACGTCGCGAGAAGCTCCTCCAGGGAGACAAGCCGTACGTCCAGATCGTGCGCGATCCGTTCCGGCACGAAGGGATCGCAGGCGATCACTCTCAGGTCGAAGGCCCGAGAGCGCTTTGCGACCTCCTGTCCCACTTTCCCGAGACCGATGAGACCGAGCGTCTTGCCTCTCAATTCTTGACCCAGGAACAGCCGACGCTCCCACTCCCCGCGCTTCACCGAAGCATTGGCCGCGACGATATGCCGCAGGAGGCCGAGCATCAGCCCGAACGTATGTTCGGCGACACTCACACTGTTACTCCCCGGCGTATTCATCACGAGGATGCCCTGGGCCGTCGCCGCCTCCAGATCAATATTGTCCACGCCCGCACCCGCGCGACCAATCACCTTCAGGCGCTTCGCTCGCTGGAGTGCGCGCGCCGTCAGCCGCGTCTGACTCCGAACGATCACCGCATCGTAGTCGCCGATGATCTCCTCCACCTCCGCCGGTGTCATTCCCGATCGGATGTCCACGGTCCACCCGGCATCCGTCAAGACTTCGACCCCCGACGGAGCGATGGCTTCCGCGACCAAGATCCTCACCGCTCTTTTCCTCCAAACACAGGACGTGAACCGAGCCCCCTACGCGATCTCCCCGGGGTAACCCCACCGTGAGGGCCCCGGTCGCTCAGTATGTCGCCGATGCGGGGAGCACGTCAAGAGAGCTCTCACGCACGACGGAGCTTCACGATCGTCTCGACGTGAAACGTTTGCGGAAAGAGATCGAGCGCGACGATCGAAGAGATGACGTAACCACGGGCGAGCAGCCATTTCAAATCGCGGGCCAACGTCGCCGGATTGCACGAGACGTAGGTGATCCGCTCAGGCATCAGGCGCACCAGAGCGCGGATGAGCGCGCGCGAAAGCCCCGCGCGGGGAGGATCGAGGACCACAAGGTCCACCGGCCCCAGACGCCCACCCTCTCGCCCGAGCCACGCGTGGACACGCTCATTCACAAACCGACAATTCCGCACCCCATTGGCCCGCGCATTGAGACGCGCGAAGCGCACGGCGCGCGGATCGCTCTCCACGCCGATGACTTCGGTGAAACGACGCGCGAGCGGCACCGCGAAAAATCCCACGCCGCAGAAGAGATCGAGCGCTCGCTCCCCTTCCTCCCCTTCGATGACGAGGCCAAGCAGCTCCGCGAGCAGGAATCGGTTCGCCTGGAAGAAGGTCCGCGCATCGAACGCATAAGTGATCCCCCTCACCGACCACGAGACCGTCATGGGTTCGCCCACCGGGTGAACGGCGACGCGTCCGTCCTCCCCTTGAGCGAGATCGAGCGCGCGCACGTTCGTGAAGCGTTCGGGCGCCTCCCGTCGGAACCGTTCCAACGCCGCATTCAGCTCTGGGCTGAGGAGCGGGCACTCGAGGATCGCACACATCTCATGCGACGCCGGCCGGTAATAGCCGATCTCGACACAGCCCTCCGAGACGCGAATCTTCACCTGCGCGCGAAGCCGATAATGAAACTCTTCCGAGGGAATGAGGGGAATCTCTCCTGCCCAGAAGAGGCCACCGAGACGCGCGAGTGATTCCCGAACGATTTCCCTCTTGATGCGTTGCTGAGCGGCATAGTGGAGATGCTGGAGCTGACATCCGCCACATGTGCCGTAGTACGGACAGGGCGGATCTCGCCGATCGGGCGAGGCGTCGAGAAGCTGCACCAGGCGCGCCCGCGCGAAATCCCCCCGCTCCTCAGTCAGCTCTACAAGAGCTCGATCTCCCGGCGCCGTCAAGGGGATGAGCACAACACGCCCTTCATGCCGCGCCAATCCTTCGCCCCCATAGACCACCCGCTCGACGGCGACCTCGATCATGCGACAGTTCCCCTGCGACAGATGCGGGAGGTCTGTGCTGGAATCCCCACGCGATCCGAGGATCGCGTGGTGTGCCCCGACCGAAGTACTCCGCCAGATCGGAAGGTCTCCGAGATGCGCTCGAGCCGACGCTGAATCTCCGACTCGGGAATCCATCGCCCGCGCACCATCACGCCCGCCGGATTCTTCAGATGTCCCAGATCAGACAGCGGATTTCCCTTGACCAGAATGAGATCGGCGCGCGCACCGACTTCGATCGTCCCAAAGCGATCCTTCTGTCGGAAGTACTCCCCCACATTGCGCGTCGCCGTCTGCAGGATCTCATACGGCGTCATCCCGCATTCCAGCAGCACGGGGATCTCCCGATGAATGGAGAAGCCGGGAACGCTGAACTGCTGCGGCGCATCGGTTCCGAAGAGAATGCGCACGCCTCCGCGGTGCAAAGCGCGCAGGATTTCCTTTCGATTTGCGGCGATTCGCTGCGCACGCGTCCGATCGTAGCGCGGATCGCTCACACGCGCACGATGCGCTCGAACCCAGTTCTCGACCATGGAGGGGGGCATGTAGCGCAGCTCCGGATAGGCGAGCAGCGTCTCCAGATCGCGCGCTCCGATCAAGACCTCCCACAGAGCCATGGTCGGAACGACCCACGCTCCGGCCTCTCGGGTTCGACGGACGATATCTTCGAGCTTCGCGCGATCGAGCGGCCCTTTGTCTCCCTCCAGGTACTCGATGTATCCGTCGAGATGATCAATCGTCTCCTGGCCCAGCTCGAGGGCGCGAATGAGACCGACATCCGCCGGGACATGCCCGACCCATCGCATGCCCACTTCTTTGGCTGTTCGCGCCATGGCCTCATACTCCTCGCGCGTGAGCCCAGGATGAATCTTCAGCAAATCCCATCCCTGTTGCTTCTGCTCGCGCACCTTGGCGACAGCTTCCTCCGGAGAATTGATCGAAGCATCGTTGAAACTCGGTCCGGCCAAATAGAGCGTCGGGGAGAGGATCTCCCCTCGATTCGCCCGTTCGCGGAGTTCCAGTTGACCCGGCGCTCCAAGCATCCCCCGCACCGTCGTGACGCCGTTGGCGAGATACAGGAACAAGACGGCTTCGAGATACTCTGGCGGAGCTTGCGGCGATGGGATATGCCCGTGCATCTCTCCCAAACCCGGAAGCAAATAATACCCCCGCCCCTCGATCCTCATCGCTCCTTCCGGAACGTTCACACGCGAGCTCGGACCGATCGCGACGATTCGATCTCCTCGCACGATGACGGTGTGATCCCCTAAGACGTGCTCGGATGTCATCGGGACGACCGCGACATGAACGAATGCGACCTCTGTCGGAACCTTTGTTCTCCCGACGACGGACGCAAGCATGAGACTTCCCATCAGCAAGACGGCCTTTGTTCGGATCATATTCGTTTTCCTCCCCCGGCGATGTTTGACGCTTGGAGAGCATACCATGATGTCCTCCTCGATGGAAACACTCAGGTTCCGTGCGCGCCTTCGAGGCGATTCCTCCGAGAGAGTTCCTAGACGGGCCGCGCGGGACTCGCGGCTGTGATGTGACCACGCGCGCCTCAAGACGCCCTTGCAGCAAGAGCGCGCGTCAGGAACCGGAAGGGCGACGTGCGAACCACAGACCCCGAGCGCGACCGGCATTCAGGAAGAAACCGGTGACGCGCCCCTGAGCATCCCGGCGAAACTCATAATGCCAGCCAGTGAGGCTCAGGAAGTCGTCTTCGCGAAGGTGCTGAAGCGGATGCGTCGGGATCCCTCGCGCGCGCACGACCAAGACGTCGCCCTCGCGCGCGATCGTATACGTCGCCTCGAGCTCGTCGCTCTCATACGTTCCCACGTATTCCAGAAGGCGTTCGGGCCGTAGCGTCACCGGCTCCACTTTCTCGTACACTTCGTCCGGGCGGCCGGGTCGGAGAAGCCGGAGCCGGGGAGGGGCCTCCGCGCGACGGTCTTCGAATACCAGCTCTGCCGAGAATGGTGCTCCGACAAGACGGAAGCGATTTCCTTCGATCGGCTGCATCGCCAGATTCGTCCCCAAGGCCTCTATAGACAGGGTCGCCCCACGTCGCAGAAGGCGGAGGACGGCGCGCGTCTTCGGATTTCGATACACCCCTACGCGCGTCGCGACCTCGGCTTCCGAGAGAGCAGCGCGCTGCGAAGAGGGTGCGCGTTCCGGGAAGACAGAGTCGAGGTAGAGATCGGCCACGCGATAAGCGAGTTGCGTCGGATCGCTGTTGCTCACATTGCACAAACAAATCACCGAGAAGCGCTGCTCGGGGAAGCGCAGGAATTCCGCGCGATACCCTGCCCACGAGCCTCCGTGACGGATCACCGTCGCGCCACGATATGTCTCCACGATCAGCCCGGCCGCATAGCGAAGCGTCTCGCCGCTTGTGAGCCGACCGGGCATCAGCATGCGACGGATCAGCTCTGGTCCGCCGACCTTCGGCTGATAGAAATTCTGATCCCAGAGCGCGAGATCCTCCACCGTCGTCATCAGTGCGCCATCTCCTGTCTGCTCGAAGTGCGACATCCGAATGCGAAATCCTCCGTCAGGGGCGGGCGCATAGCCGGTCGCTCGACGCGGGACAATCCGCGTGTGATCATCATGGAAGTGTGTGCTCGTCATCCCAAGCGGGCGGAAGATATGTGCCTCCGCGAATTCGCGGAGCGACAGTCCGCTGGCGCGCTTCACAATGATCGAGAGCAGGAAGTAGCCGGAATTGCTGTAGAGATAATCCTCGCCGGGGGGGAAATTGAGCCCCCTCTGCCGCGCGATCAGTCGCAGCGCATCCTCTTCGGTCGTCACGCCATCGAAATGAACGCCGGCCAGAGCCATGAGCGTGAGATAGTCGCGCAGGCCGCTTGTATGATAGAGCAGGTGGCCGATGGTAATCGGACGGCCATAGTCCGGGACCTCCGGCACGAACCGTCGAATGTCGTCCTCGAGCGAGAGCTTCCCTTGCTGCTCCAAAAGCAGGATGCTCGCCGCTGTGAACTGTTTCGATGTCGAACCGATGTCGAAGACCGTGCGCGGAGTAATCGGGATCCCATGTTCGAGATTGGCCATGCCGTAGCCTCGCGCAAAGATGAGCTGCCCGTCTTGGACAATCCCCAGAGCGCACCCGGGAGAGTCCGGACGATCCCATGAGGCGAACAGTTGATCCACGCGTGCCCGAAGCGCCTTCGAGTCCTCTGGGAGTTGAACGAACGCTGCGCCCGCGGAGTCTGCTCGCGCATTCGCTCCCCCCGCACCGATAGAGGGCGCGCTCTTCCCTCCCATCAGAAGAAATCCTATGCCCATCGCTCCCACAATCCATGCTCTCCACCCTCTCCTTCGCAGAGCCCCGAGAGCACACAGCCCTTTTCCTGTTTTCTCCATCTGTCCTCCGAACGAAGATCGGAGATGCCCCGGTAAACGCGTAGCCGCGGATACACCAAAGCGCGCGAATTATACACTAAGGATCCCAGTCTAAGCCACAGTATCTCTTCCCGAGAGATGGCAGATGTGACCGAGCGTACGAGGGTGGATGCTTTTCCTCGGGCCGCCGGGTTGAACCAAGAAGATCTCTTCCGACGCCTTCGAGAGCCGACCAAGCGGGAGCCCCTCGCAAGAGGGACTCCCGCTTCGCTTTCAGAAGATGAACTTCAGCCCGAATTGGATCTGCCGATTCAGCGTCGTCGTCGCGTTCACGCGACCGAAAGCCGAGGACGCGCGATTCCGCTCCGGAATCCCAAAATTCGCGTGGTTCGCCACGTTGAAGAACTCCGCGCGGAACTGGAGTCGGCGCTCTTCGCCGAGACGGAAGTTCTTGAACAGACCGAGGTCGAGATTATTGATCCCATCGGCGATGAGGATGTTTCGTCCCGCGTTCCCATAGGCGAAGACGCCCGGCGGCAAGACGTCAGAGAATGCGTCTGTATTGAACCACCGATCGGGTGTGGGCTTCTTCACCTTTGGATTTCCGACGACGAAGGGGCGATTCGCGCCTCCCGTGTTGGAGATATCCCGCGTCGTGATCACCGTGAACGGCCGCCCGGATTGAAGCGTGAGGATTCCCGTCACCTGCCATCCGCCGAGGATATGGTCGAGGATCGGATGCGCCGCCGAGAGCCAGCGTCGTCCCCGCCCCACCGGGAGTTCATACACGAAGCTCGTGACGAAGCGATGGCGAGCATCGAATTCGGAGAGCCCCCGTTCGGCCCTCAAATTTCGAGGATTCTGGACATCCGCTTCACCGACCCCAGAGGTGGAAGGCGGCGCCCCAAGGTCAATGGATTTCGAGATCGTCCAGGAAGCGAGGAATGATAGCCCCTGAGTGAATCTGCGCTCGACGCGCAGCGAGAACCCATGGTAGTTGGACGTCCCGACGGCATCCCTCCAGAAGATGTTGCCCCACTGCGGCCAGGGGCGACGCGGTTGAATCGGACCGGGACCGGGCTCCGGCTGGTTGATGTCAAAGAGCAACGGCAGGTGCGTCCCCTTCGAGCCCAGATATGTGGCGTCAATGAGCAAATCCGCCGTCACTTCACGTTGAATCCCCAGACTCCATTGCTGGACGTAGGCGGAGGGGAAATCGGGATTGATGCCATGCGGGGTGAAGCCTCCGGCAGCCACTCCTGATGGGAAAGGCCGCTCCCACGTTGCCACGAGGCGCGCCGGCGTATTGATGAACGTCTGGCGGATACGGAATGGGATGCCCCGAAACATCGGTGAGAGCCCATTACCGGCTACGATTTGGTTGTAGAAGATCCCGTAGCCGCCGCGAAGCACCGTGCGATTGTCCCCGAACACTCGATAGGCGAACCCGAAGCGCGGCGCGAAATTGTTTTTGTCCAAGCGCCAGAGTCGACGTCCGAGCGGCGACCGTCCGACTGTAACGAGGTTCCCGCTAGCGTCCACGTTTATCAGGCGTCCATCGGCGACAGGAACGAATCCCGTCTTCGGATCGAAGCTCGACATCTTGTTGACGCGCTCCAGCTCGGGGAAGTTCAGCTCATACCGCAGACCGAGGTTCAGGGTCAGCTTCGGCGAGACCTTCCAATCATCCTGCACGTAGAATCCCGCCTGGGTTGTATACGTGTTAGAGAATGGCTCGCCCGGCGCACGTGATGTCGAGCGCAACAATCCCAACAGGAAATCCGCGAAGGCATGTCCCGTGAACTGCCCGTTGAACAAGAAATCGCCGCGGCCGAATTGTGTGAAGAAGGAGTTGAAGAGGAACCGCTTCACGTCCGCTCCGGCCTTGAGCGTGTGATCACCTCCCGTGTAGGTCACGCTATTGGCGATATGATATGTGTTTGTTCGTCGCCCCTGAGGGAGATTGGTGGGTCCTCCGATCGTGGCGAAGCCTGAGACGCGAACTTGCGGCAAGCCCGTGTTGAAGAACTCCGGGCCTGCAAGCCCATCGGGGCCGCCTTGCGGAAGCCCGAGCTTCTGCACCATGTTCCCCAAAGCCATGTCCTCGTGGAACCGATTCGTGCGTATCCGGTTATACCCGATGCGGAACTCGTTCAAGAAACGCGGCGAGAAGACGTGCGTATCCACAATGGCGATGTGCTGCGTGCGCTCCGGCTCCGTGCACCCGAATCCCGGGATCACGCGAGCACCGCAGAGTGGGTTCGAAGGCTCGAAGTTCTCCCGCTGCATGAACTGATAACTCGCGAAGAAGCTATTCGCTTCCGAGAACTTGTGATCCACGCGGACGGAGAACTGGTTTTGATCCTGGGTTCGAACGGAATTGAACGCATAATTGTTGGCCAAGCCTGGCTGGTTCGGCAGGGGCCAGAACTCCAACAAGGCCCGGCTGATGCGATGGATGCGGTCCTCAGGGATGCGATTGCCGGGGAAGGGCTGCCCCGTCTGAGGATCGCGGATGGGCGTCGCGATCTCAGAGAAATCGCCGCGCCGCATCTTCTCGGTCGGAACAGTGCCCAATCGGTCGACTCCCTCGGTCAATCGCAAGCCCTCATAGGTGACGAAGAAGAAGGCGTGATTGCGGACGATCGGACCTCCGACTGAGAAGCCGAATTGATTCCGCTTCAACTCCGGCTTCGGTCCCCGCAGGAAGAAGTTGCGCGCATCGAGATTATCGTTGCGCAGGAACTCGAAGACCGTCCCGTGGAATTCGTTGGTTCCGGATTTCGTCGTGATGATGATCTGCCCGCCCGAATGCCGGCCATATTCGGCGCTGTAGACCCCCGTGAGGACTTTGAACTCGCGAATGCCATCCACCGAGGGGCGATGCGTCGGTTGCATCGTCGTCTCATCGTTGTTGTCAATGCCGTCGAGCAGGAAGTAATTATTGACCTCTGGATTGCCTGCGACATTGAAGCCGCCGCGGAATCCCAGCGTTGAACCCTGAGGCGGATTGAAGACATTGGGCGCCAGTTGCGCGAGCTGCCAAAATTCGCGTCCGTTCAGAGGCAACTCCTTCACCTTCTGTTCATCAATGACATTCCCCACCATGGCATTCTCTGATTGGACGAGTGGGGCTCCGGCCGTCACCACGATCCGTTCCTCCAACTCGCCCACCACGAGCGTGAAATCCAAACGCGCCTCCTGTCCGACCTGCAGGACGATCCCCTCGCGAACTTCGGTCTTGAATCCTGTCGCTTGAGCAGTGACGGCGTACGTATCCGCAGGAAGCTGCGTGACCACATAATCCCCTGACTCATTGGTCACCGTCGTGCGCGTCCACCCCTTACTCACATTTCGAATGGTGATCGTCGCCCCCGGAATGACCGCTCCAGAGGGGTCTCGCACGGTTCCACGAAGCGTTGCCGTAAAGCTCTGGGCGCTTACAGAGGGGGCCCAGCTTCCCATTATGGAGAGAATCGCCACAAGCCCGATGCTTCTCATCGCCTCCCCCTCCTTAGTTTGGAATAATGGGCAAGACGTTCCCTCTATATCACATGGGACAGCTCCCTGTCAAGGAGGGACAAAAGCAGGCTTCTCCTGCAACTCTTGCCTTCGGTGAAACGTAATGAAGAACACCTCAAGGAGCGCACTCGATAGGATGGAATGAATGCTTCACAAGAAGGCGTTTTTGCACACTGAGGCAACGTCGTATCGCTTCGGACTTTGTGCCGCCGCGCTCTTGGCTGTCAGGGATGTTGGGACCACTCTCCAGATCCGAGCGCCTTGGATCCGCCACAAAACGCGAAGGTGACGCCTGCAGATGATCGCGGTGGATTGCGGCAAGGTCGTGCATCGGGGTCAACGGATGGCCCGGATTGAGTTCCGGGATGACGAGCTCTGCGCCGAAGTCGCTAGAGTTCCACGCCCTTACCATCAGGGTGCCCCGAAAAGCAGTAATCGCCCATCTTTCGACGGGGGGCAGGGCGAAGCGCTGCCCCCTCCTTCAGAGCGCGCACAAGCGGAACGGACGACATCGCGGGGCGCCCTCCCATGTCGGTCGAATGCCCTGGGCACCCCTCTGAGGTCGCACTCGAAGCATCGAGCTCACGGGTGGAATGAAGCTCGCGGGCACTCACCTGAGGTGAGGTCTTTCGACTATAATGCCCCACGATATGTGAGGGCGCGGTCGTATGAGATGATACCCATCGGGAGGACGGATGATGAAGCGGTGCGGTCATCTTCTGCTTCGGGTGATTCTCGCGTTGGGGCTTGCAGCGAGGTTCGAGCGGCCGCCGGATGCCGCCCATGTCGGACGTCCTGTCCGCGCGCGGCAGGGGATGGTGGCGTCAACGCATGAGGTCGCATCGCGCGTGGGCGTGGAGATCCTCAAGCGCGGGGGGAACGCTGTGGACGCGGCGGTCGCCGTCGCCTTCGCGCTGGCCGTCGTTCACCCGGCGGCGGGGAATCTGGGAGGCGGCGGCTTCATGCTCATTCGCATGGCGGATGGGCGCGCCTCGGTTATTGACTATCGCGAGATGGCTCCGGCGCGCGCGCATCGCAATATGTACCTGGACGAACGGGGCGATATCATTCCGGAAGCCTCGACCGTCGGCCATCGCGCCGTCGCCGTTCCGGGGACGGTCGCGGGCATGGCCCTCGCCCTGGAGAAATACGGCACAATGTCTTGGGCCGACGTGTGCCGACCGGCGGAACAGCTCGCCCGCGAAGGCGTGGTGCTCACGCATTTCGAAGCGGAGAGTTTGAAACGCGCGGCACGACTCCTGTCTCGGTTTCCCGAAAGCCGACGAATCTTCCTGCGCGATGGACGATTTTACGAAGAGGGTGAGCTCTTCCGTCAACCGGAACTCGCCGAGACCTTTCGACGACTGATCGAACACGGCCCGCGAGAATTTTATGAAGGCGAGACGGCGCGCCGCATCGTCGCGGAGATGGAAGCCGGAGGCGGCGCGATCACGCTCGACGATCTGAAACAGTATCGCGCCGTCGAGCGCGAGCCGTTGCGCACGACGTATCGCGGCTATGAGATCCTCACCGTCCCGCCGCCGAGCTCCGGAGGCGTCGCCGTGATCGAGATGCTGCATATCCTGGAGGGCTTCGATCTGCGCGCTCTGGGTCATAACTCGGCCGATTACGTGCACCTTCTCGTCGAGGCGATGCGACGGGCGTTCGCCGATCGCGCGCGTTTCCTGGGCGATCCCGATTTCACGCGCATCCCAGTGAAGGGGCTCACCTCGCGCCGATATGCCGATGCGCTGCGCCGGACGATCGACCCGAAACGCGCGACGCCGAGTGCGACGCTTGCGCCGAGTGATGCCTTTGCTTATGAATCCGAACATACGACGCATTTCACCGTCGTCGATGCGGCGGGCAACGTCGTCTCCAACACCTACACGCTCAACGGCAGCTACGGCAGTGGCGTGACTGTTCGCGGCGCTGGATTCTTGCTCAATAACGAGATGGACGACTTCACGAGCAAGCCGGGCGTTCCCAATATGTTCGGCCTCCTTCAGAGCGAGGCCAACGCTATTGGTCCGCGCAAGCGTCCGCTCTCGGCCATGACGCCGACCATCGTGCTCAAAGACGGGAAGCCCTTTGTCGCCCTCGGCAGTCCGGGAGGACCGACGATCATCAACACGGTTTTGCAGGTCATCCTCAACATCGTTGACTTCGGAATGCCTCTTGCGCAAGCTGTCACCATGCCGCGCATCCATCACCAGTGGATGCCGGATCAGATCGTCTATGAGCCGTTCGGTCTCTCCACGGATACGATGGAAGTCCTGCGCGCGCGGGGACATGCGTTCGTCGAACGACCCCGCTACATGGGCGATGTGCAGGCGATTATGATCGAGCCGGAGACGGGCGTGCGCGTGGGCGTCTCCGATCCGCGCATGGATGGACGACCTGTGGGATACTGATCGTATGGCGGATGTCCGAAGGAAGATCGGAGTTGTCCTTGGGCTCGGCCTCATCTTGAGAATCGGAGGTCTTGGTGGGGAATGGGCGTCGGCCACAGCCCTCATCCTTCGGGACGAGTTTGGCATTCCACACATCTTCGCCCCGGATCTGGAGACGGCGGCCTATGCCATCGGCTATGCGCAGGCGGAGGATCGGCTCGAAGAACTGCTCAAGAACTATCGCCGTGCGACAGGGACGATGGCCGAAGTCTTCGGCCCTGAGTTCTTCCCTCACGATTATTGGCAACGCCTCTGGCAACACGCCGAGGTGAGCCGACGCTTTTACCATCGCCTCAGTCCGAGGGCGCGGGCTGTGATCGAAGCCTTTCTCGATGGAGTTCGGGCCTATATGGCGAAGCATCCGGAGAAAGTCCCGCACTGGGCTCCGGAGCTGTATCCCTGGCACGTTGTCGCCCTGGCCCGCTTCCTTCTCTTCGGGTGGCCGGTGGGCGAAGCGCTCGGCGATCTTCGTCGTGCGGGGATCACGCCCGATCCCCCTGCAGGAATTCCCTCCGAGCTGCGGCGCACGTGGGAACGCCGCTTCGGCTTCGGAGTCGAGGATCGCGGCTCCAACGCGATGCTTATCGCTTCGGAGCGCACAGCAATGCGCGCCCCCATTGCCATCATTGATCCGCATCTTGAGTGGTACGGCGAATTCCGCTTCTACCAGGTCCGAATCTATGCCGGCACGTTCGCCGCCGCCGGCGTCACCGTGGTCGGCACGCCTCTTCCCGTCCTCGGCCACACCGCCTTTTGCTCCATTGCGATGACGACGGGAGGGCCGGATACGTCGGATGTCTACGAGGAAGACATCAATCCCGAGGATCTGCGCCAATATCGGTACGACGGCGCATGGCGCCCGATGCGCGTGCGTTCGGAACGAATCGGCGTTCGGGATGGCGATCGCGTCCACTGGGTGACGGTCGAACTCGACTACACGCATCACGGACCGATTGTCGCGCGCCGAGGTCGCAAAGCGTACGCGCTGGCTCTCCCCTATGCGGAAGAAGTTGAACTGACGGATCAGATCCTGGAGATGTTGAGCGCGCGCAACGTCGAGGAGATGAAGCGCGCTCTGGCTCGCCTTCAGCTCATGGCGCAGAACGTCCTCATCGGCTGTACATCAGGCGACATCTATTACGCGCGCGTCGGACGCGTGCCGATTCGCCCTCCTGGCGTAGATCCTACTCGTCCTATCCCCGGCCACACATCGGCGACCGAATGGCGTGGGATTCACCCCTTCTCGGATCTCGTGCAGCTTCACAATCCTCCCTCGGGGTATATGCAGAACTGCAACGTAACGCCCTTCGTCATGACGCGGGATAGCCCTCTTGTGCCGGAACGATACGTCTCCTACATCTACAATGCGAGTCGCACGGCTCCGCGCCATCAACGAGGCGAGCGAGTGGCCGAGATTTTAGACGCGGCGACGCGCATCACCGAGGAGCAGGCGCTCGCCATCGCCTTCGACACGGGCGTCTGGCACGCCGATCTCTGGCAGGCGCGCGTGAGAGAAGCGTGGGAGCGCGCTCCCGAATCCGCGAAATCAGCCGATGCAACCGTCCTCTACGAAATGATTCAGCGCTGGAATCGACGCAGCGATCCCGATTCCGAAGGAGCTTTAGCCTTCTATGCGTTCAAGAAGAACCTTGGTCCGACACTGGCGCCGCTTGTGGATCCCCCGCCGACGATACGCGACGCCCTGCTTCTGGAGGCGCTCGAGCGCGCCGCTCGCTGGCTGCGCACGACGTTCGGAACGCTGCGTGTTCCCTACGGGCGTTACTTCCGCATCGGACGCGAAGGGGGAGAGCGAACGTGGCCCGTCGGTGGGGGGACCCTCACAGATGTTGGGATGGCGACGCCGCGCGCGATCAGCTTCGTTCCGACCGGGACCATTATGCTCGGGCGCGCCGGACAGTCAGCGACGCATATCGTTATTCTGACGAAGCCCCCTCGTTCGTATTCGGTCGTCCCACTCGGTCACAGCGATGACCCCCGCAGTCCGCACTGGGACGATCAGGCGGAGAAACTCTTCAGCCAGGGCCGAGCGGCTTCGACCTATTTCCTCCGTCGCGACGAGCTGCAGCGGCATGTCACGGCGCGGCAGGTGGTGCGTCGGACGATGACCGGGAGGAGGATGCGATAATGGAGGCTCCCCTGGCGATCCCCCGAGTCCCGCAGACATTGGAGGAGACAGGCCTCGACCCCGATCTCCTCGTCCAGCTTATCGCGAAGACGCTTTACTATGCCGGCGAGGCGATGGGCTTGGAGATCGCCGAGGCCCTGCGGCTGCCTTACTTCGTACTCGATCCCCTCTTTCAGTTCCTGCGCACGGAGAAACTGATCGAAGTGCGAGGAGTAGAAAGCCTCGAGCGAGGATCATATCGGTATGGCTTGACGAGCGTGGGGCGCGAGCGCGCCCGCGAATTCCTCGAGGTGAGTTCTTACGTCGGACCGGCGCCGGTTCCGCTGAACCACTATGCGGAATGCGTGCGCCGACAATCTGTCCGCAAGATCCGAGTGGATCGAGAGACGCTTCGCACCGCGCTCGCGACGGTCGTCGTGAGCGAGGAGATCGTGGACCAACTGGGTCCGGCGATCAACTCCGGTCACTCGATCTTCCTCTACGGCCCGTCGGGAAACGGGAAGACGCTCATCGCCGAGGCGATTGGCGAGGCGATCGCCCGCGCCGGGGACATTTTCATCCCCCACGCGATCGAAGTGGGGAATCATGTGATCACGGTCTTCACCCCCGTAGATCACGTCCCCATCGAAGAGGCACACGAGTCCTATGATCGCCGATGGGTGCGCTGCCGCCGTCCGACGATCTTCGTCGGCGGCGAGTTGACGCTGGAGATGCTCGATCTGCGGATCAATCCCGTCTCGAAATATTACGAGGCGCCGCCACAGGTGAAGGCCAACGGTGGCGTCTTCATCCTCGATGACCTCGGCCGCCAACTCGTGCGACCGCGCGACCTCCTCAACCGATGGATTGTGCCGCTCGAAAAGCGCGTGGATTACTTCACGCTTCACACGGGAGAGAGATTCCCCATCCCGTTTGATACCCTCATCATCTTCGCGACCAACATCGAGCCGAGAGAGCTGGTGGATGACGCCTTCTTCCGCCGCCTTCGGTTCAAAATCCATGTGGCGAATCCGACGCGCTCGATGTACGAGGAGATCTTCCGCCGCGAATGCGAGCGGCGAGGGCTCGCCTACGATCCCGCCATCGTCGAATTCCTCTATCGCGAGGTCTATGACACATACGGGATCGAACCGCGCGGATGCCATCCGCGAGACCTCATCGAGCATGTCCTCAGCTACGCGAAGTTCACCGATTGTCCGGCTGTGCTCTCCGAAGAGGCGATCGCTCGCGCGTGCCGCAGCTATTTCGTCCTTCGGGAATAGGCGTGGCGCCGACGAGCTCCGACCCGAGTTGCGCCTCCCTTTCGAGGGCGGCTTCGTGCTATGATGAAGCGTTCACCAAGTGCTGGCGAGGAGCGAATACCGATGATCCGGAGTTTGATGAACCGCCCGATCTCCCGACGACCGGAGACCGTGCGCTTCACGGGCCGCCTTCTCTTCCTCACGGAAGATCCGGAGCTGATTCGCCGGCAGCTCGCTGGGGAGGACCTCGTGTGGACACCGGCGATGAAACTCCGCGATGACATCTCGACGGACGAGATCACGCCCGCTCACGTCTGCTTCTATTTCGACGAGACGCTCGGGGAATTCCCCTACGTCGGGTTGAAGGCGGGCGACCAGTTCCCTATCGGACGCGGAGACGTCAAACGTGGTGGGTTCGTCGCCTCCGTCTCAGGCAAGCGGCGGGGCAAAGGGAGCAGCCGCGAGCAAGCGCCCCTGGCTGAACTCTTGGCAGGCATTCGCGCCGTCATCGCCGAGAACCTCGAGCGGATCTACAAGCAGAATTGTCAGAATCTGGGGATGCTCACGACGACGAATTTCGATCTGATCGAGAAGATTCGGCGCGGAGAGGAGATTCCGCTCGCGGCTTTCACCGAGGGGGAGGACGAGATCACGCGGCAGATCGTGGAATTCGGCGGCCTGTTTCCGTTCAATGTCGCGCGCCTGCAGGGTCGAGTCGCCATCCCGCCGATTACGACGGAGCCGCGACCGATGACGCTGGCCGAGAAGATCTTCGCCCGCCACATGGTCGTGGACCTGCACCGGGATCGCGTCGGTGTGCCTGCTGTGCGCCCCGGCGACGCCGGATTCGTTCGCGCCGATCTCCGGTTCAGCCACGAATACGTGACACCGATGGCCGCCCTCTTCTTCGAGCGATACGTGGGCGAGAACGAGCGTGTCGCCGATCCCGACTCGATCCTTCTCTTCCGCGATCATTTGACGTTCCTGGATGACGTCCTGCCTCCGGAGCGACGTCCTCTTTTGGAGCTGGCGCTCCGGCTTAAGCTCAAGCAAGAGGAGTTCGCTCGAAAACAGGGAATTCGGTATCACGGGGAGCTGCAGGACCGCAAAGGCTCTGAAGGGATCTGCCACAGCATCGTCTTGGAACGCTACGCGCTCCCGGGCCAGGTCATCATCGGCTCGGATTCGCACACGCCGCACTCGGGAGCGATCGGCGCTCTCGCCTTTGGCGTGGGCACGACCGACATCTTCAATTCCTGGATCACGCGCGATGTGCGCGTGCGCGTGCCCGAGTCGGTGAAGATCGTCATTCGCGGGCGAAAGCCGGAGAACGTCACGGCGAAGGATATCGTCTTGGCGATCCTCCGCCTCGAGTACGTGCGAAGCGGAAAGGCGATCGGCAAGGTGATTGAATACGCGGGCGAAGCCGTCGAGGCGCTCGACATTGACGAGCGGGCCACGCTGACGAATATGGCGGCGGAGATCGGTGGATTCACGGGGATCGTCGCCCCGGATGAGAAGACGGTGGATTTCTTGGTCGAGCGACGGGGGATGTCGCGCGCCGAAGCGGAACGCGCGATCGAAGGCCTCTGGAGCGATCCCGATGCCGAGTACGCCCACGTCATCGAGCTGGATGCCGCGGAGCTTCGACCGATGGTCGCGCTGCCCGGTGATCCGGGGAACGGCATCGAGGTCGCTCGTCTGGAGCGCGAGGTGAAGATCCAGATCGCCTACGGCGGCTCGTGCACGGCCGGTAAGAAATCCGACATGGACATGTACGCCCGTGTACTGGCTGAAGCTCTGGCCGAAGGCCGACGCGTTCATCCAGACGTCCGCTTCTATATCCAGTTCGGCTCACAAGAGGTCCGTCAGTATTGCGCAGAGCAGGGATATTTAGAGATCTTCGAGCGCGCGGGAGCGATCGTGATCGAACCCAGTTGCGGCGCCTGCATCAATGCCGGACCCGGAGCGACGACATACCGCGAACAGGTGGCCATTAGCGCGCAAAATCGAAACTTCCCCGGACGCAGCGGTCCTGGGCAACTCTATCTCGCGAGCCCGCTCACGGTCGCGGCTTCGGCCATTGCCGGAAAGATTGTCGAGTGGACTCCGGGAAACGCTTCGCCCCGTGAACGCCCACTGCCTCAACCGAGCGCGTCCGAATCCTGTTGAAGGAACTCAGCACGAGGCGAGGCACTCCGACGAAGTTTCCGGACCGATTCGCACGATCCTCCAGACGCGTTCAAAGACGCCCGAGGTTGGCTGACCCTCGAAGGAGCAGATGTCCTCGCCCGGCCAGTCTTGAAGCAGTGCGGAAGGGTGGGCAGCGAGTCGGTGCGAATACGCCACGCGCAAGCGAACGTAGCTCTGGAGATCACCGAGCACGGGCACGATCTGCGAACGATATTCGGCGAGAACATCGAGCTTGTGCGGCAGGACCTCTCCGATTTCGCACAGCTCGGGCGTGAGCCAGAGTCGAGGAGACGCACGCCGCCTCGCTCGCCGACCTCGGGCGAAGTGAAGAAGCAGGAACCCATAGGCTGCGGCGCGCCACGCCCAATGTCCGACTTCCGCCCGAACGGAAGCGAGCGACATCATCGCCGCATACGCCTCGCGAGTGCGCTTCCAAACCGAGCGCGCTCCGAAGGCGGGATCATGTGGCGACCGCGCGCCCGTCACTTTGAGCCGATGCTCCACAAGATGCGGGATCAAGGCATAAGGCGCGTCCTCGTAGAAATAGAGGTCGGGACCATTCCCGCAATCTGAGGGATCGAGCGAGCGGAAGGGAGCGTCGGCGCTCCGCCCACTCTTTCTCTCGACTCTCTGGGACGCGATACTTTCAGCGACGAGCACACCTGCTTCGAACACCACACGATGATCAGCATGATGGCCGACGCCTAACGGCCAATAGACGCGCTGCGGGCGAACGCGTTCCAGGAGCTCGTGGAACTCGGAGGCCAGGCGCGCGATCACGTCGCGATCCGAGGTCGCCATGCGCGAGAAGGCGCCGTAGAGCGTGTGATAGACGCGATCTCGAAAGATCGCCTCCGGGTACTCGAGCCAGAGGGAATCAACGCCCAGCCGCTCCATGGCCCGTTCGTCCTCGCGACGCCGCCTCTCCATCTCCCCGACGCGCGCCCGAACGCGCGGAGGGATGTTCCGACACGGACCGGCATCAGCCGTGAAGACAGTGACCACGAGCACCGATCGTGCAAGCGCCCGCTCACTCAAGATGCGCCCGCCGCAGGAGAGCGCCACGTCATCCAGATGGGGGGAGATATAGACATCGTCAAACGGACGATCCAGCGCGGCGATCGAGACATAGCGCATAGCGCCTTATGTGGCCTGCGATCGACTCGCGATCTCCGACTGCAGATCAATCACCACGAGCTTGGCGTACCAGCGCGTGCCCGTGATGCGCTCCCAGAGGGAGAAGCGTCGCACGGCAGCGATTCGCGCTCCATAGAAGCGCACGTAGAAATGCGTCAACTGCTCATCTCCTTCCGGCTCGGCGACGGCCCCTTGGATCCCCCGTACCCCCGCTTCCCGAAGATGCGCCATCACCGCCTGACCCAATCGCATCCCGATTTTGAGGAGCGCGAGCTTCTCTTCGGTGAAGGCCGGATCCACGTTGACGTGCACATGCCCCGGATATGCCTTCAGAGACACCGAGGGGATCTCTCGCCACGCGCGGGTGAGCACCCACCAGAGGGTGCGATAGGTCTCCGGCCTCCGGTAGCGGCGAAGCACAATTCCTCTCATGATGCGCCCGAGCACGCCGGGCAGGATGCAACGGAGCAGGACGCGAAGATACCGCCGCGTATCCTTGCAGGCAAGCGCGTAGCCGACGACCTCTCCGTTGACCTCGGCCACGAAGCAAGACTCCGGCTCGTACTCGAGGTAGTAATCGGCGAAGAGCCGGCTCACAATCTCCACGTCCTCGAAGACCTGCTCCGTCGGATAGCCGCGCAGCACAGACTTCTGGCAAATCGCGCGAATCCGTTCGCGATCTTCCGCGCGCGCTGGGCGCACCCGGACCTCCCCCACGCCCTCGCGCATCACACCCTCCGAGCCACAAGAACGGCATTGATGCCACCAAAGGCAAAGGAATTAGAGAGGACGACCTCGAGCTTTTGCTCGCGCGCGCAATTGGGGACGTAATCGAGATCGCACTCGGGATCGGGCTCGGTGTAGTGCGCCGTCGGGGGGATGATCCCCCGCTGGAGGGCGAGAAGTGCGGCGGCGAATTCGAGAGCGCCCGCCGCTCCCATCGTGTGCCCATGCAGCGCCTTGGTGGAACTAATGGCCACGCGCCGCGCGTGAGGTCCGAAGACGCATTTGATCGCTTCGGTCTCCAACCGATCGTTCGCCTTGGTGGCTGTCCCGTGCGCGTTGATGTAATCCACCTCTTCAGGAGCGAGCCTGGCTTCGGCCAAGGCCGCGCGCATCGCTGACGCCGGTCCTTCAATTGAAGGATCGGTGATATGACCGGCATCGGCCGATACCCCATAGCCAACGATCTCGGCATAGATACGTGCCCCGCGGGCGCGCGCGTGTGCGTACTCTTCGAGCAGAAGGACAGCGGCTCCCTCGCCGACGACAAGACCATCGCGATCCCGGCTGAAGGGGCGACACGCACGCGCCGGATCACCCCGGCCGCTCGCCAAGACCCGCAGCGCCTCCCACGCCTTCATGACTCCAAAGGTGATGGGCGCATCTGCTCCTCCGGCGAGCATGACATCGGCATACCCATACTTGATTTGCTGATACGCCCAGCCGATCGCTTGCGCCCCCGAAGCGCACGCCGTGCTGATAGCTAAAATCGGGCCCCGCGCCGCGAAGAACATGGAGATCTGAGACGCAGCAGCATTGTACATGATGCGCGGGATCGTGAGCGGATGAAGGCGAAGGTTTCGCTCTCCATACAAGCGCTCATATCCCGCCTCCAGCGTCTCCATGCCGCCAAACGAAGTCCCGATCGCGACGCCGAAGCGCTCGCTCTCAGCCTCTGTGGGTGAGAATCCGGAATCCAGGAGTGCCTCGCGCGCGGCGACAAGCGCGAACTGCGCGAACCGATCGAGCAACCCCACCTGCTTGGCCGTGAAATAGGCGGACGGATCGAAGGCCTTGACTTCGGCGGCGACTGTGACCGTTAGCCCTTCAGTGGGAAAGTGCGTGATCTCCCCAACTCCGGAGCGCGCGTGAATGAGGTTCTCGAAGAACTCGACGGCCGTCTGGCCAACGGCCGAGATCACTCCCACCCCAGTGACGACAACCCGCCGCATGTGGCATCTGCAGGGATCGGCTGCGCCCGCTCTCCAGCGAGTCCGTGCGGCTCTGACGCGAGATCACGATGAGGGTTCCAACGAATACCCGAGCTCTCCCGCGTCATGGAAGAGCGTCCGAAGCCGCTCGATGACATCGCGCACCGAGCGCATTCCCACCGCAAGATTCTCGGGGATAGAGACCTTGAACTCCTCCTCCAGCTCGAAAACGATCTCCAGCCCCATGAGCGAATCCACTCCCAACTCCTCGAATGTCGCCTCAGGATGCACCTGCTCCGGATCGAGATGACAGGCGCGCGCGATCGCTCGAATCACCCGCTCTTGTACCGTCATAGGCACTCCCACATACGTCAGCGTGAGCCTCTTTAATACCGCAAATCACCGGGGAAGTCAACGCTCGACCGACTTCAGGCGAATGAGGAGATCTTTTGAATCGCCTGAGAGAATAGGCATGATCACCCGCGGCGAAACGCCAAAGCGGCGAAGATCAGAAAAACGAGGGCATTGAAGATCTCGGCGACACCAACGCGCCGCAGATTGACCCGCTCAGCAGGTCGAACGACATGCCAGAGGGCGCGCCCTAACGCCGGAGCAAAAGCGATGGTCAGAAACACGCCCAAGCGGTGCGTCAGAGCCAAACCCAGTAGCGCAGCGATCAGAAACGAGTGATAGAGAGCGCACTGGCGCCGCGCGCGCTCTCGCTGCTCGAGCGATCGCCCATAAGCCGCGGCCATGCGCAACTTGACGTAGAAGACGCTGCTCACGAAATAGAGGGCGTTGGCCCCCCATAGTGCGAGCGCCATCGCCTCCCATCGGCCTCGGATCACGTAATGCGCCGCCGGAGCCGTCATCGTGAGCCCGAGAATAGCGAGCACCTCTCCGGTGACCGTGCGGTCTTCCCGCTGCACAACCTGTTCCGCATTCACAAGCAGCAGGCCGAAGGCGCCGATCGCCAAGGGAATCAGCCCGAACAAGCGGTAGATGAGAACAAGCGGCGCGCCGAAGGCGACCGCCAGGCAGAGATAGAAGAGCATCAGCCGCCGCTCACGGATCGCCTCCTGAGCCCGGCGGCGTGCCCGCCACCAGGCAAGAAAGGACTCTCGTGCGATGAAGAAGAACGTCACGGCGAGGCTCAACCAGAATATGGGACGGTGCGACCCATGAGCGACCATCATCCCCATCGCGAGCGGGACGTAGAGCATCACCCACGCCCCGTGCTCCCGCGGCAGCTTCAGACGTGCGCGCCATCCCATTGCCAGCCCCCCTGCCCGACGTTTCGCCTCAAGAGAGTGGGACGTGGTCCTCGAGATCCCTGTGCGACCGAGAGAGCCCCACGGCCATCTCGCTTCACACCGACCATGCCCGTTCCAGCTCGCTCGCCATCCTCTCGTATTGCTCGTGCGTCCCGATGCCGAGCGCCACTTCTTCCCGCTCGAAGGCCTCGACCAAAGCGGCATTCGCCGACGCATCGAGCACGTTCTCAGCGATCCGAAAGAGTACATTATCCTCCTTGTAGATATGCTGTGCCAGCAGATCCATATACGATCGAGCCACTCTCACAAAGCGGGCCGCGGCTTCTGACTCCCCGCGCGCGTAAGCGGCGGCCGCGCCGGCCATCTCGCGGACGAATCCGCGCCCCATCTCGTGCTCGTCCAGCATGACGCCGATCGGCCCTCCCTCGCGCGGGACGCCGCGCGCTTCAAGAGCCGGGAAGAGATGCTTCTCCTCCTTCCCATGATGGCAGCGATCGGCAAAGGTCTGGATGAACTCCACAAGCTGCGCGGGCACATCGGCGGGGATGGAAGTGCCGCTCTCCAGCCTCTGGCACACTCCGTGGAGTGCTCGAAGTGCCCGCTCGATAATTCGATGTTCGTGCATCAGGATCTCCACTGGTCCCGGCATGTCACTCCTCCCTTTAGCGAATATCTCGTCTTGCGCTCAGATTCAATCCTCATCGAGGCACCGCCGCAAGAGTTCGCGCCGTTCGGCCTCCGCCGTGAGGCGATCGAGCGTCGGATAGAGGATGTTCTGCTCGCGCAAATCGTGATGCTCGACGAGGTGTTTGAACATCGTTTGCTCATCGAAGAGTTGAATGATTCGCCGCTTCAGGTCGGGCGGATAGGCCTCCAGTTCCGTGAGCGTTGCAGTGAATCGCTGCAGGAATTCCCGTATCTTCCTATGCTCGCCGAGAAAGAGTTCGAGAGGGCCACCCGGGATCGCCCCCGCGCGCACGTAGATGGGCAGCAAGACCTCTTCCTCCAGGCGCATGTGCGCAAGCAGCTCCCGTTCATACGCGAGGAGCCGCTCGCGCGCCCGCGCGATGTCTTGCTCGAGCAAGGCCTCCTGATGCTTCTGGAACATCTCATTCAGCCGCTTGTGCACGCGCAGGAGCTCGAGAAAGCTCCCCGCTGCAGCAGAAGCGGCGATCGGTCTCTCCTCCGACATCGCCACCCTCCTACACGGAGAAAGTCTCGCTCGTGCTCGAGGATCGGACTCGCGCCTCCCGCTCGGCTGCGATGAGCGCGTTCAGCTCCGCAAGCAGTCGGTTCACATCCGCGCCTTCGCGCCGGCATGCTTGCTCGAGCGTCACCACGCGCGCCATCGTGCGTCGCAGCACGGGATTCTGAAGCGGGGCGAACCCATGCCGCAAGAAGATCTCGAGCGCCTGGGGATACCGCTCCAGGACTTCGGCGACTCTCGTCTGCGGCCCGAGGACCAACGGTTCGGGCGTCGACCGAGTCACAGCCTCGCGCTCGAGCCGCATGCCCACGCGCATATTCCGAACCAGCTCGGTCCCCCATAGGGCCAGCCCTATGACCTCGATCACTCCCGACAGACGCATGGGCGCGAAGGCCGCCGCCGTATAGTCCGTCGCGATCTCCGACCCAATACGCAAGGCGTTCCCGAGATTGAGCAACAGGAAGGTGGGCCAGAGCGCGGGGGCACGCCGCACGTCCACGCCCGAGAGCGTCGGTACGACCTTGCTCGAGACCCCGACGATCATCATTGTGATGAAGCCGACGGTCAGGGCATGCCGATAGGCGCCAAAGAAGGCATGCGAAAACGGCACGGCAGCTCTCGTGAGGGGTTGGTAGATGAGCTGATTGTAGATGGGGACGGAGGCGAGCATCGCCATGGCGACGATGAACCACACGTAGGCCGCGCGGATGAACTTCAGTCCGCGATCGCGTTCGCTCTCGGGCACGGGTCCAAAGAGGCGATACTGATGCGGCGTCCCGATCGCGACGGCCAGCAGAATCAACGCCGCGACCTCTTGTCCGATCAGCCAGCGACGATCGGACGACAGCATGCCCGCGAGGAACGAGCAGATAGCCACAGCGATCGCGCCGTTCATTCCCCAGAGTGAGAATCGCCGCCAAGCAGGCGTTGGCTCCCGCAACGCGTACGCATGCGGCAGGAATCGAAGCGAGACACCCAGGATCATGACCACCGCAATCCCCAGAAGCTGCGCATCCCGGTAAGGGATATTGAACGTCGCCACGCGAAAGAGAAAGGCCTCGCGCGTCGGCGCTGTCTCGAAGAGCCAGAAGATGAGGGGATTCGCCGCAGCGGCGAGCAAGAACCAAAAAAGCGCCGCGCGGATAAAAGAGTCGTATGGTTCAGGCCGGTTCGCCTGTCGCAACGTCTGCCGGAGCACCCAGGCAAAGAGCGCGACGGCGAGAAACTGCGCGGCGCCGGCCACGACGCCGAAGACGAGAAACGGCCCGCGCGGCGCCAGAAGATGCGCCAGCGCTTGAAGCGCAATACCTACGGCCATCAGCGGCAGCGTCAAGAATGCGAGCGTCGGATGCGAGAGGCTCGTGTGCTTGAATCGAGGGAAGGCTTGATAGGCGAAGCCCATGATGAAGAAACCGACCACGCCGAAGACCATCGCATGCCCGTGCGCAAGAATCCATGAATAATCTACGCCGGCGAAGTTCCGCCGCGTCCCTATGAGCCAGAGATTCACCGCCCCCCACACGCAGCCGAGCGTGAAGAGCGTCGCCAGCCCGGCCAGAAAGAATGGCCGATAGATCGTATCGGCGCGCGTCGGGCGAAACGTGATCCCCTCGACCGGCTGCTCGCCTTCAGCGGCCGCATTCAGTTCGTCGAGTAACTGATCGAGTGGCACCCCATGCAAGCGCGCGAACCATGCGACCGTCTCGCGCGGGCCTTCCGGACCGCCACACCCGCGAAGCCCATAGCGGTCAAGCACCGCGCGCGTCGCCGGGAACCGCCGGATCATCTCCGGCAGGAGCATCTCCGCCGTGATGACCTTCTCTCTCATCTCCCTCCTCCTGCTTCCTCGGACCGCGCGATGTGGGACCCTTGCGAAGGTTTCCTCACCCACGATGCGGATCCGAGGACGCTTTCTGGTGCTTTCGCTCCCCCAACCACTGGTCGTCCATCATGGGCAATGCTACACTCCGACTGACATCCTCCAGGTTCCCCTTGAGCTCGCCCCCTCCAAAGAGAGCCGCGAGTTTGGCGCGCAGATAGAGCACGCCCCCGAGGATGCCGGCAATGAGGATGAGCCCCACCACGAGTACGATCTCCATTCCGACCTCCCCATACGCGATCTTCTCCCGCTGAGCTTCATAGCGTACCGTGGACTGGGACGCGACGCCGTGACTTCAGTCACAGCCCACCTCGGGTAGAGACGCCGATCCATTCCTCTGCACCTGAGGTGATCGGCTGTCGCGCCAAACGAGCAGTCCGGAGCGCAGCGAGCACAAGAGGCACGACGCCCAAGCCGATGAAGATGAGATCGGCCGGCAACCGCATCCACTCGATCCGCCGCATGACCGGCTGCTGGAGGAAGTCCAGACTGCGCGCGTGCGCATAGCCATGGCGGAGCACATCCAGAAGTTGAAGTACTCCGCCCGGGAAGAGGTTCAGCACAACCATGAGTGCAAGCCCGAGATTCAATCCCCAGAATGAAACGCGAATGAGCGGCTCGACCGACGCCCACCGCTCGTCGGTGAGGACTTGTCGGAACGCGAAGACCATGAGCGCGACGGCCAACATCCCGAATACCCCCATCATCGCCGCATGTCCGTGATTGGGCGTCAGCAGCGTCCCCGCTTGAAAGTAGCTCACAATCGGCAAGTTGATCAGGAATCCGAAGATGCCAGCGCCGACGAAATTCCAAAAGCCCACGGCCATGAGGAAGTAGAACGTCCAGCGATGTGGGACGGAAACCGGCCGACCGCAGACGTCGCACTGCTGGCGCGTCAGTTTGACGAAATCCCACGCATCGAGCGTGAGCAACGTCAGCGGGATCACCTCCATCGCCGAGAACGTCGCCCCCAGCGCCAGTGTGATGTGCGACTGCCCGGTCCAGTACCAGTGATGCCCCGTTCCTACGATCCCGCTCCCCAAATAGAGCAGGGCGTCCAGGTACACAACGCGAGCCGCCGTTGTGTGTGTGACGAGACCAAGCCGATAGAAGATCGCCGCGACCATCACGGTGACGAACAGCTCGAAGAAGCCTTCCACCCAGAGGTGGATGATCCAGAAGCGCCATGTGTCCACGACGGAGTAATGGCTCCGACTGGTGAAGAACATTGCCGGGAGATAGAAGAGCGGAATGGCGACGGCTGCGTAGAGAAAGAGCGAAAGGATCTCTTGGCGTTCGGGATCCCGTCGGGCCGGCGCGAGGCTCCGGAAAAGCAACACAAGCCAAAGGAGAAGCCCTCCAGCCAGAAGAATCTGCCATGCGCGTCCGAGATCCAAATACTCCCATCCTTGATGCCCGAACCAGAACCACAGTCGCCCGATGAGCCGATGAAGACCAAGGAATTCGCCGAGCAGGCTTCCGAATACGACTAACAGGAGAGCCCCGCAGAGGAAGATGATCCATCGTGCCTGGTGGGGCGGCTCATATCCGCTCAAGGCCGGAGCTAGGAAGAGTCCTCCGGCGATATATGCCGTCGCTATCCAAAACACCGCCAACTGCACATGCCACGTCCGCAAGAGGTGGCTCGGAAGCCATCGCGAGAGGTCTAAGCCATAGAAGCTCGTGGGATCCGCGCGGTAATGGGCGACAGCTCCACCGACGAGCACTTGCGCCAGAAAGAGGAGCGCGACTAGAACGAAGTACGTGAGCACGGCACGCTGCCCAGATGTCACCTGACCCGGAATAAGCTGCGGATGCGCGTGGGCTCTCTGCCCTCGCCAGCCGAGGTAATCGAACTTACCGAAAGCGAAAAGGACGGCCGCCAATCCCCCCAAGAGAGCGATGAGACTGAGCGCACTCCAGAGCACGGCTTCGCTCGTCGGAGTATTGCCGACCGCCGGATCATAGGGGAAGTTATTCGTGTACGAATACGTTCGACCAGGGCGCGGCGCGACCGACGCCCACGCCGTCCATGCGAAGAAGGCTGTCAGGCGCCGCACCTCTTCGGGGTCGCGGATGTAGGTGGCCGGCAGGCCGAGATTCCGCGTCGGATGCGAGAAATACTCAGCCCACTGCTCGATCTGCCGGTGATATGAGAACGCCTCCGGATCGGTGAAGACCAAAACGCGACGCTCCGGATCATAGCGGTTCTGTTTCAGGAGCCGCCGGACCTCGGCCTGAACGGCCTCGCGTTCCGCTTCGGTGAGCGCAGCCAGATCGCGCCGGAAACGCTCACGGGCAATCCATGCCGCTGCGTCCTGGCCGAGTGTGCGCAAATATTCGGCTGAGAAATCCGGCCCCAGATACGCTCCATGCCCCCAGATCGTCCCATTCTCCATCAGGCCGTACTTCAAGAAGACCTCTTGCCCTCCCCGAATGTCTTCTCCCGTGAAGAGGATGCGACCACTGGGATCCACGACCCGATCGGGGATCGGCGGCGCATCTTTGTACGCCCTCACCGCCAGAAAGATCAAAATCGTGAATCCACCGATCATCACAAGGATGACAGCATGTCTCCACCACGGCGACAGCCGAGCATCAGGCATCGCATCTCACCTCCTTTCTTCAGAACTCCTCTCCCCACGATCAGGGGGCAAAAATTACACGACACTGATCGCCCCGCTATGACTTCAGTCACATCGAGCCTCTCGCTCCGACGACGCTCGCACGGGAGGATGCCTCAACGGGGTTGCCAACTGCTTGATTGTTTGATTTATATCCTGATGGTGCCATGAAGCTAGCGGATTGGGCGCGGCAGCAAGGTATAGACTACAAAACCGCCTATCGGTGGTTTCGGTCGGGCACGCTTCCTTGTCCTGCGTGGCAGAATCCCAAGACTGGAACGATCTTAGTGGA
>Ga0197143_1000336_pt1 | contig 54972 bp, 44 predicted proteins | sample GBS70_MetaG_FD_148603 | JGI IMG/M metagenome (GOLD analysis project Ga0197143, IMG submission 148603) | Sediment microbial communities from Great Boiling Springs, Gerlach, Nevada, United States - GBS 70_MetaG | ecosystem: Environmental > Aquatic > Thermal springs > Hot (42-90C) > Sediment... | reverse complement strand
CCCCATACTCAACAGGCGTGCCGTTTTCCACATAGATGGCGACGACCTCACCGTCCACGTCACTCTGGATCTCGTTCATGATCTTCATCGCCTCGATGATGCAGACCGTCTGACCCTTGCGGACCCGGCTCCCGACTTCGACGAAGGGCGGGGCGTCCGGAGACGGCGACCGGTAGAAAGTCCCGACGATGGGAGACCGGATGTAGTGCAGAGGTGCCTCGGCCTCGGGCCTTTCGGGAGACGGGGCTGACACTTCGGCCGAGACAGGCTCAGACCTCGATGGCGGCGTCGGGGTGGGGACGGACGGCGGTGTCGGCGCAGAGGCCGCTGACGTCAGCCATGGGATGAACCATGAGGGCACGGCCTCGGAGGGGGGCCGCGTCGGATTCCCCTGCTGGACGATGCGGATGCGGACGTCGCCCTGGCTGTACTCAAATTCGCCGACCTGGTGCTGGACGAGGAGTTCGATCAGACTTCGGATGGCCTCGATGTCAAAGGGCAGACGGCGTCGGGATATACGCTCCGACCTCTTGACGGTGGCCATCTTCAACCCCGCCCGAGGTATTCGCCGGTTCGGGTGTCGATGAGGACTTCTTCGCCTTCCTGAATGAACAGGGGGACCTGAACGACGGCACCCGTCTCCAAGACAGCGGGTTTACTCCCGCCGGCGGCTGTATCACCCCGCACGCCGGGGTCCGTCCGAACGACCCGGAGGGAGACGGCCTTCGGCAGGACCAAACTCAAGGGCCGGCCTTCATAGAGGAACATCGTGACCTCGATGCCCTCCTTCAAGAAACGGGCGGCGTTGCCGACCTGGGCGGCCGTCGCCAGGACTTGGTCGTAAGTCTCCAAGTCCATGAACACGTAGTCCTCCCCCTGGCGGTACAGGAACTGCATGGGACGTTCTTCGACGTCGGCGACGTCGACCATTTCGCCGGCCCGGAAGTTGACGTCCAGGACCTGACCGGTCGCCATGTTCTTCAGGCGCGTCTTGACAAAGGCCTGGCCTTTGCCAGGCTTCACGTGCTGGAATTCGACGACTTCCCACACGGCGTTGTTGTACAGGACCTTCAGGCCCGTCTTGAAGTCATTGGTCGATATCTGCATGGTCCCCACCCGCAATCGAAGACATGATGACGGACGGCACGGTCGATGCAGGATGCCAGGATACAGAATGTGGATAGGGGATGCAAGAAGATAGAAGAGTGATGGAGTGACGGAGTAATCAAGTGACGAAGGGATAAAGTGACGGAGTGACGAGTAACGAGTGATGAGTAGTAAATTACTTCCTTTTAGCATACTGTCGTATGAACCTTTCGGGCATCCGCCCATCAAAAATGGAACAGGCACTGAGACGGATGCCAAGATACGCCCTTTGGGAGAAGGCCTCTTCATCGTCACCTCGTCACTCCGTTACTCCGTCACTTCGTCACTCCCTTTTCAGAGGCCCCACCAGAGGCCGGCCAGAAAGGCCGTCCGGCGGGGTACGGTCGAGAGGTCGGCCCACTCGTCCGGGGCGTGGGCACCATCTCCGTCGATGCCCAGGCCGTCCAGGACCTGAGCTCCGACTTCGGCCGCATAGGCGCTGTCGCCCCCGCCTCCCACACGGACACCCTCGAGATTCCAGTCCAGCAGGGCGGCGATGGATCGGGCCCGTTCGAAGGCCGCCCGAGACGCTTGGGCTGGTAGCGGCGGCATGTGAGTCTCGAGGGTCCAGGTGAATCTTCGGGCCCCGGGCTGTTCCGGGTCCAGGGGAATCGATCGGAAGGCGGTCAGCCACGTCCGCAAGGTTTCCAAGTAGGCCGGGTCGGCATACCGGACGTCGTAAGTCATGCGGCACGTGTCGGGAATCCGGTTCGTGCGCTGGCCGCCGTGGATTTTCGTCAGCGTCGCCCACAAGCCCTCTTGGGTGACCGTCCAAGCCCGAAACATGCCGTGCCATCCGATGGCTTGTTCAATGGCGTTGACACCGCCGGACCGAAGCCCCGGATGGCCCGAACGCCCCTGGAACGAGACCTCCAGGACGGCAACCCCGTACCGCTCGACCTTAGCGGCCCCGCCGGGCGCGGCTGGCTCCAGGGACAGAACGTAGCGGGCCCGCCGAGCCCACTCCTGAATCCGGGGTCGGGCGCCGGGGCTTCCGGCTTCCTCGTCCGTCGTCCAGAGCCAACCGATGCGGCGGTGGGCGGGGACTTCGCCGAGGGCCTGCATGACCTCCCAGGCAAACATCAGGAGGGCGATGCCCCCTTTCATGTCATAGACGCCGGGGCCCATAGCCCGGGTCCCCTCGACTCGAAAGGGGCGCCGCTGGATTTCCCCCTCGGGCCATACCGTGTCTACATGACCGAGGAACAGGACGTCCAGCTCGTCCGGCGGCACCGGATCCGGGGGGTACCAGCTCAGGAGGACGGGGGCCGAGGGCGGGGCCTCCAGTTCTCTTGTCGGGAGGCCCATCGTCCGGATTTCGTCCCCGAGGACACGGATAAATGCGTGGACCCGGTCGGTCCGCTCGGTCGGCGTCTCGAACTCGACGAACCGTTGGAGGCGCTCGACAAAGCGGTCCATGCGGGCTTCGGCCGCCTGACGGATGCGGATGAGCCGTTCCCGAAGCTCCATAAACCGGTGCCTCCCTTCCCCGTACGTACAGGGGCGGGGGTCAGTAATCCTGCTCTGGCGGCGGGACCAGGACGGCCCTACTGCCTGACTGCCCGATTGCCTTATTGCCTCACAGCCTTCCGGAGGAGGGCCGTCAGGCCCGGCAGTTCGAGGCCGGCCAGGAACTCGAGACTGGCCCCGCCGCCCGTCGAGGCGTGGGTGACCCGGTCCAGGAGACCCTCCCGTTGGAGGACGGCCAGGCTGTCCCCGCCACCGACGACGGTAAAATAGGGATTGGCGGCGACGGCTCGGGCGATAGCCCGAGTTCCCTCGGCGAAGGCCGGGACCTCGTAGACGCCCATCGGGCCGTTCCAGAATACGGTCCGGGCTCCGGCGATCTCGGTCCCATAGCGGTGGACTGTCTCCGGACCGATGTCCACGCCGCACCAGTCCCCAAAGGCCTCGCCGGTTCGGACTGTCCGGACGTCGGTCGGGTCGTCCGGTCGGCGAGCGAGGATGTGGTCGACAGGCAGATGAAGGGCGATGCCCCGCCGGCGGGCCTGCTCGATCAGGTCGGCGACGGCTTCGACCTGGTCCGGTTCATATAGGGAAGCTCCGATGTCGTGACTCTGGGTCTTTAGAAAGGTGTAGCTCATCGCCCCACCGATGAGGAGGGCATCGACCCGACCCAGCAAATTTCGAACAACGGGGAGTTTATCGGATATCTTGGCCCCACCCAGGACGGCTACAAAGGGAGGTTCCGGTGACTGGACCAGGCGACTCAGGGCCTGTATTTCCCGCTCCATCAGAAAGCCCATCCCGCAGACCGGAAAGAAGTCCACGACGGCGTGGACGGAGGCGTGAGCCCGGTGAGCCGCCCCAAAGGCGTCGTTGACGTAGACGTCCGCCAGGCGGGCCAGTTGGGCCGCAAAGTCGGGGTCGTCCTTCTCCTCACCCGGGTAGAATCGCAGGTTTTCAAGGACCAGGACAGCCCCGGGGGCAAGGGCCTGACTGGCCTGCTCCACAGCTGGACCGACGCAGTCGCCGATGAAAGCAACCGGCGAGTCCATCAGACGGCGGAGGTGGTCGGCGACCGGTGCCAGGCTGTACCGCGGGTCGGGTTTTCCCTTGGGTCGGCCCAGATGGGAGGCGACGACGATACGGGCACCCCGCTCCGCTAAATAAGTCAACGTGGGAAGTGTCGCCCGGATGCGGGTGTCGTCGGCGACTCGACCGTCTTGGAGGGGAACGTTGAAGTCGACTCGGACAAAGACCCGTCGGCTGGCCACGTCCAGGTCCCGGAGGGACCGAATGCGAGAAAAATCCTGCGCGTTCATAGGTGCCTCCCGTTGGATCCCGGCCTTTCATTCAGGTATCCGGTACCGGGTTCGGTGTCCGGCTTCCGGCCCTCCATGGCCGAGAGCCGGATGCCAAGCACCGAGGACCAAACCAGAAACGCGCCTAATGTCTTGTTCTAAGGGTCACAGCAGGACGCCCAGTAGGGGTTGCCAGGCCCAGCGTCCCTCGAGGGTCGGCAGAGTGTCATCGGCCGCCCACACGTCCAGGACTTCCAAGGGGAAGGGTAGGGCTGTCTGCAAGCGGTCCACCAGGGATTCCATCTGGGGTCCGCTCAGGAGGATCGTCTCCGGGGGGTCCTCCCGATGGAAGTCCTGCAGATAGGCCCCGATGCGACGAAGTTCCCGCTCCAGTGCCGTCCGTCGGTCCGTCGGGCCCTCGTCTGCCTCCGGCGTCAACGTATGGGTCCGCTTCCAGACGAGACGACGACCCTGGAAGTAGGTCGTCGTCAGGCGCTTGCCGTCCCAGTGTAAGACCATCCACCGACGTTCGGCCCAGTCGGGACGGCGTCCCGCATAATGCCAGATCAGGTTGTCGATGGCGATGTTTTCAGGGACGACGAGGCCTGGGACGAGGCCCTGCCCATGGAACAAATCCTCGAGGCGGTCCAGGAAGGGTGCCCAAACGGCCAGGGCGGCGACCGTACCGACCCGGGCCCGGACGTCCAGGACCTGCCACAGAACCCGATAAGCTTCGACGGCCAGGGTCGTCTGGCGTCGTAATTGCCAGTGAATGAGCTGTTGCTGGTCCTGGACCCGGCGAGGCCAGCCCTCGATACGGAGGACGAAGAACATCATGCTGGCGTCGGGCACGACGACGCCGACCCGACGGGGATGTTCTCCCGCCGGGAGGACCCGACGCAGTGCTTCGGCCAGGGCTTCGGGGTTTTGGATCGCCAACTGGGCCGGGCGGACCTCCCAGGCATCGGTCGGCAGGGGCGCGACGGCTTGATGCCGGACGCGTCGTTTGGATCCGTGCCCCTCCCACCAGAGGCAGCGGACTCCCTCATAGCTCACATGGAAGGCCATGGGGGGCGTATAGGCCACCCCCCGCCGCCACGAGAGGAGACGCTTCCCCAAGCCTCAATCCTCCACAAAGGTGACTTTGTTGATCTCGGGGAGCGTCGTGATCCCCTGGAAAACCTTTTCAAGGGCGGCTTGTCGGAGTGGGACCATGCCGGCCTCCCGGGCGACCCGCTTCAGCTCGGAAGACGCATAGTTCCGGATGAGAACGTCCCGGACCCGGTCTGTGACTTCCAAAAGCTCGCCGATGGCCGTCCGGCCCCGGTAGCCCGTCCCGGCACACTCGATACAGCCCCGGCCCTCATAGAAGCGCACGTTCTGGGCCAGTTCCGGCGAGATGCCGGACTCCCGCAAGTACTCGGGGTCGTACTGAACCTCCGTCTTGCAGTTTGGGCAGATGACTCGAACGAGCCGCTGGGCCAGCACGGCCAGGAGGGCCGATACAAAGTAATACGGCTCGATGCCCATATTCAGGAACCGGCCGATGACATCGATGACGTTGTTGGCATGGACGGTCGTGAAGACCAGGTGCCCCGTCAGGGCCGACTGGATGGCGATCTGAGCCGTCTCGGGGTCCCGGATCTCGCCGACCATGATCTTGTCGGGGTCATGTCGCAGGATGGACCGCAGGCCCCGGGCGAAGGTCAGGCCTTTCTTCTCGTTGACGGGGACCTGCGTGACGCCCTCGATCATGTACTCGACGGGGTCCTCGATAGTGACGATCTTGTGTTCGACACTCTTGATCTCGTTCAGGCAAGCGTACAGAGTCGTCGTCTTACCGCTCCCCGTGGGGCCCGTCACGAGGAACATCCCGTAGGGAGCGTGGATGTACCGCCGAATCTTTCGAATCAGGGTCGGGTTAAAGCCCAGGACGTCCAGCCGGAGGTCCTTGAAACTCTCACTGAGGTATTCCTTATCCAAGATACGGATCACACAGTCTTCGCCGTAAATCGTCGGCATGATGGAGACCCGGAAGTCGACGGTCTTGCCGTCGACCCGGAGCTTGAAACGACCGTCTTGGGGGATTCGCTTCTCGGCGATATCGAGTTCGGCCATGACCTTAATGCGGGAGATGATGGCCGTGTGGTACCGCTTATCGATGGGCTCCATCGCATACTGCAGGACGCCGTCGATGCGGTACTTGACGACGACAGCCCGGTCCTGGGTCTCGATGTGAATGTCGCTGGCCCGCCGCTGTAGGGCGTTGAAGATGATCGAGTCGACCAGCCGGACGACCGGACTCGCGTCGGTCGTCAGCCGGTCAATGGTCAGGACTTCCTCGGCCTCCTCTTCCTCTTCGTGGACGACCTGGGCTCGGAAGGTCTGAGTCGCCTCCTCCAAGACCCGCTGGGAACTCTCACTCCGCTTCAGAAGCGCTTCGATGGCCGACGGCGTCGTGAAGACGAAGCGGACCTTCGACCCCAGGCGCCATTCCAGCTCGTCGGCCCGCATGACGAGGCTGGGGTCGCAGATGGCGATCTCCAGGACGTCTCCCGACCGCCGGTAGGGCACGAAACGATAGGCCAGCATGAGCTCGGCCGGAATGACCCGGAAAAGGTCGGCCTGCACGGGCATAGACGCCAGGTCTACAAAGGGCAGGCCGTACCGGTCGGCCCACCGCCGGGCCTCGACCCATTCGTCCGTTTCCGTTTGAACGTTTTCCCACATAGACATAGAAGGCCTCTCCCTGACAAGATGGAGGATACAATGTGCGGGATTCGGGCGCAAGATGAAGGGGACGGTTGTCCCGGTAACGCCCAAAACTCCTAGCGGTAGGCGGTGCTGTCCTGAAGGCCATTCGGCAGTAGGGCAGTAAGGCCGTACGGCGATGATGATGTGCGCGTTTTCCGGTATCCGACCTTCGGCGTCGGACCGGGTCCGGCACCGGGTATCAGGTGCCAGGTAGCCGGTACCTGGTCCCTGGGACCGGATACCCGGTACCGAACACCGAGTACGAAGACCGGCCCGGCCACTGGAAAACGTGCACACCGGGTTTGCATCCATATATTTGCAGAGCCGTAGAATGCATCCCGGGCATCCGAACTCTTCATCGTCACCCTGTCACTTGGCTACTCCTTCATTCGTCACTTCGTCACTCCGTCACCCCATCACTTTTATCATGGTTGGCCGGTGAGATACCGTTCAACATCCTGCTGAAGCAGACCCCTACGAACTTTGACAAGGCGAAGTCCAATAATTTGACAAGGCGGGGTTGAGTCCGTACATTTACAAGCTTTCCAGCCCACTGGAACGATCCCGCCTTATCCGGCGGTGGGAAAGATTTCCCCAAAAGGAGCTGACCATGAGCGGTGTATCGGAAGCATTGGCCACCTTACAGAAGAACGGCGTGGAAGTCATTACCTTAGTCTTCACCGACGTCCTGGGCCGCCTGAAGGGCTTCAACCTGAGCGTTAACGAGATCGAGCGGGCCTTCTCGGAGGGCATCGTCTTTGACGGGTCCTCCGTAGAGGGTTTCGTGCGCATCGAGGAGTCCGACCTCATCGCCATGCCGGACCCCGGGGCCGTGTTTGTGGCCCCAGCGCAGGTCAGCGGCTTCAAGACGGCCTTTATCGTCTGTGACGTCCTGCGGGTCGACGGCCAGCCCTTTGAACGGGACCCTCGCCAGGTCTTGAAACGGGCCCTCGCCCAGATTCAGAAGCAGGGCTATCATTATTATGTCGGCCCCGAGCTCGAGTACTTCTACTTCGGGAGTGACTCGACGCCGACGTTGTTGGACGATGCCGGCTACTTCGACACCCTGCCGTCCTATCGGCCGACCCTGGCCCGGGAGGAAACGGTTAAGGTCCTTCGGGAGATGGGCATTGAGGTCGAGGCATCCCATCACGAGGTCGCCCCGAGTCAGCATGAGATCGACTTCCGCTATCGGGACGCCCTCCGCATGGCCGACATGCTTCAGATCTCCAAGATGATCATTAAGGAAGTCGCTCGGAAGTATGAACTCTATGCGTCGTTTATGCCGAAGCCCATCTTCGGGGTCAACGGAAGCGGGATGCACCTCCATATGTCCCTATGGCGGGGTGATGAGAACCTCTTTTACGACCCCCGAGACCCCTATCAGCTTTCGAGCCTGGCCCGCCACTTCTTGGGCGGCCTCTTGACGTATGTCAAGCATATCGCCCTCGTCACGAACCAGTGGGTCAACTCTTACAAGCGGCTCGTCGTCGGCTATGAGGCTCCGGTCTACATCTCTTGGGGACGGTTCAACCGGTCGGCCCTCGTGCGGGTCCCGGCCTTCAAGAAGCCGGCCTCGGCGCGACTGGAATTCCGGGCCCCGGACCCGGGCGCTAACCCCTACCTGGCCTTTGCATGCGTCCTGACGGCCGGCATGCGGGGCATCACCGAACACCTCGTCCCGCCGGAGCCCATCGAGACGGACATCTACCATATGCCGGAAGTCGACCGTCAACGTCGGAACATTGACACGCTTCCGGCGTCTTTACTGGAGGCCATCGACCTGGCCTGTCAGTCGCCCATCCTGGCAGAAGCGCTCGGGGAACCGCTGTTCGAGAAGATCATCGAGAACAAGCGGGTCGAATGGGACAAGTTCCGCATGGCCGTGACGGACTACGAGATTCAGACTTACTACCGGATGCTATGAAATGAAGTGACGGGGTGACGAAGTGACGGAGTAAAAGGTGGGCCGGTCGAGCCTGAGGAAGGGACTCCGAGTCGGCACCCATGTCCCCTTTCAGCGGGGTAAAGGGTTTCATTACAATGAAACCCGCTGGAGGGTCGGGACATGGGGTGGGTCTGGGTGCTGAGTGGACTCCTCTTCTTCGGCGGGGCGGTCCCCGCTGAGACGAATCCCCCCGACGGACGCCCTCCTTCTTACGGGACGGGCGCGACGTTTCCCCGGCCCGCGCCTCCGTCAGTATCCGATTCGGAAGTCGTCACCTGCGACGTCTCTCCGACCGGAAGCCCGTCGTCCCGGGTCCTGACCCTGGCGGAGGCCCTGGACATGGCCCTCCGGCAGAACGGGAGCCTTCGGGTTCGGCAGACCGAGGTCGAAGCGGCTTGGGGGCGCGCCCGGCAGATGTCGGCCCCTCCGAATCCCGAGGTGACGACCGAACTGTTTACCGTCCAGGAGCGGGTCCTGGGCCTCCAGCAACCCATCCGCTGGCCGGCCCAGGCGCGGGCCCTCCGGCGTTTGGGCGAACTGAACGTCAAGGAGGCTGTCGCCGACTACCGGTTGAGCCAACGGGAACTCATCCGGGACGTGCGTCTGCAGTTTATCGAGGCCTTGGCCCTGCGGGACCGTATTGGCGTCCTAGCCGAGAGCCTCCGAATGGCCCGGGAGGTCCAGGCGATGGCCGAAATCCGCCTACACCAGGGTTTTGGGAGCCTCGAGGAAGTCGCCCGGGCCGCCATCGAGGTCGGGCGGATTCGCACGCAGTGTGCTGTCCTGCGGGGGGCCCTGGGGGTCCGTCTCGCGGAGCTCCGGCGTTTGATCGGCCTCGACGGCGACGTGGGCGTAACGGGCGATTTGGCGATGATGGTCCGGGAGTTCGGCACGTTTTCCGAGAAGCCGGCTGAGGCGGTCGAGACCCATCCGTGGGTCGTCCAGAGTCGGATTCAGGAGGCCTTCTGGGAAGCGCAGGGTGCCCTGGAACGGAGTTACCGGCGGCCAGTCCTCGCCCTGGGGCCTGCCGTGGGCTTCTTTGAGGGCGGTCGGGTCTCGCCGGGCTTTGTCGTTTCCATCACGGTCCCGGTTCTGGACCGGCGGCAGGGGAGTCTTCGGGAGGCGGCGGCCCGGGCGGAGGCCGCCCGACAGAGCGCGGCCTACCGGCGGCGGGAGTTGGCCCTGCGGCTGGAAAGCCAGATGGCCCGTTATCGGGAATTGCGGCGGAGTCTAGAAGCCTTCCGCCGGGACGTACTCGGCCCAGCCGAGGAACTCCTGCATCGGAGCCGGGAGGCCTACCTGCAGGGGCGGATTCCCTTTGTGACGTATGTCGACGCCTTCCGGACCCTTGTCGAAGTCCGACTGGAGGCCCTGGGCATCCTGGAGGAGCTGGCCCGGACGGCCGTCGAGGTCCGGTTTATCACTGAGCCGGAGTCCCCCGCCGGGCCCGATGGGACAAGAGGTCCATGACCGTGCGGCGTATTCTCCTCGGGGGTCTTCTCTTGAGCCTGGCCGTTTTGGAAATCGCGGCCTGTCGGAAGTCGTCGTCGGTTCCGTCTCGGACCGAGGGTTCGACGACCCCGGCGGCTTCTCCCATCACGCCGGGGATTTCCTATGAAGTCGCCGTCGTTCAAAGGGTTCGACTCCCCGTGTGGATAGCTACGACCGGCGTGACGGCCCTGGACCCGGCCCGGCAGGTCGTCCTGACGGCACCCCAACGGAGCCTCCTCCGGTCCATCGCCGCCTTGGGCGAGCGGGTCTCGAAGGACGCCGTCGTGGCGGTCCTCGAGCCCCTGGCCTCGCCGGGCCTGCGGGTCGAGGTACGGAGCCCCATTGCCGGCCTCGTGCTCCGGCCGTCGGCCCGAGTCGGGGAGATCGTCGAGGAGGGGGGACGGCTCCTGGAGGTCGCCGATGACAGCGTCCTGTGGGTGTGGGCCCGCATTTACCCCTCGAACCTCGACCGTGTGCGACCCGGGATACCGGCCGTCGTCTCGGTCCCGGGAACGGCTTCGACGTTTTCGGGCACGCTGGACCTCATCTTGCCGGAGGTCGGACTGGACCGAGTGGCCCAGGGGCGGGTCGTCCTGCGGGATCCTCTGGGCGTCCCGGCCGGTCTCGTCGTAGACGTGCGCCTGCAGGTCGGTCACCGGGAAGCCCTGGCCGTTCCCAAAGAGGCGGTCGTCCTGGACGGGGCCCGGACCCTCGTGGCTCGGGTTCGGTTGGGATCGGACGGGACTGTCGAGGCCGTCGAGGCCGTTGAGGTCTCGTTGGGCCTGGAGACCGACCGCCTGTGGGAGGTGACCCGGGGTCTTCAGGCGGGGGACCGGGTCCTCTCGAAGAATGTATTTCTGATCTTGAAGGCCCAGCCCGGCGAGGCCGAAGAGGATGACGAGTGATTCGGCATATCGTCGAATTTTCCGTAGCCCGGCGGGGTCTCGTCCTGCTCATGACCCTGACCCTCCTCGTCCTGGCCGTCCATGCGGTCCAGACGACACCGACGGACGTCCTGCCGGACCTCCAGTCTCCCATATTTCAGGTCTTTATCGAGGCCCCAGGTCTGGCTCCCGGCGAGGTCGACCTCTTGTTGAGTCTGCCCGTTGAGTCGGCCCTACGGGGTCTCCCGCAAGTCGTGCGGACCCGCTCGATTTCCACGCAGGACTTGGGCACGGTCCTGGTCCAGTTTGAATGGGGCGTGGACTTCCATCGGGCCTACCAGTGGATCGTCGGCGAGGTCGCCCGGCTTCGTCCGACACTCCCTCCGCAGGTCACGACCGTTTCGGTCTCGAATGCGCTGACGCGAATCGCGGAGGTCTATGAGATCAGCCTGTGGAGCGATCGTCTGTCGCTCTCGGACCTTCGGGACTGGGCCGACTATGGACTGGGCCTGGCCCTTCGGCAGGTGCCGGGGGTATTGAAAGTCATCGCCCAGGGCGGACATGTCCGACAGTGGGAGGTCCTCGTCTCGCCGACCCGTCTTCAGCAGTATGGGGTGACGCTGACGGACGTGGTCCGGGCCGTCGAGCGGAACAATGAGAACTTTTTCGGGAGCGTGTGGATCCGGGAGTCCCAAGAGGTCCCCATCGTCGGCTGGGGTCGGCTGGGGAGCCCGGCGGACCTCGAAAACGTCGTGGTCCGAACCGTCCAGGGCACGCCGATCCGGCTTCGGGACGTCGCCACCGTGCAAGAGGGTCGGGTCTTGCGCCGGGGGGCCTTCCTCGTCGGGGACCGGGAAGGCGTCCACGTCCTGGTGACCAAGCAGTTCGGCGTCTCGACGACATCTTTCCTGCGGGCGCTCCATCAGGCCGTCGAGGACCTCCGGCGGACGGCACCGCCGGGCCTTCACATGCGGGCCCACTACAATCAGTTGGAACTGATCCAGACGGCCATCCGAAGCCTGACGGAAGCGCTGGCCATCGGGCTCCTGGCCGTCTTTCTGGTCCTCTGGGGTCTGATGGGGAACGTGCGGATGACCCTCGTCATGGCCTGCGTCATGCCCGTCTCGGTCTTGGCGGCCTTCATCTTCCTAAAGGCCTTTGGATACAGCCTCAACGTGATGACCCTGGGAGCCCTGGCCGTCGCCTTGGGGATCATGATCGATGCCGCCATCATCGATGCCGAGAACATCTTTCGCCACTGGCAGGCATCCCCCCGAGACCGTTTTCGGGCCGTCGTGGAGGGATCTCTGGAAGTGCGGCGGCCGGTCGTCTACTCGACGCTGATCATCGTTCTGATCTTCATCCCCTTCCTGCTCCTGCCGGAACTGGCCGGCCGACTGTTTGCCCCCTTTGCGGCGACCGTCATCCTGTCGGTCGCCGTCGGCTTCGTCCTGTCGGTGACGCTGACACCGGCCCTGGCATACATCTTCCTCCCCCCGACGGACCGGCCCGGGACCGGGCGAGACCCCAAAGTCGTCCGGGTCCTTCGGGCGGGGTACGACGCCGTCCTTCGGCGGGTGCTGACGTTTCCCGGTTATGGCATCGTCGGCCTCCTGTTCCTGGTGGTGCTGGGCCTCACGGTCTGGATGGTCCCCCGCCTGAAGACCCGCTTGTTCCCGACCATCGATGAGGGGGCCTTCTGGATCGCCCTGGATGCCCCGCCGGACATCAGCCTGGACAAAAACATCGAGGTCGGCCGGATGGTCCAGCAGGTCCTTCGGGAAGTCCCGGACGTAGAGGCAGTCTATACGAAGATCGGCCGGACCGAGGGGGCCGAACATGCCGAGCGGGTCAACCGAATCGAGGTCTTCGTCCGTCTGGTCCCGCCACGTCAGCGCACGCACGACCTGGAGGAAATTCGGCAGGCCCTGCGGGCCAAGCTGGTCCCTCTTGGGATCCCCTTTGAGGTCACGACGCCCCTCATCGGGGAACGCATCCAGGAGGCCATCGCCGGTGTCACGGCGGACCTCATGGTCCGGATTTACGGCGACGACGACCGGGTCCTGGACCTGGCGGCCCAAGCGCTGGAACGAGCCATGCGGCGTCTTCCGGGCCTGGTCGACGTCCGGCGGGCTCAGACTTCGCCCGTGCCCCAGCTGGTCATTCGGCCGGACCGGCTCCGGGTCGGCCAGTGGGGCCTATCCATCGAGGACCTCAGCCGAACGGTCGAGACGGCCCTCGGCGGGCGGGTCACGACGTTCGTCGTCCGTGACGTACGGCAGTACGGCGTGCGGGTTCGCCTGGAGACGTGGCCTCTGCAAAGTCCCAGGGACCTCGAAGACCTCCTCATCGGGACGGAGACCGGGACTTCCGTGCCCCTCAAGGAGGTGGCGCGGGTGTCGCTCGAAGAGGTTCCGGCCCGGATCCTACGGGAGAACCTCCGGAAGATGACCTTCGTGACGGCCAACGTCGCCGGCATCGGATTTGACGAGGCCGTCCGTCGAATTCGAGCGGTCATCCCCGGGCTTCGCCTGCCGCCGGGTTACACCGTAGACTTCGGGGGTCAGTACGAGAGCAAGGAGCGACTCGTCACGCAGGTCGTCTGGGCCGCCGTCGGGGTGTCTCTGGGCATCCTCATCGTGCTGTTGTTCGCTTTCCACGACGGGCGCATCGCCCTGGCGGCCCTCTTCACGATTCCCCTTGGACTGTCAGGCGGCGTAGGAGCCCTCTTCCTGACGGGAGAGACACTTAACGTGTCCTCCCTCATCGGCTTCATGGCCCACTTCGGACTTTCGGTCCAAAAGGCCCTGATCCTTGTTGAGTTTGTCCTCGACCGTCTGCGAACGGGGGCTGACGTGAAGACGGCGTGCCGAGAAGCCGGTCTCGTCCGCTTGCGGCCGGTCCTGATGACGGCCCTGGCGGCGGCCGTCGCCGTCCTGCCCATTGCCCTGGGGTACGGGACAGGGGTCGAACTCCAGCGACCCCTGGCCCTGGTCCTCATCGGGGGCCTGGTGACCTCGACGTCCCTGACCCTGGTGGGCCTACCCGTCCTCCTGTCCCTGGTGATGCGTCCCCCCTCGGGACGGCCATAGGGGCAGTAAGACAATAGGGCAGTACGGCAATACGGCAGTACGGCCCTCGGCCATGACGCATCCCCCGTCCCGACCCTCACCCGTCACTCGTTACTCCATTCTTTCCGTGCCTTCAGGGCCTCCGTACGGCTACGAGTCCATCGACCCACTCTGTCAAGCGTTGATACGTCTGCGCCCCGACGAGCCCGAAACGCCCTTCGGCCACCAGCGTCGGCACCCCCGTGATGCCTAAGAGCCGGGCACGAGCCAGGTCCCTCTCGACGGCTTCCCGAACGGCCGCGCTCCCGTAATCCCTCTCCCATCGCCCCACGTCCAGGCCGACGTCCACTGCGCACTGTCGCAGAACCTCAAAGTCGGCAATGTTGAGGCATTCGGTCAGGTGCGCCCGCTGGACGCGATCGAACATATCCCAGTGAGCCGCCGGCCCGCCCTGCATCTCAGCCGCTTTGCAGGCGAGCAAACCCGGCATGGAGTAGGGATAATCGAAGGGTCTCTGCGCCATGAGGTCGGCGTTGATCCGATGCTCGTCGTCGTTGAGGTTCGCGGCCCGCCAGTGGTTGAGGATTTCCCGTTTGCCCCGCTCCTTAGAGCCGAAGATTTCGACTATCGCTTCCGGGGTGGGCGCCAACGCAAAACAGCGGTGGACGACGGTAATTTCTGGGCGCTCCCGCACCAGCCGGCGCACCCGCGGGGAAAAGGCATAACACCAGGCACAGAGTACATCGTGGAAGAATTCTATCGTGAGCCCTGGGAGCGGCATGGTCCAAACCCCCATCGGCGAGTCTACTACTTTACTGGTACCTGGAACCCATGCCCCATTCCCCCATTTCAAGTCTTAACAAAGCAGTAGTACCCTGTCAAGCTGTGGATGTAGGATAGCAATGGCGTGGATGCCGGTTACCTGGTACCGGAATACGGCAATAAGGTAGTAGGACAGTACGGGCCGGATACCGAGACCCAAGGGCTAAGCCGGGAAAACGCACCCATCCGCATTTATAATGCTCGTTACTCATGACTCGTCACTCCCCAGGCCCTTCACCGATGGAGTTCCTGTACGTCTTAGAAGGCGTGACGTTTCGATATCGCCGGGCGGTTCGGCCCACGGTCGAGGACGTTCACCTCGTCATTCCGCCGGGCCGCCTCACGGCCATCATCGGCCCGAACGGGGCCGGCAAGAGCACCCTCTTGAAGCTCCTGGGCCGTCGGCTGGAGGCCTCCGAGGGGACCGTCTTCTACCGCCAGCAACCTGTCCAGACGTACCCTGCCCGGGAATGGGCCCAGGCCGTCGCCTGGCTTCCCCAAAGTCCCTCTATCGCCTTCCCCATCCGGGTTGAGGACTTAGTCCGCCTCGGCCGATGGCCCCGACGCCGGACGTGGTTTGACCGGCCCCGGGACGCCGAAGTCGTCGCCCGTGTCCTGGACGTCCTGGGAATCGGCCACCTGCGGGGCCGGTGGTTCCATGAACTGAGTGGGGGCGAACAGCAGTTGGTCCACCTGGCCCGGGCCCTGGCCCAGGAGCCGGAGACGCTCCTTCTGGACGAGCCCCTGACGTTTCTGGACTTTCGCCACACCGTGCAAGTGCTGTCCAAACTCCGTCAGTTGATCGACCAAGGCCTGCACGTCGTCGTCATCCTGCACGACCTCAACCTGGTCGCCCATTATGCCGACTGGGTCGTCTTGCTTCACGGTGGCCGAGTGATGGCGATGGGACCGCCCGACGAGGTCCTCCAGTACAGGCACCTGAAGGCCGCTTACGAGACGGAAGTCTATGTGGACCTCAATGACTTGACGGGTCGACTCATCATCTTGCCGATGCCGGCGGACTGGCGGGGTTCGTCTTCGTAAGGCTTCGATATACTTGTTTCGTGAGTCTGGAGGCCTGCCAGGGGTCCGAGGTGTATAACGGAGTAGACATAGGTTGGAACGTGGGACGTGGCTTTCCACGTAATTTCAGGGAAGGGTCGTGTCTACCCGGATAGACCCAGTGTCGAACGGCGTAGACACATCCAGAGGCGGGAGGGCCAACGGGAGGTCTCTTGGCAGGATGCAAAATGCGGGGTGGCAAGGACGGGACGACCTTTGAAGGAAGGGTGTCCCGGAATGGCACGGAGTTTGCTAAAGGTTTCCAGATGTTCCGCTGGTCGAGGCGGCGGGTGCGCGCATCGGGACCGTTGGGACGGCGGGTGGCCGTACGCCGTGGGACCCGCGTGGGGGTGGGCGGGAGGCGTGTATCTGCCGGTGGTGGTTGTGGGTTTGCGGCGGTGGCGGCGGGGGAGGGCCCGCGGGCGAAAGGGGGCGACCTTGCGGAGGGAGATGCCCTGGACGATACCCTGGGGGCTTGGGCTTCTGCTATCAGAGACGCTTAACAAAGGCGTCTGGACGACGATTACCGGCCTTCTCGGCGCCTCATACGTTCGTACAGGACATTGGCTGACTGACCCGTCCAGCGGGCGAGGAGCCGCACAGCCGCCCGAGGCTTCAGACCGGCCGCCACCAAGTCCCGATACATGGCCGGCAGGTCTACCTCCATGCGGAGCGTTTCGACCCCCGGGGCTTCCCCGGTTGGTTCGGCGACGTGGACCAGCAGGACCCATTCGCCGGCTGTCTCGTCGGGCTTCGCCTGGAAGTGGGCCTTCAGGCGGTCCGGTGTGTCCAGGTATCGCCGCTCGTGGACCTTCGTAAGTTCCTTGATGAGACACACGGCCTGTCCAGGTCGCCAGGCGTGCAGGCTGTCGAGGGTCTTCAAGAGTCGCCGGCCGGTCTCGAAGGCTATGTGCGTCGCCGGCCAGCGGGCCCACCGCTCGAAGAGCTGAAGCCGGTCGGCTTCCCGTCGGGGCAGAAATCCCCAGAAGGCGAAGGGCTGGGTCGGTAGGCCCGACATCGCTAAGGCCGCCACGACGGCCGACGGCCCCGGGACGACCCGCACCAGACCGCCCGCGTCCCAGACCGCCCGCACGAGCCGCTCGCCGGGGTCCGACAGGCCGGGCATGCCGGCATCGCTGACCAGGGCCAGAGCGGCGCCGGCCCGAAGGCGGCGGAGGACCTGCGGGATCCGCCGGGCCTCATTGTGGGCATGGAAACTGACGAGGCGGCTCCGGATGCCGTGAGCCTTCAGGAGGATACGCGTCCGCCGCGTGTCCTCGCACAGGATGGCGTCCGCCTGCCGGAGGACTTCCAGCGCCCGGAGAGTAATGTCTTGGAGGTGGCCGATGGGCGTGGCGACCAAGTACAGCGTGCCGGCTTCCAGGTTTCGAGTCATAGTAGGGCAATGGGGCAGTACGGCAATTCGGCAATACGGCAGTAGGGCAGTAGGGTCAATCATTCATGACTCGTCACCCGTCACTCCGTCACTTCATTCCCTCAAGGGGTCAGCTTCAGAGACCGACGGTGGCGGTGTCGCTCGCGGGCCAGGACCAGGAGCCGCTCCAGAAGCTCATCGGCCGGCAGGCCCGTCGCCGCCCACAGTCGATGATACATGCTGTACCGAGTGAAGCCCGGGATCGTGTTGATCTCGTCGATGAAGAGGCCCCGTGTAGGGTGCAGGAAGAAATCGACTCGGGCCATGCCCTGACACCGCAGGGCCCGAAAGGCCTCGACGGCCATCTGGCGGACCTGTTCGGCGACCGCCGGCGGCAGGTCGGCGGGGATGTGAAGGCGGGTGCCCTCCTCGTCGTGATACTTGGCGATATAGTCGTAGAAGGGACGCCGGTAGGTGATCTCGCCGACGACAGAGGCCGTCGGCGGGTCTCCATCTAAGACACTACACTCGACTTCCCGGACGGGGACGATCCCCTCCTCGACGAGGACGGTATCATCGTACTGAAGAGCCGTCTCGATGGCCGTCACCAGGCCGTCCCAATCGTCGACGCGGGTGATGCCGACCGAAGACCCCAGGTTACTGGGCTTGACGAAAACGGGCAGGGGGAGCCGTTCACGGACCCCTTGCAGGACGACCTCGGGCCGATGGGACCAGTCCCGTCGGTCGACGGCAACGAACCGGACGACGGGGAGGCCGACGGCCTGGAGGATGCGCTTCGTCGAGAGTTTGTCCATCCCGATGGCCGATCCCAGGACACCGGCCCCGACGTAGGGGACGTCGATCAGGTCCAGGAGGCCCTGGACGGTCCCGTCCTCGCCGTAAGGACCGTGAAGGGCCGGGAACACGACGTCGACGGCCGCCCAGGGCCGACCGGAGGCAACGTCGCAGACCCACACGCCGTCGTCCCGACGCCAGAGGCAAGCGGGGGGCCACTCGCCGACACGTTCCGGAAAGGCCGGGAAGGCCTCGGCGGGGTAGGGCGGCGGGACGTAGTGCCACGTGCCGTCGCGCCGGATGTACACGACGTGACACGTATGCTGTCGGGCCAGGGTCTCCGTGATGAAGGCCGCCGACAGCAGGCTGATCTCATGCTCGGCCGACCGGCCGCCGCACAGGACGAGGACGCGAACCATACTGCCCTTAGGGCGAAATGTTGGGTCTTCCGAGTCTCCCCCAGTACTCCAGGGGTCGGTACGGGATACAGGACGCAGGATGCAGGATAGCTTGGACAGGAGAATCAAACATCTCCGTCGGCTGTATCAAGCCCCCACGCGAGGACGGGGTTAAACGCCTCTGTTCTGGGGAAGCCCCATACGGTGCATACCCCATATGCGTGTTTTTCGAAGCATGAGCCGGGCACTTAGCTTGGTACCAGGTGCCAGGTCCCGGGTACCTGATACTCGGTACCGGATCGACGCCGAGGGCCGGATACCGAGGACCGAGCCGGAAACGCGGCCCATCGAGTCTGCATCCTGTATCCTGCATCCCCCCGCATCTCGCATCATCCCGTTCATTCTTCTTCCTTCTTCCGAGAACGGAAGCCGGGGAAGACGTATCGGGGCTGTTTCCGCTCGATGGCTGGCCGTCGGAGGGCCTCCGGGTCAATCTCAAGGGCCGACTCGGGCGTCGCCTCGTCAAAGACCCGTTCGAGGCGGGTCGGCGTCGGCGTGCGGCCGTCGTAATAAACGGCCGTTCGCCGGGTCGTGGCGACGATCGGCTCGGCGGCCGCTCCGGGACTCTTCGACTCCTCTTTTTCCGTCGGGGGTTCGTTGGGAAATCCCGAGACGATGATCGTAACCCGCATGCCAGCCGATTCGTCGCGGGTCGCATATCCAAAGTACATATGGGAGTGCTCGGGATGCAGGAATTCATAGATATAACTGCAGGCCGTCTCGACTTCTCGGAGGGTGATCCGATTGCCGGTGATGTGAACCAGGACGTTGCGGGCGTCCTTAATGGAGGTATTCTCCAAGAGGGGGCAGTGCAGGGCCATCTCGACGGCCTTCATGGCCCGGTCGGGACCCTCGGCGTAGCCGGACCCGAAGACGGCCCGGCCTTGGTCTTTCAGGACGTTGTACACGTCGGCAAAGTCCAGGTTGATCTCACCGGGTCGGACGATCATGTCCGTCAGGCCCTCGACGGCCCGGTAGAGGATTTCATCGGCCATCCAGAAGGCCTCGGTCAGGGGCAGGTCCGGGTCGGCGATCTGGACGATGTTCTGATTCGGGATCACGATGTAGGCGTCGACCTTTTTCTTGAGGTGGGTCAGGGCCACCTGGGCGTTGCGCTGACGGATGGGTCCCTCGAAGTAGAAGGGGAGGGTGACGACGGCGACCAGAAGGGTCTCGGGGAAGGTCTTGCGGATTTCCTGGGCGATGACGGGTGTAGCACCGCTTCCGGTCCCGCCGCCCAGGCCGGCCGTCAGGAAGATCATCTGGGCCCCGGCGATGACCTCCCGAATCCGCTCGATGTCCTCGAGGGCGGCCGTCTCGCCGGCCTTGGGGCTCCCGCCGGCCCCGAGGCCCTTCGTAAGGCGATGGCCGATCTGAATTTTAACGGGCGCCAAGGACTTCTGGAGGTCCTGGGCGTCCGTGTTGATGGCTACGAACTCGACGCCCTGGAGGCCCCGCTCGATCATGCGGTTGAGGGCGTTCCCGCCAGCGCCGCCGATCCCCAGGACCCGGATGACCGGGATGAAGGCGGAGGTCTCTTCGACCTCGGGGATAATCCTGGGCGCCCGCTCGCTGGGTCCAAAAAATCCATAGAGATTCGTCATCTCCGACTCCTTTGGAGCGACTTCCCCAACTCCCTGTTCGGGAAGCTCACCCGGAGGGTTTCGAGTTCCAAGTCGGAAGTCCCGACCCGCCCTCCTTGAGGAAGCCCCGGGCCGAGAGCCTTTTAAGGCACCATGTTACGGACCCATCGCCACAGACGCTTCGGAATACTGGCTCTTCGCTGAAGGCGGGAACGCCATTCATCGTCCTGGGCTACCAGCTGGGCGATCCCGCAGGCGACCGCATAGACCGGCGAGTTCACGACGTCTCGAAGGCCTTCAATATTTATAGGATAGCCGACGCGCACGGGCATTTCAAATACGGCGCGAGCGACCCGGTCGACGCCGCCCAGCAGGGCGCCGCCGCCCGTCAGGACGACCCGCTGGACGAGGTCCATCATCCGGACGTGCTCCAGGTGCTGGCGGATGAGGTACAGAAGCTCTTCGGCCCGAGCTTCCAGGATTTCGGCGATCCGCCGCCGGGGGACCAGTTGGGGCGAGGCGCGGGGTTGAAGCGACGGTACGGGCACCATCTCTGAATCGGGCTGGCCCTCGCCCTTGGGCTCTTCCGGCGGGGAAGAGGACTCATAGACGATCCCGATCAGACGCTTGAGGCGCTCCGCCTCATGCGGGGGTGTGTCCAGCACGCTGGCCACGTCCAGGGTAAACTGATGGCCGCCCAGGGGCAGGATGTATGAGTGATAGAGGCTCTCGTTTTGGATGACCACGAAGCCCGTCGTCCCGGCTCCGACGTCCACGACCAACACGCCTTGCTCCCGCTCGAAATCGTTGGTGACACTGTAAGCCGCCGCCAGGGGCGCCAGGAAGTACCGCAGGGCCCGCAGGCCGGCCATCTCTACACAGCGGTTTACGTTGTTGAGGACCGTCTGGGGGACCGTCACGACGTGAAAATCGGCCTCCAGCTTGGTCCCCTCCATGTCGACGGGGTTCCGCACGCCGGGCATGCCGTCGACGATATACTGCTGGGCCAACATGTGGAGGATGACCTGGCCCGACGGCAGGCTCAGGCTGTTGAGGGCGCTCTCCCGAACCCGCTCGACGTCGAGCCGCCGGATCGGCTGGGCCTGACCCGTTGGCGTCAGCGTGATGATGCCCTTGACGTTAAAGCAGGTCACGAACTCGCCGTTAACGTTGGCGTACACCTCGTGGAGGCGGACGCCCGCCATCTTGGAGGCTTCCAGGACCGTCTCCCGTAGGATCCTCACGAGGGGCTGGAGGTCCACGATGCGCCCGTTTTCGACGCCCGCGCTCGTCTGCTTGGAGGCGCCCAGGACTTCGACGACGGGGCCGTTCTTTTTATCGTCCGCGATGCGAGCGATCACGCAACAGACTTTGTGCGAGCCGATGTCCAGGGCTCCGATGATCATGTGCCGTCCCTAAGCGGACGAAGATAGATGTAGCCGTCGAACCGGAGGTCGACTTCCTTCGGCTCCCGCAGGACCTGAGACAGGACCTGGTCCCATTGTGCCCGCAGTTCTTGTAGTCGCCGGCGGTACCACTGCCGGCATCGGTCGACGTCCGTCCCGCACTCATCCGTCAGCAGGATACGGGTCCGAGGTTGACTCAGCTCCAGGGCCATCCCAGGTCCCCATCGAAGCCAGAGGGCGTGGTCGAGGAGCCACCCGTGGTCCTGGCGTAAGACCTCGACGAGCGCCCGGACCGGAAAGAATCGAGCGTCCGGTCGCACGACCCCAGTATAGACGATCAGGGGCCGCCACGTCGGGTCGTTGAGGTCGCCTTGGAACCACAGGAAGGGGACGCCTTCGGCGTCCACGAACTTCACGCCCGTAGCGTCCTGAAGGACCGCAAAGGGTTTCCGCTCGACGATGAAGACGTGAATCGTGTCAGGCCACTGCTTGCGCACGACGACGTGGCGGACGACCAGGTTTCGCCGCAGGGACTCGGCGATCTCCCGTACCGATACGGCTACCATCGGCCGCCCCACGATCGTCCATTCGAGGGTCGCCCGGAGCTTCGAAATGTCCAGGTAATGGGGGCCGTGCCATACGACGGACCGGACCCGACGGGCGGTCATGGCGTGCACGATCGTCCCCAGGACGGTGCCCATCAGAAGCCACAGGGCCACGCGTCCCCATAGGCGCCCAGACCTCAGAAGGCGAGGCCGCTCGCGCCGTCCGGCCGGCTCGCTGGCCAAATCTCGATTTCGGGTTCGAGCCATACGTGGAACTGCTCCCACACCCTCGACTGGACGTATTCGATGAGCCGGACCACGTCGGACCACGTGGCCGAGCCCGTGTTAATGATGAAATTGGCATGTCGAGACGAAATCATCGCTCCGCCGACCCGGTAGCCCTTCAGGCCGGCCCGTTCGATCAGCTGACCGGCTGAGCAGGGACCGCTGGGGGGATTCTTGAAAGCGCAACCGGCGCTCTTGTCCTGCAAGGGTTGGGTCCGCAGGCGATAGGCCTTCATCTCCTGCAAGACGGCCCGGATCGCCTCCGGCGGCCGAGCCTCGACGCGGAAGTCCGCTTGCAAGATGACGCTTCGTCTTGCCTGGAAGGGGCTTTGCCGATAGCCGAACTCGGCCGGCGCTGGCGTAACCCGGACAGCCGCCTCCTGACCCGGCTCCCAGACCCAGACGGCAGTCAGGACGTCGGCGACGGACCGGCCAAAGGCACCGGCATTCATCCACACGAGGCCGCCGACTTGGCCTGGAATGCCCGACATGAATTCGAGGCCCCCGAGGCCCCGGCGGGCCGCCCACATGCACAGCTTAGGCGCCGGCACGCCGGCCCCGGCTCGCACAGTCTCATCCGTGGCCCGGACCTGCCGGAGGAGGTCCAGTTTCACGAGGACCCAGGGCAAGGTCCCCATGTCGGGGATGAGAACGTTCGAACCGCCGCCCAGGACGCGCCAAGGAATGTCCCGACGGGTGAGGGTTTCCAGGACGGCGACGGCTTCCTCCGAGTCCCGAGGCCACAGGACCCAGGGGGCGACCCCGCCGATCCGCAGGGTCGTCCATGGTGCCACCGGGACGTCAGTTCGAGCCAGCCACCGGTGGCGCCGAACCTCATACCGGAGGTGATCCCACATCGGACCGTCCTCCTTCCAAACGACGGGCCAGCGCTTCCCCGACCCGGTACACGTGGCCGGCTCCGACGGTCAGGACCAAATCCCCGGGTCGTACCGTGGCGACCAAAGTCTCGACAGCCTGTTCCAGGGAGGCGCAGTATGTCACGGCACGGTGCCCGCTCTGGCGGATGTCTTCAGCCAGCCGCTCGGCGTCGACGCCGGGAATCGGGTCTTCCCCGGCCGGATAGATCGGCAGGACGATGAGGACGTCGGCCAAATAAAAACACCGAGTGAAGTCTTCCCACAGGAAGGAAACCCGGGAGTACCGGTGGGGCTGGAAGACGACGACCAGACGGCGGTGGAAGCCCCGGGCCGTCTCGAGGGTCCGCACGATCTCCGTCGGATGGTGGGCGTAGTCGTCGACGATCCACACGTCGTCGACCTGGGCCTTGAGTTGAAAACGCCGCTCGACGCCGGTAAATCGGGCCAGGCTTTCCTCGATGCGCTCCCAGGGGATGCCGATGAAGCGGGCCGTGGCGACTGCCGCCAGGGCGTTCAATACGTTGTGGGCGCCCGGGAGGTTCAGCCGCAGGCGCCGAGTCTCCCCCTCGCCGTGGACCCGGAAGTGGACCTGCCAACCGTCCAGATGCACGTCGTCGGCCCAGTAGTGACTCTGCGGATTCAGGCCATACGTGAGGACCCGCCGCTTCAGCCGGAACAGGATGCTCTGGACCTGGGGATCCTCCAGACAGGCGACGACAGCCCCATAGAAGGGGACCTGATTGCAGAACTGCACGAAAGCGTCCTTCAGGGCGTCGAAGTGGCCATACCGGTCCAGGTGCTCCCGGTCGATGTTCGTCACGACGGCGATGATGGGCGTCAGGCGTAGGAACGACCCGTCGCTCTCGTCGCTCTCGACGACGATCCAGGAGCCCTTCCCCAGGTAGGCATTCGTCCCAAGGGCCTTCAGCCGACCCCCGACGACCATCGTCGGGTCCAAACCGGCATCGGCCAGGACCATCCCGATCAGGGAGGTCGTCGTCGTCTTCCCGTGAGCGCCGGCGATGGCGATTCCCTGTTTCAGACGCATGAGCTCCGTCAGCATCTCCACGCGGTGGATCACGGGGACGCCCCGTCGCCGGGCCTCCAGGACCTCGGGATTGTCGTCCCGGATGGCCGACGAGACGACGACCACGTCCGCGCCCTCGACGTGGTCCGGTCGGTGCCCGATGAAGACCCGGATCCCCAGGCGCTCCAGACGTTCCAGGACGGGCGACGTGGCGAGGTCGGAGCCCTGCACCGTATACCCCATGTTCAGGAGAAGTTCGGCGATTCCGCTCATGCCCGTGCCGCCGATGCCGACCATGTGGATACACATCGGCTTGGGTACAAACATCGTCTTACCCCGCAGGGGACAGAGACGTCTTCGCGAAGGAGGGATGCAGGGATTCGACCCACTCCCAAAAGGCCCTGGCCGCGTGGGGCCAAGCCAAGCGCCCGGCCCGTTCCCGGACTTCCCGCCACCGGTCCGGTCGATTATACAACTCAATGAGAAGACAGGCCAAGTCCTCCGGGGCCGCCGTCGAACGGAAGACCAGGGCCGCGCCCCGGTCAGCCCAGTACCGCGCATTGGCCCGCTGGTGGTCCCCGGCGACGCCCTCCAGGGGCACGAGCACGGCCGCCATGCGAGCCGCCGCAATCTCGGCCAGGGTCGTGCTCCCGGCCCGACTGACCACGACGTGGGCCCACCCGTAGTGGGGCCCGATCGGGTCCAAAAAGTCGGCGACCCGGGCCGGAATCCCGGCCTGCCGATATCGCGCCTGGACGGCGTCCACCTCCCGGGGGCCAGCCTGGTGAACGACCTCGACCCCGTAGCCGAGGCGGTGGACTTGGGCCAGGGCCGTCGGGACGACGGCGTTCAAAAGGCGCGAGCCCTGACTGCCGCCGACGACGAGGACCCGAAAGGGCGGCCACGGGGGCCGCTCCCACGGAAGCTCCAAGAGTTCCCGTCGAACGGGATTGCCGACCGTCTTCACGGGACACGGCCAGGACCCCTCCATGGGGTAAGTTAGGGCCAGGCCCCGAGCCCACCGGCTGATCCACCGAGTCGCCCAGCCGGGCGTGACGTTCTGTTCGTGGAGGAAGACGGGCACGCCCAGCCACCGGGCCGCTACTGAGGCGGCGACACCCGCATAGCCGCCCGAGCTGATGACGACGTCCGGTCGCCACGAACGCAGGTACCGGTAAACCTGCCTTACGCTCCAGACGAGTCCGAGTCCGGCCCAGACCGCCGCCCAGGGCCTCTTTCCCCTCAGACCCCGGACCGGCAAGAGGCAGACCTCCCAGTCGTTCGGGAGCCGGCGGCGGGCCTCCACGCCGTAGCGGGAGCCCACGTAGAGACAGCGCACGTCTGCATACCGCCGCCGGGCTTCCTCGCCCAGAGCGACCAGGGGATACAGGTGACCACCGCTTCCGCCGCCCGTCAGGACGATGCGCATAGATTCCCTTTCCCGGCCCATCGACCGGAACCGATGGACTGTTCATCCGTCGGCGTTATCCGTACATGGTCCTCGGCGATGCTGATCAGGATGCCCGTCGCCAGTGAGTACAGCAGGTAGGCCGTGCCGCCGTAGGATATGAAGGGCAGGACCGTCCCCTTCGGCGGAACCAGGCCGACGGAGACCGTGATGTTCAGAAAGGCCTGGAAACCGATCCATACGGCGATCCCCACGGCCATGACCCGGCCGGCCGACAGACGGGCCCGTCGGGCCGCCGTCAGACCCAACCAGAGATAGGCCCCGTAGAGCCCGACGACGAGCAGGGTCGCCGGCAGGCCCAGCTCCTCCCCAAGGATGGCAAACACGTAATCGTTGTGAGGCTCGGGCAAGTAATAGAGCTTCTGAAGGCTCCGGCCGTAGCCCGTCCCCCACAGACCGCCGCGGCCCAGGGCGATGAGGGCCTGCCGTTGCTGGTATCCCGTCGTTTGGGCGTGGGCCTCCAGGTCCAAGAAAGCCCGGAACCGGTCCATCCAGTGCCGGGGCACGTCGACCCACAGGAGGAACGCCAGGCCGATGACGGCCGCCGCCACGGCTCCTCCCAGGACCATCTGCCGGAGGGACACCTGCCCGGCCCAGATCATGCCTCCGGCGATACAGAGAAGGATCAGGGCATTCCCCAAGTCCGGTTCCCGGACGATCAAGACGGCCCAGAGGGCCGTCACGAGACCGGCATAGGCTACCGGACTGAGCTGATCTCGGAAGGCCTGACGGCCCTGGCGGTGGACCAAGAAGGCGATGTAGACGACAATCCCCAGCTTGGCCAATTCGGACGGCTGAAAGGACAGCAGGGGCCCCCATCGAATCCACCGATGGACACCCCGGACCGGCGGGAGCCAGAAGACGGTCATGAGCAGAGCCGGGCAGACGAAAAAGAAGGCCCGTGCCACGTCCGGACGGACCCAAAAGTTGTAGGGAACCCGCGCCGCCAGAAACAGGGCACCGGCCCCGACCGCCGTATAGAGTATCTGCCGCTTCAGAAAAAACAGGGGATCGCCGAACCGTTCCTGGGCGATCAGGACGGGAGCGCTCCCACCCATCAGGAGACCGATCCCCGAGAGGAGCCCCCACACGATCAGGATTCCCGTCGAGTTCCCCGTCCATCCCTTCATTCGGTCGACTCCTCGAGCACGCGCTTCAGGTCCAGGACGGTCTTCCGGAAGACGTCACCCCGATGGGCATAGCCCTGAAACATGTCGAAGCTGGCGCAGGCCGGCGACAAGAGCACCGCATCGCCGGGTCGGGCCATCCGAAAGGCGACCCGCACGGCCTCCTCCATGTCGCCGGCGTCGACCAGGGGCACGCCGACGTCGGCCCACGCCGTTCGTATAGAGGCCCGGTCCTCACCGATCAGGACGACGGCCCGAGCCTTTTCCGCCAGGAGGGACCGGAGGGGCCGCAGGTCCTGGCCCTTGGCCTGGCCCCCGGCGATGAGGACGACGGGCCGGGTCATGCTGGCGAGGGCCCAGCGAACGGCATGGACGTTGGTCGCCTTCGAATCGTCGTAAAAGTCGACGTCCCGAATCCGGGCGACCCACTCGAGCCGGTGGGGCGGCGCCGTCAGGCGGCCCAGGCTTGCCCGGATTTGGGGAAGCGTCAGGCGAAGGGCCACGCCGGTCAGGACGACGGCCAGGAGATTCGCCACCATGAAAGGCCACGGCGTCCGCAGGAGTCGGACCGGACCGATGGGGTACGCCCGACCCCACCAGAGCATGAGCCAGTCGTCCTGGACGCCGGCGCCCGGGTACCATCGTCCGGAAAGCCCAAAGCTCAGCAGACGGGACGGGAGGGACCGGTAGGCTTCCCAGAGGTGCCGTTCGTCGCCGTTGATGACGGCCCAGTCGTCGGGTCGCTGATGCTGAAAGAGACGGAGCTTGGCGGCCACGTAGTCGGCGACCGACCCGTGCCAGTCCAGGTGGTCCTGGTCGACGTTGAGGAGGACGGCCACGTCCGGCCGGAAAACCCGAAGTCCGTAAAGTTGAAAGCTACTGAGCTCGATGACGTAATAGCTCCCCGGCTGGGCGGACCGCACGAGTCGGGAGACGGGCTCACCGATGTTACCCCCGACGACCGTCGGCAATCCCGCCTCCATCAGGACCTGACTGACCCACCGGGTCGTCGTCGTCTTTCCGTTCGTACCGGTAATTCCGATCCAGATTCCTGGAGGGGCCGCCAGGTAGCCGAGTTCAAATTCCGGAAGGACCGTCTTGCCGTGCGTCCGGGCCCGCTCGAGCCACGGATGCCAGGGCCGAAAGCCAGGCGACACGATGAGGCAGTCCCACGCGTCCACAAAGGCGGGGTCTGCCGGCTGGGCGTATGTCTCGATGCCGTCCGCCGCCAGGGCGTTCCATCGGGACCGCCGGTCGGGGTCCCACGAAGCCGGGTCACCCTCGTCGGCGACGGCGAGAGCCGCCGGTCGGGCGACGTCCCCCACGAGTTCGAGGGCCGCCTGACCGGAGACGCCAAAACCCAGGACCAAGACCCGCCGGTCGTCGAGGAGGTCCCGAAGCGTCGAAACGCCGGGACCCCGTGCCTGAACCCGGGAGGACACGTCGGATGCCTCGACCATCGGACCTTCCGGCTCGTCCGTCACGACTTTGGGAGTCTCTATGCCCATCCCCATCCAGGCCCCGCACGTTCGCGCGGGGTCACGGTTCTTACCCCCCGTCAGCGGAGCTTCAGGGTCGTTAGGCTCAATAGGGCAAACAGGAAGGCCAGGATCCAAAACCGGACGACGACCTTGCTTTCGGGCCATCCCAGGAGCTCAAAGTGATGGTGGAGCGGGGCCATCCGAAAGATACGCCGTCCCCGGAGCCGAAAAGAAGCAACCTGCAGGATGACCGACAGGGCCTCTAGGACGAACAGGCCGCCGACCATCCCCAGGACCAGCTCCTGCTTGATCAGAACGCCCAGAATCCCCAGCGACGCCCCCAGGGACAGGGCTCCCACGTCGCCCATGAAGACTTCGGCCGGGTGGGCGTTGAACCACAGAAACCCGATGCTGGCCCCCATCAGGGCCCCGCCGAAGATGACGACCTCGGCCGCCTGGGGGACGTAGAGGATGTTCAGATACCCCGCAAAGACCCGATGACCGGCCACGTAGGCAAAACCGGTCAGGGCCGCCGAGGCAAAGAGTACGGACCCGACGGCGAGTCCGTCCAGGCCGTCCGTCAGGTTTACGGCGTTCGAGGCTCCGGCAAGGACGAACCACAGAAAGACCAGGTATCCCCACCCCAAGTCAGGATGAAGCCACTTCAGGAAGGGAAACCACACTTCGGTCGAAAACATGCCCCGGGAGCGCAAATACATTAAGACGAGGCCGATGCCCAGGATGATGACCGTCTGGACGAATAGTTTCTTCCGACCCGTCAGCCCCAGGTTCTGCCGCTTCCGAAGCTTGGCCCAGTCGTCCCAGAAACCCAACGCCCCGAAGCTCCACAGGGTAAACAGGGCAATCCATGGGTAGGGCTCCGTCAGGTCTGCCCATAGAAGGACGGCCACCGACACGGCCAGGACGATCAGGAGGCCGCCCATCGTGGGCGTTCCCGCCTTCCGCTGGTGATGTTTCGGTCCCTCCTCCCGGATGTACTGACCCCACTGCCACTGGCGCAGACGCCGAATCAGGGGCGGTCCCAGCAGGAAGCTAAGGACTATGGCCGTGACGATGGCCATGGCTGTCCGAACGGTCACGTAGCGAAACACCCGCAGGGTGTCCCACCAGGGGCGGAGGAATTCAAACAGGAGGTACAACATGCGGGTCTTCCTCGGCTTCAAACTGCGTGCGGACCCACTCGACGAAGCGCTCAAAGCCCATAGCGTGCGACGCCTTCAGGAGCCACACGTCTCCCGCCCGCCAGGATCGGGCAAACCACGGAAAGACGTCTTCGACCGTCGCAAAGTGCAGGACCTCGGGCCGGACGCCCCGAGACCGAAGTTCTTCCGCCAGGGCTTCCATACGGGGGCCTACGGTGACGACGACGTCCAGCGACGACCAGTCGGCCATTTCAGCCAAACGTCGGTGCCAGGCGACTTCGTCCGGTCCGAGCTCAAGCATATCGCCGACGATGGCGCCCCGCCGTTGGGCCGGCCACCGGGCCAGCCACCGCACGGCCTCTGCCACGGCGACCGGGTTCGCGTTGTAGCTATCATCCAGGAGCGTCCAGCCCTGTCTCCATCGGTAGACCGTCCCCCGGTGGGCCGGGGGACGGAAGTCGGCGAGGGCCGTCGCGACGGCCTCGCGGTCCATACAGAAGAGGTACCGGGCCAGACCTACGGCCGGCAGGAGGTTACGGGCATTCCAGGGCTGGGGGAGCGGGATGGCCAGCGTCCAGCGGTCCTCCAGACTCCCGTTCCGGTAAAAGCCGACCTCGACGGTCATGCCCGTCGGCGTGGGCATCGCTCCCAACAGTCGCACGTCCCCATCGTTCTCCCCGAAGGTCCAAACGGGCGCGTCCCAGGGGTTCTTCATAGCGACCCGGTCCCGTAAGAGGGGCGCGTCCCCGGGAATCCAGACGGCCCCACCCGGTGTCATAAAGCGCACGAGGTCCGTCTTCTCATCGGCTACCGTCTCGACCGTTCCCAAGGCCTCCAGATGGACGGGCCCGACGTTCAGGATGACCGGATAGTGGGGTCGAAGAAGGGCGGCAATCCGAGCCATCTCGCCCCGCTGATTGATGCCGACCTCCTGGACCCACCAGACGTAAGCCCGGGCGCGCCCGTGGTTGATCAGCGAGAGCGGCACGCCCGTGAGGCTGTTCCAGTTGCCCGGCGACGTGAAGCTTGGGGCGACCCGACAGGCCAGATGACCGATGAGCTCTTTCGTCGTCGTCTTCCCCATGCTCCCCGTGACGGCGATGACCCGGGCCGGGAGGCGGTCCCGCACGGCCGCGGCCCATCGAAACAGGGCCGTCCAGGTAGACGGGACTCGGACGACTCCGACGGCCGAAGAGACTTCGACGGCCCGCTCGACCAGGACGGCGACGGCCCCCCGTCGGACAGCGTCAGCGACAAATCGGTGGCCGTCGTCGTGCTGGCCCCGAAGGGCCACGAAAAGGCTCCCGGCCGTGCACTGGCGACTGTCGATGTGGACAGCCGTCACGGCCCGTAGCGCGTCGCCCTGTTGGACAAAGCCGCCCGTATAGGCGGCGATTTCACCGAGTTTCCACATGACCGGCCATCCATTCCAGGACCGTCTGACGGTCCGAGTAGGGGACCTTGGTCGTCCCATACATTTGGTAGTCTTCGTGGCCTTTCCCGGCTAAGAGCAGGCAGTCACCGGGGCGTAGCATGGCCAATCCCGTAAAGACGGCCGTGCGCCGGTCGTGGATGACCGACCAAGGCGGCGCTCCGGGAAACTCCCGAAGGCCAGCCTCGATGTCTGCCACGATGCGTCGGGGGTCCTCCCGCCGGGGGTTGTCGTCCGTCAAAATGATAAAATCGGCGTACCGAGCGGCGACGGCCCCCATCCGGGGACGCTTGGCGGCGTCCCGCTCCCCACCGCATCCGAACAGGACGATCAGCCGACCCGGGACCTGAGGTCGCAGGCTCTGAAGGACCCATTCCAGCGACTCGGGCGTATGGGCGTAATCGATGACGACGACCCGATCGTCCGGCAATTCGATACGCTCCATCCGACCCGGCGCCCCCGAAAAGGCGGCCATCGCTTCCAAGAGCTCAGGCCAACGTTCCGTCGGCAGGACACCGGCGGCCATCTCGAAGGCGACCAGAAAGTTCGATACGTTGTAATGCCCGCTCAACCGGATCGACCAAGCCAGGGGTCGCTCCAGACTCGGTTCCCAGAGGTCCCCCCGGGCCCCCCACAGGCCACTGTCTCGGACCACGCCGTGGACGGTGTGACGGCACGCGGCCGTCGGACCCGTACAGACCCCGACGGTCCTCACGGACGCCCGCCGAAAGGACCGGTCCCGAAGGATCGCCTGCCCGAAAGGGTCGTCCGTATAGAGGACGACATGCCGGAGACCCCAATAGTCTTCGTCGAAAAGCCGGAGTTTGGACCGATAGTAGGCGTCCATGTCCCCGTGGTAGTCCAAATGGTCGTGTCCCAGGTTGGTAAAGGCGGCGACGGTGACCCGCAGGCCATCGACTCGGTATTGGTCCAAGCCGATCGAAGACGCCTCGATGGCCATGTGGAAGATGCCCCGCCCGATCAGACGGTAGGCATACTCACCCAGGTCCGGAGCCTCGGGTGTCGTCAGACCCGTCCAGAGCCCGACGTCCGGGTCCATCCCCAGTGTCCCGACCCGGGCGCAGGGAATTCCCAGTCGGCGGAAGGCGTCGTGAACCCAATGAACGGTCGTCGTTTTGCCCTTCGTGCCGGTCACGGCCATCACGACCCATCGGTCCAGGACCGGACCGTAGAGAGCCCGCGTGAGTCGAGCCGCTGCCTGACGACCCGACCGGACGACCCAGTAGGGGATGGAAGGTGCCTGGGTTCGGAACCACTCGACCCATGTGGGGTCTTCTCCGACGACCCCGACCGCACCCCGGCGGACCGCCTCGGGGATCCAGGCGTGGCCGTCGGCCTCCCGACCTCGCAGGGCGACAAAGACGCTCCCTGCCCGGACCCGTCGGGAGTCCGTCGTAACATGCAAGGCGGCTTCCATGGTCGAAGGCCACCAGCCGTCCACACTAAGGTCGGCCAGGGCTTCGCGGATCAGGGGGATAGACAACGGACAACGGGTGGGCTCGGTCATCCCGACGTGCCTCCGCCGTCTCGATGAAAAGATGCTGTCGCTCGAATACGCGTTCGACCCATACGATCCCGTGGCGGACCTCCAGGGAAGTTCCCCCCGGGGGAAGCTGACGGACGACCCGACGACCCTGCCCGATCATTGTAATCGAAACACCGACCCGCCGAGACCAGTCCAGGACTTCCTCCAGGTCTCGACCGACCCAGTCCGGCCAGGCGTCGGGACCCGCCGAACCGCCGGGAGGCCAGTGGACCTGGACCGGTGCCGGCCCGGCTGACTCTCCGGGTGGCTCCAGACGCCATCGGGCCGCCAGGGTCCGCGCCACGGCCTGGAAGAGGGGAGCGGCCACCTCGGACCCGTAGAAGCTCCCCCGGGGTTCGTCCAGCATGACCAGCAGGACGACCCGCGGCGTCTCGACCGGGAAAAACCCCACAAAGGAGGCAATGTAGCGGCCGGCCTCATAGGTCCCGCTGGGGCCGACCTTCTGGGCCGTACCCGTCTTACCCGCAATCCGAAGGCCCGGTACTTGGGCCCGCCGACCCGTTCCCCGGTCCACGATGGCCTCGAGGATCTCCGTCATCGAGCGGACCAGCTCGGCGGGGATACGCCGCGGCCCCAGCGGCCGGGTCAGCTGATGCGCCTGACCCGCCGGATCGATGAAGCGCCGGGCCAGACGGGGCGTGACCTCAAAGCCCCCGTTGGCCAGCATGGCATAGAAACGGACGATCTGCAGGGGCGTGACCTCAATGCCCTGTCCGATGGACAGATAGGCCGGGTCGACCCGAGACCACCGCTCCGGAGGACGGAGCAGACCCGGCTGTTCTCCTGGAGCATCCACGCCCGTGGGCTGACCGAACCCGAAAATCCGCAGACGCTCGTAAAGATGGGCCGGTGGCACGGTCAGGCCGATCTGGATGGCACCTACATTGCTGGAGTAGACGAAAACGTCATCGAAGCGGAGCCAACCAAAGGGACGATGGTCCCGGATCGTCACGCCCATGAGCTGGATCTGGCCCATCCCCCCGTAAAACTGCTGGCCCCGAATCGATGGGTCCTCCCACAGGGCCGCTAACCCGATGGCCGGCTTGAGGGTCGAACCCGGCTCATAGGTCCACCGGCCTCCACAGAAGTTCCAGGTCCAGGGCTCGTCTAAATAGCGGACGTACCGGCTCGGGTCGAAAAAGGGATACTGGGCGTGAACAAGCACCTCGCCCGTCCAGGGGTCCATCGCCAGGACCAGACCCCGCCGAGCCCCGGTCTGCTCGACGCCCTGGGCCAGAATCTTCTCAGCCATATACTGGGCGGAAAGGTCCAGGGCCAGCTCCAGCCGGGGCGACCTCCGACCGGCGACGGGCATGCCGAAGTCGTTCCAGAAGTAGCGCTGGAGTCCGTCCCGTCCGACGGATACGGGCCGCCGTTCGCCCCGAAGCCAGGCGTCGTACTGGAACTCGACCCCGCTCAGGCCCTGATTGTCGATGCCGACCCACCCCAGGAGGGCCCCGGCCAAATGGCGTTGGGGATATACCCGTTCCTCCTCCGGCACGACGTAAACGCCCGGCAAGCCGGACGCCAGTATCGCCTGCGCCTTGGCCCCGTCCAGACGCTTTCGAGCTACCCAGACGAAGTGGGGCCGCTCCAAGGCCTGCTCGCGAACGGCCTTGACCGAGAAGGGAATGTGCTGTCGGAGGGACTCCAGCGTCCGGTCCAGGTCCACAACTTCCACGGGCCGCAGGTACAGGCTGTAAACCGTGCGATTCATCGCCAGTTCATGCCCCCACCGGTCTGTGATGACCCCGCGGCCGATGGCCACGCGGACTTCCGTGTAGTGCTGACGGAGAGCCCGCTCGCTCCATATCGCCCGCTCTAAGACCTGAACCTGAATCAGCCGGCCCACCAGGACGAGGGCCCAGACCCCGAAGAAGACCATGATCCCGCGAAGCCGCCCATCCGTCATCGGGCCCCTCAGGGTGAAGCCGTCGGGGGTCGGTGGGAAGACGGACTGGCCAGCAGAACCTGCGTCGGTTGCAGTAACCGCAAATGCAAATAGCCCTGCGCCAGGCGGTCGACCCGAGCCAGGGCCGTCAACTCCTGGTATTGGGTTTCCAGGGAGTCCAATAGCCGTTGAAGTTCCTGCCGTTGCTGGTCCAAGGCCTGAACGGTGTACCGCTTTTGCATGATCTGGGTCGAGACCCAAACGTGGACGTAAGCCGCCGTCACGAGCAGGGCGATGCCCGCCCCGACCCAACCCACGTCCCCTGTCCGGAAGCGGCCGGTGCGCGCCACGGCTGACCTCCTCGCTCTTAACCTGCACCCCCGGGCCAAGAGACCCGCGGCCTCGGTTCCCGATAGACCAGGTCGCGGAATCGGACGGGAGCCAATTTCTCGATAACCCGCAGACGGGCGCTTCGAGACGCCGGATTACGCCGGACTTCCGCCGGGTCCGGCCGTACCGGCTTGGGGGTCAAAACCCTCCCCAGGGGTTGACCTTCACAGACACAAACCCCAACCTGGGGTTCACACCGGCAGGGGAGGGCCAGTCGGTGAAAGATCCGCTTGACGACCCGGTCCTCCAGGCTATGGTAGGCCAAGACGGCCAGACGACCCCCGACCCGGAGGACGTGAAAGGCGTCGACGAAAAAGACGTCCAGGCCCTCCAGCTCCCGGTTCACAGCGATCCGTAGGGCCATGAAAACCCGTGTGGCCGGGTCCGTCCGACCCCGCCGGCGGATGACGCCCCGTACGATCTCGGCCAGTTGGGTCGTCGTCGTGATGGGTCCCCGCTTGCGGGCCTCGACGATGGCTCGGGCGACGGCCTCCGCACGGGGTTCCTCACCGTAATCCCGAAAGATCCGCACGAGGTCCTCGAAGGACCGTTGGTTCACGATCCGCTCGGCCGTCTCGGCATCCCAGGGGTTCATCCGCATGTCGAGGGGGCCCTCTTGGTCGAAACTGAAACCCCGACGCGGGTCCTTGAGTTGGTCCATGCTGACGCCCAGGTCGACCAGGACGGCATCGACGAGGCCCAGGGGGGCATACGACAGGGCGACCTTCAGGATGTGTCGAAAGTCCTCATGCACGTAAGTCACCCGATCGCCCCATCCGGCGAGCCGCTGGCGGGCTCGTTGGAGGGCTTCGGGGTCCCGGTCGACGGCGATGAGGCGACCCGCTCCGGCCTGGAGGAGGGCCTCGGCGTGGCCGCCCGAACCCACGGTGGCGTCGATGACGACCGAGCCTTCTCCCAAGACGGGACGCAGGTAATCGACGACCTTTTCCCGTAAGACGGGCTGGTGCAAGAACATGCCGCCTCCGGCGAAGACGTCAGGGCTGAATCTTCTGGATGCTCTGGACCAGCTCGGGGGTCCAGGGGACCTGAGCCTGGAAGGCCTCCAGCAGGTCCGGATTCCAGACCTGGATCGTGTTGAAGTAGCCGACGAGGATGGCCCGCGACGCCAGACGAGCGTACTCCCGGAGTTCCGGCGGGACCAGGATGCGGCCCTTATCGTCCAGCTCGGTCTCGACGCCCCGGGTATTCAGGCGGTGCATGAGGGCCATCTTTTGGCGGGGGTCGATGTCGGTTTGAAGGCGAATTTCGGCCTCGATGGTCTCCCATACGGGGAGGGGGTAGATGACGATGTGGGGGAACTCGGGCCAGAAGCTCTGGGTGACGAAGACTTGAGCGCCGTAGTATTCCAGGAGGCGTTTGCGGAAGTTGGTCGGCACGACCATTCGACCGGCGGTATCGAACTGGGTCCACCCGGCGCCCCGAAAAAACACGTCCGTGCGAGGCCTTTCCATGCCGTCCCATTCTTTCCCAAAACGTCCCACCCCCAATTATAGGCCCCCGCCCCCCGACTGTCAAACTATATTCGGAGTGAGAGATAAGGATAGAAAAAAGAGGCAAAGAAAAGTAGAAATTTAGGCAAAATTTTGATAGGGCGAGAAGGCAATGGGACCGTAGGGCTCGGATCCGGATACGTTCATAGCCCGCTTCCGCCGCCTCACCTCGACAGTCGTTTATGGGGGCGGGGATGACCCGACCCGACTTGACTTTTCGCCGCCTTCGCCTATCCTTAGGAATCCATCGTCATCCAACCCGAAGACGTGAGGCGTGCGGTGACGTGGCTCCCAATCCCCTTAGAGGACTGTCTTCACCCGGTGGCGAGCCCTGTTCGAGGCCCAAGGTGCCCGTGAACTTCACCTCCCCCTCTTAGTCCCTTGGGACGACCTGGACCGACCCATTCAGACCCTCTGGCAATCGGCTCCGAAGGTCATCGACGGTCAGGGTCGGGTCTTCGTCCTGCGGCCCGAGATGACGGTCCAGATGGCCCTCACCCGCCGGAATGCCGGCTCGCGACTCCTGTATTACATCGACCGCGTCTTTCGCCTTCGGCCCGGCGGGACGATCGCCGAGTTCCTTCAGGTCGGCCTGGAAATCTTGGAGCCCGACGACCGAGCCCGGGAGACCCTCCTGGAGGTCGCCGTCCAGAGCCTGCGGGTCCTCTCGCCGACGTTCACGTTGGACGTCGCCCACCGGGAGCTTCAGGCCCAACTCCCGGCCGAACCCTGGAATCTGGCCGAGATGTCGGTCGACCCGACGGTCGTCCGGGGTCGGACCGAGACCCTTCGCCTGATGGAACGGTGGGGCATCGGAACCCCCGAACAACGGGCTTGCCTGGCCGCCTGGGTCGAACGTTTCGCCCCCCACGTGGTCATCGACCTCACGATGACGCCCCTCTTTCCGTACTATACGGGCTGGCTCCTGGAAGGCTTCGTGGACTTCTGGCCCCACGAAGTCCTGCGGGGCGGGGAGTACGTCATCGGGTCGACCCACGGTATGGGCTTTGCTATGGAGTTTCCCTATGATGCGCTTGGCCCTCTCGAAGGGTCGGCTCCTTGAGCCGTCCGTCGAATACTTGCGCCGGTTGGGACTCCGGGTCCCGCCGGAGATCGTCGAGGAGCGACAGCTCATGGGGGTCTTACCGGATTCCCCCATCGAGGTCGTCCTGCTCAAGCCCGCCGACGTGCCCGTATGCGTCGCTCTGGGGGCGGCCGACCTCGGCATCGCCGGCTACGACCAGGTCCTCGAAAGCGGCCAGCGGGTCTTGGTCCTTAAGGACTTCGGTTTCGGTCGGGCCGATTTCGTCGTCGCCGTGCCCGAGGATAGTCCCGTCCAGCGCCTGGAGGACTTAGCCGGATGCCGCATCGCTACCAAATATCCCAACGTCGCCCGGAGTCGCATCCGTGTCCCGGACGTCCGATTCGTCCCCCTCCAAGGGTCGGTCGAGATCGCCTGCTCGCTCGGCCTGGCCGACGCCGTTTTCGACTTACGGCAAACGGGCCGCACCTTGCAGGTCCACCGTCTGCGGGTCGTCGCCGTCCTCGGCCAGACGACGGCCCGTCTCATCGTGAGCCGCCACCGCTTCAAGATGGAGGCTGACCGGCTCCACCGGTGGCTCCGTCTCTTTCAAATCCCGTCGGACGCGGAGGTTGCCGTTGGCCGTCCGGCTTCATCTGAATGAAAACCCGTGGGACCTACCCCCGGAGGCGAAGGCTTGGGTCGCCGACCAGGCGTGGCACCTGTATCCGGACGAAGCCCTGTATGACCTTGTCCGGACGAAGGTCGCCGACCGTTGGAACGTCCCGGCCGAGTCGGTCATCCTGACGAACGGGGCCGACGAGGCCATCGCCCTGCTGATGCTGTGGTACCGCCGAGTCGTCTTCTGGCGACCCTCCTTTTCGGGCTATACCTGGGTCGCCCGAGGCTGGGAACTGGACGCCGTCGAAATTCCCCTGGGACCCGACTTTGAGGTCCCCTGGACGGCCATGTGGGAGCATCGGGACCGCCTTCTCTTGCTCGACCGTCCTCACAACCCATCGGGGATGTGCCTGTTCGGACGGGCCGAACTGGCCGACCTGCTCGAACGGTGGCAGGCGTGGGTCGTCTTGGACGAGACGTATGCCGACTTCGCTCGGGATTCGCTGACGGACGTGTTCGACCCGGACGGACGCCTGATCGTCCTAAGGAGTTTCTCCAAGAGTTTCTGTATGGCGGGTCTTCGGCTGGGCTTTATGGTCGTGCCCCGCCCGGTCCGACGGCCCTTAGAGGCCCGGCGCCTGCCCTTCAACGTCAACCGGCTGGCCCTGTACGCGGCCCTGTGGGTCCTGGAGAGACCCGAGCTCTTCCAGACCTACGTCGACGCCGTCTGCCGGGAACGCCAGGTCATGCTCGAACGGATGACCCGTCTGCCGGGCCTTCGGGTATGGCCCTCCGAGGCTAACTTCATCCTCTTTCGGGGACCGCTCCCCCTCGAGGGCCTCGTCCGCCGTCTGGACATGGCCGGCATCCGGATTCGGCCTTTGGAGGACGTCGTAGGTCCGGGTGCCGGACGGGTCAGTGTAGGGCGACCCGAGGACAATGCCCGATTCCTGGACATCTTGGAGGCCTACTATGCCTCTGCAGTTTCAGACCGAATGGCAATCCCGTGAGACCTATGTTCGGCTCCAAGGCCAATTTCCCGGTCAGGGCCGGATCGCTATCGAAACGCCGGACGCCCTGTTTACCCACTTTCTCCACGCCCTCAGCTTTTACGCCGAGTGGGACTTCCAATGTCAGACCGTCAGTCGGGACGGCATCTACCACCACTTCGTGGAGGATACTGGGATCGCCCTGGGAAACGCCCTTCGGGAAGCCCTCCAGACGGCCGGACCCGTGACCCGCTTCGCCCACCAGGTCGTTCCCATGGACGAGGCCCTCGTCCTGGTCGCCATGGACCTGTCAGGTCGGTCCGGTCTGTTCATGAAACGGGTGCCGGTTCACGAAATCACCGAGTTCTATGCGGGTCTGACCCGGGCCCTCCGGATGACCCTCCACCTGCGGGTCCTCCGACCGGGTCACTGGCACCACGTCATGGAAGCCTTCTTTAAGGCTACGGGCCGCTGCCTGGCCCAGGCCCTGACGCCCCGGGCCGGGGAAGGTCCGACCTCGACCAAGGGTGTCCTCTGGACCTGAGGCCCGACGACGGCTCGTTCCGAGGGAGAGCCATGGACGTGTCCGCCTTCCCCTCCACGGCCCGCCCCGAGTCAGCAGAACGCCTATCGGTCGCCATCGTCGACTACCAGGCCGGGAACCTGCGGAGCCTGACCGCCGCCTTTACGGCCCTGGGCGCCCGGGTCATCCTGTTGGACCGGCCGAGGTCAGACCTCCGGTTCGACCGGCTCGTCGTCCCCGGCGTCGGTGCCTTCGACTGGGCTTGCCGCCGCCTGAATTCCACAGGACTGAAAGAACTCATTCAACAGGCGATAGCCGACGGCGTACCGGTCCTGGGGGTCTGTCTCGGCCTGCAATGGCTGTGGGAGACAAGCGAGGAAGGCCACGAGCGGGGCCTGGGTCACTGGCCGGGCCGGGTCGTCCGCTTTCGAAACGTGCCTCGGGTCCCTCACATGGGGTGGAATCGGGTGCAGTGGGTCGTCGGGGCTCGACGACCGTCTTGGCTGGCGGGCTTTCCGTCGGGGTACGCCTACTTTGCCCACAGTTACTATCCCGAGCCGGCCGACCCGGACCTCGTCTGGGCTGTCACCGAGTACGGTCCGGTTCGGTTTCCCTCGGTCGTCGGACGGGGTTCCGTCGTAGGCGTACAGTTCCATCCCGAGAAGTCAGGGACCTGGGGTCTGGCGTTTCTTCGGCGTTGGCTGGAAACGGAGGAGTCGGACTGATGCTGGAAGTCATCCCGGCCATCGACCTCATGGGAGGTCACGTCGTTCGTCTGACGCAAGGCGACTTCCATCGGGTACGGCAGTATCCGTGGACGCCCGTCGAGTTGGCCCGACGGTTGGAACGGTTGGGCTTCCGGTGGCTTCACGTCGTCGACCTGGACGGAGCTCGGACGGGCCGTTGGACGCACGGTCCGGTGATCGCCGAAATCCGCCGGCAGACCCGTCTCCAAATTCAGGTGGGGGGCGGTCTTCGGACGCTGGATATCCTGCATACGGTTCGGGCTTGGGGGATCGACCGAATCGTCCTCGGGACCCGGGCGGCGGACTTGGACTTCTTCCGACAGGCCGTCGACCTATGGGACGGCCGGGTCCTCGTAGCGCTGGACGTGCGGGGTCCCCACTGGGTCGTCAGGGGGTGGCAAGAAGAGGTCCCCGAGGTCGATGAGTGGCTGAAGCGGTGGGCTTCCCTCTCCTTCGAGGGGTTTCTCATTACGGACACGGAGCGAGACGGGACGTGTCGGGGCATCGTCCCGGACCGGGTCCGTTTCTGGGTGACCCGAGTCGGGCGGCCCGTTTGGTGGGCCGGCGGTGTCGGGTCCGTCGAAGACCTGGAAGCTCTGGCGGCGTTGGGTCTCCGGGAACTTCGGGGCGTCATCGTCGGGCGGGCCCTCCTGGACGGCCGCATCGATATCCACAACCTGAATCTATTTCTTCAAAAACATTCATCCTCTACCTAAACTGACAAGATAAGGGGACGTGGGACAGACCCGCTTCCCCGTCGGGGAGGTCTGCATGCTGGCTCGACGCCTGATCCCGTGCCTGGACGTCGATAGGGGCGTCGTCGTAAAGGGCGTGCAGTTCGATGCCCTTCAACCAGCCGGCGACCCCGTCGAATTGGCCCGGCGTTACGAGGCCGAGGGAGCCGACGAGATCGTCTTTCTCGATATCTCGGCGACGACCGAAGGGCGCTCGGCCCTCGTGCAGGTCGTCGAACGAACGGCGGAAGCGCTCCGCATCCCCTTTACCGTCGGCGGCGGTATCCGAAGCGTGGCCGACGCCGATGTCCTATTCCGGGCCGGGGCCGACAAGGTCAGCATCAATACGGCGGCCGTTGAAAATCCCCGACTCATCGCTGACCTGGCCGACCGGTACGGCTCTCAGGCCGTCGTTGTCGCCATCGATGCGAAACGGGAACCCGGTGGGGGGTACCGCGTATACACCCATGCGGGAAAACGACCCACGTCCTGGGAGGCCCGGGCGTGGGCTCAGGCGGCCGCCCGTATGGGGGCTGGGGAGCTCCTCGTGACGGCCATCCACCGGGACGGCACCGGCCTAGGGTACGACCTCGAGCTATTAAAGCAAATTATCGACGTTGTGGAAATTCCGGTCATCGCCTCCGGCGGGGCTGGACAGCCGACTCACCTGCGGGATGCCTTCCTCGTCGGTGCCGATGCGGCCCTCCTCGCCTCCCGTCTTCACCGAGCCCAGCTTCGCCTCTGGCAATTAAAGCTATACTTAAAGGAATGTGGAATTCCGGTCCGGGAGGAGTCCGCCCATGTCTGAAACGGGTCTCATGCCCGTCGTCGTTCAACACGCCGTCACCGGCGATGTCCTCATGGTCGCCTTCGCCGATGCCGAAGCCCTCGAACGGACCCGCCAGACCGGATGGGCCCACTTCTTCTCCCGCCGCCGTCGTCGCCTCTGGCTGAAAGGGGAAACCTCAGGTCACCGTCTCCGGGTCCTTCGGGTTCGGACCGATTGCGACCGGGATGCCTGGGTGTATGAGGCCCTTCCGATGGGCCCCGTCTGTCATACCGGCGCGGCCTCTTGTTTCGACGCCGTCCCTTCGGGGGTTCTGTCGACGTGGCTGTGGACCCTCGAGCAGATCGTCCGGGACCGTCAGACGGCAGACCCGGAAGTCTCTTACACGGCCCGTCTCTTTCAAGCCGGCTTGCCCCACGTCGCCCGCAAGGTCGGGGAGGAAGCCTTGGAAGTCCTCGTCGCGGCCCTTCGGGAGGGGCCCGACCGATGCGTCGAGGAGACGGCAGACCTCGTATATCACCTAACAGTCCTTCTGGTCGCTCAGGGGCGGTCCTGGCGGGACGTGATGGCGGCGTTACGGGCCCGTCATCGGTCCACTTCTTCCGAGGTGCCGGACGAATCTTCGGGAGAGGTCGGTCGACCCGAAGGCCCGTAACCCTCCAGGGTCTGGACCCGGAGTAGGCTGGCGAAGACGGAGTCCCGTCGGAGCAGTTCGTGGGGTGGACCCTCCTCGACGATACGGCCGTCCCACAGGACGACGACCCGGTCGACGGGCGGAAGGGTATAGAGACGGTGAGCAATGAGGAGGACCGTTCGGCCTCGGGTGACGGAATGAATGAGCTCGTAGAGGTCGTGTTCGGTCTGGGGGTCGAGGGCCGAGAGGGCTTCGTCCAGGATCAGGACCGCGGGGTCGGTGACGATACCCCGAAGGACGGCGATGGCCTGGCGTTCGCTTTGGGCCAGGTTACTTCCCTGCTCGTGGAGGGTCTCGGTCAACTTCTGGTAGAGACTTCGGACGAGGCCGTTGAACGAGAGCTGTTGAAGCCACCGTTCCAATTCGGCGCGGGCTTTCCCGTCGCGGTAGAGCAGGATGTTCTGAAGGACGGTATCGGAAAAGAGGAAGGGCTCCTGGAAGACTAAGCGGACGGCCCGTCGGAGGTCTCGGGCGGTGACTTCCCGGATCGGCTGGGAGCCGAAGTCGATAGAGCCCAGGGTCGGGTCGTAGAGGCGGAGCAGGAGGGCGGCCAACGTCGTTTTCCCAGCGCCGGTCGGTCCGACGATGGCGATGCGCTCGCCGGGTCGGACGATGAGGTTCACGTCTTTGAGGACCCAGGGTCCGTCGGGCGTGTATCGAAAGGCCACGTGGCGGAAGACGATGGGGGCAGGGCCGGTGACGTGCAGGGGCTGACCCTGGTAGGCCAAGTCGGGCGGCGTTTGGTGGATTTCCCGAATCCGGGCCTCCGCGACGAAGGCCTGCAGGAAGGCGTTGTACTTGTCGCTCAGATCGGCGAGGGGCTCGAAGAATCGTTGGACATATTGAAAGAAGGCAACGAGAGTCCCCAGGGTCAGCCGACCCTCGTAGAAGAGCCATCCTCCGAGGACGAGGACCAGGACGGAGGTCAGGACCTCTAAGGCACGGATCACGGGGTAGTACCAGGCGTAGTGGAAGACGGCCGAGACGTAGGCCTGTGTATAACCCTGATTCAGGGCCTGGAGTTCCCGGAAGGCCTGGAGTTCGGCCCGATGGACCTGAAGGGTCGGGATGCCCCCGAGGTGTTCTTGGAGGAAGCCGTTGAGGCGAGCCAGCCAGGTCCGGATTTCCTCCTGGGCGCGCTGGGCATACCGTCGGAAGAGAAAGCTTACGCCGACGACCATCAGGGCCGTCGCCGTGACGGCCAGGGCCAGGAGGGGACTGATCCACCAAAGGAACCCGAAAATGGCGAGGCTGGTCCCGAGGTCGGCGATGATACTAAGGATGCCCTGACCCAGGATTTCCTGCAGGGCGTCCACGTCATGGGTCACGCGTGTGACGAGCTTTCCCGTCGGTTGGCGATGAAAGAAGGGGATGGGCAGGCTCAGGAGGTGCCGAAACGTATGGCACCGCAAGTCCCGCATCGCTTGATAGGCCGTGACGTCGATGAAGTAGCCCTGGAGATACTGAAGCAGGCCGATGAGGCCCAGGGTGAGGGCGTACACGCCGAGGAGCCAGACGCCGGCCGACCATCGGCCGGGGACGAAGTACCGGTCGATGGCCAACTTCGTCCAGAGGGGGAGGGTCAATTCCAGGCCAGCCAAGATCGCCAGATAGGCGAGGCCGCCCAAAAACCGATGGCGGTAGGGTCGCACATAGGGCCACACTCGTCGGAGGAAGGCTCGGACCGACGTCTCGGTCATCGCGTCTGCTCCTCTGAGCGTTGCTGGAGCCGGAGCCATGTACGGAACCACTCGGAGGTCCGCAGAACTTCCCGGGGTGGGCCGAAGGCTTGCCACCGGCCTGACTGAAGGACGTATACGACGTCGCTGTCCAAGATCGGGCGGGGCCGCTGGGTGACCAGGAGGACCGTCGTCGAGCTGTCCAGGTGGCGGCGGAGGGCTTGCCAGACGTGGGCTTCCGTCTCCAGGTCCACCTGAGAGAAGGGGTCGTCCAGCAGGAGGACTTTCGGTCGGCGAAGCCACGCCCGGGCGAGGGCCAGACGCTGGCGCTGGCCGCCCGACAGGGTCACGCCCCGTTCGCCGATGGGGGTATCCAGGCCGGCGGGGAGGGCCCGGACCTCATCGGCCAGGCCGACCCAGGCCAGGACTTCCCAGAGGGCCTCGTCGGGGAGGGGTTCCGACTCACCCAGGAGAAGGTTCTCCCGGATGGTTCGGGAGAACAGGACGGGCTCCTGAAACACCATCAGGACGAACCGCCGCAGGACATCGACGGGCCAGGCCTGGACGGGTCGGTCGTCCCACAGAACGTCTCCCTGCGTCGGGGGATATAGGCCGGCGACGACCCGTAGAAGGGTCGACTTGCCGCTGGCCGAGGGACCCACGATGGCGACCCACGTCCCAGGCTCGACCGTCATGTCCAGCCCCTGCAGGATCGGCCGGTCCGGCCGATAGCCGAAGGTGACCTCCCGAAGCGTCAGCCGACCCATCCAGGTCGGCGCGACGACGTCCTTAATAGACGGATTCAAGTCTTTTAGCGTAATGGATGACGGATTGTGGAAATCTTGGACCAGCCGTTGAATCCGCCGCCATGAGGCTCGACCCCGTTGCCACAGGCTGAGGATCCAACCGACCGAGATCAGCGGCCAGGCCAGCATCCCCAGATAGGCCTGGAAGGCCACAAACGTCCCGAGGCTCATTTGCCCCCGGGCGATCAGCCATCCCCCATAGCCCAGCAGGACCAGGAAGGCCGTGCCCATCAGGACGGTGATGATCGGCCGCATGAGGTTTTGTACCTGGGCCAGCCGGGTTTGATCGTGGACGTACTGGTCGGCGACGGTGTCAAACCGCTCGGCCTGCAGGTCTTCCATCGTGTACGCCTTGACTTCCCGCATGCCGGTGATGATCTCTTGGGCCGTCGTCGAGAGACGACCGAAGGTGGCCTGAACCTTTTCGAAGCGGAGCTTAATCTGATGAGCCCCCCAGACCATGATCAGCAGGATCCCGACGGCCGGCAGGAGCATCGCCAGGGCGAGCCGGGGGTGAGTTATGACCATCCATGTGACGGCCCATACGATGGAAAAGGCCGACATGGTGGCATACATGAAGGCCGGTCCGATGGCCATCCGGAGGGCATTCAGGTCGTTCGTCAGGTGAGCCGTCAGGTCGCCGGTGTAGAAACGGTCGAAGAAGGCCGGGGGCTGGACCAGGAGGCGGGCCCACAGGTCTTGACGGAGCTGATACTCCATGTGGCGGGAGGCCGTCACGATCAGCAGACGGGAGAGGAAGCGACCGAGGCTCTGCAAGAGCATCAGGCCCAGCACGACCCAGGCTACATGGACGACCGTCGTCAGGGGAGCTCGCTGGGTCAGTCGGTCGACACCCTCTCGAAGGAGGAGCGGGATCTGCATCTGGAGGACGACGGACGCCGTCAAGGCGGCGAAGCCGATCGCCCAGCGAAACCACTGGGAACGGACGTAAGGCCACAGGCTCAGGGTCTTCAAGGTCCGGTCCTCCGGCTCCAGGATGCAAGATGCGGGATGCAGGATGCAAGATGCAAAATGCGGGCTTTTTACGGCAGTACGGCAATTCGGCAATACGGCAGTACGGCGATGATTTGAGTACCTGGCTCGACGGATGGCTTGGATCCGATTCTATTCAACTGCGTGACTCCTAGCGACGTTCCGCCGGAGGGTGGGCGGGAGGTGTCTATCCCGAGGTGGTTCTGGGGTCGCGGCGGTGGGGGCAAGGGAGGGCTTACAGAGGCCGCTACATCCCAGGGACGGTCCATCGGCGTGGGTGGACCTTTAGGGAAATGCCGTTCATTTCCGGTAGGGCGCACCTACGTGTGCGCGGGGACAGACATGGAGAGTTGCATCCTGCATCCTGCATCCTGCATCCTGGATTCTCACCCTTGGGACTGATAGGGAGGTCCGGCCCGTGACGTATCCACAAGCCGTACGGATCCTCTGGATGGCCGGTCTGGTCGGCGTCCTGGCCTGCGTCGGGGCGCCGATCCTCTCGCTCCGGCTCCAGAGTTTTCAGGGCGACGAAGCGACCTACTACATGATCGCCCAGAGTCTGGCCTGGGACGGTGACCTGCGCTATACCCGGACGGACCTTTACCGGGTCTATCGGGACTTCCCGGACGGCCCTCAGGGTCTGTTCCTGCGGGCCGGTCGGGACGGTGGCCTCTTTTATGCCAAGTCCTTCATTTATCCTCTATGGGTTGCGCCCTTCTTTCGCCTCCTGGGGGTTAACGGCTTTGTATTGGTGAACGTCCTCCTGCTGTGGGTCGTCTGGATCTTGGGGTTCCGGTGGTGCTATGCCCTGGGGTGGACGCCGGGGATGGCGCTCCTGTGGCCCCTGGCCTTTATCGGCCTCTCCGTCGTCCCGGCCTATGCCGTGTGGTGGACCCCGGAGGTCTTTAACTTTGCGACCGTCTTTATCGCCTTGTTTTTCCTCTTATATCCAGACCTTCGGGCGGTGGACGGACGACTCCGTCGGGGATGGGACCTGGTGGGGGCGGTCGTGGCGGGGATGGGCACCTTTTCGAAGCCCGTCATCGGGGCCCTCTTTGTCGTTGCCACAGGTTATTTACTCCTCCGGCGCCAGTGGGGTCGGTGGCTCCGGTGGGTCGTGGGGGGAAGCCTGGTCGCCGGGGTCCTGTTTGGCCTGTATGGGTGGAACGTCGGGGACTGGAATTACATGGGCGGGATCCGGAAGACGTTTTACGGGCACTTTCCCTTGGAACGGCCAGAGTTGACCTTCGAGCGGCTTGGCATCTATCACTCGGCCGACATCACGTATGAGCAGGAGCACTACATCGACGTCCGGACGGTCGTCCAGGACCTGTTTTACTACTTTGTGGGCCGTTACGCAGGCATCGCTTGGTATTTCCCGCCGGCCCTGGTCGGCCTGGGCATGGCCCTGCGGCGACCCCGGGGTCGCTCGGTCTGGCTTTTGGTGGGCTTGGGTCTGATGGTGGCGGCCTTCATCGTGTCCCAGCCTCACAATTACCTCGGCGGGGGCGGGACGATTGCGAACCGATACTTCCTATGCGTGTACCCGTGGACATTCTTTATGGTACCGGTGGTACCCCGGGGCTGGACGTTGGGCCTCACGGCGGCGGTGGCGGCAGTCTTTAGCTTGCCGGTCGTCACGGCGCCGTTCTTGACGGCTCGGTCGCCGTGGCGGTACGCGACCGGCCCGCTTCACCCGTGGCTCCCCCTGGAGTACACCCAACTCGAGAATCTGCCCTCGAATACGTATCCCCACGCCTTCAATGTGCCGTTCCCGGACCCGGGCCGACCGGACTACTTTGCCTTTTTCCTGAACGACGCCTTCTATCCCCGGGAAGGCCCGGGCTTTTGGGTCCGGGGAGGACATACGCTTCGGATGGTCCTCAAGCGGCATGAGCCCTTTGCCGGTGTTCGGGTCCGCCTGCGGAATGGGCCCATAGCGGGCCATCGGGTACGACTCCGGTTCGGGACGGCCCGATTCCGGTTCCGCCTGGAGAGTTGGGAGGAACGAACGATCGACCTACCCGCCCCGCGGGGTTACCGTGTACGGAACGTCTGGATGTGGCCCGTAGAGATATCGGCCGAGTCGGGGTTCGTCCCGGCCTTTGAGGAGTCCCAGAATCGGGACCGGCGGTACCTGGGCGTGTTTGTCGTCATCGAGCCGTGGACGGTGCCGGCCCGACCCGGGGGAGGGGAGCCATGACGGTCGCCGTCTGGGTAGCCGACCGGGTGAAGCGGTGGCTGTATCACGTCCAGTCTTTTGCCCAATTCGTCCTTCACGTGCTCTGGTGTGCGACCACGCCGCCTATCTACGTGAAGGACAGTCTGTACTACATGTACACGCTGGGGATTGGGTCGCTCCCGGTCATCTTGCTGACGGGCCTCTTTACGGGAATGGTCCTGTCGCTCCAGAGCGGTTACACGCTGGCTCAGTTTGGCGGCAAGTACTATCTGGCCCGCATCGTTTCCCTCTCGATGGTCCGGGAGCTGGGACCCGTCCTGACGGCCCTGATGCTGGCCGGCCGGGTCGGGGCCGGGATCGCTTCCGAGCTGGGGGCGATGGTCGTGACCGAGCAGGTCAGTGCCCTGCGGGCGATGGGCATCGACCCCGTGCGGAAGCTGGTCGTGCCTCGATGGCTGGCCCTTCTGGGGATGGCCCCCACGCTGACGGTCCTGTCGGCTTGGGTCGGCCTGTGGGGCGGGGCGATGGTCGCCGACATCAAGTACCAGGTCCGGCCCTCTTACTACTGGGCGACGGCGTCCTGGGTCTTATTTACAGACGACGTCGTCCTGGGATTTCTCAAACCCTTCCTCTTTGGAACGCTGATCGCCTGGATCGGGTGTTACCAGGGCCTCGTGACGGAAGGTGGATCCCAGGGCGTCGGCCGCTCGACGACCTCGACGGTCGTCGTTACGTCCATCGCCATCCTGGTCTCGGACTACTTCTTCAATGAGGTCTTCATCACGATTATCATGATGACGGGACACTTTTGAGAGGGTACAACAGGATGCCGACCGGGTCCCCAGGCTCGGTCCTCGGTGTCGACCCGGTACCGGGTGGGGTGTCCGGCCTTCGGTCCTCGGCCCGGCCGAAGGGTGAGTGGCGAGGGATCCCCCATAGCCGAAGGCCGGATACCGAGGACCGAATTCCGGGTATCGGGTACCTGGTACCGGATCCGGTCCGGAGATGGAACGATTGGCTCCGACGGTGAAATGGGTCATGCGGTGGCCGGGAATGTGGGTCACGAATCACGCTCGGGAGATCCACGAGCGGTTTCGCCGCTGTTACGAGACGGCCGAGTGTCCGGCTTTGCGGTTTGACCGGGTCGACTTTTGGGTCGACCCGGGGGAGCCGATCCTTCAAGGCATCTCTTTCGAGATATGGCCTCGCCAGACCCTCATCATCTTGGGGGCCAGCGGGGCGGGTAAAAGCACGATCCTGCGTTTGGCCCTGGGGCTGGTCCGGCCGACCCGGGGTTCGGTCTGGGTCGGGGATTTTGAGGTCTCCCGGATGAAGGAGCGGGATCTGATCGAGCTTCGGCGGCATATCGGCTTAGTATTTCAGGAGGGTGCCCTCTTTGACTCCCTGACCCTGGAAGAGAATGTCCTGTTTCCACTGGTCGAGCGGCTTCGGCTCCCCTTCCGGCAAGCCCGGGAGAAGGCGCGGGAGGTCCTCCAGTGGGTCGGCCTTCAGGGACACGAGCGCAAGCTCCCCGCCGAGCTGAGCGGTGGGATGCGTCGCCGGGCGGGGATCGCCCGGGCCCTGGTGACCGAGCCGTCCATCATGCTGTACGACGAGCCGACGGCCGGCCTGGACCCCATCACGGCCCGGACGATCACCGACCTCATCGTCCAACTGCGGGATGTCCGGGGGGTGACGCCGGTGGTCGTCACGCATCAGATCGAGGATGCTTTCCGCATCGCCGAGACCCGGTGGATTCCATCGGACGGGGCGTGGTCCTTGGTCGAACGGACGCCGGAGGAGACCGTCGGGGACGTGCAGTTTATGCTACTCTATGCGGGTCGCGTGGTCTTTTACGGGAGTGCCCCGGAAATGAGGGCCAGTCCTCATCCCTACGTTCGGGCCTTCCTGGGAGCCCGAACACCAGAAGAGCTCATCGAGTCATAGGTCCGTACGGCCCGACTGCCGGATAGCCGGCTTTACCGAAGAGGTGCACCGATGCAGGTCCGCCGACATTTGGGCTGGCGAGACGTCTGGGTCGGTTTGAGTATCACCGTGGCGATGGTGCTCCTGATGATCGGGATCATCGCCGTCGGGGGACAGAGCGGGGGATTCTGGGCGCCGAAGGCGACGTACTATACGGACCTGCCGGAGGCGTCGGGACTCTACGTCGGTTCCATCGTCATGATCGACGGCGTCGAGGTCGGCTCCGTCCGGCGGATCGACTTCAACCCCGAGGGTCCCGGCATCCGGGTCCACTACTGGATCAATGCCCGGTATCAGGACCGTATCCGGCAGGACAGCGTCGTCAGCGTGCGGAGCCTGGGCCTCCTGGGAGACCGCTACCTATACATTCAATCGGGTCATCCCAGCCAGCCGGTCCTCCCGCCCGGCCGGGCCATCCGGGCCGTCGCCGCGGCCGACTATGGGGAACTGGCTGCTCAGGTCTCCGAGCGCCTGGCCGACTTGAAGGTCACGCTGGATCGGGTCAATCGGGTCATCGACCAGATCGGCCGGGCCGAAGGCGTCCTCGGAGCTCTGGTGAGCGATCCGGCCCTTAAGGAGGACCTCAAGACGACCCTCCACGCCCTGGCGGAGGGAAAGGGCTCACTGGGCAAGCTGATTCAAGACGACCGGTTGTATCGGGAACTTGTCCGGCTCACGGAACGCCTCCGGTCTCAGGACAACATCGTCGGCCTGCTCCTTCAGGACTCAGAGCAGGCCCGTCGGATGGCCGAGACCCTGGACCGGCTCCACCGCATCGTGACGGACTTGGAGCAGGGCCATGGTTCGGCCGGCAAGCTCCTGACTGACGAGAAGCTCTATGGGGAGCTCACCCAGGCCATCCATCAAATGAATCAACTGCTGGACCCCCGGCAGAATCCCGACGGGACCCTTCAGCAGATCCTGCGGGACCCTTCCCTTTATCGGGACCTCCAACAGACGGTCCGGGACGTCCGCCAGTTGATCGCCGACATCCGGAAGGACCCCAAGAAGTATTTGGCCGTGAAGATCGCCCTGATCGCCTTTTAGGGCAGTCGGGCAAATACGGGGGTGCGGCCATCAGGGCCCCGGCGAATCAGTGAGGTCCCCCGGCCGAGCCGCCGGACTTCTCCCGAAGGGCCTGAATTTCTTTCTCCAGGGTCTGGATGCGCGCCTCGACTTCCCGTTTCCGCTGGACCAGGGTCCCGAAGTCCGTGGCCCGGTACAGGGCCATCGAGGGGTTGATCTGCGTCTCGAGGTTCGCCAGCTCCGCCCGGAGCTTCTGGATTTCGGCCTGCTTCCGCTCGATTTCCTTTTCGACGTCGGGCGGGGCCGGCCCCTCCGCCGTGCGTGCCGGGGTCGGCGTCGGGGCCGTCTCGACAGAGCCCGCCGGGGCTGAGGGCGCGCCCACAGTCGAGATCAGCGCCTTTTCCCGGACGCGTTCGAGGTCCTGGCTGGTATAGGAGCGGACCTTCGCGGCTTGATACTGCTTTTGACGTTCCTTTTCCCGACGGGCCGCCTCAGCCAGGTTCTGGGCCGAACCCGATGTCGGCCCGACCAGGGCGAGGGCTAAGCCCAAGACGAACCAGCGGACAGGCATGACCTTCATGAAGACCTCCACCTCCCAAGGAGTGCTATGTAGGAAGGGCCGTCATCAAAGCCGACCTCCAGAATAGATGCAGGATGCAAACCTGGTGTGCGCGTTTTCCAGTGGCCGGGCTCGGTCTTCGGTGCTCGGTGTCCGGCCCTCGGCGTTGATCCGGTACCGGGTCCCAGGTGCCAGGTACCCGGAACCTTCGAAAAACGCCCACACGGGGTATGCAAGATGCAAGATACAGGAATGTATTGGGCAAGGGTACCCGACATCCTGCATTCCGCATCCCTTCTCATTTTACCGAAGTGGCCGGGCAGAGCCAGCTTTGCAAGAAACGAAGCGTGTGCGACTCCCCAGGGTCCCGGGTCAGGAGCTCGGGGAGGGGACCTTCGGCGACGACCCGGCCGCCCTCCCGACCCCCCTCGGGACCGAGGTCGATGACGTAGTCGGCGTTCAGGATGACTTCCGGGTGGTGCTCGACGACGACGACCGTGTGACCGAGTTCCAAGAGGTGCTCGATCGTGTCGAGCAGGGGCGGTAGGTCTTCGCCGTGAAGGCCGATGGTCGGCTCGTCCAGTAAGAAGACGGTCGGGGCTTCGACGTCTCGGCGGTCCGTCGGTCGGGCCAGCGTACGGGCCAACTTCAGGCGCTGGGCCTCTCCGCCCGAGAGGGTCGCCAGGTCCTGACCCAGGCGGAGGTAGCCCAGACCGATGCGGTTCAGGGCCATACAACTGTGGACGAGACGGCGGAGGCCCGGGACGTCTCGGAAGGCCTCCCAGGCTTCGACGGCCGTCCATTCGAGGACGTCGGCGAGGCGGAAGCCGTTCCAGCGGACCTCTAAGGCCTCCGGCCGGAGACGGGCGCCGTGGCAAGTCTCACAGGGGAGCCAGAGGTCCGACAAGAAGAGGAGCTCGACCTTTCGGCGTCCGAAGCCCCGGCAGGTCGGGCATCGCCCCCGGGGGCTGTTCCAAGAGAAGTCCCCGGACGTCAGTCCCTGGGCTCGGGCCTCGGGGAGGCGGGCCCACCACTGGCGGAGTTCGGTCCAGCCGCCCATGTAGCTGAGGACGTTGGCCCGGGGATTTCGGGTCGGGGGATTCGGGTCGACCAGGACGACATGTTGGAAGGAGTCTGAGACGGAAACGGCTCCCCAGGTCTGCACGTCCCGGGGGAGGGGTTTTCCCAGGTATCGGCGGAGGGCCGGGTACAGGACCTCCTGAAGCAAGGAGCTCTTGCCCGAGCCGGACACCCCGGTGATGACCGTCAAGCACCGGGTCGGGATTCGGACACGGATGTGGGCCAGGTTGTGAGCATGGGCGTCTTCGACGACGATCCATCCCCGGGGCGTCCGATGGGGCCGGGTCCGGGTTGGACGCAAGCGATACCGGCGAAGGAAGCGGGCCGTCGCCGTCGAGACGTTCGAGTCCAGCAGGCCCAAAGGTGGGCCTTCGTAGACGAGGCGGCCCCCCTGATGGCCAGCGCCGGGACCGAGTTCGAGGACGTGGTCGGCCGCCAAGATGATGTCGGGGTCGTGCTCGACGGCGATGACGGTATTCCCTTGGTCTCGCAGGTGGCGCAGGATCTCGATAAGCCGTTGGGTATCCCGGGGGTGGAGGCCTGCCGAGGGTTCGTCCAGGATCAAGAGGGTGTCTGAAAGGGCAGTCCCCAGGGCGATGGCCATCTGGATGCGTTGGGCTTCGCCGCCGCTCAGCGTGCCGGCCTGTCGGTCCAGGGTCAGGTAACCGAGGCCGACCTGGACGAGGTAGTTCAGACGGCGTTCGAGCTCCTCGTAAACTCGACTCAGGGCCTGCCGTTCGGCGGGGGTCATCTCGAGGCGCCTCAGCCAGGCCAGGACGTCTGCGACCGGCCATCGGACGACGTCGGTGAGGGCCCACTCGCCGATGCGGGCCCACCGGGCTTCGGGTCGCAGGCGGGTACCCCCGCAGGCGGTGCAGGGCCGGTACGTACGGTAGCGAGCGATGAAGATGCGGACCCCCCGTTTGTAGCGCTTCTCCTGGAGCTTTTCGAAAAAGCCCCGGATGCCGAAAAATCGGTCCGTCCCCTCCATGATGGCCTGTCGGACGGTCTCAGGGAGGTCCTTCCAGGGCGTGTCCAGGTCCCAGCCGTAGCGTTCGGCCGCCCGGAAGAGGAAGCGGTAGAGGAACCGCAGGCCCGGCGTATTCCAGGGCTGAATCGGATGGGCCTTCAGGGGACGGCCCGGGTCGGGAATGATCTTGGTCCAGTCGAGGTCAGCCACGTCGCCAAAGCCCTGGCAGGCCGGGCAGGCCCCCTCCGGCCGATTAAACGAAAACAGGCTCGGCTCCAGGGGCGGGAAGGTCCGGCCGCAGTAGGCACATTCGAGTCGTTGGGAGAAGACGTGGAGCTGGCCGTCTGGGGTGACGATGCCCATTCGACCCCGGCCCTTGCCAAAGGCCAGGTCCAGCAGGTCGATCCACTCGTCGCGCCGTTCGGGCTGGGGCCGTCGACGGCCCAGCCAGAGCCACTGAACGGCCTGAGCCGTCCACTGCGCCGGGGTCATCGAGTCGAGGTCGACCCGCTCGCCCTGCCACCAGACGTCGATAAAGCCTTCTCGGCGAAGCTGGCGGAGTTGCGAGACGGGCTGGTCCCGGTCGACGTCCACGGGGGCGAGGACGACGACACCCGGGGAGTCGGCCCAGCGCAGGAGCCACTGCCAGACGGACTGGGGCGTATGGACCGTGACGGAGCGTCCGCAGTCGGGGCATACGTAACGGGCCAGGCGGGCAAACAGGACCCGCAGGTAATCGTAGACCTCCGTGACGGTCCCGACGGTCGAACGGGGGTTCCGGGCGTAGGCGTGCTGGCGGATCGCGATGGCCGGCAGAATACCCCGGACCTCGTCGACATCCGGCTTCTGGAGCCGCTGGAGGAACTGGCGGGCGTATGTCGACATCGACTCGACGTACCGCCGCTGGCCTTCGGCAAAGAGCGTGTCCACGACCAGGGAGGACTTGCCCGAGCCGCTCACGCCGGTCACGACCGTCAGGGCTCCGAGGGGGATGCGGACGTGGAGGTTTTGGAGGTTGTGCGTCCGGACTCCGATCAGCTCGATGGGCGGACGCTCGACGGCCGACCATGCCGGTGCGACCCCGGCCGGGTCGTCCGACATCGTCTTCCGGGAGGCCTGGGATTCCGTCCGTTCCATAACCGACTACCTGTCCTCCGACGTCTGCAGGATGGCAGGCGGCAATGGGCAATACGGCGTTCGGCAGTGCCAGACTCCGTCACTTCGTCACTTCATCACTCCGTCACTTCATAT
>Ga0197143_1000335_pt1 | contig 54980 bp, 55 predicted proteins | sample GBS70_MetaG_FD_148603 | JGI IMG/M metagenome (GOLD analysis project Ga0197143, IMG submission 148603) | Sediment microbial communities from Great Boiling Springs, Gerlach, Nevada, United States - GBS 70_MetaG | ecosystem: Environmental > Aquatic > Thermal springs > Hot (42-90C) > Sediment... | reverse complement strand
CTTAACAGGCAGAAGTTTAATCTCAGTAATTACCTTAAGGCCTATAATGCTGCCTTTGGAACAAACCCAGCTAATCCCCTTCCAGCAGGATGCATGCCTTGGATGTTCTGCCCTGCCTACGGACCTCCTCTTGATTACTTTACAGGAAATCCAAGGGCCCTTTTGCACTAACTCTCTCCTTCGAGAAGTTCCTTAATTGTCTTTCCAATAACAGGATGGATAAAGTGAGGTGCTATTTCAGCAAGAGGCTTAAGCACAAAATTTCTTACAGTTATATAAGGATGGGGTATCTTGAGTTCTTCCGTATCTATAACCTTTGAATTATAAAATAAGATATCAAGGTCAATGCTCCTTGGCCCCCATTTGAAGGTTTCTTCTCTTCCCATTTCTCTTTCTATCTTTTTTAAAACCTTAAGGAGTTCCTCTGGTTTAAGGTCTGTCTCTGCCTCAACTACCATGTTTATAAACCAGGGCTGGTTCTTTACCCCCCACGGCTCCGTCTCATAAAAAGAGGACATTTTTTTAATTACTATTCCGTGTTCTTCCATTATTCTGAGGGCCTTCCTGCAATTTTCTTCTCTCTGACCAAGATTAGAGCCAATTCCTATATAGACAACTGATGACATGATTAAGTATTATAACAACCTGAATATGGTTATATATCTTATTGATGGAAGCTCCTATGTTTACAGGGCCTTTTTTGCCATAAGGGGTCTTTCAACCACTAAGGGCCTTCCAACTAATGCCATTTATGGTGTCACAAATATGCTCCTGAAGATCATTAATGAAAAGAAACCTGATGGCATAGCTGTAGTCTTTGACAGGCCAGAGCCTACCCGCAGGCATAAGACCTTTGAGGAATACAAGGCCCAGAGGCCCAAAGCACCAGATGAACTCGTCGTGCAATTGCCCTATATAAGAAGAATCGTTAAGGCCTTTGGAATTAAAGTTATCGAGCTTCCAGGATACGAGGCTGATGACATATTAGCGAGTTTGGCAACCAAACTCAGTAGTTACGGTGCTGAGGTTTACATTGTCAGTGGAGACAAGGATATCCTCCAGATAGTCAATCATGGCATAAAGATGTTTGATCCAATCAAGAATCTCGTCTATGATAGAGAGGCTGTTATTGAAAGATACGGATTACCACCAGAAAGGATACCTGAGCTCATGGCCCTTACAGGAGATAGCATTGACAATATCCCCGGGATAAAAGGAGTAGGGGAAAAGACAGGCCTTGAGATACTAAGGTCTGCCGGACTTAATGAGATAATAGAAAACCCTGACCTCATAAAAAAAGAAAAACTGAGGAGATTGATAAAAGAAAATATCGATATATTAAGGCTCAGTTATGACCTTGCCAGGATAGACAGGAATGTTCCGATAAATGTATCTATTGAAGATCTTAAGAGAAAGGAACCTCACTGGTCCGAACTCCTTGAGATATTCAGGGAATGTGAATTTTCGAGTCTCATGAAATTACTTCCTGTCACAGTAAGTGTAAAACCCCTTGTGGTAAAGGATAAGGAGGAGATTCCCGAAGTAGAAATAAAAGGAGGATTTGCCTTTGATATATTGTCACGAGATAGCGGTGATGGTGAAATATTGGAAGGAATAGCAATAGCGCCCCTTTATAAAAGGGAGGTTTATTATTTACCTTTAAGGCAGTTAAAAGTTCAGAGTGATATCTCTGCCCTTTTGTCTAACAGAGAGATTCCAAAGGTAGGCCATAACCTTAAAAGGGATATATTGATCCTCCGGCGTTACGGTATTGAACTTGGGGGTAGGCTCGATGATACGGAGATCGCCTCTTATGTATTAAATCCTTTAAGGCCAAATCATAACCTTGATGAGCTTGCTATTGAATACCTCGGTGAGAAAAAGATAAGCAATGAGGATATAAAGAATCAAGAAGATAGAATATCCTTTGCCACTCAAAATGCCTTATGTAAGGCAAGATTATACGAGATTTTTAAGAATAGGATCTCAGAGGAAGGCCTTGAATATGTTTATAATGAGATAGAACTTCCCTTAATACAGGTCCTTGCTGATATGGAAGAGGCAGGCGTGAAGATTGACACGGAGCTTCTCATGGATATTTCAAAAGAGCTTGAAAGAGAGCTTGATGGTCTGAGGCAGAGGATTTATCTTCTGGCAGGTGAAGAGTTTAACATAAATTCACCAAAGCAGCTTTCAAAGATATTATTTGATAAACTTGGACTGAAGCCAAAGAAGAGAACAAAGACAGGATATTCCACAGAGGTTTCTGTCCTTGAGGAGCTTGCCCTCATGCATGAGCTTCCGAGGGAGATACTGAACTACAGGTCTCTCTTTAAATTAAAGACAACCTATGTGGATACCCTACCTGAACTCGTAAATCCAGCCACAGGAAGGCTTCACACATCTTTTAATCAGACAGTAACTGCCACTGGAAGACTCTCGAGCAGTGAACCAAATCTCCAGAACATACCCATAAGAGGAACCTGGGGAGAAAGGATAAGGCAGGCTTTTATTGTTGAACCCGGCTATATTATGCTTTCAGCAGACTATTCTCAGATAGAGCTTAGGATCCTTGCCCATATGAGCAGGGACGAAAGATTTATAAAGGCTTTTAAGGAAGGACTTGATATACACAATGCTACGGCAATGGAACTTTTCGGTGTAGAGTCTGAAAAGGTAACGCCCGAAATGAGAAGGATAGCCAAGACAGTTAATTTCGGGATTATCTATGGTATGACAGCCTTTGGCTTAAGCGAGACCCTTGGTATTCAGAGAGAAGAGGCTCAGGTCTATATAGACCGCTTCTTTTTGAGACATCCCGCAATAAAGGAATTCTCAGCCTCCCTGATTAAAAGGGCGGAGGAGAAAGGCTATGCAGAGACCCTTTTTGGAAGAAAGAGACCCATACCAGAGCTAAAAAGCAGGCTGAGCGCCACAAGGGCCCTTGGTGAGAGGCTTGCCATTAACTCTCCTATTCAAGGAACAGCCTCTGACATTATAAAGCTTGCAATGATTAAGATATGGAAATACCTGAAGGACAGAGGACTGAGAACAAAGATGCTCCTTCAGATTCATGATGAGCTACTCTTTGAGGTTCCAGAGGATGAGCTCTTTGAGATAAAGGAAAGAATAAAAGAAGAGATGGAATCAGTTGTTGAGCTTGAAGTACCTATATCTGTTAATATTGGTATAGGGAGAAACTGGGCAGAGGCAGGATAGCCAAATGATTGACATTTCTAATCTAAATAGGTGAATATTTATTATGCAAAAGACCTTTACAAAGAAGGAGATAAAAGAGATTATCCTTACGGAATTGCCAAGACTTATAAAGAAGGATCCCCAGACAAGGGAGTTTATACTTCAGCTTACTCAAGAGAGGTTTGCTGACAAAAAGAAGACAGAAGACCGTTTTGAGGTCCTCCTTAAAGAGATAAAAAGCCTGAGAGAAGAGGGAGAGAAAAGATGGGAAGAAACAAGAAGGTGGTGGCAGGAAAACCTAAAAAAGTGGCAGGAGAATGAGAAGAGGTGGCAAGAGAATCAAGCTGAATGGAACAAGAGGTGGGAGGAGAATCAAAAGAGGCTTGAGAGGATGGAGGCTGAATGGAACAAGAGGTGGGAGGAGAATCAAAAGAGGCTTGAGAGGATGGAGGCTGAATGGAATAAGAGGTGGGAGGAGAATCAAAGGGTTATACATCAGAGCCTTGAGGAGATAAAGCTTCTTCGCAGAAGACAGGATGTCTCGATTGGCGCACTTGGTGCGAGGTGGGGGTTCAGGGCTGAGGGTTCCTTTAGAGATGCCATAAAAGGTATCCTTGAGGAGAGTTTTCCAGTTAAGGTTGAGAGGTATTGGGGAAAGGATGAGGAGGGCATTGTTTTTGGCAGACCTGATCAGGTAGAGCTTGACCTTATAGTGAAGAATGGAGAGGTGATAGTAGCGGAGATTAAGTCATCTATAAGTAAAGGTGATGTGGCTACCTTTATAAGGAAGATAGAGTTTTATATGAAGAAAGAGGGTAGAAGTGTAAAGCGTAAACTTTTGATTTCACCTATGATTGATAGTTCTGCAAAGGAATTTGCTGAGTCTTATGGAATAGAGGTATATGGTTATCCTGAAGAGGTAGAGATGGAGGATTAGTTTTGAGGAGGGGATTATGACAAAAAAAGAGCTTTTAAAAAAGAAGATTACAGAACTAAGGTCAATGGCAAAAGAACTGGGGCTTTCAATTCCAAGGACTGCAACAAAGGAAGATCTTGCAGGTTTAATAAGTAAAACCCTTAAATTAAAGTCACTCAGGGGAAAAAGGATGCCGGAGAAAATGTCAAAAGCAACAGTTGTTGGAAAGAAGGTCGAAAGAAGAAAGAAGGCTGTTAAGAAGTCTGTAAAAGTGGCAGTAAAAGAATCGCTTCCAGAACTAAAGCCTGTCTCAGTAGTAGAGGAGAGGCCTGTATCAGTAGAAGAAGTCTCTTTACCTGTTATAAAGGATCTTGTTGGACTTGTACCAGTTAATCAGACAATGTTTTATATTTACTGGGAGATAACTCAGGAGACTGCTATGTCGCTCAGGGATAAATACGCTGGCAAGTTTGTTATAAGGGTTTACGATATCACAGGTGGAAGACCTGTTGACTCAGCTCCTTTCTTTGACCTCATGGCTCCTCGCGAAGAAGGAGGATTTCATATAGATATGGGAAGGTCTGGAGCGTTTTGTGCAATCTTTGGGGTCTTGACAGAGGATGGCAGGTTTATTCCTTTCCTCAGGTCAAACACTATTTCCTTGCCAGAGCTCTATGTGGAAAAAGGCTTACCAGAACCTATACGGATATCCTTTCCTTCTGGAGTAGTTCATCCAACAAGCCTTTAACCTCTTTTTTTGTTTTCAGGCTTCTCAATTTTTTAAAGACACTTTTAGATGTAAGGATAGAGAAAATCTTTTTCTTCTTTTTGGATGGAAGGGTAATAATTTTTTTTCTGAGACCTTCAAGGATTTTTAAATAATCTCCAAAGGTCTTTCCATAGAGTCTCTCAATCTCCTTTCTTATTGCCTTTGCCATTGCTGGAGATGCCCCTGAGGTGGATATGGCAATAATGAGGGGTCCCCTTTTTACAACAGAAGGGACAATAAAGGTGCATAGTTCAGGTTCATCAACTACATTAAGAAGGCCTTTCTCATAGCTTGTGGCTATTTTTTTATGAAGTTCTCTGGAGGAGGTAGCTGCTATAACGAGAAAGGCATCTTTCAGATCTTCCATTCTGAAAGGTCTTTTTATGAGCTGGAGCCTCCTACAACTGTTACTTTTCGTAGAAATGCTTTTAGATAGTTTTATCAGACCCCCTGTAAATTCAGGGCTTATTACCTTAATATTAGCCCCTGCCTTTAAAAGAGACCGTACCTTTCTTTCTGCAACCTTTCCACCACCGATAACAATACATGACCTGCCTTTAAGCTTCAGGAACACAGGAAAATACATGGGATTCTTTATCCGCCTTTACGTCTTTAATTAAGAAGATCGTCTTTCGATTCCTTTTTTGCCTTTTTTGCCTCTTTTGAATCAGGATATTTTGTTATAAGTTTTGTGAAGGTATCCTTAGCAAGTTCTTTTTCACCAAGTCCAAGGTAGCTTTTCCATAGATGGTAGAGAACTTCAGGCATATTCTTATAATCAGGAAAATTCTTTATAAGGCCTTCAAATCTACCTTTTGCTGCACGGTATGAACCCTTCTTAAAATAAAACATTCCGACCATAAATTCATAGGCTGCTATGACCTCTCTGCACTTTTCTATTTTTAAATCAATAATCTCTCTGTAGGGATTCCGAGGATACAATTTCTTAAGTCTTTCAAATTCCTCAAGGGCCTTTTTTGCTGCTCCATAACCCCTCTCGGGTCCACGGATGTCCTGAAAATAAAGCTGGGCAATCTGATACTGGGCATAGGAGGCATAGGTGTGGTCAGGGAATTCCCTCAAGAATTTCCTGTATTCCTCAATTCCAAGTTCAGGCTCTTCTTCTTTTATATACGATTCAGCAATCTTGAGCTGGGCCCGTGGCCCAAACTTCATGGTAGTATCCCTGTTTTTTACCTCAAGGAGGAGATTCCTTGCCTCCTGAAATTCTCCCTGTTCAATGAGTCTGTCTGCCCTTGCAAGCCATGCCTCGGGCTCGAAAAGCTCTTCTTTTTTTTGTGAGGATGCACAGGAGATAAGCACAAGCATTAGTAAAAAAAGGCTGAAGGCTTTAGGATGAAGAAAAATAAAAAATTTTACCTTATGGTTTGTTCGTTTAGATCGCCTTTTAAACATGAATTATTCTATCAGAGGTTTGAATGATTCTTCAAATGTTTTTTAATAAACTCTTCAAGCCTGAAGGAGAGTTCCAGCTCCCTTCCCTCGAGCTCCTGCAGTCTCTTTAATCTATCAAAAGATACTTTATCCCTTATCTTTTGACAGAGGAAATTGACACAAAAGACATGTCTTACAAGTAAAGAACAGCCTTTCTCTGTGAGAAAATAACAGGAATTTTCCAGGAGTCTTTTAGAAGGTATTTCTGCTCCCATAAACATATTTATAATAAGCAGCTCTTTTGAGTATTTAAACTCAATTCCCCTGCCACAGCAGTCTTTACCAGAAGTTCCACAATCTGCACATATTTCTGCCATTCCGCTTTCGTACCGTTCTCTTCTTGTTGAGCTGAGGAGTTCTTTCAAATCATTGATCATATAAACAAACTCATCATTTTTACACAGATTATCACTGATTTGTTCTTTGAGTTTTGTAGCTTTTATAATAATTTCAAAAAATCTATCCTCAATTGTTGACCGTTGTACCAAAGCAGAAGTCAGAGGTCGGAGTTCGGAAGTCAGATTCTGAGGAATAAATTTTTCCATAGATTCTGCCCTTTGATTTGTGATACCAGACCTCTGTTTTACTTCTCCGAGCACATAGAGAGAAATCCATAAAGCATTACTAACGAATCTGCTCATGCCTTTAGTTTTCACGCTGAGTGCTCAGTTTGTGTTCGGGTATCCAGAGCTTATCCTTTTCTATTATATGAACAACCTTCCAACTCCTTTTGTTTAATTCCCTTGCAATCCATCTCCTGTGGCATTTCCAGGGGAATCTTTCAGCGCATACAATCACTGAGAGATCTTTTTCTATTATTTTAACAAGGTCATCCATTGCCTTTTTGAACTCTTCAGTCAAGGTGTACTCCAGGTATCCACCTTTTCTGTATCCTCCAAGACCTTCGCCCATAAAATAATACTTTATCCCTGCCTTTTGCAAAAATTCTTTAAAATATTCCTTCCTGAAATGAGGGAGTTTGCTTGAGGGGAACCTTCTTACATCAATAAGGGCCTTAATATCAAAGGCAAGAAGGATCTCTATAAACTCCTCCTCTGTCCTTCTATCAGTGCCCATTGTATAGACGATTTGTTGCATTCAAAATTATACAAAAACACTGCTGTCCAAAACAGTTTAGATGAGCTATTTAAAAGGGCATAAGACCTCAAAAACACAAAAGAAGCGACAGGATTATTTTATTAGGTATAATGAGGTTATCAACTTATTTGAGGGGTATATTAAGGTCATGAGAGGTTATTTAACAAGTTACATTAAGGAGTCGCCTTTTGTGCTTTTTAGGGATGGCGCAAGTAATAGTTAGGGATGGCGTAAGTAATAGTTGGCCTCATGCCCTTTTAAGAATTATTTTGGACAGATATAACAAAAACCAATCCTTAAAGTTGCTCTTTTTGACTAACCTCTGTTAGGATATTTTTATGCGAAGCCATTCAGATTATGTTCCCTTACATCTTCATACTGAATACAGCCTGCTTGATGGTGCCATAAAGATAGATGAGCTTGTGAGAGCTGCCGTTGATTACAGGCTACCAGCCCTTGCAATAACAGATCATGGAAATATCTTTGGCGCCATAGAGTTCTATCAGAAGGTATCACAGGCTGGTATCAAGCCAATTATTGGTTGTGAGGTCTATGTGGCACCTGAAGGCAGGTTTAAAAAGGCTCGAGTTTCAGTTCCAAAAGCCTCATCAGGTGATACAGGAAGACAAGACAATGCCTATCACCTGATTTTGCTCGCAAGGGATATCACAGGTTACAGAAATCTTATGCGTCTTATTAGTCTTGCCCATCTCGAAGGCTTCTATTATAAACCCAGGATCGACGATGACCTTTTGAAACAATACTCTGGTGGCCTTATAGCCCTTTCTTCATGCATGAAGGGAGAGATACCATCTCTTTTGTTAAATGGGGATGTTGATTCTGCAAGGAGAAGGGCCCTTTTTTATAAGAATCTTTTTGGACCTGAAAACTTTTATCTCGAAGTTCAGGCAAATGGTATTCCAGAGCAGAAGGAATTGAATAAAAAGCTCTATGAACTCGCAGAAGAGGTTCATCTTGGTGTGGTGGCTACAAATGATTGCCATTATCTCAGGCGAGAAGATGCAAGAGCCCATGAGATCCTCCTCTGTATTCAGACCAATAAGACGATTAAAGATAATGACAGAATGAGGTTTCAGACAGATGAGTTCTATTTTAAATCACCGGAGGAGATGAGACATGAATTTGCTCATCTGCCAGAGGCTATCCGCAATACTGTTGTGATTGCTGAGAGGTGTAATCTTACCCTCGAGATCGACAAGGTCCTTCTGCCTGAGTTTGTTACACCCGATGGTAGCCAGCCAGAGGAATTTCTTGAGAGGATTGCAAAGGAGGGCCTGAAGAGAAGATTTAGCAACGCCGAGATACCTGAGGTGTATCAGACAAGGCTCAAGGAAGAGTTGATTATGATAAGGAAGATGGGCTATTCCTCCTATTTCCTCATTGTCTGGGATTTTATAAGATTTGCAAAGGAAAGAGGTATCCCTGTCGGTCCTGGCAGGGGGTCTGCTGCTGGAAGCCTTGTTGCCTGGGCCCTTGGAATTACAGAGATAGATCCTATTAGATATAATCTTCTTTTTGAAAGGTTCCTCAATCCTGAGCGTGTAAGCATGCCTGATATAGATGTAGATTTCTGCAGGGACAGGCGTGAGGAGGTGATTCAATATGTCCAGCAGAAATATGGAGCAGACCGTGTTGCCCAGATCATAACCTTTGGAACAATGGCAGCGAGGGCAGTTGTGAGGGATGTAGGAAGGGTTCTTGGAATGCCATATCAGGAGGTTGACAGGATTGCAAAGCTTATCCCTGTAAGTGCTACAAGGGAGATTAATCTAAAAGAGGCGATAGAGATCATACCACCCCTAAAGGAGGCCTATGAGAACAACCTCCAGATAAGGGAGCTTCTTGATATTGCCAAGAGGCTTGAGGGTCTTGCAAGACACGCCTCTGTTCACGCAGCAGGAGTTGTTATTGCACCAGCACCTCTTACAGAATATACTGCCCTCTATAAGGGCTCAAAGGGTGACGAGACCATTACAACTCAGTTTGACCTTGAATCTATTGAAAAGATAGGGCTCCTCAAGTTTGACTTCCTTGGTCTTGATACACTAACAATTATTAATTCCACTGTAAAGTATATAAGGGAGAGAGAAAGGGATTTTGATATAAACAAAATCCCCCTTGATGACAGGCAGACCTATAAACTACTCAGTTCTGGCAGGACAGCCGGGGTCTTTCAGCTGGAGAGCTCTGGCATGAGGGAACTCCTCATAAAGATGGAGCCAGACAGATTTGATGACCTTATCGCCCTTGTTGCACTCTACAGACCAGGGCCTCTTGGAAGCGGAATGGTAGAAGATTTCATTAAAAGAAAAAAGGGACTTGTTCCTGTAACATATAACCCTCCTGAGCTTAAGGATATTCTTGAAGAGACCTATGGAGTTATTCTTTACCAGGAACAGGTTATGAGGATATCAAATAGGATTGCAGGTTTCACAATGGGTCAGGCTGATATATTGAGAAGGGCCATATCTAAGAAGGATCCTCTTCTTATGGAAGAGCTGAAGACAAAGTTTATAAATGGTGCTATTCACAGAGGCTATTCAGAGGAGACGGCAAAAAGGCTCTTTGAACTTATTGAGTATTTTGGAAATTATGGTTTTAACAAGTCCCACTCAGCTGCCTATGCCCTTGTGGCCTACCAGACGGCCTATCTGAAGGCCCATTATCCTGTGGAATTCATGGCTGCATCCCTCAGCGCAGAGATAGACAAGACTGATAAGATTATCAGGCTTATCAATGAGTGCAGGGAGATGGGCATTGATATTCTACCGCCAGATATAAATAAAAGTGATGAGGGATTTACAATTGAAAGTGGCGCCATAAGGTTTGGCTTAAAGGCTGTTAAGGGTGTTGGGAGTTCAGCAATTGAACTTATAAAAGAAGAGAGAAGTAAGGGGCCCTTTGCATCCTTTGATGATTTTTTAACCCGCCTTGTTATAGCCCCTGGTGCGCTTACTCAGAAGAGGGATGATAAAAGGCAGAGATTAAACAAAAAGGTTGTAGAGGCCCTTATAAAAGCTGGTGCCTTTGATTCTCTAAGGATATCAAGAAAGAAGGCATTAAAGGAGCTCGAGACTGCCACAGTCACTCCTGCTAAGACCATATCCCCAGTTCAGGCTAACATGTTCAATATAAGTGTAGAGCCCGGTGTAGTTGAAAGGTTGCAGAAAGCAGAGGAAAAAGATCGGGATGAATGGGATGAGTTTACAAGGCTTTCTTATGAGAGGGAGGTGCTTGGATTCTACATATCAGGCCATCCTCTTCAACCTTTCAGATGGATATTGGAGGCCCTTGGAATAAAAGGCACAGGAGAATTAAAGATGTTAATGGATGAAGATCGAAAGAGTCTTTATCATAAGGCAACTTTTACTTCTCTACAGGAGGAGGGAGATAATGCTGAAATTGACCTTCCAACTGGGAGCTCTAACAGCCCCTATTCTACACCAGATTTCAAGTCCTCAGATGTTTCTATAGCAGGTCTTGTTGTCGAGCTTAAGAGACACAGGACAAAGGGGAAGAATGAAGTGATGGCATTTCTGACTATTGAAGATGAGGAGGGTGCAATTGAGGTTATTGTATTTCCAGAGCTTTATAAAAGGTCCATGGATATCCTTGAAAAGGCCTCCATGGTGATTATAAAGGGTAAGGCAGACCTTTCTGAAAAGGGTGTAAAGATAGTTGCAGAGGAGATAACTGATTTAGAATCCTTTATACAAAAGGCTCTATCAGGTTGTTCGAGAATTCAACTAAGAGTGCGCTCTGAAATGGATAGGGAAGTCCTTATTTCCATAAAAGATATGCTTAACGGCAGTTCTTCAGAAGACCAGGAGGCCCTGTTCGATAGATCCTTCAAGTCATTACCAGTTCAGTCTTATAATGAGGATGAAGGTATTCCGTTATATATAGAGCTCAGAATGTCTGATTCTATAATTACAATAAAAAGTCAATTCAATATAAGACCAGATCTTAACCTTTTAAAAAAGATCCATGACATTCTTGGTAAAAATTCAATTACTTTTAGTTTCGGCGCTAAGGAGGTGATCCTTTGAGTTATTACTTTGATTTTGAAAAACCCCTTCAGGAACTGGAGCTAAAAATAGAGGAGCTCAGGGTCTTTTCAGATGGAAGGGATATAGACCTATCAAAAGAACTTGCTGAACTTGAAAAAAAGGTGGAAAAGCTGAAAAGGGAGATATATTCTAATCTCACACCATGGCAGAAGACACTCCTCGCAAGACATCCTGAACGACCCTATACCCTTGATTATATATCCCTTATTGCAAAGGACTTTATTGAGCTTCACGGAGACAGGCTATATGGGGATGATCCAGCCATAGTTGGAGGGCCCTGCTATATTGGTGAAAGATCTGTAATGGTAATCGGTCATCAAAAAGGCAGGGGCACCAAAGAGAGGATCTACAGAAATTTCGGGCAACCCCATCCAGAAGGTTATAGAAAGGCTCTGCGATTAATGAGGCTTGCCGAGAGGTTCAGGATGCCCGTGGTGACATTTATTGACACCCCTGGTGCCTATCCTGGAATTGGGGCGGAGGAAAGGGGGCAGGCTGAGGCTATAGCAATTAATTTGATGGTTATGGCAAGGCTCAAGACACCTATAATCTCAATAGTTATAGGTGAGGGTGGTAGTGGAGGTGCCCTGGCCCTTGGAGTTGCTGACAGGATCTATATGCTTGAAAATGCCGTCTATTCCGTAATCTCTCCTGAGGGATGTGCTGCAATACTCTGGAAAAAGGAAGGCGAACTAACCCAGGAAGATTATGCTAAGGCTGCTGAAGCCCTTAAGCTCACTGCACAGGACCTCTTGAATTATAAGATCATAGATGGGATAATCCCTGAGCCCCTTGGTGGAGCCCACAGGGATGTAAAGGCCGTTGCCTCATCTATTGAGCAGACTATAAAAACAGCCCTTGACGAACTATCCCAGAAGCCCCTTAACAGGCTTATTGAGGAGAGGTATAAAAAGTTCAGAAAGATGGGTCTCTTTGCAATAGAGGAATAATTCCTATCCAAAAAATTAAAAAAACAATAGGATGGTAGTCTTGCGCAAAGAAACGCTGGGTTAACCTAAAGGTAGGTTGCACAGGCAAGATAATAAGCAAAATTTATTATTTCATCAAAAAAAAGAATTTGACATAAATGAGCAAGAGTCTTATAGTAAAGTGGTTTTAAACCTGTCCGGCGTCACTTAACTTACCCTGGTGGCAAAAGTAAGGGCGGACAGAGCCTAATTTAATTTAAAAGAATGGAGGAGAAGGATGAGGCTTGTCTTATTAGGTGCGCCAGGTGCTGGAAAAGGAACTCAGGCAAAGAAGCTTATAGAAAGGTATTCGATTCCCCAGATTTCAACAGGTGATATCCTCAGAAAGGCCGTTCAGGATGGTACACCCCTTGGCAAAGAGGCAAAATCTTATATGGACAGGGGAGAGCTTGTGCCAGACAGTGTTGTTATAGGAATTATAAAAGAGAGATTAAAGGAAGATGATTGTAAAAAAGGCTATATACTTGATGGTTTCCCAAGGAATGTTGCTCAGGCAAAGGCCCTCGACGAGATGCTCAGCTCATTGAATTCTCCCCTTGATTATGCTATAAGTATTGATGTTCCTTTTGATGAATTAATGAAGAGGCTTACTGGAAGAAGGACTTGCAAGAGCTGTGGACAGATGTATAACATCTATTTTTCACCTCCCAAAAATAATGGAATCTGTGATAAATGCGGTGGTGACCTCTATCAGAGGGATGATGATAAAGAAGAGACAATCCGTAAGAGGCTTGAAGTTTACGAGGCCCAGACAGCCCCTGTTATTGGATATTACAGAGAAAAGGGTATCCTCAAGTCTGTTCCTGGAACAGGCGAGATAGATGATATATTCAATAAAATAATATCAATCTTAGAAAAAAGGGGGTAGTCACTTATGCCAAAGAAAAGAAGTTCGAAAAAGGTTTCCCCAAGTAGTGCCAGAAAAAAGGCAGTGGCAAAGGTTGACAATGCGCTGTCTCCTCATGGTGGGAAACTCGTAAACAGGGTTGTGGAGGATAAGGATAAGGCAAAGAGACTTGCTAATAAGGCAAAGGTTGAGTTACCCATCAGGGATCAGCATGCAAGGGAGATTGTGAGTATTGCCTATGGATTTTTCTCTCCTGTCGATGGCTTTATGAAGAGGGCAGATGTAGCAAGCATCTGCAAGAAGATGACCCTTGCGAGTGGATATGTATGGAGTATTCCCATAGTATTTGACCTTTCTGATGATGAGATAAGGTCAAAGGGCATTAAGGAAGGAGATACCATACTGCTAAAGTATCAAGATCAGCCCTTTGCGACTTTCGAGGTCGAGGAGATCTATTCCTTTGACAAAAAACTTATGGCAGTAAGTGTCTATGGCACCGATGATGAGAAACATCCCGGTGTAAAGAGAACCTATCAATACAAGGATAAATTCCTGGGCGGCAGGATAACCCTTATCAACCCGCCAATAATAAATCCACCCTTTGATAAGTTCTGGTATCCACCAGCCCAATCAAGGCAGAAATTTAAGGAATTTGGCTGGAAGCGGGCAGTAGCACACCAGACAAGGAATGTACCTCATACAGGTCATGAGTGGCTTATGAAGGGTGCATGGTTTGAGGCGCAGTCAGATGTAAATCCCAATGAGTGTGGTATTCTTGTAAACTGTGTTGTTGGAGAAAAGCGTAAAGGAGACTATATTGATGAGGCCATAGTATTGAGCCATGCTGCTCTTGGAGAGAATGGATATTTCAAGCAGGGAACCCATATGGTATCAATCCTCCTCTGGGACATGAGATACGCAGGCCCAAAGGAGGCTATATTCCATGCAATTGTTAGAAAGAACATGGGATGCACCCATCACATGTTTGGTCGTGACCATGCAGGTGTTGGTGATTATTATGACAAATATGCTGCCCATGAGATATTCAAGAAGATACCTGACCTTGGTATAAAATCAGTTCTTACCCTTGAGTGGTGGTATTGTCCTACCTGCGCTGAGGTAACCTATGAAGGGCTTTGCGGACACAAACCCCAGAAATTCAGTGGCAGTGTCTTAAGAAGTATCCTTCTTGATGGAGTAAAACCAACAAGACTTGTAATGAGACCAGAGGTATTTGATACAGTAATGATGGCTGCTGATAAATATGGTTTTGGAAATCCCTTCGTGGATGATAAATATCTTAATGAAAGAAATCCAGTAATGACAGTTCCACCAATGGAGGTGTAAGATGGCAGAGACCTTTCCAATCTATGTCTGGATTAATGAAGAGAGATTTGCAAAACTTCAGGAGGCAGGGCTTGCAGATAAGGCCGTAGAGGCCTTCGCAGGACTTAAGAGGCTTGAGGTTCATGCAAATGAGGCACAGAAGGACGAGCTTCTCAGAAGATTTCCTGGCTCAAAGTGTGACCTTTCCACAACAAGGAGTATCGAGCTTCTTCCGAGGGCCTTTAAGGATAAGCTTTTCCAGAAGGTTATAGAGATGAGAAGGCTTGATCCAGAGGTTGTTGAGGAAGCATTAAAAAGTACATAAACAAAAGGCCTCGTTGAGGCCTTAGTAATAAAAATAAAGGAGGATAGGGCATATGCCAAGTTATGTAATTACGGAAAAGTGTGATGGCTGTAAGGCCCAGGATAAGACGGCATGCCAGTATATCTGCCCTCATGACCTGATGACCCTCGACAGAGAGAAGATGAAGGCTTACAACCAGGAGCCCGAGCAGTGCTGGGAATGCTACAACTGTGTGAAGATCTGTCCTCAGCAGGCCATCGAGGTAAGAGGTTATGCTGACTACATACCTCTTGGTGGTAGTGTTTATCCGATGAGGGGTTCAGACTCCATAATGTGGACAATCAAGTTCAGAAATGGTGTTATCAAGAGGTTCAAATTCCCTATAAGGCTTACACCAGAAGGTTCTATTGATCCCTATGCTGGACTTCCAGAGCCTGATTACTCAAAGATCAAACAGCCAGGCTTTTTCAATTATGAAGCCAAGAAGGCTTAAAAATTAAAGGAGGTGTTACAATGGAAAAAGAAACTTGTACATTTTCTTACTGTCAGAAGCCTCCAGTTGTAGAGGTAGAGACAGATTTTCTTATAATCGGCGGTGGAATGGCTGCCTGTGGTGCTGCCTTTGAGGCTGTGAGATGGGCGAATCCGAAGAAAATAAGGGTAACAATGGTTGACAAGGCAGCAACAGACCGCAGTGGTGCTGTTGCCATGGGCCTTAGTGCTATCAATACCTATATGGGTGGAAATAAGGTTGAGGACTATGTCAGGTATGTTCGTAATGACCTGATGGGCATAATAAGGGAAGACCTTGTATATGACCTCGGAAGGCATGTTGATGACTCTGTTCACCAGTTTGAGAAATGGGGTCTTCCGATATGGAAGAAGGGGGACGATGGATTCTCCCTTGATGGTTTCCAGGCAAGGGATGCTGGTAAGCCCCTCCTTGCTGATTGCAAGAGTGATGAGGAGAGGGAGAAGCTCGTTGTCAGGTCTGGTAAGTGGCAGATAATGATTAATGGTGAATCCTACAAGGTTATAGTTGCTGAGGCAGCAAAGAAGGCCCTTGAGCTTAACAGGCAGGTAACAGGTGTACCCCAGAACCATTTTGAGAGGGTCTTTATAGTGAAGCTCCTTATGGATAAGAATAAGGATAATACGGTCGCAGGCGCAATAGGTTTCAGTGTTCGTGAGAATAAGGTTTATGTCTTCAAGGCCAAAGCAATATTGCTTGCAGCTGGTGGTGCTGTGAATGTCTTCAGACCGAGGTCTGTTGGTGAGGGAATGGGAAGGACCTGGTTCCCTGTCTGGAATGCAGGCTCTGGATATGCCATGGGTGCCCTTGTTGGTGCAGAGCTTGTCCAGATGGAGAACAGGTTTGTCCCTGCCAGGTTCAAGGATGGTTATGGACCTGTTGGTGCCTGGTTCCTCTTCTTCAAGGCAAAGGCAACAGATGCCTTGAGGGATGATTATTGTGCAAATCAGGAATATATTGCTGAGGCAAAAAAGAAGTATGGCAAATATGTTGATGCCATGGGTACTGCTATCAGGAACCACTTCATGATGGAGGCCATGATTCGTGGAAGAGGTCCTATATTAATGTGGACAAATGAGGCAATGGCAGAGATAAGCAAGCTCATGATAGAAAAACTTGGTGAAAAAGAGGGAATGAAGAAGGTCAAGCACCTTGAGGCAGAGGCATGGGAGGACTTCCTTGATATGACCATTGGTCAGGCTGGGATGTGGGCTGCAAATAACATAGAACCTGACAAGGTTCCATCAGAGATTATCCCTTCAGAGCCCTATCTGTTGGGCTCCCATGCTGGTTGTGCAGGCTTTTGGGTAAGCGGCCCTGGTGACATCCCTAATACACCAGCTCACTGGTCATGGGGTTATAACAGGATGTCAACTGTAAATGGCCTCTTCATGGCTGGCGATACTGTTGGTGGTTCAGGACACAAATTCTCCTCGGGCTCCCATGCAGAAGGAAGGATTGCTGGCAAGGCGGCGATTGCTTATATCCTTGACCATATGGACTTCCAGCCAACGCCAAGGGAGAATATAGATGAGCTTGTTGCAGAGATATATCTGCCTTTTGAGGTCTATGAGAAGTATAAGACCTATACAACATCACCTCATCATATCAACGTGAATCCTTACTTCATAAAGCCAGACCAGTTCCAGAAGAGGCTCATGAAGATAGCTGATGAGTACTTTGGTGGTGTGACTACATGGTTTAAGACAAGTGCAACACTGATTCAGGAAGGTCTCAGGAGGCTCCAGCTTCTTAAAGAGGATGCAAACAGGCTTGCAGCATCAAACCTTCACGAGCTCCTCAGGTGCTGGGAGAACTACCACAGGGTTATCGCAGCCGAGGCCCATGCAAGGTCTATCCTCTTCAGGGAGGAGACAAGGTATCCAGGATATTACTACAGGGCAGACAAAGACTTTATCGATGACGACAACTGGAAGTGCTTCACAATTGCAAAATATGATGCCGAAAAGGACGAGTGGACCCTCAGAAAAGAGCCCTATGTCCAGATCTTTCCTTAATTAGAGAGACCTTTAAAGCGGGTCAGAAGGCGGAGGCTACCTATGGTAGCCTCCATTTTCAGACTTGCTTTAGGGACTTTCAGTGGAAAGTTGGGAAAAAAGGAGGTTTAGATGGCAGAAGTCAACACTATCCTTGTTATAGGTGGAGGATTCAGTGGCCTTACAGCAGGTATTGATGCTGCTGAGGCAGGCTATAATGTCGTAATAGTCGAGAGGAATCCTTATCTTGGTGGAAGGGTTGCCCAGCTCAATAAGTATTTTCCAAAACTCTGCCCCCCTCTCTGTGGTCTTGAGATAAATTTTAGAAGGATAAAGACAAACCCAAATATAACCTTTTACACAATGGCAGAGGTAGAGAAGGTCTCTGGTGCTCCTGGAAATTACGACATCACAATAAAGCTCAAACCAAGATATGTAAATGAAAAGTGTACGGGCTGTAATGCCTGTGCAGAGGCCTGCCCTGTTGAAAGGCCTGATGAGTTTAATTTTGGCCTTTCAAAGACAAAGGCTGCTTATCTACCTTTTGATCAGGCCTTTCCTCTCAGATATGTTATAGATGATAAATATTGCAAAGGTCCATCCTGTGGAAAATGTAAAGATGCATGTAAATATGATGCCATTGAGCTCGATATGAAACCCCAGATGATTAATCTTAAGGCGGGAGCGATTGTTGTAACAACAGGCTGGAATCCCTATGATGCAACAAAGATTGATAACCTTGGATTTGGAAAGGTGAAGAATGTCATAACAAACATGATGATGGAGAGGCTTGCTGCCCAGAATGGGCCAACAGGCGGGAAGATTCTCAGACCTTCTGATGGAAAGCCTGTTGAGACCATAGGATTTGTCCAGTGTGCAGGAAGCAGGGACGAGAATCATCTTGCCTTTTGTTCATACATATGTTGTATGGCATCTATGAAACAGGCCCTTTATCTATGGGAGCAGAATCCCAATGCAAAGGTCTATGTCTTTTACATAGATATAAGGACACCCGGCAGATACGAGCAGTTCTTCTGGAAGGTAAAGGACAATCCAAATGCTACCCTTATAAAAGGAAAGGTGGCAAGGGTTGCCCAGGCAGAAAACGATGATGTAATTGTTGAGGCAGAGGATATGTTAACGGGAAAACTTATAAGGCAGAAGGTTGATATGCTTGTCCTTGCCACAGGAATGGAACCCTCAGCAAAGACAAACAGACCACCTGTGCCACTAACATTTAATGAGCACGGTTTTGCTGTACCTGATAACAGCGGGATTCTTTCTGCGGGATGTGCAAAGAATCCCTTTGATGTTGCAAAATCTGTTCAGGATGCCACAGGTGCAGCATTAAGGGCAATACAGTGCATAGTAGGAGGTAGATAATGGAAAAGAAGATAGGTGTTTATATATGTGAGGGTTGCAGTATAGCTGATGCAATAAATACCGAAAAGCTTGAAAAGGGTGTCAGGAACATACCAGTAAAGAGGCACAAGGCACTTTGCAGTCCAGAGGGTGTTGAGGTTATAAGGAATGATATGAAGAATGACGGCATAAATACCTTAGTTATTGCTGCATGCTCGCCAAGGGTTAAATACGATGTCTTTGACTTTCCAGGTTCTATTGTAGAAAGAGTTAACATAAGGGAGCTTGTTGCCTGGACCCTTGAACCAAAGGATGAGCTCACACAGGCTGCTGCAGAGGATTACCTCAAGATGGGCATTGTGAAGGTTCAGAAGTCTGACCTTCCAGAGCCCTGGGTTCAGGAGACTGTAAAGACCATACTCGTGATAGGTGGCGGAGTTACGGGTTTGACAGCTTCCCTCGAAGCAGCAAAGGCTGGTTATAAGGTCTATCTTGTGGAAAAGGAGCCAGAGCTTGGTGGCTTTGCCAGAAGACTTTATAAGCAGGTCTCAAGGACCTATCCATATCAACTTACGGAGCCGACAGTAGGAGCCCTTATCAAAGAAGTTGAATCCCATCCAAACATACAGGTTTTTAAGGCTTCAAAGGTTATAAAGACGGATGGTCAGCCAGGGATGTGGGATGTAACAATACAGACGAATGGAAAAGAGGAGACAATAAGAATAGGTGCTATTGTCCTTGCTGCAGGATGGAAGCCTTATGATGCGACAAAACTCGAACATCTCGGATATGGCAGGATCAGGGATGTTGTTACAAACATAGAATTTGAGGAGATGGCAAAAAAGGGGAGGCTTATAAGACCTTCTGATGGAAAAGAGATAAAGAGGGTTGTCTTTGTGCAATGCGCTGGTAGCAGGGATCCAGAGCATCTTCCTTATTGTTCAGCTTATTGCTGTGGAGCTTCCTTAAAACAGGCAAAGTATGTGCGAGAGTTAGATGATGACAGTGTAGCAGTAATAGTTTATAAAGATATCAGGACACCAGGACAGTATGAGTTCTTCTATAAAGAGGTTCAGAATGACCCTGGAATAATGCTTACCAAAGGTGAAGTAACAGGCGTCTATGAAGAAAACGGTAAGATCTATGTAGAGGCAGACCAGACCCTCTTTATGGGTGACAAGATAAGGGTAGAGGCAGACCTTGTGGTCCTTGCCATCGGAATGGTTCCAGCAACAAGGGAATCTCAGGAATACTTAGAGGGCTTGAGGCTTGCTTCTTTGCAGGGTGATGAGGCAAAGAAGGCCTATATAGAGCAAACACCAAAACCTGAATTTATCCTGAACCTTAATTACAGGCAGGGTCCTGAGATACCACCCTTTATTGAAGGGGGTAGCTATGGATTTGCTGATTCCAATTTTATATGTTTCCAGTATGAGACCCGCAGGACAGGTATCTATGCAGCAGGTTGTGTCAGGCAGCCCATGACAATTGCAGAGGCACAGGACGATGCAGCAGGTGCAGCCCTCAAGGCAATACAGGCTGTAGAGCATGTGGCAAAAGGAATAGCAGTCCATCCAAGGGCATGGGACATGACCTATCCTGACCCGTTACTTCTGAGATGCACGGCCTGTAAGAGATGTACAGAGGAGTGTCCCTTTGGTGCTATTGATGAGGATGAAAAGGGCATCCCATATTACAAGCCCAACAGGTGCAGGCGGTGTGCTACATGCCTTGGTGCCTGTCCCGAAAGGATTGTCTCCTTTAAGGATTACAGTGTTGATATGATATCAAGCATGATTAAATCAATTGATGTGCCAGAGGATGGTTTGATGATGCTTGCCTTTGTATGTGAGAATGACGCCTATCCTGCTTTTGATACTGCTGGAATTAATAGACTGAAACTTCCACCAAACCTGAGGGTCATACCTCTTAGATGTCTTGGCTCTATGAATCTTGTGTGGATTGCTGATGCCCTTTCAAGGGGTATTGATGGAGCAATACTATTTGGCTGTAAGTTTGGAGAGGATTATCAATGCCACTTTGTAAAAGGAAGTGAGCTTGCCAATTACAGGCTCGGAAAGGTCCAGGAGACCCTTGGAAGGCTTCAGCTCGAATCAGAGAGGGTGAGGATGGTTCAGCTTTCCATTGCAGATTATAATAAGCTTCCAGAGATAATAAATGAGTTTGTAGAAAAGATAAATGAGCTCGGTCCAAATCCATATAAGGGCTTTTAAGGAGGTGCAAAGGTGGCCCAGATTATAGAACCAGACCTGAATTTTGTAAAAGAGGTTATAAAGGCAGGTGGAAAGGATCTTAAGAAATGTTATCAATGTTCCACCTGCACAGCAGTTTGCAATGTAACGCAAGAAAGTAGACCTTTCCCAAGGAAGGAGATGCTTTATGCCCAGTGGGGGTTAAAGGATAAACTATTTTCCAATCCTGATATCTGGCTCTGCCACCAGTGTAGTGACTGCACAGCCTACTGTCCAAGGGGTGCAAAGCCAGGGGAGGTTCTTGGAGCGATCAGAAAGCTTGCCATAGCAGAGCATTCTTGGCCTGGATTTCTTGGTAAACTTGTTGGTAGCCCTCTTTATCTTGTTTTTCTATTACTTGTACCAGTAATAATACTCCTTATCGGCGCTAATGGCAATCCTCTGAATCCCGATTCTATTCCAAGGGGTGAGGACGGAAGTATTGTTTATGCTAAATATATGCCTGTCAATACAGTGATTGATCCCATATTTATTTCTGCTGCGCTGTTTGCTATTGTCTCTTTTGTAATTGGAGTAAAAAGATACTGGAATACCCTTAAGTCAAGTGGTTTAGAGCCTGTCAATCAGAGCCTTTTCAAGACCCTTTCTAATACCATAAAAGAGATACTTCTTCACAAACAGTTTACAAAGTGTAATGTGACAAAGACAAGGACCTATGCCCACCTGTTAACATTCTATGCCTTTGTTGGTCTCTTTATTACCACAACATGGGCACTTATATATCTCTATGGGTATGAGATATTCGGCATTCAGCCTTTTGGTATATTCCACTTCGGTGAGTCTCCCTATCCATTGTATGATCCAGTAAAGATACTTGGTAATGTGAGCGCCCTTGCCCTTATAACAGGTATTACACTTGTAGTACTTTTCAGGTTGCTCAATGCACCAAGGGCAGGTATTGGAAGTTACTTTGACTGGCTGTTGATTGCTGTTATTTATGTAATTGCTGTAACGGGTATTCTTTCTGAGGTCTTCAGACTTCTAAATATAGCAAGTCTTGCCTATCCTGTTTACTTTATCCATCTTACTTTTGTCTTCTTCCTTTTTGCCTATGCACCTTTTTCGAAGATGGCCCATATGGTTTACAGGACGGTTGCCATGGTATTTGCAAGGCATCATGGCATCGTCTCAAGAGACCTTAACATGGTGAGGCAGGCAAGTTGACAATTAGGGAATTATTAAGAAATAAGGGTTCTGAATTAATAGGTGTTCATCCTGATACTCCCGTAGGAAGGGCTATTGAGAAGATGGTTGACCGAAATATTGGTGCCCTTATAATTGTGGATGAAAAGAGTAAACCCCTCGGGCTCTTTACTGAGAGGGATGCCCTTAGGGCATGGGTGAAGGCTGGAGGAAATTTTGAAGGAATTAAGGTTAAAGACATAATGACAATTGATCTTGTTGTCATAAAGCCAGAGGATGATCTAAATACAGCAATGTCCATAATGAATAAATTTAAGATAAGGCATCTTCCCGTTGTAGAGGCTGGAAAGGTTATAGGGATGATTTCAATAAGGGATGTTGTTAATAGTCTTGTTGGTAAGCTCGAGGCCGAGGTTCATTATCTTAAGGAATATATTTCCGAGGGAGTATAATTAAAAACTAAATTTTAAAAAGGAGGTATCAGAGATGAGCACGATTCTTATCATTGCCCTTCTGAGTGGTGTCTTGGGTGTGGCCTATGCCCTTCTGACTGCTCAATGGGTTCTCAAACAGCCCAGCGGAACAGATAGGATGAGAGCCATATCAGATGCTGTGAAGGAAGGAGCTCAGGCCTTTCTCAAGCGTGAGTACACAACTGTTGCGGTAGTTGGTGCTGGACTCTTTATCCTGATCCTTATCGCTGGACTCGGGACATGGACTGCTATAGGATTTTTGATTGGTGCTACAGGTTCAGCCCTTGCTGGTTATATCGGAATGATGGTAACTGTAAGGGCAAATGTCAGGACAGCTGAGGCAGCTAAGGGAGGTCTCAATACTGCCCTAAAGCTTGCCTTTAGAGGCGGGTCCGTTACGGGTATGATGGTTGTTGGTCTCGGAATTATTGGCATAGCAGGATATTATCTCATTGTGAGGTCTATTGAGCCGGATGTGGAAAAGGCCTTCCATGCCCTTGTTGGCCTTGGCTTTGGATGCTCCCTTATGAGTGTCTTTGCCCGTATTGCCGGTGGAATATATACAAAGGCAGCAGATGTTGGTGCTGACCTTGTTGGAAAGGTCGAGGCTGGAATACCTGAGGACGACCCAAGAAATCCTGCTGTTATTGCTGACAATGTGGGTGACAATGTTGGTGACTGTGCAGGTATGGCAGCAGACCTTTATGAGACTTATACTGTTACAGTCGTTGCTGGAATGCTCCTTGCAAAGACTATATTTGGTCCTGATAGTGCCTGGGTCGTTTTTCCTCTCTTAATAGGTGCTATTTCTATAGTGGCCTCAATTCTTGGAACATTCTTTGTAAAGCTTGGCAAAAGCCAGTACATTATGGGTGCCCTTTATAAGGGACTTGCAGCTTCTGGAATACTGGCTGCCATAGGTTTTTACTTTGCTGCTCAATGGTTCCTCGGACAACCTGGTGTGGATACTTCAGTATTTACTCCTTCTAAGATATTCACAACAGCCCTTATAGGGTTAATACTCACATGGCTGATTGTTATGATTACTGAGTACTTTACATCAAAAAGCTTCGGCCCCGTTAAGCATATAGCTGCAGCAAGCCAGACAGGCCATGCAACGAATATCATTGCTGGTCTTGCTGTTAGCATGAAGTCTACAGGACTTCCTGTGCTTGCTATATCAGGTGCAATCCTCTGGGCCTATGCCCTTGGTGGGGGCTTCAGTGGAAACCCTGGTTCGGGCCTTTTTGCTATTGCCCTCTCTGCAGTATCAATGCTTTCAATGACAGGAATTGTCGTATCAATTGACTCCTATGGACCTATAACTGATAATGCTGGTGGAATTGCTGAGATGGCTGAGCTTCCAAAGGAGGTCAGGGCAGTAACAGATCCTCTTGATGCTGTTGGGAATACAACAAAGGCAGTTACAAAGGGTTATGCAATCGGCTCTGCAGGCCTTGCAGCCCTTGTCCTCTTTGCTGAATATTCAAGGGCCTTTGGTGAGAGTCTTGTCTTTGAGCTTTCCAATCCAAAGGTGCTAGTAGGCCTCTTTATTGGTGGTCTCCTTCCATACTACTTTGGTTCACTCCTCATGGAGTCTGTTGGAAAGGCAGCAGGTGGTGTTGTTGAGGAAGTAAGGAGGCAGTTTAGGGAGATAAAGGGCATTATGGAAGGAACGGCAAAACCCGAATATGGAAAGTGTGTTGATATAGTTACAAAATCAGCTATAAAGGAGATGATGATACCAGCCCTCCTTCCAGTGGTGGTTCCTATACTTGTTGGATTCCTTATCGGAAAAGAAGCCCTTGGTGGTGTTCTTATTGGAAGTATTGTTACAGGACTATTCCAGGCAATTGCCATGACAAGTGGCGGTGGTGCCTGGGACAATGCAAAGAAGTATATTGAAGATGGTGCCTATGGTGGAAAGAAATCAGAAGCCCACAAGGCTGCTGTTACAGGTGATACTGTTGGTGATCCTTACAAGGACACAGCAGGGCCAGCTATTAATCCTATGATTAAGGTTGTGAATATCGTGGCTCTGCTGATTGTACCGTTAATTAAGTAGTTTGACCAATAGAAACGGGGCTGACCGTGAGGTCAGCCCTTTTTTGTTTTGAATATATTATAGATTGCTGGAGGTTCAAGTGAAAATAAATATGAAGGCTGTTGACCCTGTCAGATACAATCTGAAGACGAAATTCCGCTTCAGATGTCATAAGGGGATTTCATGCTTTACGAAGTGTTGTAGCAACATTGATATAATGCTTACACCTTATGATATTATTGTTTTAAAAAACAGGCTGGGTATCTCTTCAACAGAATTCCTTACCCTGTATACCTATACAACTATTGATGACAAGACCTCCCATCCCTTTGTCTTTCTAAGGATGCTCGATGACAGGGAGATGAGATGCCCCTTTGTAACACCCGAGGGATGTTCTATCTATGATGCAAGACCTGTGAATTGCCGATATTATCCTGTTGGCCAGGGTGTTATAAAGAGCCTTCATGGTGAGAGAATTGTTGCAGAGGATTTTTATTTCTTTCTTAGAGAAGACCACTGTAAGGGTTTTCAGGAGGAGCAGAAATGGAGCATAGAAGAGTGGAGGAAGGACCAGGGTGTTGATATATATGATGAGCTAAATATGCAATGGCGGCTAATTCAACTAAGAAAGAATCCGCCAGGTCATATGCTCGAACAAAAGAAACAATCTCTTTATTATATGGCCTGTTATGATGTGGACAGATTTAAGAGATTTTTATTTGAAAGTGGTTTTTTTAAGTATTTTGATATACCAGAGAGCCGAATCAATAAGATGCGTAATGATGATGTGGAGCTTATGAAGTTTGGTTTTGACCTTGTAAAGTATATACTAATGATTGAGGAGACCCTGAAGATTAAATCAGCTTTATAAAACAACCATCAAGCCCCCCGCATATCCGATGGCATCTCTCAATCATCTACAGGTTGAGCTCCCTTCTGAGCCACTCCTTGATCTCCTCCGTTATACCATACATACCATGCACCGGGGGATGAACAGGATTATCAATGGCCCTCTGTAGCATATCTTCTGGTATTTCCTCTATTATCCCTATAGTGTCTGCAATGTCACTTCTGTTGACCTTCATTAGCATAAGGGTAGGCTTCTGACCTGCTGTCTCAATATAAAAGATGTAACCGATATTTTTTTCGAGTTCCTCAAACTCCTCTTTTGACATCTGGAATCTCGGCTTCATAATAAGGGGCAGCGAGGCATCAAGTTTTATATTTGAGAGGATGTCCTGTCTTCTCTTAATATCCTTTAATCTTTGCATGCTGAATATATTAATATCCTCATCAACCATATTCCTCACCTCCTTAAAGGCCTTCTTTCAGGTACAACAACATGAGGGATTTTACCTTCATTCCATTCCTTTGATACATAGAGGTAGCAATAACAGCTTCCATATTCTTTAATATCATCATCCCTGTATTTACAGGGACATATGATGTCTTCATCCCTTTCCTTTATACCTGTTGCCAGTCTGCAGGGGCATGACCTGTAGCCATATCTTTCTTCATTTTTAAGAAGCCCTCTTATTATATCAAGGGTAAAATCTTTATCCTTATTAAGCTCAAGACCTTGCTGGTGGGCGAAATTGTTTAATATCTCATAGAGGGCTTCTGGAGTCATAGAGTTCAGGAACTGTTACTTTCGCTAGCAATTGCGTCAATTAATTTCTTTTTGAGTAACTCTGGATCATAACCCTTTAGCACATCACAGATAACGAGGGTTGGATAAGTTGCTTGGGGATTATACTTTTGTAGCTCCTTGGTCATAAGCCACTGCTCTCCGCTATCGAGTGTGTCAACCTCTATAATTTCATGTTGTATATTATGTTCATCAAGAAAGGCCTTGACCTTTTTACATACAGGACAGGTGCTCAGGGCAAAGAGTGTTACCTTTCTCATGGTTCAAGTTTTAATGAATTGTTGACCCCGGGTCTATAGGAAAATCTTTTAATGTGTAACGGAGACTAATCATTACATCTTCGAGCATCTCGTTATTGGCCTTAATAAGTCTTTCCATTGAGACATCAAGTCTTTTTGAAATTTCTAAAAGCGGGATGTTTTTTCCGTAGTGCATCTCAGCAATTTCGATCTTAAGGGCATCATCAATAATCAGCCGTCTGAGTTGCTCATCTTCTACAGAAATTGCCTCACAGGCAAGGTCAAAGGTTTGACCATTCTGGATGTTTTTTCTGATTGCCTCGATAGATTTTTTATATATTTGGTCTTGTTCTGACATAATTTAGTATAGCATAAAAATCGAGGAAACGGCTATTAGCCGTTCCCTCAAAAATTGATTATATCTTGAAAGGATTTGCAAAAAGGATTATCAGTACCACTACGAGGGCATATATGGCAAGAGATTCAATCATGGCAAGACCGATTATTAATGTGGTCATTATCTTACCAGATACACCAGGATTTCTTGCCACACCCTCACAGGCCCTGCTAAGGCCTATACCCTGACCTATACCTGTGCCAAGAGCAGCTAATCCTATTCCGATGGCACAGCCAAGGGCAGCCATAGCATAGTATTTAAGCTTCGCCTCATTCGGTGTCGCGCTTTCCTCAGCAAAGGCAATCGGAGCCATTACATAAAGGAAAGCCATTACAAGGATTGTTAGAGCTGCGATCCTTTTCATTGTTTTACCTCCTTTCTTTAAAATAGATATTGAAGATTCCCCAACTGTTATTTTCGCTACTAACTGGTAAGCCAAGGGAATCTTTTATGCAAGAAATTTTTTTCATCATATTTGTTAATCCATTTTTATAGACTAAAGTTTTAAAAATTGCCCTTTTAGTGGGCTTCTTCGATAGCACCAGCAAGATAAAGGGTTGTTAAGAGTACAAATACAAAGGCCTGTATGACACTCACAAGCACACCAAGACCGAGGATTGCGACAGGCACAATCCACGGGGTTAAAAGTGCAAGAATGATAAGTATCATATGTTTAGCAATCATATTGCCAAAAAGCCTGACAGAAAGGGTAACAGGCCTTGCAAGATGTCCGATTATCTCGATTACAAACATCATAATCATCAAGGGTAATGCGTATATGCTTTTTATAGGTCCAAGGAAGTGATTTATATATTTGATGCCGTGAACCTTTATACCATAATAATGGGTTGCAAGGAATACGGGAAGGGCCATGGAGGCTGTTGTGTTAATATTACTTGTGGGAGATTCAAATCCTGGTATGAGGCCCATAAAATTACAAACTAGTATATAAAGTCCGAGAGTTCCGATGAGGGGAAAGAACCTTGGTGCCCAGTGATGACCGATATTTTCTTCTGCAAGTTTTTTGAGCTCCTCAACCAGGATCTCAACAAAATTCTGAATTCCTTTTGGAACGAGTCTGAGAGATCTTCTTATAATAAGGGCAACAACTATTAATATAATCATGGCTAACCATGAATAGGTTACATAGGCAGGCACTCCATGAATTTCTAATAATAAGGGCGCTTCCACAGATACCTCCTTGGCAAGGATTCAAATTAAGCTATAATACTCATCTGGTTACCTAAAGTCAAGGCTATTTAGGGCTTTTTTAGAATAAAAATTTTTATCCGTTTATAAAAGTTTATAATCATTGGGGGCGTAACGGGCTATTAGAAGAGAAGAAGATCAAGGTCAGTTGAGTAGAGGGTTGTATATGTGCTATCATACATTGAACTTGCCGAAAGTTCAGAAAAAACATGTGATGACTAGCATCTTTAACCCTTATTTCCCGACGGAATTGACCCCAGCTTTTTAAAATAAAGTTGGGATTGAATAAAGTTTTTAACTTTCTATCAAGTTCCTTGAGGAGTATTATGGCTGAGGTTAGACCTTTTACTGCAGTGCTTTTTGATCCAGCAAGGGTAAATATGGCTGATGTGGTTGCGCCCCCTTACGATGTGGTTTCTGAGGAGGAGAGAGAAAATCTTTATAATAGAAATCCTTATAATATACTCCATGTGGATTTTGGTAAAGAGTTTTCTCATGACAATGATTCCTTTAATAAATATACACGGGCAAGGGACCTCCTCAGGTCATGGCTTTCATCGGGTATACTTAAACCTGTAGATAAACCCGCCTTTTATTTTTATCAGCTTGATTACATTCATGATGGGAAGGCAAAGACTTTAAGGGGTTTTATTGGTCTTGTGAAAATAGAGGAATTCGGGAAAGGGAACATCCATCCCCATGAAGCAACTCATTCAAAGCCAAAGTCAGACAGACTCATGCTTACAAGGATTTGCAGAGGTAATCTTAGTCCTATATTTGCAATATATAAAAGTCCCGAGAAAAGGATTAATAAGATATTTCATGAACTTAAAAAGAGAGCTCCTTTTATACATTTCACTGATGAGGATAGCATAACCCATAGCCTTTGGATAGTCTCTGATATAAAAGAGATAGAGATTATAAAAAGAGAACTTGCTGATAAAGCCATTTTTATTGCTGATGGCCATCACAGGTATGAGACAGCCCTTGAGTATAAAAAGGAGGTCTCTTTAATATATCCTCATCAAGATGGCACCGACCCTTCTGATTATGTAATGATGTTTCTTGCCAATATGGCTGATGAGGGACTTACCATTCTACCGACCCACAGAGTTGTGAAAGATTTACCTTCTGACTGGATGGAGCGATTAAAGGACTATTTTGAGATTTCAGACCTTCGTATAAAGAATGTCTCTGATATAATAAAAAAAATCCACGGCAAGGAGCATACTATAGGACTATATGTAGATAAAAAGGCCTTTTCCTTGAGATACCTTGGTAAGGATCTCTCCGAGCTTCATCCAGCCTTGAGATATTTAGATGTTTCAATCCTTCATAATCTAATATTGGATAAGATTTTTGGAGTGAAGGATGTGCATTATGAAATGAATCCTGAAAGAATTATCCAGATGATTAACAGCGGTGCATACAGGGCAGGTTTCTTCCTCAATCCAACGAAGGCTGAGGAGGTAGAGGTTGTTGCCCTTTCATCCCTCCGGATGCCACCAAAGTCCACATATTTTTATCCAAAATTAAAAACAGGATTGGTCTTGAATCTTTTTGATTATTCCTTTGGTGGCGAAGCCACTAAAGGAAGTCAGATGTTGGAAATCGGAAGTAAAAGTCTGAAAAAATTTCCTTAAATTTTGGTCTCTGATATCTGTTTTGAAGGGACATCGTCCCTGATAAAATATAAACTATAAATCTCTGGAGGTGTGATATGATTAAGATAGGGATTAATGGGTTTGGCAGGATAGGAAGAAATTTTTTCAGGGCAAGCAATGGTATTAAAGAATATGAAATTGTTGCCATTAATGACCTCACGGATTCAAAGACCCTTGCCCATCTCCTTAAATACGATTCAGTCCATGGAATCTTTAAGGCAGATATAAGCCATTCTCAGGACAGTATTACTGTAAACGGTAAGACCATTAAGGTCTTTGCTCAGACAGATCCTGAGAAGATACCCTGGGAAGACCTTGGTGTAGACATTGTCCTCGAATCAACGGGAAGATTCACTGACAGGGCAGGTGCATCAAAGCATCTGAGAGGAAGTGTGAAATATGTCATAATCTCTGCTCCGGCAAAGGACCCTGATGTTACAATCTGTATGGGTGTTAATGAAGAGATGCTTGATAAAAGGGCTCACAAAATAATCTCCAATGCCTCATGTACAACCAATTGCCTTGCTCCTGTTGCAAAGGTTATTCATCAAGAGTTCGGAATTGTTAAAGGATTCATGACAACCATACATTCCTATACAAATGACCAGAGGATTCTCGATCTACCTCATAAGGACCTCAGGAGGGCCCGTGCTGCGGCAATTAATATGATTCCAACAACCACAGGTGCTGCAAAGGCTGTTGGCCTCGTCCTTCCAGAACTTAAGGGCAAGCTTGATGGAGTAGCAATAAGGGTACCAACTGCCAATGTTTCACTTGTTGACCTTGTCGCTGAGGTTAGCAAAGATGTGACTGTTGAGGAGGTAAATGGAGCTTTGAAGAAGGCTGCTGATGGAGCACTGAAAGGGATAGTAGAATATTCAGAAGAGCCTCTTGTATCAACGGACCTTAATGGCAATCCTCATTCAGCTATAGTGGATGCTACTCTTACATCAGTAATAGAAAAGAGGCTTGTCAAGGTCTTTGCCTGGTATGATAATGAGTGGGGTTACAGTAACAGGCTTAAAGACCTGATATTATATCTCTTAAAATAAGGGGTGGATAAATGGCAAGGAATGATATTACACCTTCAAATGTCCTTAATAAACTCTTCATTGAAGACCTTAATATAAAAGACAAACGGGTATTTATTAGGGCTGACTTCAATGTCCCCCTTGATGACAATCAGAATATTACAGATGACAGAAGGATTCGTTCAACCCTTCCAACGATTAATTATGGAATTGATGAAGGAGCTAAGATTATTCTTGCCTCTCATCTTGGAAGACCAAAAGGAAAGGTTGATCCAAAGTATAGTTTAAGGCCTGTTGCAAAGAGATTGACCAGGCTTCTCAATAAAGAGGTAATATTTCTTAATGACTGTATTGGTAGTGATGTTGAAAGGGCGGTAAAATCCATGGGTAAGGGCGATGTTATACTCCTTGAAAATCTTCGATTCCATCCAGAAGAGGAGAAAAATGACGATAATTTTGCCAGAGCCCTTGCCAGCCTTGCAGATTATTATGTGAATGATGCTTTTGGAGCGGCCCACAGGGCCCATGCCTCAATAGTGGGAGTCCCTAAATATATCCCTGGTGCAGCAGGTTTCCTTATGAGAAAAGAGATTCAGTATCTCAAGGGTGCTGTTGAGTCACCTGTGAGACCCTTTGTGGCTATTCTTGGTGGTGCAAAGGTATCTGGCAAGATTGGTGTACTTGAGAATCTTGCTCAGAAGGTTGACAAGGTTATAGTTGGTGGTGGAATGGCCTTCACCTTTATAAAGGCAATGGGGTATGAGGTTGGAGACTCCTTAGTAGAAGAGGATATGCTTGACCTTGCGCTTAGAATCATGAATAAATTGAAGGAGAGCAAGGTTAAGTTTTATCTGCCTGTTGACTGTGTCATAGCCCAGAGTGTTGAAAAGGGGGCAGAAACGAAGATTGTTCCTGTTCAGGAGATACCCAGAGGATGGAAGGCCCTTGATATAGGCCCTGCATCAACAAGACTCTTTTCGGAGGTCATTCAGGATGCCAAGACCATTATCTGGAATGGTCCGATGGGAGTCTTTGAGATAGATGCCTTTTCAAGGGGAACCTTTGCAGTCGCAAGGGCTGTAGCTGACGCCTATGCCCTCACAATAGTTGGCGGTGGTGATACAGACCTTGCAGTTCACAGGGCAGGGGTCTCTGATAGTATCTCATTTATATCAACAGGTGGTGGTGCAGCCCTTCAGCTTCTTGAAGGCAAAGAACTTCCAGGTATTGCAGCCCTGAAGGATAGACAGTAAATGCTGCCAAAGGGTATAAGTTAAAAGTTAAGGGTGAAAGTAGTAATGAAGAATTTCGGGCACTCTTATGAGTGCCTGAAGTGTGTTAAAAAAATTGCACCTCGGAGGTGAAGGTTTTTGAGGTTCTGACTGTTGCTCTACTGCTCTCTTCAAAGGGGCAAAGCCCCTTTGAGTAACTACTAATATTTGCGTAATTTGGGTTTAATTAATAGATTAGGAAGAACAGGCTTAGCAACTGAAGGCAAACATAAGTCTTACACAAAAAGACTTTTATGCCCGATAGAGTACGGTCTTTTTTTAGATTTTAAATGGTTTTTATCTGGTTACAAGCTCAAGCTGTTCATCTGTTACCTTGTGAGGTAGTTTTCTGCCATCAAGAGACAATAAACCCCGCTTCATTTCTACTATCGATGGATTTTTTGATTCAAATCTCTTGATCAGGTATTCAGCAGCAACCTCAGGTTTTATGGTGTCACCACAGGTAAAGATGTCAACAGCTGCATAACCATATTCTGGCCATGTGTGGATGGAGAGATGAGATTCGGCAATAATAACCATTCCGCTAATGCCGAAGGGATTGAACTCATGGAATGATACATCAATAATTGTGGCCTTTGCCCTCTTTGCAGCTGTTACAAGGGCATCCCGGACTTCGCCGAGATTCTTGAGGATTTCTGGGTTGCAGTCCCTTAACTCAACTAATAAGTGAATACCTAAAGCATGCAATTCACTACCCCCCTTCAGATTATTTAAAAGAGCAAAATGCTCTTTCTAAGCTAAAAAATATAAAGCAAGACAGGATATTTTGTCAATAGTTTGAGGGACTTTGTGTCCCTCAAACTGCCTGTTTATGATAAATGAAAATTTTATTTGGGGATTCAAGGGGCTTTGCCCCTTTGTTTGAAATCTTAAAGCGATCTATCAAAGGTTTTGTCTTCTCCATTAAAAATTCTCCTTTCGATCTGAGGTTTTAACTTAATCAAAACCTTTACTTTATCACCTTCAAGAATATAATCAACATCAAGGACATCAGTAACCCCGAAGGTTAAAGGATCATAAAGAGGTCTTATCTCAAAGCCGAGGGAGCTGCCTGCTCTGGTAACAATTTTTTTTATTTCATAATAATGAAAGGCGTTATGCCAGCTTACAAAATCAACAGCTTCTTTAATAGCTTCAGCAGGTGTGACCGAAAATTTTTTCCTGTAAGAGAAATCGGGTGCATAGGGTTCAAACTTAATATTGTCTCCTTCGTAATCCATAATGGCTATTGTCTCGAGATCATTTATATGATTTGCACCGTAAAGGATAAGTGTAAAACTACCTTTAATCTCCTCAGATTTAGCAGGAATCATTTTAAGATATTCAGGAATTGAGTTATGGCCTTGCACTTTTAAATAACAGCCTGTTATTAGAATGAGGAGAGAAACAATTAGGTAAGTCTTCTTCATACAAATATAATACTATATTTTGCCTGATTTTCAAAATAAATATTAAACGAGCGTAAAAGAGAGGTCGAATGCTGAAGATGGGCTGAATTTTTGGGGTGAAGATGTGAATGGGAGGGTGCTCTGTTTGGCTTGACTTGGGGGAGACGGGATTGTTATAGTAAATGAAAATAATTATCAATTGCAATTAAGAGTGAGCCAAATATCTAAGATTGGCTTTAAAAAATTAATATATGAAAGATAGCCGTAGATATAGAAAAGGAACGAGGCAACCTGTTGATGCAAGGATTGCCCTTGTAGGGAATCCTAATGTTGGTAAAAGTGTAATCTTTGGTCTCCTTACCGGTAGGTATGCCACAGTCTCAAATTATCCAGGAACAACGATAGAGATATCTTCTGCAACGGTTTCCTTTAATACAGGTAATTATCTTTTTATTGATACGCCGGGGATCAATAATCTTATCCCCATGAGCGAGGATGAAAAGGTTACAAGGGATATCCTTCTAACAGATCGTCCTGATATAGTTGTTCAGGTAATCGATGCAAAGAATCTCAAGAGGGGTCTTTTTATAACAATTCAGCTTGCTGAGATGGGTATACCTGTAATAGTTAACCTCAATATGATTGATGAGGCAAGGGATCGGGGCATCATCATAGATGAGAGGAGACTTTCTGAATTGCTTGGAACTGTTGTCGTGGGAACAATTGCCTCACAGAAGAAGGGTATTTCAGAACTAAGGTCGACCATTTCAGGCTCAGCTGGCGATGGGTCATTCGCAAGGGTTCCCTCTCTTTCCATTGATTATGGTAATTCTATTGAAGGGGCTCTTAAAGAATTAGAAAGTCTTTTGCCCGATGCCCCTATATCCAAAAGATCTATTGGTCTCATGATACTTTCAGGTGATGCAAGTCTCAGACCTTGGCTCAGGGCTAATCTTTCGGAGAAGACAATTGAGGAGATTGAATATATAAGAGATACCTGTTCCGAAAGGCTAAAAACCGATCCAGGACTCGTAATCAATGCCAAAAGACTCACACTTGCAGAAGAGCTCTCAGAAAAGGTTGTCAGAAGGATACCAGCTCCAGCAGGAGGGATTGCTCAAATTCTCGGAAATATAAGTATGCATCCCCTCTGGGGATTGCCTGTTCTTGGAGTTGTGCTTTTTTTACTTTATGAATTTGTTGGTGTCTTCGGAGCAGGGACCCTTGTTGACCTTCTTGAAGAAGGACTCTTTGGAGAATATCTCAATCCAATGTTTAAAAGGATAATTGAGCTCATTGTCCCTGTGCCAGTTATAAAGGAGGCATTGATCGGAGAGTATGGTCTTATAACTGTCGCTTTAACCTATGCTATAGGAATTATCCTTCCTATAACAACTACATTCTTTATTGCCTTTTCTATCCTTGAGGATTGTGGTTATCTTCCGAGGCTTGCTATTATGTCAAACAGGCTTTTCAAGACTATGGGCCTCAGTGGAAAGGCTGTCCTTCCAATGGTTCTCGGACTGGGATGCGGAACCATGGCTGTGATGACGACAAGGATACTGGAGACAACAAGGGAGCGGATAATAGCAGCTTTTTTGCTTGCCCTCGCAGTTCCATGTTCTGCCCAGCTTGGTGTTATTCTCGGAATGCTCGGGAGCCTTTCCTGGAAGGCTACAATTATATGGTTTTTTTCTGTCCTTGGTGTGCTTTTATTTTTAGGTTCCATCGCTTCGAGGATTGTCAAGGGAGAGAGCTCTGAATTCTTTCTTGAGATTCCTCCTGTGAGGATGCCCGTTCTTGAGAATGTAGCTATTAAGACCTTTAACAGGGTTGTCTGGTACCTTAAAGAGGCAGTGCCTCTTTTTATGCTCGGGACATTTATTCTATTTTTGCTTCACAAGATTGCCATTTTGGAGTTTATAAAAGACCTTGCATCACCTGTTGTGGTTAAATTCCTCGGGCTTCCTGAAAAGACAACAGAGGCATTTCTACTCGGTTTTTTAAGGAGGGATTATGGCGCAGCAGGTCTTTTTAAGCTCGCAGAGGAAGGACTTCTCGACCCAATTCAGTCCCTTGTGAGCCTGATTACCATAACCCTTTTTGTTCCATGCCTTGCCCATTTCTTGATGATGATAAAAGAGTTCGGCCTTAGGATGGCCTTAATAATTGTCTTTGTGGTCTTCCCAAGTGCCATACTTTTTGGAGGTTTGATAAATCTTCTTTTAAGGTCAATAAATATATCCTTTTAGGAACGGGCTTTTGCAAATTCTATAAATCCCATTAACATCCTAAGCCCGAGGTACTGGCTCTTTTCTGGATGGAACTGCGTTGCCATTATATTGTCCTTCCATATAGAGGATACAAACCTTTCTCCATATTCTGTTTCTGATGCTACTACTGATATGTCTTCTGGCACTACATAATAGGAATGGACAAAATAAAAATAACTTTCATCAGGTATCTCCTTAAAAAGGGGAGATGGCCTGATTATCTTTATCGTATTCCATCCCATGTGGGGTATCTTGAGCTCTCTATTTTGAAATGAAAATCTTTTTACCCTTCCAGGAATAATGCCAAGGCCTCTGGTGAGACCGAATTCCTCTGATTCATTAAAAAGTATCTGGAGCCCAAGACATATGCCAAGATAAGGTTTTCCTTTCTCGATTGCCCTTATTACAGGCTCTATTAAACCCTTCAGGGAAAGATTTCTCATGCAGTCACCAAAGGCACCCACACCCGGAAGGACAATAGCATCTGCATTGTCAATATCTTCTGGAAGGGAACTAACCTTTACATCCTCTCCAAGCTTAAGAAAAGCCTTGGAGACACTTTTCAGATTCCCCATTCCATAGTCAATAATAACAATCATTTATGGAGCTCCTGAACCCAACTGTTACCTCGCCACCAATAACTGTTACCTCGCCACCAATAACTGTTACCTCGCCACCAATAACTGTTACCTCGCCACCAATAATTCGTCATCATCTGTTGCTTTGCCATCAGAGGACCTCCAGACAGTTATTGCTATGTCTGGACATATCTCTGCGCAAGCAGCACAGCCTATGCAGTTTAAAGGTGATACAACCTCAGCAATAAAATAACCCATTTTGTTAAAATTTTTACTTATGGCTATAACGGACTTTGGACAGGCCTCCACACAATAACCACATCCTTTACAGAGTTCCTTGTTAATCTCTATCCTGCCCTTAACTGTTACTTTCGCCACCAATGGCTTTTTTGGTCTGGATACTTCCTTTTTATCGAGATCTTTCTTTTTCATTTATACGCTCCAATTAGTTCTTTTGCATGCCTCAAGGAGGCATCGGTAATCTTTCCGCTGAGCATTCTTGCTATCTCTTCCTGCCTTTCTTCCTCTGATAGGACCTTCACCAGCACCGATACACGGTCTTTTTTCTGTATCTTTTCAACCTTTATGTGATGGTCTGCTGCTGAGGCTATCTGGGGAAGATGGGTGATGCAGATGACCTGCCTGTGCCTTGAAAGCCTTTTGAGCTTCTGGGCTACTTTCTGGGCAGTAATCCCTCCAATACCTGCGTCGACTTCATCGAAGATCAGTACAGGGACCTTATCTACCTCAGCAAGAATAACCTTCAGGCATAGCATTATCCGGGATAGCTCTCCACCTGAAGCCACTTTTGATAAAGGTTTCGGTGGTTCTCCTGGATTTGCTGAAAATTCAAATTCAAGATGGTCAATACCATCCCTTGCTGGAAGGTTAAGTTCTTGAAGGTTTGCTCTGAAGAGGGCCCTATCAAAACCAACTTCTTTCAATTCCTTTGTAATTGCCTCCTCTATCTTTGAGGCTATAGCCTTTCTTTTCTTTGAAAGCTCTTTACCGAGTTCTATAAGGAGTTCTTCCTTTTCTTTAAGTCTTTTTTCAAGCTCTGTTAATTTTTCTTCTGAGCCCTCAAGGTTTTGAATCTCCTCTTCTGCCTTTTGGAGATACTCGAGTATCTCTTCAATAGAGTTTCCATATTTCTTTTTAAGCCTCTCAATCAGGTCAAGCCTTTCATTTACAAAGTCAACTCTCCTTGGGTCCAACTCGTATTTTTCCTTAATTTTAAGAAGTTCCTGAGAGGCTTCTTCAAGGAGTGGCTTTGCCTCACTAAGAAGGTCAACTACAGGCTTGAGGCCAGGGTCTATGTTTAAGAGGTCTCTTAGTTTTTGAAGGCTTTTCGATATTTGAACAATTGAGGAGTTATCACCTCCATAAATCCCTTCAAAGGCACTCCTAACCGCTTCAGAGAGTCTTGCGGAATTTTTAAGAATCATATATTCCTGTCTGAGAAGCTCTTCTTCATGGGGCTTCAGTTTTGCTTGCTTTATCTCATTTATCTGGAACTTTAGGAGGTCAAGCCTCTGGGCCCTGAATCTGGAGGCTTCCTGAAGTCTCTGGAGTTCTGTCCTGAGATTAGAGACCTCTCCAAATACTGTCCTGTAATGGTCTTTTAAGGATTTAAGGTCACCATAGGCATCAAGAAGGTCAAGCTGTATCTCTTTGTTTAAAAGACTCTGGTGTTCGTGTTGACTGTGAATATCAACAAGGCTCTTTCCTATGAGTTCAAGGGTTGATAGGTTGACAAGGATATCATTTATATATGCCCTGTTTTTGCCCTGGGTATTTAATGTCCTTCTTAAGATAATGGTATTGTCGGGCTTAATCGAAAGGAGCTCTTCTGGAATCTTTAGCTCCTTTACTTCAAATAGAGCCTGAACAGAGCCTTCATCTGCACCATGCCTTATCATATCTGAGCTTGCCCTCTGGCCTAAGGCAAGGCCTAAACTATCAACTATTATCGATTTGCCAGCTCCTGTCTCGCCTGTGAGGACATTAAGGCCTTCTTTAAAGGTAATGGTGAGGTTATCTATTATGGCAAGATTTTTGATAATCAGCTCCTGAAGCATATAAAATTATAACTTAATTATATCTTGACAAAAAAGGTGTTTCTTGATAGTCTATGAAAATCGAAATATTAGTTGTTCTGCATGAATGTACCTGAGCTTTAAAGTTATCCTTCAAAAGGCTCAAAGTGACAAAATAACAATTCGGAGGTGCAAGGGAGATTTAGGGAAGATTTCTTTCCCTTATATCAAATTAATAAGGAGGATTTATTATGACAAAGGCTGAGCTTATCGAGAAGATTGCAGCAGGAGCAAATCTTTCAAAGGCAGAGGCAGCAAGGGCACTGGATGCCTGCCTTGATGCTATCAAGGGAGCTCTTAAGAAGGGTCAGAAGGTTACCCTTGTTGGATTTGGAACCTTTTCTGTTTCAAAGAGGAAGGCCAGAAAGGGTCGCAATCCCAAGACAGGTGAGGAGATAAAGATTCCTGCTATGAAGGTTCCGAGATTCACGGCTGGTAAGGCCTTTAAGGATGCTATAAGGTAAAACAAACAGGAGGTGTCCCGTGCTTGTAGAATTCAGTATAGTCCCTATAGGTGTTGGTAGTAGCATTGGTGATTATCTTGCCGAAGTCCTTGATATCGTTGACAGAAGCGGTCTTCCCTATAAGGTAAATCCAATGGGTACAGTGGTAGAAGGTGAGTGGAAGGAGGTCTTTAGCCTTATTGAAAAATGTCATCAGGCTGTAATGAGCAAGGCTGAAAGGGCAATCACAACAATCACAATTGATGATAGAAAAGGTAAGCAAAACAGGATAGAGGAAAAGGTCGCCTCTATTGAGAGAAGATTGAAAAGAAATCTGAAGAAATAAAAAATTAAAGGAGGAGTATTATGCCCGAGAAGATTACTTTAAGTGTAATTAAGGCTGATGTGGGTGGTTTTGTAGGCCACTGTGCAATCCATCCCGATATGATGGATGTTGCAAGAAAAAGACTTAAAGAGGCTCAGGAAAAGGGTATTATAATTGACTTTTATGTGACCCGCTGTGGTGATGATATGGAACTGATTATGACTCACAAAAAAGGTACAGATAATGAGGAGATCCATAAGCTTGCCTGGGATACCTTTTTAGCAGCTACTGAGGTGGCAAAGGAGCTTAAGATGTATGGTGCAGGTCAGGACCTTCTTGCAGATGCCTTTGCTGGAAATGTGAAGGGTATGGGTCCTGGTGTGGCAGAGATGGAGTTTGTTGAGAGGAAATCAGAGCCTGTAATAGTATTCATGGCTGATAAGACCTCTCCAGGTGCATGGAATCTTCCCCTCTTTAAAATGTTTGCTGATCCCTTCAATACAGCAGGGCTTGTTATTGACCCTGCCATGCATGATGGTTTTATCTTTGAGGTTGTTGATGTCTATGGCCACAGGAGTATAAAACTTAATACCCCTGAGGAGATGTATGACCTTTTAATGTTTATTGGTGCAATGAGAAGGTATATGATAAGAAGGGTTTACACAAAAAAAGGAGAGATAGCAGCAGCAGCCAGCACACAGAAATTAAGCCTTATCGCTGGTAAATATGTTGGAAAGGACGACCCTGTCTTGATAGTGAGATGTCAGGCAGGACTTCCTGCTGTTGGTGAAGCCCTTGAACCCTTTGCCTTTCCGCATATTGTTGAAGGATGGATGAGGGGTTCCCATCACGGTCCATTAATGCCTGTTCCCTTTGATAAGGCAAATCCAACAAGATTTGACGGTCCTCCAAGAGTAATTGCGGCAGGATTCCAGATTGCAAATGGAAGACTCATAGGTCCCAGAGACCTCTTTGATGATCCTGCCTTTGATTATGCAAGGCAGAAGGCGAATGAGATTGGAAATTATCTCAGGGTTCACGGTCCTTTCGAGCCCCACAGGCTTGGTCTCGATGACCTTGAATATACAACAATGCCTCAGCTAATGAAGAGGCTTGAATCAAGATTTGAGCCAGAATAGGCCTTTTATAGGCTACAGGCTTCAGGCATTCATAGGCGACAGGCTTTAGGCGTCAGGATTTTTCTAATCTCTTGTCGCCTTTTGCCTGAAGCCTTCTCCCTAATATATGACAGAGTCTGAACTCAAAGAGATGCTCATAGAATATATGGGCAAGGGATTCCTTGGAAACATCATTGACATGTTCAAACATGACCCATCCCTTTTTAGATTCCTTCCAGACCTTATAAGCTCAGAGAATACAAGGGTGAGGATTGGAGCAGTTGCCCTTGTGGAGGAGTTAAGAGACTCTTTTAAGGATAGGATTGAAGAAACCTTACCTACTCTGGAGAGGCTTTTAAAAAATGGAGATGCCACATTGAGAGGCGACATTGCCTATCTCCTTTCAATTCTTAACACACCTTCTACTCAGGAGATATTAAAGACCCTTTCGAATGATGAAAATCCAGATATAAGGGAGATTGTAGAGGAAACCCTGGAGAGACAGGGAAATGGTGACCATAATTAACCTCCCTCAAGTTCTTTTATAAACCTGTTGTATTACAAAGCAGTCAAGGACTCAACAGATATGATAAGTCCCGAAATTACCGATAGACAATTTTGAAAATTAAAAACCTCCTCTGTTTCTAATTTCTTAAACTTCTATCGGCAATTTTGGGAATAAATATTACAAGGCAATAGATCATAAAAAGGAGGTTAAAAATTTTTCTTCAAAAGGCTAATAGCGATGACCGCAATGCCCTCTTTTCTACCAGTAAATCCCATACCTTCGTTTGTCTTAGGTTTTATGTTAATTCTATCAGGTGGGATGCCTGCTTCCTTGAGTCTTTCTTTCATGGCAGGTATAAAGGAATTGAGTCTGGGTTCTTCAGCTATTATTACAGAGTCTATCCAGAGAATCGTATAACCTTTTAGTGTTATCTCTTCAACAACCTTTTTTAAAAGTTCTGTGCTTTTTGCGTCCTTCCATTGGGGCTCTGTATCAGGAAAAAGCTGTCCGATATTCGGCATGCCTGCTGCACCCAGAAGGCTGTCTATTATGGCATGACAGAGGCAATCTCCGTCAGAATGACCGAAAAGGCCTTTTCCATAAGGGATAGAAATACCACCAAGGATAAGGGGCCTCCCTTCTACAAACCTGTGAGAGTCATATCCTATGCCTATTCTCATCTGCCAGATATCAGATACCAGAAGTCAGAAATCGGATGCTATGGCACATCTGTCCAAGATAGGTCTTAAAAGGGCATGAGGCCAATATGATGCTATGGAAAAATTTATTTCTCAAAATCTCACCCCGGACCTCCGACATCTGATCTCAGTATCGCCTCCAGTATCCTGAGGTCCTCCGGGACCGTGATCTTCAGGTTCTGATAAGAGCCCATTATTACCCTGACCTTTCCACCATAATGCTCTATAAGACCAGAGTCATCAGTAAAATAAAGGCCTTCTTTAATCGCCTTTTTATAAGAATCTTTAAGAAGTTTAAACTTAAAAGCCTGGGGTGTCTGGATAAGCCAGTATCTTGACCTCTCGGGTGTGTTTACAACAAAACCTTTGTCAATTTCTTTAATTGTGTCAATCACTGGTACACCTGTGATAACACCATCACAATCCTTTAAGCTATCAAGAAGATTTACGAAAAGTTCTGGTTTTGCAGCAGGCCTCACAGCGTCATGGATTATTACTACATCTGCCTCTGTAACGAGATTTAAGGCATGGAATACAGAGTCCTGCCTTTCCCTTCCACCAGGGGCAACCTTTTTGATCTTTCTGTAACCTTTCTCCTCAATGAGCCTCAGTCCTCTTTGCATGTCTATGTCTTTAAATACAGGTATCACCTCTTTTATCTCTTCAATCTGTTCAAGAAGATCAAGAACCCAGGAAATAACAGGCCTTCCTCCCACGGGGAGGAAGGCCTTTGAGACATTACCGTATCTCTTGCCCGAACCAGCAGCAGGTATAATGGCTACCGTCTTCATCTGGTTTTTGCCTCTTCCCTTTCAACCTCCTCAGCTATCCTTGTAAATATCATCCGTCCGGCGGTACTCTGAAGTACACTTGTGACAACGGTCTCAACATTCTTTCCTATATATCTTCTTCCATTCTCCACCACTACCATTGTTCCGTCATCCAGATAGGCAACACCCTGATTATATTCCTTGCCCTCTTTAATGATAAAGACCTTCATCTTCTCTCCTGGAAGGACAACGGGTCTCAGAGCATTTGCAAGTTCATTAATGTTTAATACTGGTACACCCTGAACCTCTGCAACCTTATTGAGGTTAAAGTCGTTTGTTATAACCTTTGCATTCATGGCCTTTGCGAGGGCTATAAGCTTTGAATCAACCTCTTTGATATTAGGAAAATCCTCTTCAACTATCCTCACCTCTATATTTGATATCTTCTGTAACCTATAAAGTATATCTAAGCCTCTTCTTCCCCTTGCCCTTCTTAAAGGGTCATGGGAGTCTGCAATGTGCTGGAGTTCCCTGAGGATAAATTGTGGAACAATGAATATCCCCTCCATAAAACCGGTCTCGCAAATGTCTGCAATCCTTCCATCAATTATCACTGATGTATCGAGGATCTTGAGATTTTCACCTGATGGCTGACCCTGAAGGAGTTTCAAAAGGCTCTGGAGTTTGAGACCCTTTCCCCTTATGGCACCTATTAAAAGCCCGAGATAACCAAAGAACACAACTGAAAAAGCTCGTATAAGGTTGTAATAATCAGGAATTATGTCCTTAAGAGGGTAGCTGAGAAGGATACCAAAGAGCGTACCAGTAGCAATGCCTATGAGGGCTCCAAAAAATCTTCCGAGGATCAGCTTCCTTGAAAGATATTCTATAAGAATTATAGATAACCCTGTGCTGAGCCCTATGAGGCCGTATAATTTATTGTCTTGAGCTAAACCAGCAATATAACCGATTAGTCCACAAACAAGTATAATCAGCAACCTTAGTATCATCCTGTCACCTCCTTTCTGTTTATAGATTTGGGGTCGTAGCGCCGTGAAACAAACGATAAAAATTCCTTACAGTACAAATTTTCCATAAATTACCCTGAACTAATGCTCTACTTAATCACTACATAAAATCTCTTTCCACCTCTATTTATAAAAAGCAATATATCTTCTGTCTTTATCTTTGAGAGGGTCTGTTTAAAATCCTCTATTCCTTTAATCGGTTTATGCTCTATTTCTTCAATAACATCCCCTCTTCTAAGACCTGCCCTGTCAGCAGATGAACCGGGTTCAATCCTTGCTATTGCAACACCGTAGGCATCGGGCCCAAGACCGAGCTGTTTTGCCATATCCTTTGATAATTCAAAAACATCCATTCCAGATAATATATCCTTCTTTTCAGGCATCGGGAGTGAATACCTTCTCTTTTCCTGAGAATAGAAAACCTGCTCAGCTACCAGTATCTCCGTTTCTTTATAAACACCATTTCTGAAAAATCTAATCCTTACTTTTTTACCTGGAGGGGTACTGGCTACACTATTCCTGAAGGAGCCAACATCTATAACATCCCTGCCATTATATTGAGTAATAATATCACCCTTTTTCAGGCCAGCCTTTTCAGCAGGACTTTCTTTTACTATTCCGTTGACGAGGACGCCTTCAAGTCTATCATAACTGAATTTTTTGGCAAGTTCTGGTGTAATATCCTGGATATTCACACCAATCCAGCCCCTTTTTATCCTGCCCGCTTTTATAAGCTGTTCAAATACACTCCTTGCCATATTGCTTGGAACTGCAAAGCCTATTCCCTGATAGCCACCACTCCTTGAGAATATTGCAGTATTGATACCAACGATCTCACCTCTTATGTTTACAAGGGGCCCTCCTGAATTACCAGGGTTTATAGCAGCATCAGTCTGGATGAAATCCTCATAATCTGCAATTCCTACATTTGCCCTTCCTTTTGCACTTACAATCCCGAGAGTTACTGTATTACTCAGGCCAAAGGGATTTCCAATAGCAAGAACAAATTCTCCTACCTTCAGGTCATCAGAGTTTCCCCACGGAGCAACGGGGAGTCCCCGGGCCTCTATCTTTATAATGGCGAGGTCTGTTTTGGGATCAGCTCCAATAAGCTTCCCCTGAAAACTCCGCTTATCAGGAAGGGTTACCCTTATATCTTCTGCATCTTCAATTACATGATTATTGGTAATTATATAACCATCAGAAGATACGGTAACTCCAGAACCATAACTCTCTTCTGACCAGCTTCGTGGGAGGTCACCATTGCCTCTTGGCATAAAGAGTTCAAAAAGGTCTTCCTCATTCTCGGTAATAGTCCTTGTGACAGATATATTAACTACAGATGGAGACACAGCCTTTACCACATCTGCAAAGGCAAACTCTATCTGTTCTATCTTATGCGATACCATTGAAGAGGTTGGTTTAAAGGCACCATCCCTTTTCGGGATGTAATAATACAGAAATACCCCTAATGCTATCAGAAGCAAAAAGAGGAATATGTAGCCAGTTTTTTTCATTTTAAGGTCCTTTTTTTAATTGTAACATATTGGCACCCCTCCAAGATAAAAGCCTGAATAACAGGCCTGAAGATAGGCAATATCTATAGGACTGCTGGTTTTCTATACGGGTTTGGAGCTATTTTCTGTTATTTCCTTCGTATATCTGCAGTCTTCCTTTATACACTGGAGGATTTTTCTTCTATTCTGGCTCTTTATAACGAGGAAATTTGCTCCACACTGAGGACAGGCCTCATTAACAGGTCTGTACCATGTGGCAAACTTGCATTCTGGATAATTGCTACAACTCCAGAATGTTCTACTCTTTTTGGTTTTTCTCTCTATAAGGTCTCCGCCATCGAAGGGGCATTTTATACCTGAAGGAAGGGGTTTTGTTGTCTTGCATTCAGGATACCTTGAACATGCAAGGAATCTTCCAAACCTTCCTTTTTTAATTACCATTGGAGAGCCGCATTTTTCGCAAACCTCTTTAACTGCTCCTTCGCCAATCTCGGAGTTTTCTTCGACGTTATTCGATAATATCTGTGATTCTCCGTTTTCTGCTGTTTTTTCTTCAATAGGTCTAGTGTTCTTGCATTTTGGATAGCCTGTACATGCTATAAATCTACCGTGTCTACCCCACCTTATAACCATGGGAAGTCCGCATTTTTCACATAGTATATCAGTAGGAATATCCTTTGGCCTTATCTTCTGAAGATTCTTCATTGAGATATCAAGGTCTTTTTTAAAAGGACCGTAGAAATCCTTTACAACCTTGAGCCATTTAATCTTTCCTTCCTCTACCTCATCGAGCTCCTCTTCCATCTTTGCGGTAAAACCAACATCAATGAGGTCTGGAAATCTTTCAACTAAAAGATCATTTACAAGTATCCCAAGCTCAGACGGAACAAACTTTCCATCAATCTTGTTTACATATCTTCGTTCCTGTAGCGTTGAGAGGATCGTTGCATATGTGCTCGGTCTACCTATTCCTTTTTCTTCGAGGGTTTTAACAAGGGTTGCTTCTGTATATCTTGGAGGTGGCTGGGTAAAATGCTGGGATGTTTTTATATCTTCAGATATCAATGTTGCACCCTCAGGGATATCAGGAAGCTGGTTTTCATCTTCGGGTGGTTCTGAAGTACTATTTTCACCATTGAGCTCTTCTGTATAAAGGGCTAAAAAACCTGGGAATTTTACAACAGTGCCTGTTGCCCTGAACTCTGAGAGCCCTTCTTTATCCTTTATAACATAGGTTGTGCTTTCAAGCTGGGCGGCTGCCATCTGGCTTGCAATGAATCTATCCCAGATGAGCTTGTATAGATTGAACTGGTCTTTTGTCAGGTATTTTTTAACCTTTTCAGGGGTTCGATCTGGATAGGTTGGCCTTATGGCTTCGTGGGCCTCCTGGGCTGTCTTTTTGCTTTTATACTGGGGAGGCTCTGGGGGAAGATAATCCTTGCCAAATCTCTCTTCTATGTACTGCCTTGCCCACTGCTGAGCCTCAGGAGAAACCTTCACTGAATCAGTTCTCATATATGTTATGAGACCTATGGAGCCTTCCCCCGGGAATTCTATACCCTCATAGAGTTGCTGGGCAATGAGCATGGTCTTTTTTGCAGTGAAGCCGAGTTTTTTTGCTGCCTCTTGCTGGAGGGTGCTTGTGATGAATGGTGGTGAGGGATTCCTCTTTCTCTTTTTTCTTTCCTGTTCAGAAAGAAGATAGGTCTTTGCCTTCAGAGCCTCAGCTACTGACCTCGCTGAGACCTCATCCCTTAACAAAAAATCAGGGCGTCCATCTTTATCTCTTTCAACGACAAGACGCCCTTTGTATTTATAAAGCCTTGCAGTCAGTCTTTCCTTATTGTCTTCTGTTAGAAAGAGGCCTTCAATAGTCCAGTATTCTTCCTTCTGGAAGGCCTCTATCTCCCTTTCTCTCTCAACTATCAATCGGAGGGCAACAGACTGAACCCTTCCAGCACTCAGACCCCTTTTAACCTTTTTCCATAAAAGGGGGCTAAGACTGTAACCAACAAGCCTATCAAGGATCCTCCTTGCCTGCTGGGCCTCTACCTTGTTAATGTCAAGGGTCCCGGGATTTCGGAAGGCTTCCTTAACTGCTTTTTCAGTAATCTCGTGGAATGTGACACGGTATATTTCTGGGGGCTTCGAGGAAGAGTCGTTTTTTATCTCTTCTGCTATATGCCAGGCAATGGCCTCTCCTTCTCTGTCAGGGTCTGTGGCAAGGAATACGGCCTTTTTACCCTTTGCATGTTTTTTAAGCTCCTTTACGATCTTCTCTTTGCCAGGTATAATAATGTACTTTGGCTTGAAGTTATTTTCTACATCAACACCAAACTCATCTTCAGGAAGGTCCTTTATGTGACCAACAGAGGCAAAGACCTCATAGTCTTTGCCAAGGATCTTGTTAATTGTCTTTGCCTTCGCAGGCGATTCTACAATAACAAGATTACTCATGCCTCACACTTAATTATTTTACAGGCAATGGACAAAATCTTGGGCCAGGAGAATAAAGGATCTTTTTGCCTTTAAACCTGCTTTAACCCTTTCTTAATGCCATGTTATTGGCTTTCCTGTGCCAAAGAGATGAGATATAATGGTATCACTGTCTATATTCAGCCTCTTTATAGCTATTGATGCAATCAAAGCTTTAAGGAGATCTATCTCCTCCTCATCAATAAATCTTTGATTTTTAAGTCTGAGAAGTTCATCAGTAAGTAATTCAAGTTCTGCCTCTATACTGTGGTTGTCTTTTGACATTGCCTTTTCATCCTCCCCTCATTATTATATAAAATCTTTTTCCCAACTCCTGTCCTACCACACCTTTCAGTTCGAGCTCAAGTAAGATTGATGAGACTTCATGCACAGGCCTTCCAGCCTTCCTTGCAATCTCATCAATGTGCATAGTCTCATCACCAAGTATATTTATTATATCTTTTTCTCCATCAGAAAGTTCAAGTACCTTGAGTTGTTGTGATTTATTCACAGTGAGTCCCTTCAGTTTCGGAGCGAGCTCCTCAAGGATATCATCTACTCCTGACAGGAGCCTTGCACCATTTTTAATCAGATTATTTGTGCCTTCAGCATTCTTTGAAAATATACTTCCAGGAACAGCAAAGACCTCCCTTCCCTGTTCAAGGGCATAGTTTGCAGTAATGAGGGCACCACTTCCAGATCCTGCCTCAACAACTATGACTCCGAGGCTAAGGCCACTTATGAGCCTGTTTCTTTTTGGAAAGTTTTCTTTATTTGGAGGAACGCCAGGAAGAAATTCACTTACTACATAGCCTCCATGCTCAACAATCTTTTTAATTAATGTTTTATTCTCAGGAGGATAAGGCCGATCGAGGCCCGAGGCAAAGACACCAATAGTTCTTCCTCCGGCCTTGAGGCTTCCTAAATGGGCAACCGTATCTATACCCCTTGCAAGACCACTAACAACCGTTATGCCGAGTTCAGCAAGTTCCCTGCTCAATTTATCAGCAACCCTTCTTCCATAATCCGTAGATTTCCTTGAACCAACAATGGCAATGGCGTATCTATCCTGCGGTAGAGGCCTCCCTATCGTAAAAATAACAAGGGGAGGGTCGGGTATGGTTTTAAGGTTTTCTGGATACAGGGCCTCATCCTGCGTTATCAACTCTATATTAAGGGACCTGCACTTTTTAATTATACCTTCAACCTCTTCCCATCTCTTGAATTCCTTAATGGCCCTTGCCCTCTTCTCTCCAATTCCATCTATTGATCTCAGTTCCTCAAAGGATGCTTTGAAGATGGCCTCAGGTTCTTTGAAGATATTTATCAGCTTTCTGGCCGTAACAGGCCCCAGGTTCTCTATCATGGAGAGGGCTAACCAGTAGCCTCGAGCTTCCATTACTGTCTCAGGATTTTCCGTATCTTGAGCCTCAAGGCATTGAGTTTTATAAAGCCCTCGGCATCCCTGTGGTCATAGACCATGTCCTTTTCGAAAGTAGCAAACTCAGGATGGTAAAGGGAGTTTGGTGACCTCCTTCCTGTAACATAACAATTACCCTTATAAAGTTTTAGTCTTGCTGTACCTGTCACATCTGCCTCTATCTCATCAATGAGCTTCTGAAGGGCCTCCCTTTCGGGACTGAACCAGTAACCGTAATAGACGAGTTCCGAGTATCTCGGTACAAGGGAGTCCTTTAAGTGCATGACCTCCCTGTCAAGGGTGAGCTGTTCTATTGCCCTCCTTGCAATATGAAGGACAGTTCCTCCTGGTGTCTCATAAACACCCCTTGATTTGATCCCGACATATCTATTCTCAACTATATCGATCCTTCCTATGCTATGCCTGCCAGCTATGGTATTTAATGTCCTGAGGAGTTCAAAGGGTGATAGCCTTTTGCCATTAATAGCAACAGGGTCTCCCTTTTCGAATTCTATCTCCACATACTCAGGCCTATCAGGTGCCTTTTCAGGTGGTGTTATCATGGTATACATGTCCTCCGGTGGCTCCCTCCAGGGGTCTTCAAGGATCCCTCCCTCATAGCTTATGTGAAAGATATTTCTATCAGTGCTATAGGGTTTTTCCTTTGTGACGGGTACATCTATACCTTTCAATTTTGCATATTCAATGAGTTCTGTCCTTGACCTGAAGGGCCATTCCCTCCAGGGTGCTATAACCTTTATATCAGGTTTAAGGGCATAATAGGTGAGCTCAAACCTCACCTGATCGTTACCTTTCCCTGTTGCGCCGTGGCTTACTGCATCGGCACCTTCAAGGATTGCTATATCAATCTGTTTTTTAGCAATAAGGGGCCTTGCAATGGATGTGCCAAGAAGATAGGTTCCTTCATACTGGGCAGAGGCCCTGAGCATGGGAAATATGTAATCCCTGACAAACTCTTCTTTTAGGTCTTCCACATAGGCCTTTACTGCACCAGTCTTAAGGGCCTTGTTTTTGATTGCCTCCAGGTCTTCTTCCTGACCGAGGTCTGCGCAGAAGGCAATAACCTCTGCATTGTATCTTTCTTTTAGCCAGGCTATGGCCACGGATGTGTCAAGACCACCTGAATAGGCAAGGACTATCTTCATAGTGTTTCCTCCTTAATCTCTATTTCTCCCAGGAATACCTCCTCAGCAGGGCCTATCATGAAGACAGAGGAAGGAATCTCTGAGTTGTCTTCGTACTGGAGTTCAATAATGAGTTCTCCACCTGGAAGGATGATCCTCTGCCTGTCTCCACCAAGACCCTTTATCTTCATTGCGACAGCCACTGCAGAGGCACCTGTTCCGCAAGCAAGGGTCTCTCCAGCACCCCTTTCCCAGACCTTTACAAGAAAAGTCTCTTCTGAGACCTTTTTTACAAATTCCACATTTGTCCTTCTTGGAAAAATGGGATGATTCTCTATCAAGGGACCGTAGGTTCTGATATCAAGTCTCTCTAAGTCCTCTTCAATAATGACTGCATGGGGATTGCCCATGGATACACAGGTAATGGGAAAGATTTTGTCTATTATCTGGAGGGGATAATCAATTACAAAAGGCACTCCAGGAATATCAACAGGTATATCTTCAGGTCTTAACCTTGGCCTGCCCATATTTACCTTAACCATATCTCCAGCCTTTTCTGGTCTTATAATTCCTGCCAGGGTCTCTATATCAAGGGGAGATTTTTTTGAGAGCCCCCTATTCCATATATAATTTGCAAGACACCTTATGCCATTGCCACACATCTCAACCTCAGAGCCATCAGGGTTGAATATCCTCATCCTGAAGTCAGCCTTCCCTGTATCCTCAAGTAAAAGGAGTTGGTCAGCTCCTATACCGTAGCGTCTGTTACAGAGTCTTGAAGATATCCTGGACCACTCGATGCCAGAGAGACTTCTTGCATCGATTACAACAAAGTCATTACCAAGGCCTTGCATCTTTGTGAACTGAAGTTTCATCTCTTATACCTCTGTCTCGTGCCTTATGAGGTCTTTATAGGATTCCCTTTTCCTTATAAGAACTGCCTTCTTCCCATTAACAAGGACCTCTGCTGCCCTTGGCCTTGAATTGTAATTTGAACTCATGCTGAATCCATAGGCTCCGGCACTCATTATGGCAATATATCCTCCCTTTGGTGGAGCCTCTATCTCGCGGTCCTTTGCAAAGAAATCACCTGATTCACATATAGGTCCAACAATGTCAGCCACAATCCTTTCCGTATTCTCCTTTCTGCAAGGAACTATCTCGTGATAGGCACCATAAAGGGTGGGTCTGATAAGGTCATTCATTCCTGCATCCACTATTATAAAATTTTTCTCTCCTGTCTTTTTGTGATAGAGGACCTTTGTTACAAGGATACCTGCATTCCCGATAATGGACCTTCCTGGCTCAACAATAAGGATGACCTCAAGTCCTTTAAGAAGGGGTTTAACAGCCTTTGCGAGTTCTGAGGGATGGGGTGGTTCTTCATCCTTGTAAGGAATCCCGAGACCTCCACCCATGTCAATATATCTTATCCTGATTCCTCTTGAGGCAAGCTCCTTCACGAGGCCAAGGATGTTTCTTAAGGCATCGGCAAAGGGTAAGACCTCAGTGATCTGAGAGCCAATATGCTTATGGATTCCTTTTATCTCTATGTTTTCCATCCCTGAGGCAAGAAGATAATTCTCCAGGGCCTTTTCAATCGGGATACCGAATTTATGCTTTCTTAGGCCTGTTGATATGTAGGGATGGGTCTTTGCATCAATATCAGGATTAACCCTTAGGGCTACAGGTGCCTTTTTCTTGATTGCCCCTGCAATCCTGTTTATCTCCTTTAATTCCTCAGGACTCTCTACATTGAACATGAGGATACCAGCTCTAAGGGCCTCTCTGATCTCCTCTTCTGTCTTTCCGACACCTGCATAGACAATCTTTTTTGGAGATATGCCTGCTTTAAGGGCCCTGTAAAGCTCACCACCTGATATCACATCAGCACCACAGCCAAGCCTTTTCAAGAGCCTGAGAACGGAGAGATTAGAATTGGCCTTCACAGCATAGCATATAATATGCCTTATGTCCTTGAAGGCCTCTTTATAGGCCATGACATGCCTCTCGATTGTCTTCTGACTATAGATATAAAGAGGCGTGCCGAATCTCTCAGCCAGAGCCTTTACAGGTATGTCTTCGGCATACAACTCTCCATCCTTAAAATGAAAATAATGCATAGACCTCCTCCGAACTTAAAAAGTTTATCAGGAATTTTTATTTTAACTTAAATTGAAGAATTTTGGACACGAACCCTTATCTGGTCAGTCTCCTTCTTCCACTATTCTACTTAGGACTCTATTGTATAACCATCTCTTAGCCTGTTAAAATAAAATAAAAATGCAAGAGGCGTTTGGTTATACAGGATTCTTAATCTTTGCCGCTGGTACTCTCCTCGGTTTTCTCCTTCACAGGTCTGATTACTGTATGGCAGGAATGTTCAGGGACCTCTTTCTTTTTAAAAATTCACCCCTCCTGAGAGTCTTTTTAATACAGGTTTTTGTGACCATGTTCTTTTTTAATCTCGGAAGGGCATCAGGTTTTGTTGAACTCTATCCTCCGCCAAATCTGAGGGAGGCATCATTCATAACCCTTGCTGGTGGTTTTGTCTTTGGTACTGGTATGGTCCTTGCTGGAGGATGCGTCATGGGAAGTCTTTATAAAATGGGTGCTGGTAATGTGGGTAGCCTTTTTGCCTTCTTAGGCTTAATCATTGGCAGTGGCCTTTATGCTGAGGTTTATCCATTATTTTTTAAGCTCCATAAGGATACCATTATTGTGAAGGATGTTCTTTTTGGTCAGTTCCTTTCAAAAGGCGAGGAAGTTCTTTTTTATCTTCCTGATGGTTCTCCTCAGCCTTGTTATCCTTATCTATATCTCCTCCCACACACCAATGGCAATAAGCACAGCCTATGCAAAGCTCGCAGCCTATACAGAAAAACTCTTTGTGCCAGAACATTACATCACACTGGAATTTTTCAGGAGGGTATCCTATTCTGTTTATTCTTCTAAGGGAGATTTGATAGAGGGTGGACCGGGTGCTCAGATAGATCACATCTTTGTAGTCGAGATATCCCTTCTTCTGGGGATTGTCTTTGGTTCATTTATTTCTGCCCTGAGCCTGAGGGAGTTCAGGATACTAAAGAAACTGCCTCCTTCAGCCCAGCTTATTTCAGCCTTTACTGGTGGTCTATTGCTTGGCTTTAGTTCAAGGATGGCTGGTGGTTGCAATGTAAAGTTTCTCATGAGTGGTCTGCCAATGCTTTCAATACAGGCAATGGTTTTTCTTCTGGGTCTTGTGCCAGGAAGTTATATTGGCACAATAATTTTTAAGAAATTTGTCATAGGTGATAAAGTACCAGTCGGGAGGAAAGGATGAATAATATTATACTTGACATAAGAGGACAGATATGTCCTGCCTGTCTTCTTATATCACTGAAGGAGCTTAATAACAACAGGGAGTCTATTAAAAGGGGTGAAGCGAGTCTTGTTGTTCTTACAGATCACAGGGATGCCACAAGAACAATTCCCAATGCAGTTACAGCAATGGGCTATTCTGTAAATGTCGAGAAAAGGGATGGCTATTATGAGATCACGATTAAAAAAGAGAGATAAAAAAATTCAAAGCCTCTCCAATCTAAGTCTTCCCAAACAGAAAAACTCCTTTATAAATACATCCGTGACAAGGTCAATCAGCTCCTCGAGATAATGGGAACAAAGCCTCTGAGAGAAGAGGAGCTTGATGAAAAGAGCATAGTTGAGTTTGATCCCATAGGGATAATTGCTGAGTCCTTTAAGGAGATCCTTGAGCATCTCAGGGAAAAGAACCTCCAGCTCCAGCAGGCAAGGGATTATTTACAGGGTGTATTTGATACTGTTGGAGTCGGTATATCAATTGTGGACAAAGACCTGAGGATAATAAAGTGCAATGAGAGGCAGAAGGAGCTCCTTGTGAGGGATATAAAGGATATTGAAGGAAGGCACTGCTACGAGGTTTATTGCGGAATTGATTCACCACCTCTTATATGCCCTGCTATAGAGACCATAGAGAGAAACAGGGAGGTCTTTCTTAAGGAGGTCACAAAGAAGGGAAGGATATTCCAGATCAATACATCTCCCCTGAGAGACAGAGACGGCAATATTATAGGTGTGGTAGAGGTCTCCGTGGATATTACAGACAAGAAAAAAACTGAGGAGGCCCTTTATCAAGCAGAAAAGCTTGCTGCAGTTGGAAGGCTTGCAGCTGGCATTGCTCATGAACTGAATAATCCCCTCGGCAATATTATCGGATATGCAAAACCCTTGAGGATGCCTGCAGGAAGGCAAGAAGATATAATCTTTTTGCAAGAAGGATTATCCTGTTTTTAAGGACACAGGACTTCAGGGATGAGGCCCTTGAGCTCAGACTTACAAGACCGAGTGCCTATCCTGAGGAGATCTTACCTCTTCTCAGAAAAGGTTTTGAGTCTCTTTATAAGGATGGAACACTTTACAGGCAGACAGGCATTATCCTTGGAGAACTCGTGGATAGCAAATCTTCTTTTCAGCTCTCCCTTTTTGAGGAACCTCTGAGGATAGAAAGACTTGAAAGGCTTTACACAGTTATAGACAGGCTTGTGGAAAGACACGGAAGGGGAATCCTTTTCCATGCCTCGAGTTTCGATGCCTATTTCCAGAAGCAACACGAAGGTGAGAGAGGAACAATTCCATCAAGAAAGACAACCCCGCTTAAAGGTGAAACACTAAGACGGAGATTAGGAATACTTATTTTGAAGTGATTCAGAATGAAAAAAACTTGCACCTCCGAGGTGCAGTTTTTTGAGTTAGCTACTTTTTTGTTATTTATAGTCTAATTTGTGTTAATATATCTTTAATTCTAAAAATTGGAGGTCTACTATGGAATGGGAAAAAATAGCAGAAAAGATGAGAGACATGATTTTAGGGGAGCTAAAGGAGGA
>Ga0197143_1000334_pt1 | contig 55048 bp, 39 predicted proteins | sample GBS70_MetaG_FD_148603 | JGI IMG/M metagenome (GOLD analysis project Ga0197143, IMG submission 148603) | Sediment microbial communities from Great Boiling Springs, Gerlach, Nevada, United States - GBS 70_MetaG | ecosystem: Environmental > Aquatic > Thermal springs > Hot (42-90C) > Sediment... | reverse complement strand
GCATTGATGTCTTTATCTTTTATGGGATTGATTGGATTATTTGGTTTTTAATAAAATAATTTTTATGAACACAATTATTTATTATTCTATCGCAACATTGGGCCTGACAAGTGTTGTAATAGCATTACTTTTAAGTTTTGCTGCAAAAAAGTTTAAAGTTGAATCTGACCCAAGGAAAGATTTACTTGTTTCGATTTTGCCGGGGGTAAACTGTGGTGCTTGTGGTTATCCTGGCTGTGAACAATATGCTGATGCGATATTAAGTAAAGATGAATCTATCACATTATGTAAAGTTGGTGGAGTACAATTAAGTAAAAAAATTGCTCAAGTTTTAAACAGAGAAGTTGAAACTTCTTTAAATCGTATGGTTGCAGTTGTTTTGTGTAAAGGAGGTGATAATGCAAAAGATGATTTTATATATGAAGGTGTTAAAAAATGTAGTGTCGCAGATAGGTTTTATGGAGGACAAAAGTTGTGTAAATATGGTTGTTTAGGATTCGGTGATTGTGTAGAAGTATGTCCTTTCAATGCTATATATATTAATCAACATAATGTAGCAGAAGTTGATCCTTTAAAATGCACAGGATGTGGATTATGTGTTAAAGCTTGCCCCAAAAATATAATAAAACTTGTGCCTTGTAACTACCAAGTTCATATATTATGTAGTTCAAAAGATAAAGGTATAAAAGTTAAACAAGTTTGTTCTGTTGGATGCATAGCTTGTGGGATATGTGTTAAATCTTGTCCAGTAAATGATATTGAAATAAAAGAAAATTTAGCTGTTATGAAATACGAAAAATGTGATAATTGTGGGATTTGTGTTGAAAAATGTCCTACAAAATGTATTGTGGATATTTCTAAAATTATGGTTTAAAAATTTTTTATAAAGTATTGAAAATAAAAATTAAAATAATATATTTTTAAACACAAAAATTTTTATAAAAGGAGTTTTGTAAGATATGGTAGCAATAAATTTAAAAACATTGTTAGAAGCAGGGGTACATTTTGGTCATCAAACACGAAAATGGAACCCTAAGATGAAAAAATATATTTTTGGTGCAAGAAACAAAATACATATTTTGGATCTACAAAAAACTATTCGTGAGTTACGACACGCATATAGTTTTGTTCGTAATAGTGTTGCTGAAGGAAAAACAATACTTTTTGTTGGTACTAAGCCACAAGCACAACAAATAATACAGCAAGAAGCGGAACGATGTGGTGCGTTTTATGTAAGCTATAAATGGCTACCAGGAACATTGACAAATTTTGAAACTATAAGAAAATCTGTCAAAAAGTTAGAAGAGATTGAAGAAATGTATAAAAGTGGTGTTTTTGAACAGTTAAAGAAGAAAGAAGCTAAATTGAGAACAAAAAAGATGCAAAGGTTACAACAACTACTTGCAGGAATAAGAAACATGGAAAAATTACCTGATATTGTGTATATTGTAGATACAGTATTTGAAGAGATTGCTTTAAAAGAAGCAAAAAGAATGAAAATACCAGTTGTTGCAATTTGTGATACAGATGCTGACCCTGATCTTATCGATTATCCAATACCAGCCAACGATGATGCAATAAGGTCTATTAAACTTATCACTTCTATTATTGCAGATGCTGTGATAGAAGGGAAACAAAAAATGCAAACACAGATAACCGAGTCTACAGAAATACCTGTTTCAGAACCTCTTGCAAAAGAAGATTTAGAAAAAGAAATTGAGTTGTAATACTGTAAGAAAGGATATTAAAAAATGAAAGATGTAAATACTTTAGAACTAATTAAAAAACTTCGTTCTATGTCAGGTGCAGGTTTTTTAGATTGTAAAAAAGCTTTAGAAGAAACAAATTATGATATTGAGAAAGCAATGGTGCTGTTAAGAGAACGTGGTATTGCAAAAGCGTTAACTAAAATATCTAACGTTACAAAAAATGGGGTTATAGTTGCGTATATTCATCCTGGAGAAAGGATAGGTGTGTTGTTAGAACTAAATTGTGAGACAGATTTTGTTGCACGGACAGACGAATTTAAAAGTTTAGCGAAAGAACTTGCAATGCAGGTTGCTGCATGTGCACCACGATGGGTGTCAAAAGAAGATGTACCCAAAGAGGTTATTGAACAAGAAAAAGAAATTTATAGGAAACAACTTTTACAGGATGAAAAAAATAAGAATAAACCACAAACAGTGATTGATAAAATTATTGAAGGAAAATTAGAAAAATTTTACGAAGAAACATGTCTTTTAGAACAACCTTATATCAGAGATCCTCAAGGTAAACAAAAAGTTAAAGATCTTGTTCTACAGACAATTTCTAAACTGCAAGAAAATATCAATGTTCGTCGATTTACAAGATATGTGTTGGGAGAAGAATAAGAAAGGAGTTATTATTTCCTTGCCATTATGTTTTCTTATCTATATTTGTATTAAACTTTAAAATTTTTATTAATGAGGTATAATTATATGTATAAAAGAATTGTATTAAAACTGTCTGGTGAAAGTGTTGGCGAAAAACCTAACAACATTGGTATTTCTGAACATTCGTTAAGAGAAGTAGCAGATGAGATTAAAACTGCTGTTGAGCAAACAAAAGTGCAACTTGGTATAGTTATTGGTGCTGGTAATATTTTACGAGGTAAGGATGTTGAGTTCATAGAACGTACAACTGCTGATTATATGGGTATGTTGGCAACAGTGATAAACGCGTTAGCATTACAATCAATGTTAGAATCTCTCGGATTAGTAACACGGGTAATGACAGCAGTTGAGATACCTCGTGTCGCAGAACCGTATATACGTAGAAGAGCGATACGTCATCTTGAGAAAGGAAGAATTGTAATTTTTGCTGGTGGTACTGGTAACCCATATTTTACTACAGATACAACAGCTGCGTTGCGCGCAATAGAAATTAATGCTGAGGTTTTACTTAAAGCGACACAAGTTGACGGTGTTTATTCTGACGACCCTAAAAAAAATCCTAATGCACAAAAATATAAACAACTGACTTTTATTGAAGCAATAAACAAAAATTTAAAAATAATGGATACAACTGCGTTTTCTTTGTGTATGGAAAACAAACTTCCTGTGAAAGTTTTTGATTTGTATAAAAAAGGTAATTTGTTAAAAGTGTTACTTGGTGAAGATGTTGGGACAACAATTATGTAAGTTTGTTAAGCTAACAATCAAAAATTTTTAAGATTATTGTTTTTCGTTGGAGGTGTTGACAATGATTAAAGAAATTTTTTCTAAAACTGAAGAACTTATGAAAAAAACTGTTGAAAAATGTAAATCAGAGTTCGCTACTGTTAGAACAGGGAGAGCGTCTGTAAGTTTAGTTGAAAATATAGAAGTTGAATGTTACAATACAATAATGAAACTAAACCAAATCGCTAATATAAATATTATTGAAGGAAGAATAATAGAAATTCGTCCTTGGGATAGTAGTATAATTGTAAATATCGAAAAAGCAATACTTAATTCACCATTAGGCCTTACACCAATAAATGATGGTAAAATAATAAAAATTAATGTCCCTGCTCTTACTGAAGAAAGAAAACAAGAACTTATAAAACAAGTAAGTAAAATTGCAGAAAATTATCGTGTTGCTATAAGAAACGAGCGTAGGACAGCGTTGGAAACTTTACGACAACTTAAAAAAGATAAAAAAATTTCTGAAGATGATGAGTATCATTCTGAACAACAACTGCAAAAGTTAACAGATACATATATTAAAAAAATTGATGAATTGCTTGAACAAAAAATAAAAGAAATAAATGAAAGTTAGAGAAAACAAAATGTAGGGCACGGCTTTAGCCGTGCATTGTTAATTAAGTTAAAAAATTATGAACATAGCATTATTGTTCCCAGGACAAGGTGCTCAATATGTTGGTATGGGTAAAGATTTTTATGAAAATTTTAACGAAGTTAAATTTTATTATGAACAAGCAGAAAAAATTTTAGGCTACGATATTAAAAAAATTATTTTTGAATCTGATCAAAATATTCTTTCACAAACCGAATTTACACAACCGTCTGTGTTTCTTACTTCGTTTGTGATGTTTGAAATGTTAAAAACAAAAGTTCCTAAAATAGTAGAAAAAATAAAATATGTTGCAGGACATAGTTTAGGAGAATATACAGCAGTATGTGCTTCAGAAGCTTTAAGTTTTGAACAAACATTACAAGTTGTTTCTGAACGAGCAAAGATTATGGCTAGTGTATCAAAATCAAATCCTGGTGGTATGATTGCTGTTATAGGTGTCCAAAAAGATGAGTTAATCAATCTTTGTCAGGAAATAAAAAATGAAGGATATGTTGTAGAACCAGTTAATTTTAACACACCACAACAAATTGTTGTTGCAGGCGAAGAAAAAGGATTGAACAAGTTACAAGAAATTCTTTCTCTGAAAAGAGTAAAAGTGATAAAACTTAATGTGTCAGGTGCGTTTCATTCTTCATTAATGAATGAAGCACAAAAAATTTTTTCTGGAACACTTGACAAATTGAACATAAATAATGCATTAATACCTATTGTAATGAACTATGATGCTAAACCTCATACAAAAAAAGAAGAAATACTTGAAAACTTAAAATTGCAAATAAATCATCCTGTTCTTTGGGTTGATTCTGTAAAGTATATGCTTGATGATGGTGTAGATTTATTTATAGAATGTGGTCCCGGGAAAATTTTGTCAAACATGGTTAAAAAAATTGTCACTGACTCAAATATAAAAGTTTATAATATAGAAAAACTAGAAGACTTAAATTTTTTTATTCAACAAATTAGTTTATAAAAAACTATGTGTGAAAAAAAATTGTTAAATAAAGTTGCAATAATAACCGGTGGCGCACAAGGAATAGGGAAAAGTATTGTTTTAAAACTTGCTTCTGAGGGAGCAAATTGTGTTATCATTGATGTTGATTTACAATCTGCACAAAATACTGCAAAAGAAGTTGAAGAAAAATATAATGTTAAAACTTTAGTGTTTAATGTTGATGTATCTAATTTTTCTCAAGTACAATCTTGTGTTGACGAAACTGTAGCAAAGTTTGGTAAGGTTGATATTTTAGTAAACAATGCCGGTATTACAAAAGATAATCTTGTTGTGAGGATGAGTGAAGAAGAATGGGATAAAGTTTTAGATGTTAATTTAAAAGGATGTTTCAATTTTATTAAGGCTGTTGCAAAACATATGATCAAACAAAAAAGTGGGAGGATTATTAATATCGCTTCAGTTGTAGGACTTATGGGTAACCCTGGACAAGCAAATTATTCTGCTTCAAAAGGTGGAGTCATAGCTTTAACAAAAACTGTAGCAAAAGAACTTGCTTCAAGAGGAATATTAGTTAACGCTGTAGCACCAGGATTTATTAAAACAAGAATGACTGAACAACTTTCTGAAGAACAAAAAAAGAAATTGCAAGAATTTATACCACTTAATAGATTAGGAGAACCTGAAGATGTAGCAAACGTAGTATGGTTTTTATGTATAGAAGAATCAAGTTATATTACTGGACAAGTAATTTCTGTTAATGGCGGAATGTATATGTGAGTTTTTATTAAATACTAATTCAAAAGGAGGGGCATAAAAAATATGACGGAAGATATTACTGCAAAAATAAAAGCTATAATAGCAGAATCTTTAGGTGTGGACATAAACGAAGTAACGGATAACGCATCCTTTGTTAACGATCTTGGAGCTGATTCTCTTGATACAGTAGAACTTATTATGGCTTTGGAAGAACAGTTTGGTATTGAGATACCTGATGAGGAGGCAGAGAAAATGCAAACTGTTGGTCAAGCAATTGAATATAATAAAAAATAAAATTGCACAAAAACAATAAAATTGGTTTTTAGTTGATTATTCATTGATAATTTAATATGACAGAAAAAAAGAAGGTAGTAATCACCGGTATCGGTGTTATATCACCAATCGGTATTGGTAAAAAAGAATTTACAGAATCTTTAAGAGCTGGTATAAGTGGTGTTGATATAATTACATCTTTTGATGTCTCTGAATTTGATACAAAAATAGCAGCTGAGGTTAAAAATTTTAATCCTGAAGAATTTATTGATAAAAAGAAAATCCGTAGAATGGACAGATTTTGCCAGTTTGCCTTTGCTGCAGCTAAAATGGCGATTGAAGATGCTGAACTTAGTTTACAAAACGAGAATCTTGAAAGAATTGGTGTTATAATTGGTTCAGGTATTGGTGGGATTGCTACAATAGAAAGAGAGATGAAAGTTCTTTTATCAAAAGGTCCTTCGAGGATAAGTCCATTCCTTATACCAATGGAGATAATAAACATAGCTGCTGGTGAAGTTGCTATACATTACGGATTCAAAGGACCAAATTATGCAGTAACTTCAGCATGTGCGTCAGCAAGCCATGCTATTGGAGATGCACTACGACTTTTAAGATATGGTGATGCAGATGTCATTATAGCTGGTGGGTCAGAAGCAGCAATTACTCCTTTAGGTTTAGCTGGTTTCTGTGCTGCAAAAGCGCTCTCTACTCGCAATGATGAACCTAAAAAAGCTTCAAGGCCATTTGATAAAAACAGGGACGGTTTTGTAATGGGAGAAGGGGCAGCTATTTTTGTGTTGGAAACAGAAGAACATGCTATAAAACGGAACGCACCAAAAATTTACGCTGAACTAGTAGGTTATGCAGCTACTGATGATGCATACCATATTACTGCACCACGAGAAGATGGTACCACTCAAGCATTATGTATGAAACTTGCGTTAAAAGATGCTAATCTTTCACCTCAAGATGTTGAATATATTAATGCACACGGTACTTCAACACCACTTAACGATAAATATGAAACACTCGCTATAAAGTTAGCATTTGGTGAGTATGCATATAAAATACCTATATCATCAACAAAATCTATGACTGGACATTTACTTGGTGCTGCAGGTGCAGTTGAACTTGCAGCTATACTTGTATGTATGGAAAACAATTTTATCCATCCAACAATAAATTATGAAGAACCTGATCCTGAATGCGATTTAGATTATGTTCCTAATGTTGCAAGGGAACAAAGTTTTAATATTGCGTTATCTAATTCATTTGGTTTCGGTGGACATAATGCAGTGATAGTTGTTAAAAAATACAAAAGTTAATTTGGTGTATGGATAAATTTGAAGAATTACAAAAAATTTTAGGTATAAAAATTTATAATGAAGATTTGTTCATTACAGCACTTACACATAAATCATGGGCTGTTGAAAATAAAAAAGATGTCCATAACGAACGTTTAGAATTTTTAGGTGATAGTGTTTTAGCTACAATTGTAGCTGAATATCTTTATAAAACTTTTCCTTCTAAAGATGAAGGCGAACTTTCAAAGCTTAAAGCAGTACTTGTTTCAAAACCACAACTTGCAAAATGGGCAAAACAAATCAGATTAAATGAATTTATTTTGATAAGTAAATCTGAAGAAAAATCTGGTGGAAGAAAAAAAGAATCAATATTAGCGTCTGTCTTTGAAGCAGTTCTTGGAGCAATATATTTAGATTCTGGTATTGAAGAATGCAAAAAATTTATGTATAAAAATTTTCTAACGACCACAAAAGAGATTGAGATACAAGATTACAAAAGCATACTTCAGGAAATTATTCAAAAATATTATAAAAAGTTGCCTGAGTATACTATTGTTAAAGAAGTTGGACCTGATCATGATAAACTCTTTGATTGTGTTGTGAAGTTAGATGAAGAAATATTAGGATATGGGAAAGGTAAAACTAAAAAACAAGCTCAACAAAATGCTGCTAAAGAAGCGATAAAAAATTTAAAATTAGGAAAAAAAGTTTTGCTATAAATCAACCTGTTTATTGACTATTGAATGTTAACTATTAACTAATTCATGCCCCCATCGTCTAGCCAGGTCCAGGACACGGGTCTTTCAAGCCCGCAGCAGCGGTTCAAATCCGCTTGGGGGCATTATTTTTTTTAAAGATTTGTTTAATTAAGACTTATCACATTAAATAAACGTAAAAAGATTTTAAATCCGTAAAATAAAATAAAAAAACTTTCCAATTAATAACCTTCATATATAACACGCTCTTCATGTATAAACTAAAAAGTTGTATAAACTAAAAAGTTATGACTATGATAATAAATTGTTGAAAAATATTTATATAATTTGTAGAATATAAAAATTATGGCAAAAATAGTTGTTGCACAAAATAAAAAAGTTTATCATAATTTTGAAATTATTGAAACATATGATGCGGGTATTGTATTAAAAGGTTCTGAAGTAAAATCAATTCGCGAGGGTAAAATTGATATTAAAGATGCATATTGTTTAATTAAAAGAAATGAAGTGTGGTTGATAAACGCAAAAATTGCTCCATACGAAAAATCAAGTCATGTTAAACTACCAATTGACCGTGACAGAAAACTACTTTTACATAGAAGAGAAATTAATAGAATAATAGGGAAAATGTCACAAAAAGGTTTTCTTCTTAAACCAACAAAAGTGTATTTTAACGAGCGTGGGTTTGCTAAGATAGAAATTGCCTTGTGTAAATATAAAAAACTTTATGATAGAAGAGAAGAAATAAAAAAGCGTGAACTAGAAAAAGAACTTATACGTATTAGAAAAGGAATGTATTAAATTCTATATAAATTAACATAAATTAACATTTTAAGAAACGACTAAATGAATGAAATAATGGTTTTTTACTAAAAATGGTATGGAATTTAGAAAAGATTCTATAATAGATATATTTAAATTATACAACGCTATTCTTGAAGGACATTTTTTGCTTTCTTCAGGATTACACAGTGATAAATATATACAATGTGCATTAGTACTACAGTATCCAAAATTAGCTGAAAAAATTGCCATGCTTATGTTTGAAGAAATAAGGAATAAAAGTAATCTTTGGCAAGAAGTGACGGTTATTGTTTCAGCAGCGTTAGGCGGTATTGTTATAGGGCAAGAAGTTGCACGTATCTTTTCTACATTTAGTGATAAACAAATACGAGCTGTATTTACAGAACGTGATGAAAACGCAAAAATGGCACTACGTCGTGGCTTTCAGCTTAAAGAAGAAGATAAATGTTTAGTTGTGGAAGATGTTGTAACAACTGGTAAGTCTACAAAGGAAGTCATTGAGGTGATAAATTCGTATAATGCAAAAGTTGTTGGAGTATGTAGTATATTTAATCGCAGTGTGTTTGAAGACAATTTTTTTGGTCTACCATATTTTTATGTTGCAAAATTGATTATTAACACATACACCTTAGAAAACTGTCCTTTGTGTAAACAAAATATACCATTGGTGAAACCTGGAAGTAGAAAAATGAATGTGTTATGAAATACAAATATGTTTCTAATGAAATATTAAGCCATCTTAATAAAATGATGTTTGAACTAAAAAATACTTCCGTAGAAGGAAATTATCCTGGTAAACACAAAAGTTTGTTAGTTGGTAAATCGCTTGACTTTATACAACATAGAGAATATTCAAAAGGCGATGATATAAAACTTATTGATTGGAAAGTATATGCAAGAAAAGAAAAGTTTTTTGTTAAACAATATCAACAAGAGACCAATCTTTTAGCATATTTGTTTTTAGATTGTTCATCTTCAATGTGGTACCCAAAGAATAAAATTACAAAATATGAATATGGTAGTTTTTTAGTTTCATACTTAAGTTATATTTTACTACATCAAGGAGATACTGTTAGTGTGATCAAGTTTGATAACGAAATTAAAGATGTGATACAGTTTGTTTCACAAAAAGATTTTTATTCTAAAATTTTAGAATTTTTAGATAATGAAATTTTAGGTGAGAAATCTGATTATACCTGTGTTTTTAATTTTATCTTCAATTATGTTAAAAAAAGAACTTTAGTCATTCTTATTTCCGATTTAGTTTCAGAAGAGTATGCAAAAATTGTGAATATGTTGAAACAAATCTCTGCGTACGGGATAAACTTGGTTGTGCTACATATTGTTGATGAATCAGAGATGTTGCTAAATTTAGGTTATGAAAAATGTTTAGTTGAAGATATTGAAGATAAATCTTTGTCTATTACAACGGATGTTTATGAAATAAAAAAGTTGTATCAAAAAGAATTTGAAAATCTTATAAATTTTTATAAACAAAATTTAAATACCAACACTATAAGCTATTATTTTATTGATACATCTTTGCCGATTATTCAAAATCTTAAATTTGTCTTAGAACAAAAGTGATATATTTTTATCATAAAATTTGGCTTATCTTATTACCATTAAGTATTTTACCTATTGTTTTACATTTGTTGTTTGTTAAAAAAGTAAAAAGAATTAAGTTTACTTATCTGTTTTTAATAAAAAAAGTTCTTAACCAGTACCTACCTAAAAAAAGAATAGTTGATATAATTGTTGTAATTTTAAGATGCCTTATAATTTTTTTAATAATCATTTTTTTAAGCTATCCAGTTATGCATTTGTCCCCAAAGAAAAAAACTGTTGATCTTTATGTCTTATTAGATAATTCTTTTTCAATGCGACAAAAAATTTTAAATTATTCAAAGTTTGAACATTGTAAAGAGTGTATATTAAAGCTTCTGTCTGAGTTGAGCGAAATTGGTAATCTGAAGGTTAAAATAATTTTGTTTAATGATACTGTTGAAGTTTTGACTCCACAGTTTGTTTCTATAAACAAAAATTTTCTTGAACAGATAAAAAGCTTGAAACCTTCTTTTAAAAATACAAATTTAGTTGGTGCTATAGAATATATTTTAACTGAAATTGTAAAAAAAGCTGAAAAAAATAGTGCCTACAAAATTTTGATATTTACAGATTTAGCAGAACATATTGTTGAAAATTATACATTATCTTTAAGTTCTTTACCAATAAATTTTGCAAAAATAGATATAGGATTTTGTTATCCAAAAATAGAACAAAAAAATTTTTATTTTAACAGTGTTAATATGTTTTATGATGACGGCTTTGTTGAAATAAAATATATTCCTGAAAACTCACCTGAAAATAAAGAAGAGGTTATATCAGAATTATCAATTTCCAACCAACCAACGGATATTAAAAAAGTTCGTACTTTTGAGTTAGCAAATTTTAGGTTTGCAACAGATATCTCTAAAAATTTATTTGGTAACCTTTGTTTGAACATAAATGATACTTTAGTTGATGATAACAAGTTTTATTTTAGTTGTAAAAAAGAAAAACAGAAAAAAAAAGTTTTATGTATAATTAACGAACCGGTATATTTGAAAGGTTTTGGTAGCAAAAAATTTTATTTTGAAAACTTATCTTTTCCAACTGTTTTTCTTGAGATTAAAACTTTTGAACAAGAGGAAATGTTATTAGAAAATTATGGTGCTTATATTTTTGTGGATTTGCCAAATTTGGACTTAATTGAAAACGTTTCTGACAAAACAATTATAATTTTTCCTGGAGAAACAACTGATATTGATAACTATTCATCTGTTTTAGATGGAATAGAATTTATAGAGTTAAAGGAAGGCAAAAATAATGTTTCTATAGGAGAAGATGAAGAGTTTAATGAGTTTATAGAGAAGTTTGAGTATAAAAATATAAGTGTAAGTAAAAGATTTTTGATTACAATTACAAATCCAGCATTATGGAAAGTTTTGTTGACTTATAATGATGGTACCCCAGCTGTTTTGAATAAAAACAACATTTATTTATTTAGTTTTTTAGCTGATAAAAATTGGAGTAATTTTGTATTTAAACCAGCTTTTGTTGGAATGTTGAAATATATTATTGAAAAAAATGAAAAAAAAGAAGAAAAACTAAAAGAATATTATTTTGTTGGGGAAGAAATTGAAATCCAAAATGTTGTATCAATTAAACAAGTTGTCGGAGAAAATAGTTTTGAATCAAAAGAAAAATATAAAGTCTTAGTAGACAATAAATTGACATTTTTTGTTCCGGGAATATACGAGATTGAAGAAGAAAACAGGAAACAAATCGTTGCAATAAATATTAATCCGGTTGAAAGCAAGATTGCTATTGTGAACCAAAGTATGCTTAAAAAAATTTTTAGCCAGTTTAAAAATGTTAATATAACACTTTTTGATATTAAAGAAATGAAAATAAAATCTTTAATACAATGGATTTTAGGTAAAGATGTATCACATGACATAATTTATTTGGTCGTTATTTTATTTATTTTAGAAACAATTTTGTCACGATTGGGTAAAAGAATGGTATAAATTATGAAAAAATTTATAACTCTTATTTTAATTTTTAACTGTAGTTTTTGTTTTGGAACAGATAAATTTGTTTTTGCACAACTTAAATATCCAGGTAATTGGGATCCTTATCCTCATGTATACTTAGATGTGCTTGATATCTTAACTTTGACAACAAGCGTAAAAGCAGAAAAAGAAAGAAAAATTATAGATGTAACTTCGGATAATTTAAAACAAGAACTTGCAAAAACACCATTTGTTATTATTTTAGGAGATAGTGAAGTTAGAATACCGTCAAAAAGTGTTAAAATATTGCGGGATTATGTTTTAAACGGAGGGACAATTTTTATTGAAGATACATCAGAACTTTATTTTAGCAAATTTGACAGTTCAATAAGAAATTTTTTAAAATCTGCTTTTGCTGAATATAAACTTAAAAAAACTACTTCTGATCATGTTTTAATGAAATCGTTTTATTTAATACGAAATGTAACAGGTCGTGTAGCAATGTTTCCATACTTAGAATATATAGAACATGAAAACAGGCCCGCAATAATTTATTCAAGAAATAACATTCTCGCATGTTGGGCAAGGGATAGATTCGGAAAATATATTTATAACTGTGTACCATTAGGAGAACAACAAAGATTTAATTCGCAAAAATTATTTCTTAATATAATAATGTATTCACTTTGTGGGACATATAAAATGGATAAAGTTCATCAACCGTTTATTGAACAAAAATTGAGATATAAAAAATGATATCATTAAAGTTTACCTTTTTTTCAGTTTTTTTAATAACAATTTTATTTGTATTAGTACTGTTTGTTTTTGTTAATGTAAAAAATAAGTTTGTAAGGTTAGCCAGAATAGTATTAGCTGTAATTTTGTTAGTGTTCTTATTAAATGTGAGATATAAAGAGCTCAAAAAGTTAGATAAAGTAAATGTGTGCTTGTTAGTTGATACTTCTTATAGTATGAAATTTAACAATAGGATTACAAAAGTTAATGAGTTTATGCAAAAAAATATTACAAAACTTCAACAATTGTATAATCTTACATTGTATAGTTTTGACACAGAATTATATAAAACAACAATGTCATCTTTCGTTTATACAACTGCAGGGACAAAAATAAATGATGTTATAAATAAATTACTTAGTGAGTTAAAAGAACCATATTTTGTATTTTTATTTTCTGATGGTATAAATTATGCAGAAGAATTGCCATCAGTAAAAAAAGAAAATTTAGTAGTTATACCTGTTGTTTTTAATGAAAAAAGTTTTCAAGATGTTTCAATTTACAATGTAAGATTTAGTAAAATAGGGTTTAAAGATATTGAACATGAAATTAAAGTAGAGTTATATTCGTTTGGGTACCCCAACCGATATTGTAAAGTTAGATTGTATAATCTTTCAACAAATGAAGTTTTGCATACTAGCGAAGTGTTACTAAAAGATGGTGTTGTAGAGACAACACTTAAATTTGTTCCAAAATCTATAGGTAAAAATAAGTTTAAAGTAGAAATAACAAAATTGCACAACGAAGTTACTTATGAAAATAATAGTTATATTTTTGATATAGAAGTTAAAAAAAATAAAATAAGAGTTTTATATCTATGTGGTCAACCTTCGCCCGAATATTTTCATTTACGGAGTTTGTTAAAAAACGATCCTAATATTGATTTGGTATCTTTTGTTATTTTACGTAACCCGGAAGATATTGTAATTGTCCCTGATGAAGACCTTGCATTAATTCCTTTCCCAACATACGATATTTTTGTAAAAGAGTTGTTTAACTATGATTTGGTGATATTGGAAAATTTTACTTATGTTAGGTTCGGTATCCCATTACATTATTTGGATAATCTTAAAAAATTTGTTTTATCCGGTGGTGGGTTAATAATGATAGGTGGTGAAAATTCATTTTTTTTAGGCGGATATAAATATACTCCTATTGAAGATGTTTTGCCAGTTATTTTATCTGAAAAAGAAGAATGGGTATATATTGATTTCAGGCCTGAGGTCGTGGATTACAAAAGTCCATTTGTAAAAATTTTTGAAGATAAGAAAGAAAATGAAAATATATGGCAAACAGTTCCTATGCTTGGTAATTACCAAAAAGTTGGTGGGGTAAAAGATGACACAATTGTTGTTTTAAAATATAAAAATTTTCCTATTGCATGTTATTCAGAAAAAGGTAAAGGGCGTGTGTTTGCTTTGTTAACCAATACAACATGGCGGTGGTGTTTAGGCAACCTATTTCAAGAAAAATATGATTACAAAAATCTATATACAAAATTTTGGAAAAAAGTAATTTATTTTACATCTTCAGCAGAAGAATTAAAAAATATCTATATCTTAGCAGACGATAATTATAATACTAACCAACAGGTCAGTTTACAAATAATTTCAAATCTTAAAGAAGAAGTAAAACCTGAAGTGGTTGTATTTCATCCTGATAGAACTAGTAAATTTTTATCTGTAAAAAAAATTTCTGAAGGAAAATTTATAGCAAATTTTACTCCAGTAGTAGAAGGAAAATATAAAATATCTGCTATAGCTAGGGTTGCTAAAAAAGTTTATACTGATGAAAAAGAAATTTATGTTGGTGATACTGCAATAAAAGAAATTGCTGTATTAAAACCAAATTTGGAATATATGCAAAAATTAGCAGAGTATTATGACAGTAAAACAGTGGATCTTGAAAAATTAAATATTGAAAGTATAATCAAAGAATTTAAATCAAAAATTTCTTCTAGTGAAGTTGTGTCAATATTTGAAGTTTATCGTTTACCATGGTTTGGCATTGTCTTTATAATTTTGTTTCTTTTAGAAATTTTTGTGGTAAGATATAAATTATGAGATTAAAAGCATTAATCTTTGTATATGCTACAGTTGTTTTTATAATTTTGTTATACTGCATGTCTCCGTCGGTAAACAGTGGTGATAGCGGAGAGTTTATAACCACTGCTTTAACTCTTAGTATCGCACATAGTCCTGGCTATCCTTTGTATTCGTTGGTAGGAAAAGTTTTTTCTATTTTTTTACCGTTTGGTAATCCTGCATATAAAATAAATCTTTTCAATGTAGTTTTGGCTATAGGTTTATTTATATGTGTTATTTTGTGGTCTATAAAAAATTATAAAGAAAAGGTAAAAATCTGCTGTAGCATTTTTTTAATCTCATCATTAATTTTTTCAGAGTCATTTTTTAGAAATGCAGTACAAACTGAAGTTTTTATATTAAACTCTCTGTTAGCAACAATTATATTATTTTTGTTATACCAAAGTTTGGAATATAAAAATTTTCGTTTTTTATCTCTTACAAGTTTTTTGTTTGGTTTGTCATTTGGTAATCATCATACAATAATTTTTTTATTTCCAGCTTTTATGTATTCTTTTTTTAAAAACAAACTTAAGTTTAAAGACGTTTTTATTATTTTACTTTTCTTTTTATTAGGATTTAGTGTTTATTTAATGTTGCCAATAAGAGCAAAAAAACAGCCATATTTTAATTGGGGTAACCCAACAAATGTATACAACCTTTACAGAGTTATAACAAGAAAAGATTATGGAACTTTCCAGTTGACAGTAGAAAAACCTTTAAGACATAATTTTAATAATTTATTTTTTCAAACAAAAAGATTTGTGTCTCATACAATAAAAGACTTGTCATTGTTTTTGTTTTTATTAGGACTTGTTGCTTTTTACATAATATATAAATATAACAAAAATCTTTTTACTATCTTATTTGTTTCATATTTACTTTCAGGCATAGGATTTTTTATGTTGTCAAACTTGCCATCGGGAGCTTTATACGATGGTATCATGGAAAGGTTTTATATTCTTGCAAATACAATATTGGTGATAACGATTATTTTTTCTTTAGTATATCTTAATAAATTTCTTTTTGTTGTTTTAATTTTATCAGTTTTTTCTGTCGGGACAAATTTTAGCAAAAATTTTGTCCGTTGCAATTATAGAAATTATTTCTTAAACTACGACTATGGAACAAATATTATGAGAACTTTGTTAAAAAACAGTATTCTTTTTATGGACGGTGGTGATGATACTTTTTATACACTTGGTTACCTTCAAGCAGTTAGAAGAATACGAGTTGATGTTAGTTTACATGACCGTGGAGGTTTAGTATTTAAAAATATTTATGGTAGCGATTTTAGAAGTCTATCAAAACAAGAAAAAGAACAAAGAAGAGTTTCAGTTGAAAAAAATTATCTTCTATCAAAACCTGTATTCTATTCCACTTTTAACAAAAATATTTTGCCTAATTATAGTTTACTTTATGCGGGAGCAATATATGTTGTTGATACACCATTTATTCCACATTGGTATAAAAAAAATAATTTATTTAAAGAGTTGTATTCTTTTAGGAGTGTGTATCAAAAATATTTTGATTATAGAAGTAAGGCTTTAGTACCTATATATTATTTTATGGAAGCGACAAATGAACTAGATAATTATAAAAAATTTTTGATGTTAAAATATTGCTATTTTTTATGGCCTGAAGTTGAATGGTTAAAAAACAATATAAAATTTGAACTTCACAATTTAGGGTATCAAATGTTTAATGGAAAAAATTATGAGTTTTGTAAAGAAATATACGAGTTTTTATCAACAGTTGATAAAACTGATATCTATGCACTACTTAATCTAGGTGTAGCTTATGAAAAACTTAACAATTTTGATTTAGCTGAAAATTGTTACAATAGGGTTTTGGATATAGATAAAGCTAACCCAACAGCATATTATAACTTAGGAGTTTTATACTGGAATAAAAATGATTGGGATAAAGTCATATATTATTTTAATCGTGTATTGGAATTACAGCCAGATAACCAGGTAGTGAAAAATTATATTTATCGTGCAATGATAGAAAAAAACAAAACAAAATGAAACTTTTTTTAATAATTTTTTGTTTATTTTTATTAATATACATCTGTCCACCAACAGTAACAATTGGCGATGTAGCAGAACTAACCGGTGCTGCTTCAACGTTAGGTATTGCTCATTCACCAGGATATCCATTATTTTGTAATGTATATAAACTGTTTAGTTTTTTTATTCCTTTTGGTGATTATGGATATAGGACAGCAATAGGATCTGTTGTTTTGTTTGTTTTATCAGCAATAGTGTGTTTTTTACTAATTAAAAATTTGTCTGATAGATATATAACGTCTATTTTTTGTTTTACATATTTTTTATCGCAGGGAGTGTTAATAAGGCAAAGTATTGTAAGCGAAGTTTTTGCTTTACACAATTTTTTGTTTGTTATAATTTTGTATTTTATGTTTTTTGACAAAATGTCTTTTAATAAAAAACTTTGTTTTGTTTCTTTATTACTAGGATTATCTTTTGGGAACCAGCACATTGTTGTTTTTGTTTTACCGTCAATTTTTGTATGGATTATATACGAAATTTTTGTAAGACGACAAAAACTTAGTTTTAAAAACACAATGTATTCTTTTTTATTTTTTATACTTGGTTTCGCAATTTATCTTTATGTACCAATAAGATCTTTGAAACAACCTTTATATGACTGGGAAGATCCACAAACTTTTGATAGGTTTTTTTATCTTATAGCCAGAGGAAGATATGGCACTTTTAGTTTAGCTCAGGGAGGAAAACTTTCTGTTAGTATTGAAAATTTATATAAAGGAGTGAAGTTATTTTTTCACATAATAGGTGTAAGAAATATAATTTTGTTTTTATTATCTTTTATTTTTTTAGTTTTAAATTTCAAAAAATTTAGCAGTAAATTATTATTTTTTTTAACAACGACATTTATAACAGTTTTCTTTGCAGGACCAGTAATAATTATGTTGTCAGGATTAAAAATGCCATCCACTTCAAATATATATTTGCTTGAAAGGTTAATTACAACATCTATTGTAAGTATGGTTTTATTTGTTTCAGCATCTTTACTAGTTTTACAAAAAATAAAAATTGTGTTTTTTGTACTTATTGCAATTAATATTTTTTATTTCTTTAATTCTGTTGTTGAAAACAATTTAAGAAATAATTTTTTTCTTTATGATTATACTTATAACATATTTCGTAATACAAGTTATAACAGCATTCTGTTTTCAGACCGTGCTGATGAAAGTGAGTTTTCTATTGCTTATTTTCAAAGATTAAAAAATTTTCGTAAAGATATAAATTTCATAGATTGTAATGCATCTGTCACAAGAAGTATTTATGGTAATGATTACTATAAAATATGGGGTGAAAAACGGCTTAAAATACGGACAATAGTTGAACAAAATATTATAAATAATTCTCAATCAAAAGTTTTTTATAGTACCGTTCTACCACAACAAACAGATATTAAGAAATTTAAATTTGGATTATTGCATAGTATAACCCCAATTACTACGACTATTCCTTATGAGATTTTCTTTATTAGAAATATTTCATATAAAAGTTCACCTCGCGAAGTTTCTTTATACCTTACATATCTTAATTTGTTGTCCGATTATTATGTTTCTGTTGCAGAAAAGAATGAACAACTTTTTGATTTCGCAAAAAAATGTTTTACAGAAATGTTTTTGATAACTTCGGATCCACTATATCTAAGCTATATAGCATATTACTATTTTACAAAAAATAAATTTGAGTTGGCAAAAAAAGTTTACCAAGATATCCTAAACTATGCAACACAAAAACCTTTGTATGTAGAGACATTAGTGAATTTAGGTGTAGTGTACGAAAGATTAAACGATTTTTCTTCCGCTAAAGATTGTTTTTATAAAGCTATAAAATTAGATCCATATTTTGCACAAGCATATTATAATCTTGGAAGTTTGTATGTTAAAATTAACAAAAAAAAACAAGCCTTAGAAATGTTTGAACAATATTTAAAATTAAAACCGTCTGATGAAAAAATTAAAAGATATGTAGAATATCTTAAACAAACTGACTAAGTTATGAGTTATATTATTTTGTATTTTAACATATTCATAGTTTATTTATTAACACTTTTTCCAACGGTTGCAGCGTATCGTGATGCGGGCGAGCTTGCTTGCGTTGGATATTTATTAGGTGTTGCACATCCACCTGGGTATCCATTGTATACTTTATGTACCTACATCTTTGGCAGAATCATACCATTTGGTAATTTTGCATATAGAATAAATATTTTTTCTTCAATTGTTTCCGCAATAAGTTCGACTTTGTTGTTTTGGTTGTTTAATTATTTTGTTAAAAATTTTTATGGTAAAAGAAATTTTGTAATATTAGCAATCGGGTATTTATTAAGTTTAGTTTTTTCTTTTGGATATTTACAATGGTATCTTTCTTTGGTATCAGAGATGTACACTTTTAACGTTTTGTTTGCAACTTTGTTACTCATATTTTGTAGTAGATACTTTTTTTTATCGAAAAAATCGATATATATTTTATTTTTTATTTTTGGTTGGGGTATCACAAACAGAATAGATTTAATTTTTTTTGCACCAATTTTAATTTTTGTTTTTCTAAATTATATAAAGCAAGGGAAAAATTTGAAAAATATTCTTAGCTTAGCTTTTCTGTTTTTATTAGGAGTAAGTTGTTATCTATATATGCCATTAAGATCAACAAAAAATCCGTATATAGATTGGAATGATCCACAAACATTCAACCGTCTTTATTCATCTTTGGTTAGAAAAACTCACGGCTCTACTTTAGATCTTATTTCTACTGGATATAAAGAAGCAGAAAATTTTGTTGACGGAATAAAATTTTATTTCCAACATTTGTTGAACAATTTATCTATTTTTGGTGTAATAGTTCCATTTGTTGGGATTTATGAAAGCTTTAGTTTAAACAAATCTTTTGGTGTTTCTTTGTTATTTAGCTGGTTGTTAAGTTGTATATATTTTATTTACAAAGCTAATATGCCACCAAACCCACATTCGTTCGCTATTCTTGAAGCACATTTTTTGTTACCAAATGTTATTGTATATCTGTGGTTAATTCTTGGTGTTATAAAACTAATGAAGAAACACAGAAACTCTAAATATATATTACTTTTATTTTTCTTTATCCTTGTTGGATACAATTTTTCAAAAAATATCAAAGTTCTTAATAAACGCAAAAATTTCTATGCTTATGATTATACTATAAACATATTAAGAACAGTACCTAAAAATAGTATTGTGGTTTTAAAAGAAGATGTGCAAATATTTTCTATGTGGTATAGAAAATTTGTTGATAAAGTTCGTCCTGATATTTATGTTATAGCTGCGGGGTTATCCGGTTCGGAGTGGTATAAAAAAATGTGTTATAATTATTTTTCATACAACAATTTGTCACAAATTTTTATTACATCTGTCCAACAGTTAGAAACATTAAAAGATTTTATTGAAAAAAACTTCTCCTTAGGGTATAAAACATTTTTTACTCCTGATGTTGAGGTTCCTAAATTACAAGGTTTTAAATTGTCAAGTTTTGGGTTATTAATTGGTTATTTCACACAAAGTGTTCCTGAAAACATTATGTTTTTAATAAACAATATTTATGTTTTTAGAGACAAATATGTTTATGACTTATCTTGGGAATTTTTTTCATCAGACATAATTGAAGATTACTGTAAAGCATTTGGTAGAATAGCTTATGAATTAATGAAAGAAAATAAGAATTTTGATATATGTACAAATTTGTACAAATTTGCAATAAGCATGGTTCCTTTTTATCCTTTCAACTATTTTGAGCTAGGTTATCTTTATTTTACAAAGAGTGATTTTCATAATGCATATTTGTATTATAAAACAGGGTGTGAAAAATTTGAGGAATATTTATTGCTTGCAAAAAAATATAAAACGTTCTCTGATGTTGTAGAAAACATAAAGAAGCAAACAGCAAATTGTTTTTTACATTTAGGAGTTGTATATGAAAAACTTGGCAAAATCAACCAAGCTATTGAATGTTATAACAAAGCTTTGAATTATAATCCATATTTAGCAGAAGCATATTATAATTTAGGTGTTGTATATTGGTATCTCAAAGATTGGCAAAAAGTTATATATTATTTTAAAGAAACATTAAGAATAAATCCTAATCATAAAGAGGCGAAGTATTATCTTGAAAAAATTTTAAGTCAATGAAAGATATAAAACATGTAATTTTTTTGTTATTTTTATCAATTGGATTTTTTATAAAATGTAACGATGTTATAAAATACTTATCTCCAACATATGATGAACCTCTCCATCTGATGCAGGGATATACTTATTTAAAAACAAATTCAATGAAAATTGTTTCTCCGTTTGATCAACCAATGTTAGCAAAAATTGTTGTTGCGACACCTTTGTTATTCTTGAGGCCACAACCATTAGTCTTCTCAACTCATGAATATTTTTATAACAGACAAAGATATTCTTTTGCTAATCTTATGTTATATTATAACAACCACGATGCAGAAAAGTTATTAAATCTTGCAAGAAAAGCAAACGTTTTTGTTTCAACAATTTTTTTGTGGATATTTTTCTATATTGTTAAAAACACTTTCGGTATATATTCAGCAATATTCGCTTCTTTGTTGTACATATTTAACACTTCTATAACAGCACATTCATGTTTGGCCACCCAAGATCTTCTTTGTAGTATTTTTTATTTTTTAGGTGTTTATACATTTTACAAATTTTTAAAAAATAGAGATTTTAAAACAAATTTTATCTGTGCATTTCTAACAGGATTGTTAACAGTTACAAAATATACTGTTGTTGTGTTAATATTTACGTACTTTTGTATTCTAGTATATTTTGTTTTAACTAAAAAAGTAAACATCAAAGAATTTACAATGTTCTTTATACTCCAAATCTTAGGTAGTGTAATAATAGGACTTATTGTGTATAGAAACAATTTTTTTATGTTATTTGAAGGGCTGTATAAGGTAGTAAAAAACTTGCAACAAGGTAGATCAAGTTTCTTTTTTGGCAAGTATTCAACAACAGGATTTAGACTATATTTTATTACACTTTTCTTTTTGAAAACAGAATTATCGTTACTTATAATTTTTTTAATATCCTTTGTAATATTTTTTGTAAAAGTTATCAAAAAAACATTATCAGAATCTGATATTGTTTTTATTTCGTCAGTAATAATTTTTATAGCAATTGCATCTTTTTCTAAAACACAAATTGGACATAGACACATCTTGCCTGTGTATCCAATTTTAATTTTTTATAGTTCAAGTTTAGTAAAAAATAAAACAAATTTTTTTATATACAGCATTTTTGTCGTGTTATATATTCTCGTTTCTTTAAAATCTCATCCTTTTTATTTATCATATTTTAATGAACTTATTGGTGGAAATAAAAATGGTTGGAAATATTTTTCTGATTCAAATATTGATTGGGGACAAGGGTTGAAACAACTTTCATTGTGGCTTAAAAAAAATAAGGATCTTATGGAAAGCGGAATATATCTATCTTATTTTGGTGTTGCTGATCCACACTATTATGGGATTAAATACAGACCAATAGGTATCATTTCAAACTTAACAACCCAAGAACGTATAGGAGATGATATTATAAAAAATAATCCTAAAAAAATTGTTGTTGCAATATCTGTAACAAATTTACAGTCAACTTATTACAAAGATAAAACAATTTTTAACTTTTTAAAAAAAATTAAACCAGTATATATTGCAGCAGATTCCATATTTGTGTATGATATAACAAATAATAAAGATGCTTTAAAAAATTTTGTTACATTGTTAGAAAATCTTGGTTATTATGAAGATGTTAAATATATAAATAAAATTTGCCTTTTTGAAGAATAATAAGTTATTTTATTGAGGAGGGAAAAAATGAACAAAAAAATACTTATCCTTACTGCAAGTTATGGAACAGGACATCTGACAGCAGCAAAGGCAATACAAAATGCTATAAATAAAAATTTTGTTGAATACGAAACAAAAATTGTAGATTTTTTGTATCATGATAATGATGTTCAACCGACAAAACTTACTTTTTTTCAAAAACTTTACAATTTTTCTATGGAAAAACCGATTTTGTTTGACTTTTTCTTTTTTGTTACAAATAATACATTTTGTGTGACTATTTTAAAGATGCTAATTTTATTTTCTTCATATAAAAAGTTTAAAAAATTGTTTGATGAATATCAACCAGATCTTATTATTTCAACACATCCATATTGGAATTTTATAGTTAAAGAGTATAAAAAGCTAACACATAAAAATATACCGTATCTATGCGTCATAACCGACTCTTACATGGTTCATAAAGCATGGATTGATAAGTTCGTAGATTATTATCTTGTTATAGATGATGATACGAAACATTTATTAATAAACAACGGTATAAATAAAATTTTTGTGACAGGTTTCCCTGTAAATAGCAAGTTGTTTGAAAAAATAGATAAAGAGAAAATATTGAAAGAGCTTGAATTAGGAACTAATAAACTAACAATTTTAATAGTTGTAGGACTTGGTGCTATCAGTAGGTTTGTAGAAATTATAGAATTTTTAAGAAAAAAGAGTGGTGATTTTCAGTTAATTATTGTCACTGGTAAGTATAAAAATTTATACGCATTTTTTTCAAAAATGGAGTTTGTTGTACCAACAAAAGTCATCGGTTGGACAGACCGCATTTACGATTTTATCCGTGTAAGCGATTTAGTTATATGTAAAGGTGGTGGTGCTATTGTATCTGAAGCACTTTCTGCAAAAACACCTGTTTTTATACCAGTTTTTGTTCCAGGGCAAGAACGTGGCAATGTCTATATCATTAAAAAATATAACATGGGTATCTATGAGACTGAAATCAGTAATATTTATAATTTGTTAAATAAAATAATTTCTAAGGAAATTGATCTTAGAGAATATAAAAATAATATTGAAAAATGGATAAAATACGATCCAGCATTCAGAATTGCAAGTTTGGTTCATAAAGTTTTGTCAAATAGAATATAAGATGAAAATAAGAGATTATCTTAAAAAATTTGTTTTTCTAAAAATTGTTTTTTTGTTGATAAGGTATCTTATTACACTTATCAATATAGTAATAGGATGTTTTGTTTTAAGTATTTTGGTTGACAAAATTTTCCCGTTACCAATTATTGTATTTCATATTTATTGGTTTTTTATAATTTTTGTGTGTTTAGTATTTTTTGCAAATTTATTATATAGAATAATTACAACATGTATTCATCCACATGTTATACTTCAAGAAGAACTTCAAAAAAATAATTTTTTGCAGCACAAAGACGATTTTATTAACGCTTATTTATTAGAAAAACTCTTAGAAACACCACAGCCTAATTTCTCAGTAGAGTTAGCAACAAAATTTGTTGAAGATATAAAAAATGTGTTATCTAAAGCTAACATAGCTAAAATTGTTGGATTAGATAAAGTAAAGAAAGTGATACCGTTAAACATTGTGTTATTAGCAATAATATACATCCTTTATTATGCTTCACCACAGTTGATCAGGCCAAGTATACATAAAATTATTTTTACACGGAAACCAGAAATATTAGGTTTATATATTTCTCCAGGAAATATAAAAGTTCAATATGGATCTTTTTGCGAAATAAAAGTTTCAGTAGATAAAGAATATGAAATGTATGTTCCATCATTGTTTCTTAAAACGAAAAATACTAAGAAATTTATTAAATTTAATTTTGATAAAATTGAACAAATTAGTGGAAGAAAAGTTTATAGATATAAAATAAGTTCTGTAGAAGAAGAAATTTTTTATAAAATAAAGTTCAGGGGTGTATTTTCAAAAACATATTTAATACAACCAATTGTCTTACCAGAGATAATTGATTTTAACATTACCGTTGAACCGCCAAGATATACTGGGTTAAAACCGTACAAAATAAAAAGTTTTGCTGAAACAAAATGTTTAAAAGGAAGTAATATAAAATTTGTTTGTGAAACAAATAAAGATATTGTTTGTGCTTATGCAAATATCTATGGAGAAAAAACAAAACTTTTAATTGATGAGAAGGATAAAAAAAAGTTTTATGGTAATTTTGTTGCAAAATATTCTTCAGATATATGGTTTGAGTTATATGATACAGAAGGATTAGTTAATTACGGTTCTACAAAATATAAAATATACGTTGTTGAAGATAAACCACCTAAAATTGAAATAGTTTCTCCAGAAGATGATGTCGTTGTTATGTTAAATTCTGTTGTACCAATTGTTTATTCAGTAAAAGATGATATTTCAATAAATAAAGTTGAATTTGTTTATAAGATACAAAACAAAACAGAATTAAAAACTATTTGTGTTAAAAAATATCCGTATAAAACTTTAGAAAGTATTGACGAATTTTTGTTTGATTTATCAAAACTAAAATTAGATTATGGCGATGTGATTACTTATCATCTTGTTGTTTATGATAATGGCTATAAATCCGATATAACTAAAGAAAACAAAATAGAAATTTTTAGTTATGAACAACAACATCAAAGTATACAAAAAGAAATACAAAAATTTGTTGATAAAACAACCGAGATTCTGGGAAAAGAAATTGAACTTTATGATAAACTCACACAACTTACTACACAACAAATTGATGAATTAGGTGAACTTTATAAAAAACATAAACAGATGTCAAAAGAGTTTGAATTTTTAAATTCTCTTTTATCGTCGTTGTTAGAAAAAATGTCTTTTGATCCCTATACTTCTGTTGATACATATACAGAGTTTAAAAATTTAAGTTTTAATCTGGACAATATTGTCAATAATATAAACCCACAATTGTTAGAAAATTTGCAAAAACAAAATTTATCTTATGCTTCAAAACTACAACAACAAATAATTGATTTTCTTGAACGAGCAACGATGTTGTCACAAGAAGTTGTGAAACAACAAAATATGGAAAACGTTGCTTCTTCTATTAACGATGTGTCTTCTATCTCAAAACAACTGCTTGATACATTGAAAACTCTATCTGATAAACTATCAAAAGAGGATTTAACAAAACTTGAAAATTTGCTAAACGAAATCGCTGATAAACTTAAAAAAATATCTGAATTACTATCTTCTATGCCACAGAAATTGCCGGAAGATTTTGTTAACCGTAGGGAGATAAAAAATTTAGATTTTGTTTCTCCTATGCAGACAATACAAAATATATTTAATGCAATATCAAAAGGAGATATAAATACAGCAATCGGCCTTGCTCAACAGTTGTTAAATCAGCTTGATTCTTTATCTAAAATAATTACAGAAACAACTAGCCAACTGTTAAACCGTTCCAATACCTATTTAGAAGAACAGATTAAAAATTTGGTGAATAAACTTGACAAGTTAATATCTCAGCAACAATATATATATGAAGAAACAAAAAAAATTAATGAGTATAGAATACAACAAGTTATCTCATACCAACAGAGAATGTTGGAGTATATAAAAACAAAAATAAAGGAAGTGTTACAACAAATAGAATATTTGTTAACCATTAAATCTTTAAAATCGGAGCCATTTTACACTTTGTTCCAGAACAACTCAATTTTAGTCAGCGAGTATCTTAAAACTATATTATCAGAATTTGATAAGAAACAGTTAGTGCAAACACCAAAATTAATAAAAGATTCTGTTTCCTTATGGCAACAAAACTGGAATATTGTTGAAAAAGAACAAAATGTTGATCAACATGTTTTAGATACAATAAAAAAAGTTAAGGTTTTATTAGAAGAACTTGAAAAAATAATAAATGAAGAACCAAAAATCGATTATCCAAAAAGTTTGATTGATACAAATATGAGTTTATATGATAAACAAAATAAACTAGCTAAAGATGATACAGAAGAATTTATCAATGACTTAAAACAACTTGGAAGAAAAAGTTTTATTGTTTCTTTGGAAGAGATCAACAATATTGTCCAAGCACAAGATGAGATGTTTTCTTCTGCTGAGTCACTAAATGGTTTCCAGTTCCCAGATGCACTTCAACATCAAAACCAAGCATTGAATAATTTGTTATCGTTAAAAAATAATTTGGTGTCAAAACAACAACAAATCCAACAACTTGCTCAACAACTAGGTCAACCAATGGCTTCTCAAATACAACTAAAAAACATGCCGTCAGGGAAAATAGGTGTGTTAACAGGTCGTGTTTTACTACCGTCTGCAAAAGATTATAAACCACCAAAAGAATTAAGAGAAGATATTATAAAATCGCTAAGCGAAAATTATCCTGAAGAAATAAAAAAAGTTGTTGAAGAATATTATAGGATGTTGTTAAAATGAAAAAAATATTAATGATGTTATTTTTTGTTTGTTTATTGTTTGCAAAAAATGAAGATTTGATAAAAATATTAGAATATGGTAATATTGATAAAGCAAAACAGATAATTGATAATATTAAAGATGAGGATCTTAAAAATCTTTATACTGGTATATACTATATGTACATAGGTGATTATGTGACTGCAGAAGAATATATGTTAAAAGTTTCATCTGATGTTAATAAGATTTCGCCATCAGAGTTGTTCTTTAGAGAATACATTTTGTTTTTATCAAAAACTATTTCAGAGTATAAAAAATATGAGAGTGAACATTTTGAAGTTTATCTTAAGGATAGAGACATAATCTTAGCAGAGAGTATATTGGAAATTCTTGAACAGATACACAAATATTATGCTGAAAAATTTAGTTTTTATCCTGAAAAAGTAAGGGTTGAAGTATATAATACAAAAAAAGAGTTTGCTATTGCATCTACATTAGGTGAAGAAATTGTTGAAAAGACAGGCGTTGTAGGTATTTGTAAATTTAACAGGATCATGATTATTTCGCCAGAATGTTTACCATTAGGATACAGATGGTGTGATACCTTAGCTCATGAATATATACATTTTCTTTTAAATAGAATAACAGAGTTTAAATATCCATTGTATTTACACGAAGGTACAGCAAGATATTTTGATACACTATATAGATCAAGTATACCTTTGTGTTTCACAGTTGGTAATTTGAACCTTTTATTAGAAGCAAGAAAGAAAGACGAGCTAATCCCATTCGAAGAAATGAAAGGTTCTTTAGTGTATTTACAATCACAACAACAGGTAGAACTTGCATTTGCTGAATTATCAACTTTCGTTGAATATTTAATTAACACATTTGGTGAGGAAAAATTTATAGAATTTGTTAAAAACTATAAAAGCTATGATAAAGAAGAAGTTTTGTATAAAAAAATTTTTGGTGTTGAATATAAAAAAATAATATCTGATTGGTATAAAAGTTTAGAAGAAAAAGAAGAAGTTGTCAAAAAATACCCAGGTGCTGTTTCTGATTATAAAATAACTTTTTTTAATGATGAAAAAAATTTAGTTGGGTTAGATTTGTGGCAATATGTAGAGTTAGGAGATAAATTTTTTTTAAATAAAAACTACAATGTAGCAATTTATCAGTATAAAAAAGCACAGAAGCAACAACCTTACAATCCTGTCATTATGACACGTATAGCAAAATGTTATATTTTACAAAACAAATTTGAGGTAGCAGAGCAAATTTTAAAAGAATGTATTTTAGTAAACCCAAACTATGTGGTAGCATATGAACTTTTAGTGAAATTGTTTTATGAGAAAGGCGAATATGATAAAGCAATGGATTACTATAAAGATGTATTGCAGATAAATCCATTTAATTGGGAGATACACAAAATTGTAGCACAGATGTTAGCAGATCTCGGAAAAGTTAAAGATGCTACTAAAAAATATGAAACAGTGTTGATGTTGAATCCAACAGACTTTGATACAAGGATAAAATATGAAAATCTTAAGAGATACTTGGAATATAAAAAATAATCTTAAAAAATTGTTTTATGGATAAAGAAGTTTATTTAAAACTCAGAAAGAAAAGTTTAGAAGAAGCATATAAAGTTTGTGACAGCGAAATATTTATTGATGTTACTGAAGATGTTATATCAGAGATATGGTATAGACAAGAATTTGACAGGCGTAATTTAGAAACTATTGATGGTAAAAAGATTGTTATTTTATCTCCAGGGGAGAAAGTTTTGGGTTCAGTAGTTGATTTTGTAAATGCAAAAATAAAAGTTGAAAATAAGTTATATACTGGCGATGTGGAAGTACATAAAGACAGATCTGATTGGTTTAAGCATAGACATTCAAAACAAAATGGATACAAAAAAGTTATCCTTCATGTGTTTTATGATTATGATACAAAGAAGAAAATTGAGCATGAAGAAGAGATTTTTGAAATTTGTTTAAAAGATAGAGTTAACTTAGAATCTTTGTATTTAGACAATGAAAATGTTTTAAGAGAAAAATTCTTTGTTAAACCAAAATGTGGAAGTATTCTTAAACCACAAGATTATGAGTTTGTTGAAAGATTAGTATCTGTTGCTGCAGAAGTAAGGTTGTTGTTAAAATCAGAACAGTTTAATAAGTTGTTTTTAACAAAATCTGTTGAAGAACAAATTTTGTATGAAAAAATTTGTGAGTCCTATGGATATGTTAACAACAAAAATAATTTTTTAATTTTGGCACGATTTGTACCAATAAAAAAGTTAAGAAAAATAGTAAAAAATTATCCAAAAACTTTTAAAGAAGAAATTATAGAAAGTATATATTTTGGAGTAAGCGGTTTGTTAGAAAACAGTGTTTCACAAAACTTGACAGAAAATATCTATCCCTATAAACTTTATAAATTGTGGGAACAACTTAAAAAATTTTTCCCGAAACAAATTAACAAACAACAATGGGTGTTTTATAAAGTAAGGCCTATAAATTATCCATATAGAAGAATCGCGGCGTTAAGTAAAACAATAGCAAATTTTGTTGAATTTCATATTAACACAATACTCTGTAATTTTCTTAAAAACTTTAATGAAGATGAGTTAATAAATCATTTAAAAAATATTTTCTATCAACCAGCAACAGGATTTTTTGCTAAGATGTGTAGTTTTACAAGTAGATCTCTACAAAAAGAATATCCTTTGTTTGGAGAAGAAAAAGTTGTAACTATAATTACTAATGTTGTCTTACCATATTGGATTTATTATTCAAGGAAACAGAAAAATTCACGATTGTATAAAAAAGTATTGTCTGTATATGATAAACTAAAGTTTAAAGAAAAAAATAGTTTGGTTGAACAGTTTGTTAAAAAACTTATACTCTACCCTGAGTATAGAAAGTATTTTTTATCACATCCAAAATTTGTTCAAGGATTAATACAGATTTATAAAGATTTCTGCCAGCCTGCAAGACATAACTGTAAGTATTGTTATCTTGTAAAAATTTTATTGAATCCTGAAAGGTATAAAAAAGAAGAAAAGTATGATATTATAGAATTATGAACAAAATAATAACTGAGAAACTTGTTAGTAGAACATTACAGAAACTAAAGAAAATAGACGATCTCCATCCTTATGTTGATAAAATTGTCAAAAATTTGATTCTTAACAACTACAATTTTTATTTTGTTGGAGGAGCAATAAGAGATATTTTGATATCAATTTTTAATAATACAAAATTAAAAGAAATTCAAGATGTTGATATTGTTATTGAAACGAATGAGTATAACAAAATTGTTGAACTTGTACAAAAAATTTTTCATACAGAAAAAGATATCCATATAAAAACATATCCACAGTTTTTAACGATATCCATCTTTGTTTCTTTTAAGAACAAAACAAAAAGAATTGATTTGTCAATACCAAGAAAGGAAGAATATCCTTATCCTGCTTCACTACCAAAAGTTTCTATAGGTACAATCTTTGACGATGTTTATCGTAGAGATTTTTCTGTAAATGCTATTTGTTTGAGATACGATCACGAAAATAAAATATATAGCTTTTATGATCCGTTTGGCGGGATAAAAGATATTATTGAAAAAAAAATAAAAGTTTTACACGATAAAAGTTTTATTGACGATCCAACAAGAATCTTGCGAGGAATACGATTCGCCGCTTTACTTAAGTTTAAATTTGACCAAAATACAGAAAAACTTATCAAAGAAGCAATTAAAAAAAATATTTTTGCTTGTCTTTCAGAAACAAGACTTAACTCAGAGTTTGTAAACATTTTAAAAAAGGGGAAAAATTTAAAACAACTTGTTAAACTTCTTAAAAAATATAAAGTCGATGATTGTTATAAAAGTATAAAAGAACTTATTGGAAAATTTTTAATATATGCAAACAAAATAGAGTTAAAAAATATCAAAGATAACAAAATAAAATTTTATCTACGATTGTTGTTTCTTTTAGAAAAGACTTTTGGAAAAGTGGGAATATTAGAAACTAATAAACTTGGAGTCTTTAAAGAATGTCTTGTAAAATTAAATATTACAAAAGAAGAAAGACAACCTATCTATGATGCAGTCAAAATATTCGCTTACGGACAAACTAGAAAATTGCCAAAGTGGATCAAAATTTATTCTCGAGTTTTTAAAAGAAAAATAATTAAGCTGCCTATTAAACCTGCAAAACTTATAAGCTTGGGAGTGCCTAAACAGAAGATTAAAGATGTTGTTTTATATGTTCTCTCTCATAAACTTAAACATTTATCGAATAAAAAAATTAAAAGTATTACTTTAAAATTATAATTTTAAAGCAATACTTCAATTTTTTTTGTTCATCTTTCAGATATCATAGAATTCTTTTCAGTGTTTAGATAATAGATTCTATTTGCATAACTCTTTTATTTATGAATTATTTATAATTATAATGATAATTTAAATGATAATTGATTAAGAGAGGGAGGGGGTAATAATGTAAAATTTTAGTAAACAAAATTAATTTTTGAAATTCGTCGGAAAATCAGTTTAAAAATTTTATTGTTAAAAAATTTTAAAAAAATGTTGACATTTTTACATTTTTTATTTAATATATATATTTGGAAGGGAAAAATGGGGCAACCGATATAAGTAAAACTTGTTAGAAACAAGATTAAAACATTTTACTTAAGTTAAATTTTTTATACTATGAATAATTTTTTTTTAAACAGAAAAATAAAATTTTACAAAAATTTTACATTAACCCTTTTTTTATCTTTTTTATTTAACTTAAATTTACCTTTATTTTCAGAAATAACTGAGAAAACAAGAGAATTTCAAAGTAAATATAATGTAAACAACTTTCAAAACTCGCCAGTTCTAATTAACTTTCCCAATCCATTCTCTTCACAAACATATATTTATATTCGGTTGCCCCAAAAAAATAGTTGTTTGTTAAAAATTTATGATTTGTTTGGCAACCTTGTAAAAAAATATGTCCTTGATGGACAACAGGAATACATTATAGTTTGGGACGGGACAGATGAGAATAACAAGAAAGTTTCCTCTGGTGGATATATTAGCGTATTAGATTATCAAAACATTCGCGTTATTAGAAAAATAGGGTATACAAAAAGATGAACAAAAATTTTGCTGTAAGTAACAAAACTTTTGGTTTGTTTATAAGATTGTCGATGATGGGAGTTATTTTGTTACTTACAGCAAAAAACATTTTTTCTGCTTACACAGGTGGACAACCAGCAGAATTTTTACAATTTGGTGCATCGGCACGTGCAATGGCTATGAAAGCTTTCTTTGGTATCTCAGATGACGGAACCGCTGTATATTATAATCCAGCAGCACTTGTTCAATGTGAATATAAAGAAATATCTGCTTTGCATACAGAACTTTTCCCAAATACTCAAACTATTTATGATTATATTGGTTTTGTATATCCTACAATAAAATATGGAGTGTTTTCAGTTGCAATAAATCAACTTTTATCCACAGGGTTTGAAAAAATTGAAATTGAATATGACCCACTTTCTAAAGACATTATAAAAATAGAAAACAAAGGTACTTTTGATGATAGACAACTCGCATTATTGTTAGGTTATGGTAAAGAAGTTTTTGAACATATAAATATTGGTATTGGGTTTAAAACAATTTATAGAAAATTGGATGTTTATTCAGACATAATGACAGGATTAGATATTTCATGTTTGATCACCGGTCTAAACACACGTTTTCCTTTGCTTAATATTGCTGTTGGTATAAAAAATCTTATTTCTACATCTGTTGGTACTGAAGATAAACTCCCCGTAATATTTAAACTTGGTGCTTCACATAAGTTTTTTAAACGTATCATAGGAACAGTAAAAAAAGAAGAGGGTACTGAAGAAGAAAAATATTATTACCGTCTTGTTGTAGGATTAGATTTGGAGAAAAATGTTAACTCTGAGATTAAATGGATGTTAGGTACAGAATATTGGCTTATGGACTTTTTAGCGTTAAGGTTAGGATTCGAAGGATTAAGTTATTTAAAAGAAACAACAGCTGGTTTAGGGTTTAGATATCGAGGATATTCAGTTGATTATTCATTTGCTTATCATGAACTTGGTTTCTCACATAGAATTTCGGCTAATATGAAATGGGGTAAATCTGTTAAATTTGATAAAGAAAAAGTTATCAAAAGTCTTATAAACGAAGCAATTGCGAGGTATACATCTGGACAGTTCTTAGAAGCAGCAAAAGTTTTACAAACAGCATACCAACTTGACCCCAACAGAAAGGATATCAAAAAAATGTTAGATGTTTTACTTTTAGTAACAGCATACATACCTTCAGCTACTGAAGAAGAAAAAGAAGAACATCAAGGTATAAGAAGAGCAGTTTCAGCGTTGATGGAAAACGATTTAACTACTGCAGTTAACTCGTTAAGGTATGCGTATTACAAAAATCCTGCAAATAAACCTTTATTACAACTTTTGAACCGTTTAGAACAAATGGCGTCAATGCCACTTACCGAACCGTATAGAGAAGAAATTGCTGGCTGGACTATTATTGATAAAAAGATCTATGAGGCAAGAGAGGATGTGTTAAACGGTAGATATGCAGACGCTATTAGAAAATGTCAAGAAATACTTAATCTTGAACCAAAAAATATTACTGCGCTTGAAATCATGGGTTCAGCATTTTTTATGATGAACGAAGTAGAAAAAGCAAAAAATGTATGGAAAAAAGTGTTAGAGCTTGATCCAACAAATCGTGTGGTACAACAGTTCTTACAAGAATTAGAATAAGTTTTAGGAGGTTAGTGATACATGAAGTTAACATTGAAAAAGGAAGACAAATTTTGTAAATTAATAATGATGAAAAAAATACTAATTTTTACTACTTTCCTATTAACAACTTCGTACAACTTTTTTGCTCAAACTTCAGCTTCTCGTACAACTACAGAACCACAAATTTCGCCAACTGCTCTTCTTGAATATGAGACAAAACTCGAACTACAACGAGCTGAATATATACAAAAAAATATTCTTGACAAAATTTTTGGCCCTAATAAATCAACAGTAATTGTTGATATTACCTTAGGTATAAGAACAACGACTACAAGACAACAAGCTTCTGAAAAAAGGTTAGATGCAAAACGTAGACTTGGCGATGTTGAATATTTGTTGCCAGGAATACCAAAACCAGGTTCAATAGCAGAATCAGCTGTTCCTACTGAAGCTAAAGGTGAAGCATCTGATACAGAAGTTGTTGGTGTTAGGACTGAGATTGTTGTGGAAAGACAAAATATTACAGTAATTTATGATGAAAAAATTAAAGATGATAAAGTAGAACTTGCTCGTGAGGCAATTGCATCAGCTATGGGTATAAGACGACGTGAAGATATTATATTTAAAAAAGCAAAATTTACTACTGATATTTGGAATAGATTTTTTGAAAGTTTGATGTTACCAAAATACTTTATTCCGCTATTAATTACTCTATTGCTACTAATGTTTTTATTTGGTCCTGTTGCTAATTTTTTAAAGAGTTACATTCGTATGTTAAGAGAGCGTGCGCCAACTGAAATCTCTATTGACTCAAAACTTGCCCGTGAGGGTGAAGCAGGCCCTGAAGAGTTAACAGGTGCTACTGGTGAAGGAGGTGTTGGTGGGGTTGGGTTTGGTACCGGTATCACAGAAACTGATCTTAGAGAAAAAGAAAAAGAATTAGAAGAAGGCAAATATGTTCCTTTTAGTTACATTAACGACGAAAATATAAAACGTTTGGTTTATCTTATTGCAAAAGAGAAACCTGAAGATATTGCAATTGTGTTAAGTTATTTAAAACCTGAATATGTTAAACAAGTTATAGAAAGTTTTAAACCACGTTTGCAAGCAGAAGTTGCTGTAGCGTTAGCACAAGCAAGGGAAATACCTCAAGAGGATGTTATCAGAATGGATAATTATGTTAAGGAACGTATTGACTTTCTTGTTGGTGGGATACATCATCTTATTGAACTTTTGCAAAAAGTTGATAAAACAACAAGGGATAATATTCTTGAGTATTTAAAAAACGAAAAACCTGATATATACCAAAAAGTTAGGCCTCAGATATTCTTATTTGAAGATATACTTGAAATACCTGATATTACATTACAAACGATTATCCGTGAGTTGAAACCTGAAGATATCGCACGTGCATTAAGAAATGCACCACAGCCTTTAATCGATAAGTTCTTTAAAAACATGTCTGAAGGTGCACAAGCTTTGGTAAGAGAAGAAATGGATTATGGTCGCCCTATGACTAAAGAACAGATTGAAGAAGAACAAAACAAAATTGTTGAACTTATTAAAAAATTAGAGCGAGAAGGAAAAATTTATCTAAAAGAAAGAGAAAAAACATTTTTAATAGATGCTTCTGAAGTAATAGTAGAGAGACCAAGGAAGATTGAAGAATCGCCAGGGTACGAATATTATGTTGCCGGAGTTGATTTCTATCAACAAGGAGATTATGAAAACGCAATAAGTTATTTACAATATGCAGTAGAACTCGATCCACAACTTTATGAAGCATATCAGTATCTTGGAAATATATATTATGAAACTGGAAACTATCAGCAAGCATTGGAGTATTATAAGAAAGTTGTAGAACTTAATCCACAAGATAAAGATTTTGCAGAATGGGTTAAAGAATTTGAGAAATCAATATCAATCCCAACTTAATTCGGAGGTAAGGTTTAAATGAACATTTTTGATAAAATTAAAAACAAGTTTTTACAATTAAAAAATAATAATCAAGAAAACGAAAAAGAAACAGTGATTAATAAAGTTGGTGAAACCAATATAATTAGAGAAGATAGTATCAGCGAAGTTTCCATTGAAGAAAAAAGAGATCCAATGTTGGTTAAAGAAAACTTGTTAGCTCAGGTGAGATATCTTGAACAAAAAATTCAGCAGGAACGCCAGGAAATGTTTAACAAGTTGAAATCTTATGAAGATGAAAAAGTTTCATTAGAAATGAAGTTAAGCGCGTTAGAACATAAAATAAATTCAAACAGAACACATTTCACAAAAGAGTTAGATAATATTAAAACACAGGTTGTAAATGAACTAAAGAAACTTACAGAAATGTATAATGAAGAAATATCGTTATGGCAGAAAAAACTTGATGAGAAACATTCTGAAATTGAACAATTAAGAAACAAAATTGTTTTTGAAGAAGCTCAACATAAAATGATTGTTGAACAAAAGCGACAGGAATATAACCAAGAGATACAAATGTTACAAAATAAAATAGAAACTCTTAACAAACAACTTGAAGAAGAAAAAAATAGTTTTAATAAACGTATTGCTGAGAAAGAAGAAGAAATTGTTAAATTGAAATCCTTGTTACAACTTAAAGAACAACAATTAAAACTTGAAGAAGAAAAATTTCTTTTAGCTGCGAAAGATGTCAATGAGAGACGCGTCCAACAAATTACTGAGATGCAACAAAAGTTTAACCAAAAAATTGAACATTATAAAAATCTTTATAAAGCAAAAGAAGAAGAATTTCTAACAGTGAAATATCTTTTAGAACAAAAATATTCTGAATGGGAACAACAGCAGCAAGAAATATTACAAAATCTACTAAAAGCAAAACAAAGTTATGAAGAAAAAATAAAACAATTGCAAAATGATATTACGAAATATCAACAAGAATTTGATAAAGTTTTGCAACAAAAAGATGAAGAAATTAAACAACTTAAAGTTGAGTTAATGCTTAAAGAAACCCAATATAACGCTTTAGTGGAACAAAAAAGAAAAACACTAATAGAAGAAGAGCAAAAAATTAGGCAACAACTTGTTGAACTTGAACAGAAATTTGTTAAAGAATATGAGAATTACAATAAGTTAATTCAAGAAAAGGAAGAACAAATATCTCAGTTATCTGTGCTATATCAAAAACGTATTATTGACTTACAAAATGATTGGGAACAAAAAATTAAAAAATTAAAAGAAGAAAAGACTTTTTTACAACAGCAAATATCACAACTTGTTTCTCAACTAGAAAATATAAAACTTGAGTTAGCTAAAGTTGTTAAAGAAAAAAATGATGTCATTAAAAATTTACGTCAACAACAGAAATTACAATTAGAACAATTTGCTCAACAAATTGAACAGTTTGTTAAACAAGCAATTGAAGAAAAAGAAAAAATTGAACAAGAATATCAAAGAAAGAAAGAAGAGTTTAAGAAACAAAAAGATGAATATGAAGAGATATTAAAAGAGAAAGAAAATGAGTTAGCAAAGCTAAAAATAGTTTTTGAAAATGAAATGAAACAAATAGAAGAAAAGTATAAGTATATAGAAGAACAAATAAAAGAAGCAAACAAGCCATGGTATGAAAAGTTAGAATTGCTTAAAAGAGAGATAAAGGCTAAAGAAGAAGAAATAAATAATGTTATTCAACAAAAAGAGATAGAGATTCAAAGATGTATAAAAGAATATGAAGAAAAGAAAGAAAAGATGCAAAAAAAATTTGAAAAAAGGAAAAATGAAATAGAAATAGAAAGAAGAAAGTATGAGAATAAGATAAATGAACTAGAGTTATTAATGAAACAAACAAAGGAAGATTATGAGAAGAAACTTAACGACTTAACTTCAAAAATAGAAAATGTTAACAACGAAATAAAAGATTTAGAAAAAGAATTTGAGAAAAAGAAAGAAGATGCTATTGAACAAAACAAAAAGTTTGTTGCACAACTTGAGTTAGAAATACAAAATTTACAAGGTAAACTTGAAAGCTTAATTAAAGAAAAACAACAGATTGTTGATGAAAAAGATGCTGTAGTATCTTCATGGAAAGAAAAAATTGCTGAACTTCAAGAACAAAAAGAAGTTGAGTTTAGTACTCTTCAACAACAGTGGGAAGAACAACAAAAGGTATTATCTGAAAAAATTAAGGAGTATGAGGATCAATTAAATTCTACTACGCAAAAATATAAAAAATTGTTAGAAGATAAAGAAATAGAATTTGTTAAAACTGTTCAACAACTTGAACAGAAAAAAAATGAAGTTCAACAAGAAATACAAAAATTGCAAGAGAAATTACATAATGAAACTATACCATTGATTGAGAAAAGAAATTTAATATTATCTGAAATTGAAAAAACAACGAATGAATATCAGCAGAAAATCGAATTTTATGACCAACAGATAAAAAAGTTGCAATCCCAATATGAATCAGAAAGACAAATGTATGAACAACAAAAAGAAGAAAAAATTAAACAAATAAAAGAATTGAAGTTGAGGATAATAGAGACAGCTAAAGAAAAAGAACAAGAAATTAAATGTTTAAAACAACAATATGAACAAAAAATATTTGAAATTGAAGCTAAACGAGATGAGCTTCTTGAACAATATAATACTAAATTTGAACAGTTAGCACAGGAGAAAGCTAATTTACAGCAAGAATTTGAAAATAAAAAACAACAAATACAGTCAGAAATTCTATCTCTTTCAGAACACTTGTTACATATTAAAGATAACCTACCTAAAATTGTTGCTGAGAAAGAACAACAAAAACAGCTGTTGACTAAACAACTTAATGAGTTGCAGTTAGAGTACGAGATTAAATTTAACAATTTGCAAAAAATTGTTGATACTTACAAATCACGACTTGAGAAAAGAATAAAAATGTTTAATGAAAGTTTAGAAGTTTTAAGAAAAGAATATGAAGCAAAACTAAAAGAAAAACAGAACGAGTTAGAAAGAACAATAGAAGAGTTGAAAGAAAGGGAAACAAAGTTAGTCAATGAGATTCAATCTATAACTGATAGAAATATAAAAGAAATAGAGTTTTTACAACAACAGCAAAATAAGATAATAGAACAAATAGAAAAATTAGAACAGGAAACTAAAGAGGTTACTGAGAAGCTTGATACAGAGATTCTTAAGTTGAAAACAGAGATGTTAGCTAAGAAGGAATCGTTTGAACAAGAGTGGAGTATGAGACAACAAGAGTTTGAAGATTTAAAATCATCTTTAAAACTTGAAATAGAAACATTAAAATCAAGATATAAATCAGAAGAAGATAGTTACAAACTTAAACTTGCTGAAAAAACACAAATGTTAGTTAATATAAAACAAGAGTATGAAAACAGGTATAATCAGCTTGTCTCAGAATATAATAACAAAAAGAAAGAGTTTGAAACAAAAATAGAAAGTTTAAACAAAAAGATTTTAAGTTTAGAAAATGAATTAAAAGAAAAACAAGAAAAGTTTGCTGAAGTTAAAAAGTTAAAAGAAGAAGAAATAAAAAACTTAAAAGCTGAACTTGAACATTGGGAGTTAAACGCAAAACTTGAGCAAGAAAAAAGAGAACAGGCTATGCTTGCTGAACAACAACGATATAAAGATGAAATAGAACTAATTAAACAACAAATTGAGCTAGAACGTAAAAACTATATTGATAAACTTAACCAGCTTGTATTTCAACAACAACAAATTCTCCAAGAATATGAAAATAAAGAAAGAGTTTTAAAACAAGAGTTAGCTGAGATGGAAGCAAAATATCAGGCAAATGTTGCTACGATGTTGTCAGAAATTGAGTCTGTCCAAAAGAAAATAAAATCTTTAGAAAATGAAAGTGAAGATGTTTTAAAACGTTTACAGAAAGAAATTGATGAATTGAAAACAAAGATTGAATTGAAACAAATCGAAATAAGATCAATTAAAGAAAGGATTGAGTTTGAACTTAAAAAAATTGCGTTTCAATATCAACAACAAAAAGATAAAATTATTACAGAATTTAATAGGGAAACAGAAGGGCTTATTGAAAAAATAAAATCAAAAGAAGCTGAAATTAATACATTGCAGATAAGATATAATATTAGACAACAGAGTATTGAAGATGAGAAAAAACAGAGAGAAGAAATTATAAAAAATGAGTTATCACAAATTTCAGAAGAATTACAAAAGTTAAAAAATATTTATGCTACTAAACAAAAAAATTATCAAGTCAAGATATCTGAATACGAAGAAAAATTAAGTCATTTAAAAGAGGAGTTAGAAAACTTGATAAATGTTTTCAATGAAGAGAAACAAGTTATGATGAAACAAAAACAATATGAGAAAGAGAAAGCAGAAAAAAATATAGTTTTACTAAAACAAAAACTTAATGAGTATAAAACACTTATCAATGATTTGTTATCAAAATTAGAATTAAAAGTGAAAATAGAACAAGATTTGTTATCACTAAAAGACCTGGAATTAAGAAAAGAAAGAAAGTTAACAACTACTATCATTGAAAAAATCACATCTTTTAAAGAAAGTTTAGATGTTGAGAAGACTGAGCATACTACTATAGATAATAATCTATTAGAGCAATCAATTGAGTTGTTTAATAGCAAACAATATAACCTTGCATTACAGAATTTTATGAAGATATTGTGTGTAGATGAAAACAATGAGTTAGTAAACCAGTATATAGCATTATGCTACTATTATTTAGGTGATAAACAAAAAGCAGAAGAGTTTGCATTAAAAGTTTTAGAAATTAATCCTGAAAACGACAAAATAAAATCCTGGCTTAAAGAAATTAAAAAATAAAGGAGGATTTGAATTTATGGCAGAAGAAAAAAATGTACCAAAAATACCAAAACCTCCACTACCACAAAATAAACCTCAAACAAATATTCCACCTAAGCCACCAACAAGTGGTATACAAAGACCAACTGTTCCTTTAAAACAACAACCTACTGTAGGTAGTATACCTGGAACAGTATTTACGCAACAACCTGTTCAAACACCACATTTTTCTTCTACTATTGAACAACGTTTATGGGAAGCAGAACAAGCAAAAAGACAAATGGAACAACAACTTATTGAACTGCAACGAATGTTGTTAGAAGAACGTGAGAAGTTGATGATGCAAACCATAAAGACAAAAGAAGAAGAAGCGTTAGCTGCAAAAGTTGAAGAAAGTATCCGTGATATTCAAGAAAGATTAAGAAGAGAGAGAAGAGAACAAGAGTTACTAGAAGAAAAAGAAAAGTTATTAAAGCAAATTAAAGAGTTAGAAGAACGTCTTGCGAAAGAACGTGAAACATGGATTGAAACATTGAAAACTCAACTTTCTCAACGTGATCTACAAGAACAACAAATTGAACAACAGTATCTTTCAAAAATACATGAATTAGAAACTCGATGGCAAGAAGAAAAATATAAGTTTCAGACAATGTTAAAAATGAAAGATGACGAAATTGCTCGTATTAAAAACGAATACAAAGTGTTAGAAGATAAACTTAGAGCTGATGTTGAAAAACAAATTTCTGAATATAAATTCCAATATAAAACATTTGAAAATGAAATAAAACGTCTTAAGGAAATAATTGAACAAAAAGATAAAGAAATTTTGTCTTTTAGAACACAACTTTCAACAGTTGAGTCAGAAGCTGCTATTTTAAAAGAACGTATGGAGTTTGAAATTAAGAAACGTGATGAACAAATATCAAAGTTGCGAAGTATGATAGAAAACTTAAGAGCGGAACTTCGTGTGATGAAAGAAGCTAAAGATCAACGTGAAAAAGAATATTTTATGTTAAAAGCACAAGTTGGTATCCTTCAGGCAAGACATAAAATTGAACTTGAGAGAGTTGTCCAACAAAAATTACAAGATATAAAGTTGCTCCAACAACAAATTGAGAAATATGAAACAAATATAAAAAATTTACAGCAAATAATTGATGCTAAAGATAAAGAAATTCAAGATTTAAAAAAGGAAATTGAAAAATATGATGCAAACTCAGTGAATTTACAACAAGTAATTGATGCTAAAAATGAGGAGATTCAGGATTTAAAAAAAGAAATTAAGAGATATGAAGTGAATATAATTAACTTACAACAAATGATAGATGCTAAAGATAAAGAGATTCAGGATTTAAAAAAAGAAATTGAAGGGTATGAAGTAAATGTAACAAATTTAAAACAAGTAGTTGATGAAAAAAACAAAGAGATTGAAAGTTTTAAAAAAGAAGTTGAAAGATATGAAACAAATACAATAAGTTTACAGCAAATAATTGATACAAAAAATAAAGAAATTGAAAATTTAAAAAAAGAAATTGAAAGGTATAGCAACGAACTTGTTCAGTTAAAAGATGAATATAGAAAATATAAACAAAGTTTTGAAGAAGAGGTAAACAAAGTTGTATCAACAAAACTTGCCCAGTATGAAGAATATATTTCACAGTTAGAAGCAACTAACAAACATCTATTTAATGAGATTCAAGAAAAAGAGAAAGTTATAAATGAGAATTTAGCAGAATATCGTAAAGTTAAAGAGCAATATGCAGAATTGGTGGATAAATATCAGAGAGAAGTTGAACAAATTGAAAATATTAAAAAAGGTTACGAACAAAAAATAGTTGGATTACAACAAGAAATAGAAGAACTAAACAAAAAACAAGTTGCAGAGTTAAACCAACAAAAAATGCAGTATGAAAGTTTAGTTAATGAGTATAATGCTTTGAAAGATAAATATCAAAATGTTAATCTTGAACTTAAGAAAATAAAAAGTTTGTTTGAAGAAACGAAACAGAAACATGATGAACTTTCTTCTATGGTTGAAGAATATAAAAAACAGTTGCAAGATAAAGAAAGATATATTGAAGAATTGTCTAACATTATACAACAAAAAGAACAGATTGCTTCAGAACTTTTGTCAAAATGTATTTCAGTTGAAACAGAAAATTCGTCACTTAAAACTAAACTACAACTGTTAGATAACGAGTTAAACAATTTGAAAGAAACTGTTACAAAACAAAAAGAAGAATATGAGAAAGAAAAAACAATGTTATATAAAAAAATTGAAGATCTTTCAAAACAAAATGATTCACAAAAAGAAGTTATTGCAAAACTAAATTCTGAAAACGAACAATTAAAACAGAAGTTTGAAGAAGAAAAAAACAAAATTGTTCAACACTATAATGAAAAACTCAACGAGTTGGTTAAACAACATGAAGAAACTATCAACAAAATAGATACTGTTTGGAAAGATATTCATGCAAAACTTATTAAAGAATACCGAGAGATGGAGAAAAAGTTAAACATTAAAGATGAAGAAATATCCAAGTTAAAAGCAAGAATTGGGACAATGGAACTCGCTAATAAAATAAAAAACAATAATATGTCAATTGATACCGCTAAAATAAAAGAAGAGAAAAATGTTATTGAAGTTAAAGATGAAATTAAACCACAGTTAAAAAATAAGAAAAAATTGTTATTAAAAATCTGGCTATGGTTATGTAAACCTGTGTTAAGGATTTAGACAAATGTAGCAGTTAACTTTATTAAAAAGACTAAATTTTGCAATTGATAAAAACTTTAAACAATCTTGTGTTTATATTATAACAAAGAAACTAAAAAATTCCAAAGTAGTTGATTCATCAATTTAAATAAAAGAAGCAAAATTTTGAGATGAACTGTATAGATTTATCAAGTATTTTTATACATTGGAACGATAAATTTAGTAACAAAATACTTTTTCTTCCCTTTGGTAATATAAATTATTGATATTATAAAAAATTTAAGCAAACTCTTTTGGGATAATATAACTCTATTCTGTTTTAAAAAGTAAAAATACTGCAATACAGATCAATAATTATTAAGGAGCTAAAATTTGCCTACCGTTTAACTATTATGTTTACAAAAATGTTTACACTTTATAATTTAAACTAAAGATGATTACAGTGTGTTAGCGGATTATTATAAGTTACAAGAAGGAGTATCTATTTACGAAGTTGTCTTTTTACACATTGGACACTCTATTGTTATTAGATTTGGAACTTATTGACTTATTATAAAAATTATTGTATACTTATATTCCTATGAGTTTTTTGTTATTCTTATTATTTTTTAGTTTTTATTCTGACATGAAAAATCCACTAATATTTTTTGATGTTGAAGATAAGCAATTAGTATTAGATAACGGACTTACAGTTCTTCTTAAAAAAACTTCTCAACTACCGGTTGTTTCTGTTCAAGTATGGGTAAAGACTGGTTCAATTTATGAAACAGAACAAATAAACGGTATTTCACATTTTCTTGAACATCTAGTATTTAAAGGGACACAGAAATATTCAGTCAATCAAATTAGTAAAAAAATTGAATCATATGGTGGAATAATAAACGCAGGTACTTCTAAAGAGTTTACAGTATTTTTTGTGGATATTCCAAAAGAAGGTTTAGAAGATGCTTTTGATATTTTATCTCAACTTGTGTTCTATGCAACATTTATTGAAGATGAACTTGAAAAAGAACGGTTAGTAGTTATAGAAGAAATAAAACGGTATGAAGACAATCCTGGAAATGTGCTTTATGAAAATTTTAATAGCAAACTGTTCACAACTACACCATACAAATGGCGAGTAATCGGAAAAGAAGAAAATATAAAATCGCTCTCCAGAGAGGATATAATAAATTATTACAAAACTTATTATCATCCTAAAAATATGGTATTAAGCATATGTGGCGATTTTGATGACAATATTTATGAATTGATAAAAAAATATTTTGATGTAAAATTTTCAACTGAGTTTACTACTATAAATATTTTGTTAGATGAAGAACAAAAAGATAATATTTTCGAAGTTAAAAAACACAAGGTTCAACACACATATTTTTTATGTGGTTTCCTTGGTCCCAAAGTTGATGATAGACATCAGTATACTGGTGATGTGTTATCTATCATTTTAGGTGAAGGGATTTCTTCAAGGTTATATAAAACCTTAAGAGAAGAGAAAAAATTAGTTTATGAAATAGGTAGTGGTTTTTATACTCAAATAGGTCCTTCAATTTTTTATATCTCTGGTGTTTGTGAGCGAAAAAATCTTGAAAAAGTTATTGAAGAAATAAGAAACATTATAACAGATTTAAGAACAAATGGACCTACTGATAAAGAACTTGAGAAAGCAAAACAAATTGTTCTCACAAGATGGTATTTTAATAACGAGACAGTGCATTCAAAAGCTGCAACGGCAGCATGGTGGTTCTTGTTCAAATCTTTAGACGAATTAAATTCGTATATTGAAAACATTAATAAAGTTGACAAAGAAAGTATCAAAGAATTTTTATCTATGTATGGACAAAAACTAGTTACATTTGCGTTAGAACCTCAATGAATTAATGAACAAAAAAATTGTTTTTTTAATCTGTTTAACTATGAATACAATAGTTTTTTCTGAGGTAAAAAAAGAAAGCTTATTCAATGGAATAACTTTTATACATAATTATAACTCTAACCAACCAATAGTTTCTATTATTATATTTTTAAAAATGGGAGAAATTTATGAACCAAAAGAATATGAAGGGATATCGGAACTTTTACAAAGCGTGATAATTAAGGGAACAAAAAATCGTACTGCAGAACAAATCGCTGAAGAAGTTGAATCATTAGGTGGGACAATTTCAGCTGATGCAAACGAAGATTTCTCGACATTATCAATTGCTGTTGGTAGCAGACATTTTGATAAAGCATTAGAAATTTTGTCTGATGTTTTTAAAAATCCTATTTTTCCAAAAAACGAAATTGAAAAAGAAAAAATAAATATTATTGCTAGTATCCTTTCAAGGAAAGATAAAATTTTTGATGTTGCAATTGATGAACTACTTTATAATCTTTATGGTAAAAAACATCCGTATGGAAGAAAGCCAATTAAAGCGATTAGAATTATAAAGAAGATTACACAAAAAGATTTGTTTAACTGGTGGTCAAAATTTTATGGGATTGATAGAAATAAAAACAATATTGTCATTGTTATAAGTGGTGATGTTGAATATAATTTTGCTAAAGAAACTGTGTTAAAATACTTTTCTGACATTCCTAAGATAACTCTTCCCGATATAGTTTGTTATCCTGTAAAAATAAAAAATAGATATATAAAAAAGAAGACGCATTTCAAACAAGGATATTTGATGTATGGATATATTTCACCGAGTCTAAGCAGAGATAATTTATCTAATTATTTACCTTTGAAATTAATCAATACGTATTTAGGTGGTGGTATGAGTGGTAAATTGTTTGAACATCTAAGAGAACAACATTCTTTGTGTTATGAAACAAACAGTTTTTATCCGTCACGATACTTAGATTCACACTTTGTTATTTATTTAGGTTTAGATTATGAAAGAGTATCTATTGCAAAAAACGAAATTGAAAAAATTTTGAACCAAATTGTTGATGGAGGACTTTTAACAGAGGAAGAATTAAAAGAGGTTAAGAGAAAAATAAAAGGTAGATACTTACTTGACCATCAAACTAATTCTCAACAAGCTTGGTATTTAGGGTTTTGGGAGATAATCGGTTTAGGTTGTGAATATGATGAATTATATTTAAAAGATCTTGAAAAAATATCTCTTGAAGAGATAAGAGATATTGCAAAGAAAGTGTTTAGTTCACCAAGAACAGTTGTTGAGTTAGTACCAAAAAGAAAAACAAAATGATTTTTATTATTTTATTGTTTTCATTATCTCTTTTCTGTCAAGATTATGGTGATATTTTTATTAGTGCATCTTTAGGAGATGCTTCTTATCTTAATCCTATTCTTGCAACTGATTCCGCATCTGCAAGCATAAATTCTTTAGTTTACAACGGTCTTGTAAAATATGATAAAAATTTAGTTTTAGTTGGTGATTTGGCAGAAAGATGGGAAATAAAAAGAGGTGGTAAAGAAATAATATTTTATTTAAGAAAAAATGTTTATTGGCATGACGGAAAAAAATTTACTTCAAAAGATGTTAAGTTTACCTATGAAAAACTTGTTGATCCTAATGTTAGAACACCATATTCGTCTGATTTTGAACTTATAGAAAAATGTGAAATTATAGATGATTATACAATAAAATTTGTTTACAAAGAACCTTTTGTCCCCGCATTAGAATCTTGGGGAATAGGTATTATTCCAAAACATATTTTTGATGACCCACGATACGATTTTAACACTCATCCTGCAAACCGTGCTCCTGTTGGAACAGGACCTTATAAATTTGTCAAGTGGGTTACAGATGAAAAAATTGAACTTGTTGCATATGAAAATTATTTTGAAGGGCGACCTTATGTACAAAAATATATTTTTAGAATCATTCCTGACCAAAGTGTACAATTTTTAGAGTTGTTAAATGAAAGCATTGATTCTATGAGTCTTAATGCTGAACAGTATTATGCTTATTCTGAGTTCTTCAGAAACTATAACAAATTTAGCTACCCATCTTTTTCGTATACTTATTTGGGGTTCAATCTTAAAAATCCATTGTTTAAAGATAAAAAAGTTAGGCAAGCAATTGCTCATGCAATAAATAAAAAAGAAATTATTAATGGTGTTTTATTAGGTAAAGGGCAGCCTGCTACAGGACCGTTCCCACCGCAATCTTGGGCATATAACCCTGATGTTAAAGATTTTGAATATGATTTAGATAAAGCAAAAAAGTTGTTAAAAGAAAGTGGATGGTTATATAACGAAGATAAAAAAATTTTGCAAAAAGAAGTTATAAATAATGGTAAAAAACAAATCGTAGAATTTAGTTTCACATTGATTACTAATCAAGGTAACAAAGCAAGACAACTTATCGCTGAGATTGTTCAACAACAACTTAAAAAACTTGGTATAAAAGTTGATATTTTAGTTTTAGAATGGTCTATTTTTATAAATAACTATATTGTACCGAGAAATTTTGACGCAGTAATTCTAGGCTGGTCATTATCTCGTGATCCTGACCAGTATTCAATTTGGCATTCATCACAAAAAAAGCCTGGACAGTATAACTTTGTCTCATATGAAAATCCAATAGTTGATAAATTGTTAGAAGAAGGCAGAAAAGAATTTGATTTTGGTAAAAGACAAAGAATTTATCAACAGATACATAAAATAATACATGACGATATTCCCTATGTATTCTTATATTATCCTGATGCTATGCCTGTTGTTCATAAAAGATTTAAAAATGTTGAACTTGCAAAAGCAGGTATCGGCTGGAATTTCATAAAATGGTATGTTCCAAAACAACAACAGAAGTATCTTATCCATTATTAGTCTTAAAAACAATTACTTTTTTAATTTTAAGCCCCAACTTGACATATTTTTTAGAATATTATAATTTATGTATTATAAATTCCTTGCCAAATTTAACAAAAAATTATTAAGAAGGTAACAAAAATGCCTAAAATACCTTCAGATTTAGAAATAGCACAAAGTATAAGATTAAAACCAATCCTTGAAATAGCAAAAAATGCTGGTATCTTGCCAAACGAAATTGAGTTATATGGCGACTATAAAGCAAAAGTCAAACTTGAGATTTTAGAAAGAATAAAAAATAATCCATTAGGTAAATATATCGATGTTACAGCAATAACCCCAACTCCGCTTGGTGAAGGAAAAACTGTTACAACAATAGGTCTATCCTTAGGTCTTGCAAAACTTGGTAAAAAAGTTTTCACTTGTATCAGACAGCCGTCATTAGGACCTGTTTTTGGGATTAAAGGTGGTGCGGCAGGCGGTGGGTATTCACAGGTTTTACCAATGGAAGATTTTAATCTTCATCTTACAGGCGATGTTCATGCTGTCTCGGTAGCACACAATTTAGCAACTGCTTTCCTACATAATGCGTTATATAGAAGACAAATAAACATAGATCCTAAAAAAATTTTGTGGCGATATGTAGTTGATGTTTCAGAAAGATTTTTAAGAAGTATAGTTATTGGTGTAGGCAGTGGTGATGATGGTATACCATTGATGAGCGGATTTGATATTTCAGTAGCTTCAGAAGTTATGGCTATTTTAGCGTTAACAACTTCGCTTAAAGATTTGCGTGAACGTCTTTCAAAAATTGTTTTAGCTTTTACTTATGATAACAAGCCTGTTACAGCAGAAGATTTAAAAGTTGCAGGTGCAATGGCTGTGTTACTTAAAGATGCTATAAAACCTAATCTTTTGCAGACAACAGAACATACACCTGTTTTTGTCCATACGGGCCCTTTCGCAAATATTGCACATGGGAACAGCTCTATTATTGCTGATCTAATTGCTTTAAGATTAGCAGAATATGTTGTTACAGAGAGTGGTTTTGGTGCTGACTGTGGTATGGAAAAATTTATGAATATAAAATGTAGATATTCCGGACTTAAACCTGACTGTGTAGTTATGGTTGTTACAATACGTGCACTTAAGATGCATTCTGGCAAAGTTAATGTTGTTCCGGGCAAACCTTTACCTGAAGAAATAACAAAAGAAAATCTCGCACTTGTAGAAGAAGGATTGGGTAATTTAGAAAAACAAATTGAAAACGCACTGTTACATGGTGTCCCTGTAGTTGTTGCAATAAACAAGTTTGAAACGGATACAGATAAAGAAATAAATTTTGTTATTAAAAAAGCAAAAGAATTTGGTGCAGAAGATGCAGTTGTATCCGAAGCTTGGGAGAAAGGTGGTGAGGGGGCAAAAGAGTTAGCTTATGCTGTTATAAAAGCAGCAAACAAACCTAACAACTTCAAGTTTCTTTATCCATTAGATATCCCAATAGAAGAAAAAATTCATATTATAGCAACAAAAATATACGGTGCAAAAAGTGTAGAATATTCACCTTTAGCAAAAGAAAAAATAAAGCTGTTTACAGAACTTGGATGGGGTAACCTTCCAATTTGTATGGCAAAGACACACTTATCCCTTTCTCATGATCCAAATTTAAAAGGAAGACCAAAAGATTTTGTATTACCAATAAGAGACATTCGTGCATCTATTGGTGCAGGATTTTTGTATCCATTATGTGGTGAGATGAGGACGATGCCGGGGTTACCTTCTCTTCCTGCAGGGACAAAAGTTGATATTACAGAAGATGGTAAAGTTGTGGGCCTATTTTAAGATTGTAGACTTGCGCAGTTAAACTACGGATTGCGCAGAATAGAAGTTCACACAATTAACGCAAATTATGAAATGCCCAGAGCAAAGAAACAAGTTATACACTGTTTCGAACTTATAATTCTAAACCCAATGAAGATAGCGGTTTCAGGTAAAGGTGGTTCTGGGAAGACAGTATTTTGTGCATGTTTAGGAAAAGTTTTATCAAGAAATCAAATTGTTTATATGATAGATGCTGATCCTGATGGAAATTTAGGGTTAACTTTAGAATTTGATGAAGAAGAGCTAAAAAAAATTAAGCCTATCTGTGAACTTAAAGAACTTATCAAAGAAAGAACACAACAGGATTCTTTAGGTTTCTTTCTACTTAATCCTGAAGTAAGTGATATACCTGAAAAATACTCTTTAAAAAAGGGTAATATTTATCTTTTAGTTTTAGGAGTAGTTAAGAAAGCGGATACTGGATGTTATTGTCCTGAAAATGTATTTTTAAAATCTTTAATCTCATCTTTAATATTAGATAAAAAAGAAGCAGTCATTATTGATTTACCTGCTGGAGTTGAAGTTTTAACACGTGGTACCGCAAAAAATGTTGATTATCTATACATCCTTACTGAACCAACAATAAAAAGTATTCAAACAGCACAGCATATAGAAAAATTAGCTATTGAGTTAAAAATACCTAAAATAGTTTTTGTTGGAAATAAAATTTCCTCTGAGCATGATATTAATTTTATAAATCAACAGTTGAAAAACAAGATGAATAAATATATATGTTTTGATAGCTCACTTAAAGATTTTGAACAGAAAAAAATTTCTCTTGAACAAACAAGTTTTTATCAACAAATAAAAAATGAATTTCACAAAATTTGTTCTGAAACAAACTGAAGAAATTTATAGATTATTAAAAGATAAAAAAAATCTTGGTATTATCTTTTGTAAAGAATGCTATAAAGAGTATAACTCATCAATCCATTACGAATGTCTAGAAATAATAAAAACTGTTGGTAATAAAGATATAGAATGCTTGCCTGTCAATTTTTTATGTAATGATTATTTAAACAAAGATAAAATTCTTTCTTTTATAAAAAACATAGATACAATTTGTGTAGCAAGTTGTGGTATAGGAGCACAATTTGTTGCTGATATTGTTGAAAAAGAAGTTATTGTTTTAGCTGATTCTGTTAAGCCTAAAAAAACATATTCTGGTTCAAATATATTTCATGGGATATCAATTAACAATGATACTTTTTGTGCTGCATGTGGAGAATGTTGGCTTAATATAACAGGTGGTATCTGTCCTATTACAGAATGTTCAAAATCACTTCTTAACGGACCATGTGGTGGTGCAAAAAATGGTAAATGTGAAGTTGATAAAGAAAAAGATTGTGGTTGGGAAAAAATTTTTAATGTTTTAAAAGAAAAAAAATATGAAGTAGATAAAAAAATAAATATAAGAAATTTTTATACACAAAAATTTTCTGAACTAAAAAATGAAATAAAAGATAATGTTTATAATAGAATTGAAACCTTCTATGGCGGACTTCATCCACAGGAAAAAAAAGATCTTACTGAAAATTTAGAAATACAAAAATTTTTTGTAGAACCACAAATTGTAAAAATTTTCCTTTCTCAACATACAGGAAAACCCGCTATACCAATCCTTAAAATAAAAGACAAAGTATATGTTGGTAGCAAAATTGCCATTTCAGATGGATTAATATCAACAAATATTCACTCTTCTGTTTCGGGCAAAGTTTTAGATATAAAAGAAGAATTACATCCTATAATTCAAAAACCCGTCCCTGCAATAATAATAGAAAATGATGGCGAAAATAAAATAGATGAAAGTATCTTTACAACAACTAATTGGCAACAATTAGATAAAGAAAAATTATTATCTGTTATTTTAGATAAAGGTATAGTTGGTTTAGGTGGTGCAGGGTTCCCAACACATGTAAAACTAAACCCGCCAAAACCTGTCGATACTTTGATTATAAACGGTTGTGAATGTGAAGCGTATATAAATGTTGATAATAGAATAATGATCGAATATACTAAAGAAATTTTTGAAGGGATAGAAATTGTAAAAAAAATTTTAAATGTTGAAAATGTTATAATTGCAGTTGAAGATAACAAAAAAGAGGCTATAAAAAAACTAAATGAATACAAAAAAAATGGTGTTGAAGTTGTAAGTTTGAAAACAAAATATCCACAAGGTGCTGAAAAAATTTTAATAAAAAAAGTTTTAAAAAGAGAGGTACCCGTTGGTGGTCTTCCGTTTGATGTTGGTGTTGTTGTACAAAATGTTTCAACCATATATGCAATATATAACGCTGTTGTTTTAGGTAAACCTTTAATTGAACGAGTTGTGACTATAAGTGGTGAGAAGGAGTTTTTAAAAAATTACGGTAATTTTTTAATAAAAATAGGAACACCATTAGAACTTATCGTTGAAAAATGTTTCAATGATAACTTAGAAACATTAAAACTTTCAGGTTTTATGATGGGTATAGAAATTAAATCATTTAACACAGCAACCATAAAAACTATAAATTCTATTTTAGCTTTGAAAAAAAGGTTAGGTTATGAAATATATAACAGTTGTATAAAATGTGGCAGGTGTGTGGATGTTTGCCCAATAGAACTTGAACCATTAGAATTTGTTTTTTCATACCAAAATAAAAGTTTTTTAAATCTTGAGAGATTAGGTGTTAAAAAATGTATTGAGTGTAGATGTTGTGAGTATATTTGTAGTGCAAAAATACCTATTGTGGAAATGATTAAAAGTTTAAAACAAAAGTGTTAATGAGTGAATGTTTTATAGATAATGTTTTGTAGGGCACGGCTTCAGCCGTGCTAAATAAAAAATTAAAGCAACCTTAAAAGGTTGCCCTACATTATTTCGATTCAAAAACAAATAACGAAAAACTAAATATAGACAGTAATTACGGATTTTAATTTAAAAATTCTTCTAACAAGAAGTTATATTATGTTTAGTTTAAAAATAAAACAAAAAGAACTACAGGATTTAATAAATAAAGAAAAGTTTTTTGTCTTAGTTTGTGAAGGATGTAATGAAGTAAAAATTGTAAGGGAAGAAATTTTAAGTTTTATTAAAACTTTACCTAAAGAAAATATCTTAGATTTTGAAGTTGTTGATTATTTGTGTAACATAGATTTTGTTAGACTATATATAAACACTTTAAATCAAAAAATTGAATCTGCAGATTCTATTTTAGTTTTTTCTTGTGGGGTTGGAGTTTCAACTGTTGCAAAAACTATTGATAAAAAAGTTTTCTGTGGTTGTGATACTTTTTACATTCCAGGATACAAAGGTGTTAATGTTTCATATAATGGGAAATTTGACTGTGCACTATGTGGCGAGTGTTATTTAAACTATACAGCTGGTATTTGTCCAATAACTTCTTGTCCAAAATCGTTACTTAATGGACCGTGTGGTGGTGCAAAAAATGGTAAGTGTGAGGTTGATAAAGAAAAAGACTGTGGTTGGGAAAAAATTTTTGAGAAACTTCAAAAATTTAAAAAAATTAGTGAAGTAAAAGAAAAAATATTTATAAGAAATTATGGAAGATAAAGTAAAACAAAAAATTAAAAAAATTGTAAAATATCTTATAGAAAAAACAAAACCAACAAAAATAATTTTGTTTGGTTCACGGGCGAAAAAAAATAACAGAAAATCTTCTGATATAGATCTTGCAGTAGATACAAAAACTGAAGTTGACTTTAGGACAAAAAGAAAAATAAAAGAAGAAGTAAAAAAAATTTCAGGACTTTATGATGTTGACATTGTATATTTATCTGAAGTGGATAAAGATTTTAAAAATTTAATAGTTTCAACAGGAATAGTGTTATATGAAAAAAGAAGAGGTAGTGTTAGCACTAAAAAAATTTAAAAAAGCAGTTTCTACATTAAAAGAAGGTGTTGATAATGCTAAAACACAACTTGAAAAAGATGGTGTTATACAACGTTTTGAGTATACTTTTGAACTGTTTTGGAAAACATTAAAAATAATACTGAAATATTATGGTATAGAGTGCAACAGTCCTAGAAGCTGTATAGAAGAAAGTTTCAAAACCGAACTTATAGAAGATGAAGAAAAATATTTAGATATGCTTGAAGATAGAAATTTAACTTCACATATTTATAGTCAGAAACAAGCAAAGAAAATTTTTGATAGAATTAAAAAATTCTATGTAAAACTATTTTTAAAATTTCTAGATAACATAGAAAGGAAAATTTTATGAAACTTAAAGAATTGTTCCAAAAAAAGTTTGTCATAACATCAGAGATAGGTCCACCAAAAGGATGGCAGGTCCAACATTTAATTGAAGAAGCAAAAAAATTTTTGAAAGAAAAAGTTGATGCAATAAATGTTACTGACAACCAATCGTCAGTGATGCGGTTTGGTTCTTTAGGTATGTGTATCCTGCTTAAACAGAATGGTTTTGAACCAATATATCAAATTACCTGTAGAGATAGAAACAGACTTGCATTACAGTCAGATATATTAAACGCAGCAGCTTTTGGTATTGAAAACCTACTTTTGCTTACAGGTGATCACACTGTTTTAGGTGATCACAAAGATGCAAAACCTGTGTTTGATTTAGATTCTGTTTCTTTGATTTATACAGTAAAACGACTGATGGAAGGTTATGACCTTGCAGGAAATAAACTTGAAGGTGAGCCACCAAGTTTTTGTATAGGTGCAGTTGTCTCGCCTGAAGCAGAACCATTAGATCCACAA
>Ga0197143_1000333_pt1 | contig 55268 bp, 45 predicted proteins | sample GBS70_MetaG_FD_148603 | JGI IMG/M metagenome (GOLD analysis project Ga0197143, IMG submission 148603) | Sediment microbial communities from Great Boiling Springs, Gerlach, Nevada, United States - GBS 70_MetaG | ecosystem: Environmental > Aquatic > Thermal springs > Hot (42-90C) > Sediment... | reverse complement strand
AATTTGGGACATGGCAAACGACGCAAGCGACTATTTGGTCGCTGAAAGCCTTCATCGCTGCAATGGAACGAAGCAGAAGCGAAATCAACGGGACGCTCGTGGTTCGGGTTAACGGCGGGAAAGTTGCCGAGTGGCAAATCAATCCCGAAAACGCCGACATTGTTCGGATGACGGATGCGAGCCGATATGTCCGTGAAGGCGCTAACGAAGTGACGCTTGAATTTGACGGAACTGGTTCGTTGCTTTACCAAGTCAGCACCCGCTTCTACCTGCCTTGGGAACTTATCCCGCCAGCGCCTGAAGAACCGCTGCAAGTGCGTGTCAGTTACGACCGAACGGAATTGCAAACGAACGAAACGGTGACTTGCAAGGTGCGGGTGACGAACCGTCGTCCGATGGCGGCTCAAATGGTCATCGTTGACATCGGCATCCCGCCGGGTTTTGAAGTTCTGACCGATGACTTGACAAACTTGGTTGAGCGGAAAGTTTTGCAACGGTTTGAATTGACGCCCCGCCAAGTCATCTGCTACCTTGACCGCATTGAAGGTGGAGCGACGGTGGAGTGGGAATTTAGGCTGCGGGCGAAAATGCCCGTTAAAGCAAAGACAGGGCGAACGACGGCTTACGAATACTATGCGCCGCAGGGAAGCGTCGTCGTTAAGCCCGCCATCTTGACGGCGCGTTAAGGCAAGGCTTGCAAAATGCGAGGCGAAAGGAGGGATGAAGGATGCGTCTATTCACTGTCGCCACATTGTCGGTTTTGTCTGCAACTTTCGTGATAGCACAAGCGCCGAAAGAAGAAGGCGTCGTTTTGCCCATCGTTCGCGCCATCGTCTTCAAAGATGGCTTTGCTTACACCTTCCGCGAAGGTTCTGCTGAGCCGAAAAACGGTGCGGTGCTCTTGCGCGTCGTCCCGCAGGCGCGGGAAGGGACGCTTTATGCCTACTTGCCCGACGGCAAGGGAACGGTGAAGCGATTGGAATTGCGGCAAGTGATCGTCGGCGAGCGAAAGGAACGGGTGGAGCGGATGTTCAACGACCTTTACGAATTGCTCCGCCAAAACGAGGGCAAGAAAGTCCGCATCGTCACGAAGGATGGCGAACGGTGGGAGGGCATTTTGCGCGTCATCACGCCCCTGCACGAAGACCCGTCCATTCCCCGTGACCCGCAAAAGTCGCCGTCTCGCGTCGCCTACATCGCTTTAGAGGGAGAGACGACGGCGTTGGTGCGCACCGACCAAATTGAGCGGTTGCAATTCCTTGAACCCGCCGCGCTGAAGGAAGTGCGGGAAACGCCGATGCCCCTGACAGCCCAACGGCTGGCGGTGTTGCTGGATAGCGTGGAAGATGGCAAACCCGTTCGGCTGGGCGTTGCGGCGTTGGAGGCAGGGTTGCGATGGGATGCGACTTATCGTGTCGTCATCAACGAACGCCCCGTCAAAACGGCGCGGCTGGAATTGGTGGCGACCATTGACAACCAATTGGCGCCGCTGAAAGAGACGACCCTTTTGCTCGCCGTCGGCGTCCCCAACTTCCCCTACCGTATGCAACTGGCGAGTTTGATCGCGCCATCAGGGTATCGGAGAGAGTTCGGCATGGCACAAGCCCCTGCGGCAAGGACACAAATTCTGGGTGCTCCGTTTGCTGGTGGATTGGGAGGGTTTGGAGAGCGTCAAGTGGAGTTTGCTGCTGAAGCGGCTTTACCTGCCGAGATGGAACTCCCTTCGCTGGAGGCGGCGCAACTCGTTTTCTACGAGACGCCGCCTTTGGATTTGAAACCCGGCGAGCGTGCCAATTTGGTGCTGTTCTCCCAAACGCTTCCGTGCCGCGAGGTGTTTGAGTGGACGATTGACGAAACGCCCATCCCGCTACCGAGACCCGCAGGTGGCGAGGGACGAATGCCACCTATCCGACCGTTGGCGACAGGCTTTTGGTATGCATTGGCACTCCGCAACACTTTGAAAGTGCCCTTGACGACGGGCATCGCAACGGCGTATCAGGAATGGCGTCCCATCGGTCAAGGCTTGCTCACTTTCACCGCCGTCGGTGACGAAGCCATCCTTCGGTTGAGCCCCGCGACGGAAGTCGTCGGCGACCACGAAGAGCGCGAGGTGGCTCGCACCCCCGTGACGGAAAAGCGGCGCGCCGATAAGGGCGAGGAAACGGTGCAAGTCGGTTGGACAGTCACAATAGAAGGGACGGTCAAAATCCGCAACACCCGTGACGAACCCGTCGCTATCATCGTTCGGCGGACAGTGACGGGAGAAGTGTTGGCAGTGAGCGACAAAGGCGAGGTCAAAGTCACACCGCCCTTGCGCGCTGCCGACCGCAACCCGACGAGCCAAATCCGCTGGCAACTCACCGTGCCATCGGGCGAAAAGACCTTGACTTATCGCTACCGAAAGTTTGTGGCGATGGAGTAGCAGGCTTATTGAGCGGCAACCTTTTGAAGGATGCCTTCAGCGGCATCAAAGTCAAAGTCGCCGTTGACAGAAACGATGGCATCCATTTGGCGGGCTCGTTCGGCGACTTCGGGTGGGATTTTGGCGCCTCCGATGACGGGCACGGCACGATAGCCAATCTTGCGGGCGACAACCGCTCGGCGGACGGCTCGCAGCAAATCTTGCAGGCTCACGGTAAAAGAGACTTCCACGACGAGCAAGATGGGCACTTTGTTGAATTCGCCGAGCCAAAGCACATCTGTGGCACTGAGATCGTGCCGTTCTTCGCGGCTGATTTGCCCCTTTTCGTAAGCCTCCCAGAGCCGCTCCACGACTTCGCTACTCGCATCCCGCCCCCGACGGAGCAACCGACCAAAGACGGCATGCCCCTTCTCGCGATAGAAACGCTCCTGTTCCATCCCCTTCAAGCGAGCCAAGTCATCGTCCACCTGCTTTCGCCACTGGTTCATGTCTTCTATCCACGCATTCACCGCTTCCTGCCACTTGATGACCTGCTCTTGCCACGCAATGACTTGCCTTTGCCACTCAATCATCTGCTCCCGCCATCGTCGGTTCTCCTCCGCTTCCTGCGTCAGTCGTTCCACGGCGGCTGAAATGCGCTCCTGCCACTGGGTTATTCGCTCCCGCCAATCATCCATCTCCTGCCGCCATCTTCGGTTCTCTTCGGCTTCCTGCATTAGTCGTTCCACGGCGGCTGAAATGCGCTCCTGCCACTGGGTTATTCGCTCCCGCCAATCATCCATCTCCTGCCGCCATCTTCGGTTCTCTTCGGCTTCCTGCATTAGTCGTTCCACGGCGGCTGAAATGCGTTCCTGCCACTGCACCATTCGTTCCCGCCATTCATCCGTTTCCTGCCGCCATCTTCGGTTCTCTTCGGCTTCCTGCGCCAATCGCTCCACGGCGTGGGTGAGGCGCTCTACCAATTCGGGCAGGCGCAGCAAACCTTCCGTCAGGAGCACCTGACGCAATTGCGCCTTCCACTCTGGGTGTCGTTCCAGCAACGCCAACAGGTCGCTCAAGTCTTCCACGGTGAAAGGCATGGGCGTTCACCCCAGCAAGTTGTCGGCGCTTTTATTTTGCCATGTGCGACGATGACGCTCCAGAGGGTCGGCGGCATCATTGTAACCGAGACGCACCCCACGCAAGGGCGATGCAGCAAGGAGGCGCAAGGGTTCTTATGGAACGGCTTAAGGTGCGCTTGGATTTGTGGCAGTTGGAAATTTTCTGCACTGTCGCCGAGCAGCGGAGTTTCTCCCGCGCCGCTGAGATGCTTTTCCTTGCCCAACCGACGGTCACCAGCCATATCGCTTCGCTGGAGAAGCGCTTGGGCGTGAAGTTGTTTGACCGAACGACGCGGCGGGTGACCTTGACGCCAGCGGGTAAGTTGCTTTATCGCCACGCCAAAACTTTGCTGAGGGAGCACGAGGAAGCGTTGCAGGAGTTGGCGCAATTCGTCGGCGGGCTGACAGGCACGCTCACTTTCGGCGCCAGCACTATCCCGGGGCAATACATCTTGCCGAAACTTTTGGCGCAATTTCGCCGCCAGTTCCCTTCGGTGGCGGTGACGATGCATTTAGGAGCCAGCGGGCAAATTTTGGATGGCGTGCTCGGCGGTGAATGGGAGTTGGGCATCATCGGCGCTCGCCCTCGCGAGCCTTTGCTCCACATCGTCCCCCTTTGGCACGATGAAATCGTCCTGATCGTCCCATCCGATCACCCTTGGGCGCAACAAGGGGAAGTGCCCGTGAGGGAGTTGGTGCGCCAACCGTTGGTCATCCGCGAGCGGGGTTCAGGGACACGCAGTGCGTTGGAGCAATTTTTGGCGCAACATGGCATTTCCCTCTCCCAAGCCAACATCGCTGCCGAGTTGGGAAGCACAGAATCTGTCAAGCAATTCGTCGCTGCTGGCGATGGGGTTGGGGTTGTCTCCATCCGAGCCGTAGAATGCGAGCAAGATTTGCAAAAACTCGCCGTCGTTCGGCTGAGGGAGGGACGCATTTTACGCCGCTTTTACGGCATCGCTTGGCGCAACCGAACCCTTTCGCCCGTCGCCCGCACCTTTTGGAACTTCGTGACGGAAAGTGCCAAAGCGGACGAGGCGAAGGTGGAAAGCACCTGAGCGGCAGCGTCAGGGCGGTGGAAGCCGCTCCCGCCAGCGTCGCTGAAATCGCTCCACCGCTTCGTCCACGGGCACCAATGCCGATTGTGTCAAGGGGGCTTCGTTGGCGTCCAGCCATGCCAGCAACTTCTCCGCTTTGTCGCCCCGAACGAAACGGGGAGGCGCTTCGGGCATCATCCAACTCAGCCACAACCGCAACTGACGCAGCCATCGGTAAGTCGCCAACCGTTGCCGCCAAATTTCCTCGCCTTCCGCTAAAGCACGCAATGCCTGCATAAGCGAAGGTGTCCGCAAAGCAGGGTGACTTTGCCCTTCCCGCAGTTGCGCTTCGGCGACCGCCAGTTCAATGTCCCAAAGCGCCCCGTCGCTGTGTTTGAGGTCAAGGACTTCGCGGGGCGGGCGATGTTCTCTTCGGATGCGGGCGAGCAAATGCGTCAGTTCCGTCCAGTGCGATTCGTCAAGCCCGCGAGCGTAAAGACGCCCTTCCACGAGGCGGGCGACGCTTTGCCCTAACTGCCGATTGCCAGCGGCGGGGCGAAGGCGCGTCCATGCCAACGCCATCCACGCTTCAAAGCGCCCTTCGGAAAAATCGCGCCAAGTGTCAAGGTCACTGCTGAGCGCCCCTTCCTGTCCCGTCGGGCGAAGGCGCAAGTCCAAGCGGTAGGCGATGCCTTCTTCGGTGGCGTCGGCGAGCAACGAACGCAACTGGCGCACTTGATATTCGCAAGTTTGTTGATCGCCGATATGGGCGAAGGCGACATCCAAATCCGAACCGAAATGCAACTCACCGCTTCCCCATCCGCCCAACGCCAAAAGGGCAAGGGTTGACGAAGCGTTCAAGGCGAAAAGGGCGGCATCCGTGAGGACATCGGCAAGGTGGGCGAGGGCTTGACCGACAACTTCAGCATCCGCCAAACGACAAAGGTGCAACAAACCCAAATGCAAAGCGAAGCGCCCTTTGAGCCGACGCAATAAGTTCATGACCGCTCGTCGGTCACTGAGGGAAGGCAAGGAGCGCAACGCCGCTGCAACGGCGGAGCGGATTTGTTCGGCAGTGGGCGAGGGTGGTGTCGCCCCTGCCAGCCAAACTTCCAGCGTTTCGGGATGGCGTTGGGCGAGTTGGCACAAAGGCTCACTCAAACTGGCGACGAGGGCGATGGCGCGCAAGGCTAAGGGGTTGGCGCTCAAACTGTCAAGGACGCTTGGGCGCGGTCCCATCCCCTCAATCAAACCTTCCAACCGCACCAACGCTGCATCGGGGTCGGGCGTTCGGGCGAGGGCGTCCAACACCGAAGGCAACACCCGTAGGATGCGAACGCGCTCGCGCCAACGCAAAACGGAAGTCGCTTCGCCGTGCACAAGGCGGAAAAGGCGCCGCTGGGCTTCGTGGGGTTGGGCGAAGCCGTAACCTTGTATCATCGTCGCATCCGCTTCCAAACCGCTGACGATGCTCAAAAGGACGCTCGTTTGCTCGGAGACGCCTAACGCCTTCGCCAGTTCCGCTGTGACCGACTCGTAAACGGTTCGCACCCCTTGCGTTCGCCACTCAAATTCTCGGAGCAACTCCTTGCCGTCGGGCAAGTGCAGGCAGCGTGCCAGTCGGTTCAATTCCCGCTCATCGGTCGGTAAGGTTTGCATCGGCAAATCTTCGGCGATTTGGAGCAAGTGTTCCAAGCGGCGTCCAAAGAGGTAGCCTTCCTTCAGCGTGGCGAATTCGTCGGCGGTCAAAAGGTCGTGACGATGCAACCGTTCCAACGCCGTGAGCGTGTCGCGGACAGAAAGGTCAGGGAAAGAGGGGGCGAAGGCGAGTTGCAAAAATTGGGCAGTCATCTCCACATCGCGGATGCCACCCAAGCCATGCTTGACAGCGCCGTCGGCAGCGAAGGTGGCTTCGGTGCGGGCTTTCACCCGCAACAGCCACGCCAACTCTTCGGCTCGTAACGGTTCGCCGAAGACAAAGGCGTGACGGAAAGTTTCAAAGCGTTGCGCCAACTTCTCGTCGCCCGCTATCGGTCGGGCTTTCAGCAACGCCAACCGTTCCGTCGGTTCGGCGTGGGTTTCGTAGTAAGCAAAGGCGGCTTCCAACGGCAAGGTGAGCGGACCTGTCGCCCCGTAAGGGCGCAACCGCAAATCCACGCGGTAAAGGCGTCCATAGGCGGTGACTTCTGTCAGCGCTGCCACAAATTTTCGCACCCATCGTTCGGCGGCGGATGGGTCGCCGTCGTGAAAAATCGCCAAGTCAATGTCGGAACTGTAATTGAGTTCGCCCGCTCCCAGTTTACCAAAGGCGACGACTAACGGGCGAAAGTTTTGCGGGGGCATCAATGTCACGACGGCGTTGACGAGGGCTTCCGCGAGGTCGGAAAGTTCCCGCGTGACCGTCGGCACATCCATCAGTCCGAGCAAGTCGGCGGTAATCAGCCGCACCATCTCACGGCGGCGGAAACGCCGCAGGGCATCTAACTGGCTCGCCAGCGTTTTAAAAGGGGCGATGGCATCGTTCAATTCAGCCCGCAATTGAGCCAATCCCTTCGGTTGCGCCAACCGAGAGCGTTCGGCGAGCAAGGGCAAATATTCGGGATGCAAAGTCAAGGTGCGCGCCGCAAAATGGCTGCCGCTGAGGACAACGAGCAGCCCTTCCAAAGTCGCAGGGTCGTCCGCAAGGTAGGAGAGCAAAGCAGTGGGGTTGCTCGCCGCTTCGGCAAGGTGCAAGAGGGCGTTCAAAGCGCCTTCGGGGTCGGGCGCAGCGTCCAACGCCATCGCCAGCAAAGTTTTGAAACGCTCCCGCAGCCCATCGGGCAAAAAGGAGAGCAACTTTTCTGTCAAGCGACGCTCCATCGCCTTCGTCACCGTCGGGCATTGTAACGCTGAGGGAAAGGGACAGGGACAAGGAAGGGTCGGGGGACGAGACGGACGACGATGATGCTTGTGGGAGTGGCGTCAGCCCCAAACGAAACTGCGCCCTGCGTGGCAAGAGAGTTGCTATCATTGCGGGTGGTCGTGGGCTGCATCCCAACGAAGGGAAAGGTGATGCGCATGGCGTTCACGGAGCGACTTTGGGAAAGCGTCGGCGAGGTGTTTGCCCGCATCCTCGCCCATCCGTTCCTGACAGGGCTAACGGACGGGACGCTGGACGAAGCAGCCTTCCGCTTCTATGTCGTTCAGGATGCCCTTTACCTGCGAGACTTTGCTCGCGGGCTTTCGGTGTTGGGGGCGAAAGCGCCCGAAGACGATTGGTTGGTGATGTTCTGCGAGCACGCCAAGACCGCCATCGTCGTGGAGCGGGCACTGCACGAAAGTTTCTTCCGCACTTGGAACATGAGCGCCGAGCAAGTTTACGCGACGCCGATGGCGCCGACGAACCTGCTTTACACGAGTTACCTTTTGCGGGTCGCTTACGAGCGTCCCTTTTACGAGGGCATCGCCGCTTTCTTGCCCTGCTACTGGATTTACTGGGAAGTCGGCAAAGCGCTGGAGCAAAAAGGGTCGCCCAATCCGTTGTATCGCCGCTGGATTGACACTTACGCCAGCGCCGAGTTTGAGCAAATCGTTCGGCAAGTCTTGGCGGTCACCGACCGCCTCGCCGAAGGACTGACCGAACCGCAACGGCAAGCGATGCAGCAACATTTCGTCATGACCAGCCGCTTTGAATGGCTGTTTTGGGACATGGCGTATCGGCAGGAACGATGGGCAATTTGATGGAAAGGAGCGATGGGGATTGCCTTGGACGGGACGACCGCTGAGTGGTGCGGGGCTGAAAGGCATTCGGTTGCTGGTGATGGATGTGGACGGGGTTTTGACGGGCGGCGAAATCGCCCTGCTCAGCAATGGCGCGGAGATGCGGTTGTTCAACTCGCAAGATGGGGTCGGGTTGATGGTGGCGCATTTGGCAGGGTTGCAGACGGCGCTGATCACGGGGCGGGCGACGGAAGCCGTCCGAAAGCGCGCCGAAGAAGTCCGCATCACCCACTTGGTCATGGGCACTTTTCAGAAACTGCCACCTTTGCAAGAGTTGTGCGGGCAACTGGGCTTGACACTGGATGCCGTCGCTTACATCGGCGACGATGTGCCTGACATCCCGCCGATGAAGCGGGTCGGATTTGCCGTCGCCGTCGCCAATGCGGTGGATGAGGTGAAGCGGGTCGCCCACTACATCACCCAACGGCGAGGCGGCGAAGGCGCCGTTCGGGAGGTCGTGGAGTTGATCTTGAAGGCGCAAGGCAAATGGGAAACGACGGTCGGCAACTTCATCGGCGATACCGATTGGATGCGCTGACGATGCCCTTTCGTCACCGCCCAATCACTCAGGCACGGGTCGGATTTCGGCGATGGTCATCTCGTAAAGGGTTCGCTTTTTGTCACGGGCACGGGCTCGGACGATGTATTGGTCGCGCCCGACTTTTCGGTAACTCTCCAGCATGTTGCCCGCAAAGGCACTGAGGATGCGTTCCTTCTCCTTCGGGTGCAAGCCCGTCAACTCTTGCAGGGTGACGGGGTTGAGGTAGTCGGGGACTTCGTTGAGGCTTTCCAAATGGACGCGCAAGCGGCGGAGGGCTTCCTTGCAAGCGGTGCGGCGGGCAAAATCGGTGGACGCATAACTCCATCCGCCTGGTGCTAAACCGAGGATTTGCAAGAAGGGGTCAAGAAGGTTTGTCAAGCCCCACTCAATTTGTTGCAACCAGTGGGGTGGCTGCTCGTAGCGGCGCAGGGAAGCAACTTGGGCGGTCAGAAAGCGTTGGACTTCAGGTGGCAAAGAAGCAGCCCCTGCCAATCGGTAACCGCTGGCGCTGGCGACTTGCCCTGGTTGGGACGGCGTTTCGGCGAGGGGCGTTCGGAAGCGCACTGAACCTTCCACGACTTGCACGAGTGACTGCTGGTTGGTCGGGTTATAAACGACGCGGAAAGTGGTGCCCCGCACGGCAGCGACGGCGGTCGGCGTGCAAACCGTCGCTTGCGAGCGCGCCCCGAAAAACTGGGAGACATAGGCGACGGCGGAGCCAAAACGCACCATGAAGGAACGATCCCGCATGCCGCCTCGGGCGAAATCCAACAACCGCACTTCAAATTCGGTGTTGGGCTCTAACTGGACGGCGCTGCCATCGGGGAAGACAAGGGTGGCACTGCTTTGCGGACCTGTCCGCACCAAATCTTTGTCGCGCAACGCCATGTTCAATTCGGCGGCGACCCATTGACCTTTCTCGTGGGGCAACACTTGGACAGTGCCCGTGAAAGCCGCCAAAGTCGCTTTGAACTCCTTGCCCTCCCGCCGAATGCCGTCAGCGATGAGGACGACCAAGATAAGAAGGGCAAGGCTGACAAGGCTTTTCGCCCACCCTGGCATCGCCCGCAGCCAACCGAAATAGTCACGGCGGCGTTTAAGCCGTTCCTTTCGCCGTTGCTCCCGCTCGGCTTGCTGAACGAGTTCCACCAACAACTCCGCATCGCTTTTAGGCTTGTTCTTGACGGATCGTCGCCACATCACCTGTCACCTCCTGACGGATTTCAAGACGGCGGACGGCAAAGACCCGAACGGGTCGTTCCCGTCCCCGCACATTGACCGTGCCCAAATCGTCAAAGACGACGCTTTCGCCCAGCGCCGCCATCGCTTCCTGCCGCACTTCGTCGCTTACAAGCAACGGGACTTTGAAATCCTTCGTCATCGTTTGAAGGCGCGACGCCAAGTTGACGGCATCGCCCAAGGCGGTGTATTGCACCCGCTGAGGCGTCCCGATGTTGCCGACGATGGCTTCGCCGACATGGATGCCGATGCCGATGCGAAAGGTCGGAAGCCCTTCCGCTTGCCAACGCTCATTAAGCCGCTCCAAGCGCTCCAACATGTCCAACGCCGTCAAAATGGCTAAGGCGCTGGGGTTGGCGTCATCGGGCAGAAACGGACCGAAGAGTGCCATCACGGCGTCGCCGATGAACTTGTCCAAGACGCCCCGATGGCGTTGCACGGCGTCCGTCATTTCCGTCAGATACTCCCGCATCTGGCGGACGACCAACTCAGGCGAGTTTTGCTCGGAGTAGGAAGTGAAGCCACGAACATCGGAGAACAAGATGGCGACGCGTTGGCGTTTCCCTTCCTGATGGGCGATTTCAGGGTTGCGGACGATTTCTTCCACGACTTCGGGGGCGACATAGAGGGCGAACATCTGGCGGATTTGGCGCTTCTGGGCTTCCTCTTCGGCTAACCGTTGCAAACCCATCAGCAGCGTCGCACTCAGCCAACCCAACAACGGCACTCCCCATGCAGGCAACCATCCCGCACCCCAAAACATCCCTTCCATCCCCACAAGGACGACGAGTAAAGCCATCAGGGCGCCGACGGTCGCAGGGCGAACAGCAAAACGGGTGTAAAGGGCTAAGGGCGCACCGACCGAAACCAACAGCAGCAACCAATGCAAGGCAGCAGGAAGGGGACGGACAGGGGGCAAGTAAAGCAAATTGGCGAGGATGTCAGCGTTCAATTCCACACCCCGCAAGCCGTTGTCAAGGGGCGTCGGTCGGATGTCCGTCGTGCCTGTCGCCGTCTCGCCGACGAGGACAATCTTGCCCGCAAATTTTTCGGGCGGCATCGTCAAGGCATCGGCGAAACTGACCGTCGGGACGGGTGAACCGACACCGACAAACTGATCGCCTCTTCGGGCGATGGGACGAAGCCAAAGGACGCCACCTTCTAAGGGGACTTGTCGCTCACCCAATCGCACCGTCAGTGAGCCCGTTTGTAGCGCCTCCTTCAACGAAACGCCTTCAGCGACGCAAGCGATGGCGAGGGTGAAATGGGGCAGCAACCGACCTTCTTCCGTCATCCGCAACAGAATGGGCGACCGATAAACGCCATCGGGATCGGCGTTGACATCGGCGTAGCCGAGGGCACGAGCGGCGTCCATCAGCGGCGGGATGGGGGGCTGAAAGGTTGTGGAGTAAGTGAGGGGCAAGGGCAGGTTTGCCACTGGCGGGAATTTCGCCATCAGGCGTCGGGTCGCCTCCTGCTCCTTTGCCGACAAGGTTCGCCCTTGCCATTGATGGAAAGGCAAAACGACCCGACCATGCCGGCGGATGGCGTCGGCAAATGCGGCATCGCCTTGCGGGTCTCGCTCGTCAGGTTCGGCGAACAAAATATCAATCCCGACGGCTTTCGCTTGCCGCAGGCGCTCCAGCAATTCAGCGTAACGCCTCCGCGACCAATAGCGCAGTCGCCCGAACTTTTGCAGGGTCTTGTCATCAATGGCGATGACGAGGATGTCTTGAGGGAAAGGAGTTAGGCGGACGGTGGCTTGCCAGCGCCAATGGGCATCCGTCAGCCAGCGCGTCAGGCTTTCGGTGACGCCCAACTTGCCCAGCACCACCAACGCTATAACGATGCCCACGATGCTCCGCTGCCACAAAGCCATCCGTCGTCACCCCGAAGGGAAAGGGCTGACACTCTTATGCCACAGAAAACGCCCAACTTTGTGATGACGGTCACGAAAGGCTCAACGGGACGGGAAAGGCGGCGGGGGCAGGGGCTTAAACAATACCTCGCCTTTCTCCCTCATCTCCCGCAGTTCGTCGGGCGTCACTGCCATCGTAGAGCCATCGGCAAACAAGAGCAGGATTTTTCCGTCATGGCGACCAGTGACGGGGATGTCGTCGCCTTTGCCGACAGCGTTGCGACGGCTCTGGCGCGTCTCGTAAATCAAGACGACTTTGCTTTGCGGATACATTTCGGGATGCCAACGAGGAGTTTGACGCTCTTCGTCCCAAGCGTAAGCGTTCATGGCGTAACCGTAACCGCCCCGCCCTTCCAACTTAGGGCAATGGAAGACGAAGCGGCGTTGACTGGGCGGGATGAACTCCTCCAATGCGTCACACCAACGATCAGGCGGCGGCAGCAAGTTATCGGTTCGCTCCAAGTAAAGTTGCAGCGCCGCCGCCAATCGTCCCAACCGAGAAGCGCACAACCTTTCCAGTTGCTCTTCCTGCTGCTTTTGCAATCGGGGGCGCAACACGACTAAGGTGGCGCTCATCCCAACGATGGCGATGAAGATGAGGATGGCGGTCGCAACACCCCGCATCGTCGGTCACCTCGCCCGTAAAATATGCGGCGACAAGCCGAGGAGGCGATAGGGATGGCGCTCTTTGTGACCGAACGGCAAGTCGCTGAGTTGCTGGACATGCCGACAGCGCTCGCTGCCGTTGAAGAGGTGATGCGGTTGCACGGACAAGGGCGCGCTGTCAATCATCCTCGCCAGCGCGTCCGACGAGAAGGCGTCCTCTTGCACTGGATGGGCGCTGCCGTCCCTGAGTGGGGATTGACGGGCTTTAAGGTTTACACGCCTCAATCGGTGCTCTTTTTCCTTTACGGCGTCAACGGCGAATTGCTGATGGTGGCGGAAGCGGCAAGGTTAGGGCAAATCCGAACGGGCGCCGCTTCGGGCGTCGCCACCAAATTCATGGCGCGAAAGGATGCCTCGGTCGTCGCCATGATCGGCGCAGGCTTTCAAGCCGAAACGCAACTGCTCGCCCTCTGTCAAGTGCGCCCCATCCAGAAAGTTTTCGTCTTCAGCCGCACGCCCGAACGGAGGGAAACCTTCGCCCAACGAATGGGCGAGCGATTGGGCATTCCTGTCCTCGCCGTCGCTTCTGCCGAAGCAGCCGTCAAGGATGCTGACATCGTGGTGACCGTCACGACTTCCAAAGAACCTGTCTTGCTGGGAGCGTGGCTAAAGGCAGGGATGCACATTAATGCCGTCGGGAGCAACGCCCTTGTGCGCCGTGAGTTGGACACGGAAGCCGTTCGGCGCTGCCATCGCCTTGTCGTGGACGATCGGGTGCAAGCCAAGATGGAATGCGGCGATTTGCTGATGGCGGCTGAAAAAGGCGACATAGCGTGGGATCGTTTGGTGGAGTTGGGCGAAGTCGTCGCGGGCAAAGTGGCAGGGCGTGAACGGGACGACGAAATCACCCTCTTTGAGTCGCAAGGCATCGCCCTTTGGGATTTGGCAGTCGGCAGGGTCGTCTACGAGCGGGCAAAAGAGCAGGGCATCGGCGATCCCTTGCCCTTTTGAGGTTGAGGCGGGCTATAATTGCCGTCGGGCGTCGTTAGATGCCTCCAACGAGGTGAGCCACGATGGCGACCTTAGAGCACCGCCTGCTGAAGGTTCGGGAAGCCCAGCAAATGCCCATCGCCCAAGTCCTCAAGGAGTTTGTTCGGGAGGGCGAACTGTATCGGCGGCTGGACGACAACAAGGTGGAATGTTTTGCCTGTGGGCATCGGTGTGTGATTTTTGATGGACTGCCTGGCGTTTGTCGGGTTCGGTTCAATGAAGGCGGCAAACTGTTCGTGCCTTGGGGTTATGTCGGCGCTTTGCATCTTGACCCCGTTGAGAAAAAGCCCTTCTTCCACGCCTACCCTGGAGCGAAAGCCCTCAGTTTCGGGATGCTCGGTTGCGACTTAAAGTGCCCTTATTGCCTTCCCTACGATGCCCGCGTGGCAACCCACCAAGGCATGAAGCGTATCGGCGCACTCTTTGACACTACGCCCGTCCGCATTGACTTGCCCGATGGGGCGAGCGTCGCTTACCCTGAGGGTTTGACGGTTTACACCCACCTCGGTCGCCTTCGTCCCGTTCGGGCGATTTTCCGCCATCCCTATCAAGGGCAATTGCTGACCCTTGTGCCCTTCCTTTGCCCACCCATCACCTGCACTCCCGAACACGAATTCCTCGCCATCCTTAAGCCGAAGAAAGGGCAACCCATCCCGACGCCGACCTTTCTCCCTGCCGCCAAGTTGACTTGCGAGCATTGCCTCGCCATCCCTAAGCGCTACACCTTTTCCCGCGACATCGTTTTGGAAGTTCCGCAGTTGCTGCAAACGGTCGTCAAACCGTTGCGTGCCCGTGAAGGGGATGTGCGTCTTCGGCGTCAAGTCATGGCACTGACAGAAAAGAGTTGGACTTCCCGCCAAATCGGCGAACGACTTGGCAAGGGCGCTTCTTTCGTCCGTCATATCCGTAGCAAAGTCCGCCGAGGCATCTGGCAAATAAAGCCGACTTACCAGCGTCCCGCCTGCTTCATTGAAGAAGGCGAATGGGTGCGGTTGCCTTACGAGCGGCGCCCTGGGTTGCCCAAAACCTTGCGATTGGACTTTCGCTTTGCCGCTTTGCTGGGTTACTACTGTGCCGAAGGGTGCGTCGTTCGGGATGAGCATCGTCCCAACGCAGCGACCCTGACTTTCTCCTTTGGTCATCACGAGCGAGCCTTGGCAGAGCGAGTCTGCCAGTGGCTGCGGGAATTGTTTGGGGTGCGACCGTCCATCGTGAAGACGCCGACGACTTTGCAAGTTGCTGTCAACAAATCGTCCTTAGCCTTGCTCTTTGAAGCCTTGTGCGGAGCAAAGGCGCGGGAGAAGCGCATCCCACCCTTCCTCTTTGAAGCCAAGCGAGACATCGTGGAGTCCTTCGTTCAGGCTTACGCCCAAGGAGACGGAACGATTCGCTCCGACGGGCGCATCGCCGTCAGCACCGTTTCAGCAGAATTGGCTTACGGATTGGCATGGTTACTTTTGAAGTTAGGCTACCTGCCCAGTTTGCGCACCTACCGACGACCTACCCACTCCACCGTTTTGGGTCGCCCTGTCCGACAAGCACCGAACATCTTCATGGTCATCTGGCGAAAAGACAATGAATGGCGTTTCGTTTGGCAAGATGACGCCTACTACTATGTGCCCATCCGCAAGATTGTCAGCCGTCCCTTCAAAGGCTTTGTTTACAACCTGCAAGTGGACGACGAGCACACCTACCTCGCTCAATTCGTCGCCACCCACAATTGCCAAAACTGGCAAATCAGCCAAGTGATGCGGGATGCGGTGGCGACGATGTTGGCGGATTTTACGCCCATCACGCCCGAAGAGTTCGTCAAGATGGCGCTGAAGTATCGGGCGAAGGTGTTGACGAGCACTTACAACGAGCCTCTCATCACCAGCGAATGGGCAGTCGCCATCTTCCGCGAGGGCAAAAAGCACGGCTTGGTCGGAAGTTATGTCTCCAACGGCAACGCCACGCCCGAAGTTCTGGACTACATCCGTCCCTTCGTTGACCTTTACAAAATTGACCTGAAGTCCATGCGGGAGAAAAACTACCGCGAGTTGGGCGGGAAATTGGAGACAGTCCTCAACGCCATCCGTTGGGTTCACGAGCGAGGCTTCTGGCTGGAAATCGTCACTTTGGTCGTCCCCAACTTCAACGACAGCGAAGAGGAGTTGCGGGAAGCGGCTCGCTACATCGCTTCCGTCTCGCCTGACATCCCTTGGCATGTGACGGCGTTCCATCCCGATTACCTGATGACTGACCGAGGTGGCACGCCCGCCAAGACGCTCATCCGCGCCGCTGAAATCGGCTACGAAGAGGGCTTGAAGTTCGTCTACGCAGGCAACTTGCCAGGGATGGTCGGACCTTACGAGAACACCTACTGCCCCAAGTGCCACGCCCTGCTCATTGAGCGCTACGGCTTCCAGGTGCGCCGCTATCGGTTGCAGGACGGCAAGTGCCCCGATTGCGGGGAGAGCATTGCTGGGGTTTGGTGGCGCGACGAAGAAATCCCACCCCATTGGCGGCGGTGATGGAAGTGTGGGCGAAACTGCAACGCCATTGGCGGCGCTCCTTCCCCGTCTACGCATGGGGTCTAAGTGGGTTGGCTTTCGCCGCCATCTTAGTGGCAGCGGGTTTGTTGGGGTTGGCGAGCAAAAAATTGTGGGCGATTGGGCTTTTCCTCCTCTTGCTCAACCTCTTTGAGTTTTTACTCCTCGCTGTCTTTCAGGCTGGCAGTCGCTTCTTCTACTGGCTCTGGACGAAAGATTTGCCCGACCTCGCAAAACACTTGGGCAGCCGCAGCGCAATGCGACGGGGCGCCGCTTTTTCAGTGCTGCTCCACAGGGGAAAGGAAGCCGTCCCAATTTTCGTCCGACTGCTTTCTGACCCGCCTTGGCGAGTGGGAGCGCCTTTTGATTGGGACGACAAAGTTGCTCGGATGATGGCAGCAAGAGGGTTGGGAACTTTGAAGGCTTCAGAAGGCGTGGACGCACTCGTCGCTGCACTGGATGACGCCACTTTCCTTGTCCGTGAGGCGGTTATTTGGGCGCTGGGCGAAATCGGCGACCCCAAAGCCATCCCCGCCCTCCTGCCCCTTCTGGGCGAACCCTTGCCCGATAGCGACTGGGCGCGAAAAGCCCTCAAGAAACTACATCAGGGGAAAATCGTGGACGCTTGGCACAAGGTGCTACGAGAGCGGGACGAAACGGCGTTGCAAACCCTTCGCCCTTGGCGGATGGAAATTGCCGAAGCGCTGCTGCGTGGGTTGGAACGACAAACTTTTTCCGAACCCATTGCCCTCAACGCCGTTTGGGCGCTGAAAACTTTGGGTGTCATTGGTGCCTTCCCGCGCCTTCAGCACCTCGCTCACCGCCATCCCAGCGAGTGGGTGCGTCAGGCATGTGGGCAAGCGGCGAAGGAACTGGAGATGCTCACTCGCTTGCCCAAACCCGCCACAACCCTCCCGCCCGACATCGCCACCTTGCCTCGCCCCGCCTCCCCGCAGGCGGTTGACTTTTCCCGTTTGCCCGCTTTGCCGTCGGATGGCAAATGAACCTTACCGCTGACAACAAACATCCCAAACGCCTCCTGAAAGGAGCGGCACTGATGGTCGTTCGTTGGCGATGGGTTTTAGCGGTTGCCATCCTGATTGGGCTGAGCATAACAGGATGGCTGGCTTGGCTTTTGTTCGCCCCGACAGGCACAGTCGGCGTCACCACCTTGCGAGTCCATCGGGGCGATTCGTTTGCGCAGGTGGCGGATGAATTACAGCGGTTGGGTTTGGTGCGCAGCCGATGGTGGTTGGAACGGCTTGCGGCGTGGCATGGCTTGCCCCGTCGGTTGCAAGCAGGCATTTACCGCATCCCGACGCCCCTTTCCCTTTGGCGGCTCGTCCGCTGGCTTTCCGCAACACGCCCTGAACTCATCCGCCTGACCGTTTGGGAAGGGATGATGGCAAAGGAAATCGCTGAGCGGGTGGAGCGATTGGGCTTGGGCAGCGCTGAACGGTTCATGGACATCGTGCGTCATCCCGAAGGCAAAGTCGTGCTGCCTTTTGAGTGGCACGGTGACTTGGAAGGCGTTTTGTTTCCCGCCACCTACTGGCTTCCCCCTTTGCGGGAGGGCGACGAAGTTTTCCTCGTCCAGCAGATGGTTGACGCCTTCGCCGAGCGCTTTTGGCGTCCCTACCGAGAGGAAATTGAGCGCAGTCCCTTTTCGCTGCGGGAATTGGTGACCATCGCCTCGTTGGTGCAGTGGGAGGTCAAGAGAGACGAAGAGCGCCCTATCGTTGCGGGTGTCATCCTCAACCGCCTTCAGCGAGGGATGCGGCTGGAGATTGATGCGACAGTGCTTTATGCCTTGGGAAAACGAAAGCGGCGGGTGCTCTACCGAGACTTACTCGTTGACTCGCCCTACAACACCTATCGGCATGCGGGTTTGCCGCCAGGTCCGATTTGCAGCCCGGGGCTTCCATCTCTTTTGGCGGCATTGCGCCCAGCGAGAGTGCCCTACTTGTTCTATGTGGCGCGGGGCGATGGTTACCACACTTTCAGCCGCACTTACGAAGAGCATTTGCAAGCCGTCGCTGCTTATCGGCGGTGGCGAGCGCAGCAGGAGCGTAACGAGTGACGGGAAAAGATGGTCGGGGCGGCCGGACTTGAACCGGCGACCTTGGGCTCCCGATGCCCACGCGCTAACCAAACTGCGCCACGCCCCGACCTTTCGGCATCACAAATTTTAACCGAACCATCATAGCGCGTAAATCGCCCTCACCTTCTTTCGGGCGATGGCACAGATTTGGGTTGGCGCAGGAAGGGGTGAAGACAGTTGCGTCGGGTAGGTTGGCGAATTGGATGGCTGATGGCGCTTGTCGGCGTCGTGGCAATCGCTTGGGCACAAGGGTGGCAAGTTGCCGAAAGACAGACGATTGCACCAGGCGTTTTCTTTCAAGCCTTCCGCTCCGAAATGCCTCCCCTTTGGGTCGGCGTCGTTCGCCTTCCGCTCCCATTGCCCAAAGAATTGTCATTGACGCCAGCGTTAGGCGGCGACAACGGCTTGGGTCGTCAACCCCTTTCGCAGATCGCCCAACGGGTTCAGGCACAAAAGGGCTATGTGACGGCAGCCATCAACGCCGACTACTTCAGCATGACAGCGACCAACTACAGCGGTGACCCGTTGGGCATTCACATCCAAGACGGTGAGTTGGTCAGTTTGCCCACCTTCAACCGCTCAGCGCTCATTGGCTTGCGGGACGGAAGGGTTCTCATCGCCCGCTTTCAAGCGAACGCTTTGGTGCAATTGCCTGACGGCAGGACAATGCCATTGAGGGGGCTGAATGAGCCGCCGCCCAAAAACGGTTGGAGTTTGTTCACCCCTGCTTTTGGGCTGACGACCCAAACACCAGCAGGCACGGTAGAAATCGTCGCCCAAGCCAATTTGCCCTTGCGCCCCAACACGCCCTTGACAGCGACGGTGCGCGCTATCAGCACGGCTGGCAACACCGTCATCCCCCGCGACGGCATCGTTTTGGTGGCGACGGGCGATGCCGCTGCCATCGCCCAAACGCTGACGCCCGACGCCAACTTGCAACTGCTGATCAACTTGACACCGCTGGACGCTTCCTTTGACCCCCGTGACATCCTTTGGGCGATTGGAGGCGGTCCGCGCTTGATGCGCAACGGGCAAGTTTCAGTGGAATATGCTGCCGAAAACTTTTCCGCCAAGTTTGCCGAGACAAAACACCCCCGAACTGCTGTCGGGCTGAAAAGCGATGCGTTGCTTTTCGTCGTCGTGGACGGGCGACAACCAGGTTACAGCGAAGGGATGACACTGTTTGAGTTGGCGGAGTTTTTGCGCAATGCGGGCTGCACCGACGCCCTCAACTTGGACGGCGGTGGCTCCACAACCCTTTGGGTTCGGGGCGCCGTCGTCAACCGACCGTCGGACGGGCGCGAACGCCTCATCGCCAACGCCCTGCTTTTGCTGAACCTCTTTCCGCCCCAACCCATCGTGCGGTTGTGGGTGAAAGCGCCCGAAGGGCATTTCCTTGCTGGCACGCCTATTCCTCTTGCGGTGTTCGGCGAAGACGCCGCCTATCGCTTGCTGCCGATGACACCTGAAGCGGTTACGGTGACGACGACGCCACCCGTGGAAATCCGTTGGGATGGCAGCGCTTTGCTGCTGCCGACGCTAAACGGTGACCGACCACAGCGATGGCAAGTTACTTTTGCGCCGAAAGAAGGGAACGCCGCTTCCGCTACCGCCTCGTTTTGCATCCATCCCAAACCCGATGAATTGCAAGTGACGCCCGATGCGTTGCTCGTCGCTCTAGGCAACTCCGTGCGACTGACCATTCGGGCGTTCGGGCGCGAACTGTCGGGCGAAAAAGTGCCGCTGCAATTTGATGCGAGGGCGGTGCGATGGACGGTGCAAGGAAACATCGGCAGCGTTCAAGACGGCGTTTTCTGGGCAGCATCTCAACCCAGTGAAGGTGTTTTGGAAGCGACCCTCAATGGCGTGAGCGTCCGCATTCCCGTGCGGGTGATTGCCGCTGTAACGAAATGGCAGACGCTTCACGAGTTGGACAATCTTTCGGGCATCCAAGTGCAAGTGATGCCGCCGACTGTCCGTTCCGAAGTCGCTATCACGACCGCCAACAAACGCAGCGAGACGGGAGCGTTGCAAATTCGCTACGATTTCTCGCAAGGCAAACGCTTGCGAGCGGTTTATCTCGTGCTCAACAAACCGCTGCCGTCGGGCGCGAAGCAGTTGGCGATTTGGGTTTACGGCGACGGCAACGGATGTTGGCTGCGGGCGCGCCTGCGGGACGGCACGGGCAAACTTATCTTCATTGACCTCGTGCCCGTCATCAACTGGCGGGACGAATGGCGGGAAGTGCAAGTGCCCTTGCCGTCGGGCTTGACCGAACCGATGACTCTGGAAGCCATCTATCTGGCAGCCATCCGCGATGACCACCAACCGCAGGGCGTCATCTTGCTGGACAGTTTGCGGGTCGGCTTTTGAGCGCTGGCGCAAGGAGCGTGAAACGCCATGCGGATAAAGTTTTGCGGCGCCGCAGGGGAAGTGACGGGTTCGTGCCACCTCGTTCAAACCGATGAAGCGATGGTGCTGATGGATTGTGGCGTCTTTCAGGGCGGTGAAGAGCGCCATCAACGCAATCGGGAGCCTTTCCCTTTTGATGCCCGCGCATTGACGGCAGCCTTGCTCAGCCATGCCCACCTTGACCACTGCGGTCGGTTGCCCCTTTTGGTCAAGGCAGGTTTTGGCGGGGAAATTTTCGCCACTCCCGCCACTTGCGACTTGACGAAAATCGTCCTTTTGGACGCAGCGAAACTGCAGGAAGAAGATGCCACTTGGAAAATCAAGCGGCTCAAAAAGCAAGGCGAAGATTGGTCGTGGGTCTCGCCCCTTTTCACGACCGCCGACGCTGAACGAGTCTTTGAGCGCTTTGAACCCGTCCCTTACGGCGAATGGGTAACACTGACATCTTCTTTGCGCTTCCGCTTTCGGGAGGCAGGTCATTTACTCGGCTCAGCGATGGTGGAGTTGCAAGTGCGCCAAAACGGCGGCGAGCAAACTTTGCTTTTCACGGGCGACCTCGGTCAGCCCAACATGCCCATCTTGCGCGACCCCGAAACGGTTGAGTGGGCTGATTGGTTGATGATGGAGAGCACTTATGGCAACCGAGACCATGCTCCATTGGCAGAGTGCTTGACGCAACTTTGCACCATCGTGGACGAGACGCGCCGAAAAGGAGGGCGGGTGCTCATCCCCAGTTTCGCCGTCGGAAGGACGCAGGAAGTTTTGTATGCCCTCAATGAGTTCGTGGAAAGTGGGCAACTGGAGCCCTTGCCCGTCTTCGTGGACAGTCCGATGGCGCGGGAAGTGTTGCGGGTCTATCAGCGCTATCGCGCCCTTTACGATGAAGCGACGCAAGCGAAATTGCGGCAGGGCGACGAACCTTTTTCTTTCCCTGGGCTGCAACTCATCACGACGGTGGACGAAAGCAAGCAACTGAACACCTTCAACGAACCTTGCGTCATCATCTCGGGCAGCGGGATGGCGACAGGCGGGCGCATCAAGCATCACCTCAGGCACAGCATCGGCGACTCGCGCAACGCCGTCGTTTTCGTCGGCTTTCAGGCGCAAGGGACGCTGGGGCGACAGTTGGTGGACGGCGTTTCGCCCGTCCGCATCTTTGGTGAATGGCACGAAGTCAAGGCTCGCATCTACTTGCTGGACGGCTTCAGCGCCCACGCCGACAAAACGGCTTTGCTGCAATGGACGAGCCAGTTTCGCAAGCCACCCAAGCAAACTTTTTTGGTGCACGGCGAACCTGATGCGATGGCGTCCCTCGCCGACGCCTTGCGCCAACGGGGTTGGCAAGTGCATTTGCCGAAGCAGGGAGAAGAAGTCACCTTGCTGGCAACTTGAAAAACTTTGCGGGTGGTAAGCGACGCAACGGCGAACGGCACGGAAGGGAACGACGATGCGGAAGGGTTCGTGGCGCTCTGCGCGGTTTGCGTTCCTGCTGCTCTTTGGCGGGGTGATGGTGGCGGCGTATCTGTTGCCGCTGTCGCCCGTTCGGTTGCCCTTGTGCTTGTTCAAAGTCGTGACGGGTTACCCGTGCGCAGGTTGTGGCTTGACCCGCTCCGTCATCGCCGCCGCCCACGGTCATTTCGGCGAATCCTTCCGTTGGCACCCGATGGGCTTGCTGCTCGTTTGGGCGATGTGGGCAGCAGGGGCGTTGATGGTTTACGAATTGCTGACGGGCAAACCATTGCCTTGGGAAGTTTGGTTGCGGCGTTACGGCGTCCTTGTCGGTTGGGCGCTCTTTGTGTCCTTCGTCCTGCTCTGGCTCCTTCGGCTCAGTTACTACCGCTTCGGTCAATGGCTGCCCATCCCGTTGAAAGTGCCCCTGTGATCGTCGGGGAACAATCGCTCCAACTCGCTGACCAATTGCGCCAAAGTCCCATCCGTGATCGCCCTTCGCAATCGCTCCATCAATCGCAGGTAAAAGTGCAGGTTGTGCCAAGTCAAAAGGCGCGGTCCCGTCGCCTCGCCCGCTTTGAACAGGTGGCGCAAGTAGGCGCGGGAATAACGGCGGCAGACAAAACAATCGCAAGCGGCGTCCAACGGAGTGTCGTCGTCAGCGTAACGGGCGTTGCGCAAATTGAGCCGACCTTGATGGGTGAAGGCAGTGCCCGTCCGTCCCAAACGGGTCGGCAAGACGCAATCAAACATGTCCACGCCCAACGCAACGGCTTTGGCAATGTCCGCTGGTGTCCCGACGCCCATCAAGTAGCGGGGCTTGTCTTCAGGGAGTAACTCGGTGGACAAAGCGACGATGGCGAACATCGCCTCCTTCGGCTCGCCGACGCTCAACCCGCCGATGGCATAACCCGCAAAATCCATCGCCACCAACCGCTCGGTGCTGATGCGCCGCAAGTCCTCAAAGACGCTGCCGTGCGTGATGGCGAACAACAATTGATCATCGCGCTGGTGGGTTTTCTGGCATCGTTCCGCCCACCGCAAACTCCGCTCCATCGCCGCCTTCGCTTCCTCGTAGCCACATGGGTAAGCGACCACATCGTCAAAGACCATCGCAATGTCCGAACCCAACACCTCTTGAATGCGGATGCTGTCTTCGGGGCGCAAAAAGCGGTCGGTGCCGTCGTGGTGGGAGCGGAAGCGAACACCGTCGTCGGTGACTTCCCGAAGGGTGGACAAACTGAAGACCTGAAAGCCACCGCTGTCGGTCAAGATGGGACGATGCCAACTCATAAACCGATGCAAACCGCCCATTCTGGCGATCAACCCTTCGCCAGGACGCAAATGCAAGTGGTAAGCATTTGCCAGCAGCATCTCTGCGCCCAGCATTTCCAAATCGTCCGAGGTCATCATCTTGACCGTCCCTTGCGTGGCGATGGGCATGAAGACGGGTGTTTGAACGGTGCCGTGCGCTAACTGCAATTCGCCGAGGCGGGCACGGGAATGTCGGTCACGGGCGAGCACGCAAAAAGATGCCGTCGCCATTTTTTCGCCACTCCTTTCCGACGACGGCAATTTTAGCGGGATGGGCGAAGTCGGGTGGAAAATGGGTTACACTTATGGCGAACCCGAAAAAGCGACAGGGGGGAATGCCATGCGTTTGGGATGGCTCATCGTTGGCTTGCTCGGTGTCACGCTGGCTGTGGCGCTAACTTCCGCCCAGCCGCGCCGCCCCGTCTCTTACAGCAAAGACATCCAACCGTTGTTGCTCAAGCGCTGCGTCGTCTGTCACGGCGAAAAGAAGGCGGAGCACGATTTGCGCCTTGACAGTTATGAAGCGGTAATGAAGGGTGACCGTGAAGGTCCTGTCGTCGTGCCGGGCAAAAGCAACGAAAGTCGCCTTTACCTGACAGTGGCAGGCAAAAAAGAGCCGAAGATGCCTCCTGACCCGTTACCGCCTTTGACGCCGATGGAACTGGAGTTGTTGCGCCGCTGGATTGACGAAGGGGCGAAAGCGGACACCGCTGTCCCGATGCCCTCACCGACGCAAAAACCCACTCCAACGCCCTTGCCCATTCCGTCACCCAAACCGCAACGGTTAAAAGTGAACCTCGCCGTTGCTGAAACGCCCTTGACGGTGACGGTGGACTTTGGACCGACACCCGCCCTCAGCGCCCTCGCCTTTTCGCCCGACGGCAAACGGTTGCTCGTCGGCGGTTACGGCGAAATCGTCGTTTGGGATTTGAGTGACGGTCAATTGGCAGCGCGTTGGGGCAACCTCAGTGGCGCGGTCACGGCGATGGCGGTCAGCAAGGACGGCAGCCGCATCGCCGCCGCCAGCGGGGCACCACAACAATCGGCGACGGTGACGGTGTTGGACGCCAACGGTGCCGCTGTCACTCGCTTCACCGACCCGCAAGACCTCGTTTACAGCCTCGCTTTCAGCCCCGATGGCAAATGGCTGGCAGCCGCCAGCGCCGACAAAGCCGTTTATGTGTGGGACTTGACAGCGGGCAAATTGGCGAAAGCCCTTAAAGAGCAAGCCGATTGGATGTTGGGCGTCGTTTTCAACGCCGATGGCAAATGGCTGGCGGCAGGCGGCGCCGACCGCCTCGTTCGGATTTGGGATGTCGCCAACTGGCAAGTCATCCGCAAACTGGAGCATCCCGAAACGGTCTTTCGCCTCGCTTTCCAACCCAACGGCAATTTACTGGCGGTGGCGATGGGCGGACCGAGCGATCGGGGCATTTGGATTTGGAACGCCGAGAACGGTCAGCGCGTCCGCACCCTTGGCGGGATGAAAGAGCCTGTCTTGGATGTGGCTTGGAGTGCCGACGGGAAATTTTTGGCAGCCGCTGTCGCCGACGGCACGGTGCGCCTTTACGACGCCAACGGCAACTTGCGGGCAACTTTTCAAGGGCACAGCGATTGGGTGAACGCGGTCACTTTCCATCCCGACGGGATGCGGTTGGCGTCGGCGAGCAGCGACGGGACGGTGCGCCTGTGGCATGCGGATGGACATTCCCTTGCCGTCTTCGTTCAACTGACGGCAGGCAAAGATGATTGGCTCATCGTCACCCCGCAAGGCTACTACAACGCTTCCGTCAGTCAAGGGCAAGTGCGAGTGGAAGGGCAAAAACCGATGCCTGCCGACTGGCTGGCAACTTTGCGCAATCCCGACGCCGTTCGGCGCATCTTGGCGGGCGAGAAAGTGCCACCCGTCAAGCCCCCTCAATAACCCTTTCGCTTCGCTCCCTTGACAAGGAGGATAGGCGTTAGGGATGGCACAAACGGTCGTCGTCAAAGTCGGAACTTCCACGCTGACAGGCGGGAAGGACACTTTGGACATCGCCTACATGGCGGATTTGGTTCGGCAAATCAGCGCGTTGATGGACGAAGGCATCCACCTTGTCCTCGTCACTTCGGGCGCCATTCGGTCGGGCATGGCGGCGTTGAACCTTCGCCCGCCGTTGAACTTGGCGGAGAAGCAAGCCGCTGCCGCTGTCGGTCAATCCCTGCTGATGCACACTTACCGCGAACTCTTTGCCCGTCACGGTCGGCAAATCGGGCAAGTGCTGTTAACGCGCGCCGATGTGGAAGACCGAGAGCGTTTCCTCAATGCCCGTCGCACTTTCCAGCAACTGTTGCGCTGGGGCGTCGTGCCGATTGTCAACGAAAACGACACGGTGGCGACGGAAGAAATTCGTTTCGGCGACAACGACTTGCTGGCGGCGCTGACGGCGTTGGTCGTGGATGCCGATGTCGTCCTCCTGCTCAGCGATGTGGATGGGTTCTTTGTGCGGGAAGGAGGGCAGCGACGGTTACTGTCGGAAGTGCGCCAACTGGATGAAACCCTTTGGCGTCACGCGGGACAGGCGGGTCGGATGGGAACTGGGGGGATGGTCTCCAAGTTGCAAGCGGCGGAAGTGACGATGCAGTGCGGCATCCTGCTGGTGTTAGCCAACGGGCGCGTGCCCGAAGTGTTGCGGCGGGTTTTGCAAGGTGAACCCATCGGCACGCGCTTTTTGCCCCTTCGTTCCCTCCCTGCCCGCAAGCGATGGATTGCCTTTGCGCCTAAAGTGCGGGGACGCATCGTCGTCAACGAAGGGGCGAAAAAGCACCTGCTTCAAGGCAGCAGTTTGCTGCCTGTGGGGGTCTTGACAGCGGAAGGCAACTTTGACATCGGTGACCTCGTGGCGGTCGCGGACGAAGGCGGTCAAACTTTCGCCAAAGGTTTGACCAATTACACCGCCGAGCAAATCCGCCGCATCGCTGGCTTGTCCTCCCATCAAATCCCGAAAGTGCTGGGCACAAACGGGAAGGCGGAAATCATCCACCGTGACAATTTGGTCGTTCTAAGTGGTTGACCTTTTGCGTTCGGGGGGTCGGGACGATGACGGATGCGTTGGCAGCATTGGTGGCGTTGACGGCGATGGAAATCGTCTTGGGCATTGACAACCTCGTCTTCATCGCCATCGTCGCTTCCAAATTGCCTGCCGCCCAGCAACCCCGCGCCCGTTTGCTGGGCTTGGCGGTAGCATTGCTGTTGCGATTGGCATTGCTCTTCACCCTGAAGTGGCTGATGGGCTTGACAAAACCGTTCGCTACTGTCTTCGGCGTTCCCCTTTCGGGGAAAAGCCTGATTTTGCTTTTGGGCGGCTTGTTTTTGATCGGCAAGAGCACCCACGAAATCCACAACAAGTTGGAAGGGGCACACGAAGAGCGGAAAGTGAAAGCGGTTGCCTCGTTCTGGTGGGTTGTCGCCCAGATTACCCTCATTGACATGGTGTTTGCCCTTGATTCCGTCATCACGGCTGTCGGGATGGCAAGGCAACTTTGGGTGATGGTGACAGCCATCGTCCTTGCGATGTTAGTGATGCTCGTCAGCGCCGCCCCCGTCAGCCACTTCATCAACCGTCACCCGACGCTGAAGATATTGGCGCTCAGTTTCCTCTTGCTCATCGGGGTGATGTTGGTGGCGGAAGGGCTCGGCAAGCACATTGAGCGGGGCTATATCTACTTTGCGATGGGCTTTTCGCTGTTCGTGGAGTTGCTCAACATGCGCTTGCGGGCAGTGAGCGAACCCGTGCGGTTGCGAGAGCCGCAATTGCCTGAAGCGATCTCGCGCCATTGACACGCCGCAAAATTTAGGCGGGTGAGGAAAATGCGCCGGCTGTTGGGCGTCGTCACGCGGGGCAGCCTCACGGAAGGCTTGGAGATGAAATTGGCGGACGATTGCTCCATTGAAGACATCAAAGCGGGCAAGTTTGTCGTCGTGGACGGCGACAAACTCCACTTCTTCTCCCTCATCACCGATGTGCGCTTGGATGCGACCAACCCCGCCGTCCTTCAGAACCCGCCCGATGTCACCGACGATTTGGTGCGGGAGGTGTTGAGTGGGACGGCGACTTATGCGACCGTCACCCTCAAGCCGATGTTGGTGCTCCCCCGCAACGAAAGCGAAGACGGCGCTCCCGAACGGCGTGAACCTCAACCCGTCAAGACCGTCCCGCCTCACTTCTCGCCTGTCTACGAAGCCTCGGATCAAGATGTCAGCCGCATCTTCGGAAGCGAAGAGATGGAGCCGAAAGGACGCTACTTTTGCATCGGCACACCGTTGGATATGGACACACCCGTTTGCTTAGACTTGCACCGCTTCGTGGAACGCAGCAACGGCATCTTCGGCAAGACAGGCACGGGGAAAACTTTCCTGACACGGTTGATTTTGAGCGGGCTGATGCGCTGGGCGGCGTTAGGCAACGGGAAAGTCGTGACACTGATTTTTGACATGCACAACGAATATGGTTGGAAAGCCCTAAGGGAGACGGGAAGCGTGCGCGAGGAAGTGCGAGGACTGAAACAACTTTTCGGTCCTTCCGTCGTCGTCTTCACCTTAGACCCGACCTCCTCCCAGCGTCGGGGCGTCCCTTACGATGATGTCGTCGTCATCCCGTTAGACCAAATCACCGTGGACGACATCGCTCCCTTGCAAGACGAGTTGCGCCTTCATCAAACGGCAATAGAGGCAGCCCATTTGGTTTACACCCGTTTTCAGTCGCAATGGTTGGAGAAGTTGCTGGAAGAGGGGGATAACGGACGGATTCGGGAACTGGCGGAGCAAATCGGCGCCAACCGAGAATCGTTGGCGGCGCTTTACCGCAAACTCAAGCGGGTCGCTGCCTTGCCCTTCGTCGTCCCTTCCGACCGAAAGCCGCCCCGCGACATTATCAAGACCATCTTGCGCTATTTGCAGCGGGGCGTCCATGTCGTCTTGGAATTCGGAAGTCAAGGCAGTTTGCTGGCATATCTTTTGGTCGCCAACATCTTCGCCCGCCGCATTCACGAGACTTATGTTCGGATGACGGAAGAGTTTTTGGCGACGGGTGACCGAGAGAAAGAACCTCGCCAGTTGGTCTTGGTCATTGAGGAAGCCCACAAGTTTTTGAACCCGCAGGCTGCCCGCCAAACTATCTTCGGGACGATTGCCCGTGAGATGCGCAAATACTATGTCAGCCTTCTCATCATAGACCAGCGCCCTTCAGGCATTGACGATGAAATCCTCTCCCAAATCGGCACCAAAATCGTCGCCCAACTCAACGACGAAAAAGACATCCAAGCCGTGTTGACGGGTGTTTCCAATCCAGCGGGATTGCGCAGCATCTTGGCAAGTTTGGACTCCAAGCAGCAAGTCCTCGTCCTCGGTCACGCCGTCCCGATGCCCGTCGTCGTGAAGGTTCGCGATTACGACGAATGCTTTGCGACATTAGCGCAGGAAATCCCCGATGCGTGGGATGCCTATCAAGAGTGGGAGTTTGAGCGGATGGCTCAAAGGGATGATGCCGACGAGCCTTTGAACGGTTCGGACGGGCAACGGGGGGATTTTTGGGAAGAGCGGTATCGGGAAGTCTTCGGCGGAGAGTAGGTGAGGAAGGATGCCGAAAGTCATCGCGGAAGTTAGCATCGTCCCCATCGGCACGGGCGAGACGGGCGTCAGCCGTTTTGTCGCCGCCGCCATTAAGGCATTAGAACCCATCGCCGAAACCCATCACCTGCGTTATCAAGTCGGTCCGATGGGCACGGTGTTGGAAGGTGAGTTGGATGCCATCTGGCAAGGGGTGCGAGCGATGCAAGAGGCGATGGTCGCTGAAGGGGCACAACGGCTGCTGACAACCCTGCGCATAGACGACCGACGGGATAAGCCCGAAAGTTTGGAGCGCAAAGTGCAAGTCGTCGCCGAAAAAGGGGCAAAGGTGGAACGGCGCTGAGGTCGCCTCATTCACTCCCCGCCATCACTTCCACGACCTCGCCATCAGGTTCAGTCTCCTCAAAGACTTGCGCTTGAAAGGTGAAGACTTTGATGCCACCCTTGCGCCATGCGTCTTTGGGGAGCCCTGCCTTTAGGCAAGTTTGCTCCAAGAAAGTGACGGCATCAAAACCGTGTTCAACGGCAACTTGTGGCAAGAGTAAGCCCCGTTGCCAATCCGCTTCCACCAACAAGCCGTCACGCCCGATGCGGATGTGGGCAGGATACTCGCAGGGGTCACTGACTTGCAAAAGTTGGGGCGGTGTCAAGACGCTGACTTCTACCGTCGTTTGCGGGAATTCGTCACGCGTTAACGGCGGGAAGCGAGGGTCACGAAACGCCGCATTCAACGCCGACTCTATCGTCGCTTCTACCAACGGTTTGACGGGCAAAGGGATGCCGATGCAACCCCGCAGCATTTTCTCGTCACCGAAGGATTGGCGCAGCGTCACGAAGACACCGCGTGGCTCTCGCAATGGGTCAGGCACATCGGCAGGGGGCGAAAGCACCTGTCCCGTCTCCAAAGCGATGGCGATGGCTTGTCGGGCTAACCGAACGAGGAAGCGTCCCTGCTCTAAGGTCAGCATCGGGCGCCACCTCCTTTCCGCTGTCATCGTAGCGCAACCGACGGACAGACGACAGCGACTGAAAATAGCGACTGGTGAATGGGGAAACAATAGCGAATGAGCGAACGGCGTTTGTAGGGACAGCCCCCGTGTCTGCCTTAAGGTTGGCAAAAACTGTTGGAGTGGCTATTAGCCGCGACAGAAGACGACGGCGACTGGCGATTAGTGAAGCGTCAGCCGTTCCCCTTCCTCTGTGACAATCTTTGCAGGTGGAAGATGAGCGAAAAGGAGGGTGTCCCGATGGAGCGGAAAGTGCGGGTCGGATTGATCGGCGCGGGCTTCGCCGCTCGCTTCCACTTTGATGCCCTGAAGACCATCCCGTTCGCTGAAGTCGTCGCCGTCGCCTCCCGAACGAAAGAGAAGGCAGAAGCCTTCGCACGGGAGCGAGGCATCCCTGACGCTTACGACGATTACCGCTACTTGCTAGACCGTAAGGACATTGACTTGGTGGATGTCGTCACGCCCAACTACGCCCACAAGCAACCTGTCCTTGACGCCGCTGAAGCGGGCAAGCATGTCGTCGTGGAAAAACCCTTGACGGGTTACTTCGGCGAGGACATCGCCGACGAGTCAGTGCTGGTCGGAGAAAAAGTTAGCAAGCGGGAGATGTTCGCCAAAGCCGTCGCCAACGCCCAAGCGATGGTGGGTGCTTGCCAGCGCAACAAGGTGAAACTGGGTTACGCCGAAAACTTCTGCTACGCCCCGACGGTGCAAAAAGCCTTGCGCCTTCTGGACGCTGCCGACGCCATCGTCCTTTACATGCGGGGTGAAGAAGCCCACAGCGGGTCGCATTCGCCTTACTCTATGCAGTGGCGGACTTCGGGTGGCGGGGCACTGTTGCGATTGGGCTCGCACCCGTTGGGGGCGATGCTGTTTGTCAAGCGGCGGGAAGGATTGCGGCGATGGGGCAAACCCATTCGCCCCGTCGCCGTCACCGCTCAAGTCGCCAACTTGACGAAAGTGAAGGGCTTTTCCGAAAAACCCAAGCACTACCTCGTTGCGGCGTGGAAGGATGTGGAGAATTGGGGCAGCCTCATCGTGGAATTTGAAGATGGCTCCGTCGGCGTTTTGACCGCCCACGACACTTGCTTGGGCGGCATCTACAATGTCATGGAGTTTTTCGCCGACAACTGCCGTGTGATTTGCCACATCAACCCCAACAACCCCTGCGTCGCCTACGCCCCCGAACCCCACATCTTTGAGCGGGAATACATCGCCGAAAAGTTGGAGACGAAGGCGGGCTGGAGTTTCCCGTCCATCAACGAAGACTTCATGAACGGCTACCCGCAAGAGATGGAAGATTTCGTGCGCTGCGTGTTGGAGCCGGAACGGCAGCCGCAATCGGACGGCGAGTTAGGTTTGGATGTCGTCCGCGTCACTTACGCCGCCTACTGGTCTGCCGAAGAGGGGCGACGCATCGTTTTGGACGCAACGCAGTGAGTGGGGCAGGGGGTGAAAGGCGTGGCGTTTTCGTTGCAGGATGGTCAAACGGTTGTTTTCATCGGCGACAGCATCACCGACTGCGGTCGGCGCGATGTCGCAGCACCGTTGGGCAACGGCTATGTGCAGTTCATCGCCGAACTCATCGCCATCCGCTATCCCGCCTTGAAAGTTAACCTCATCAACGAGGGCATCAGCGGCAACACCGTCGCCGATTTGCGGGAGCGATGGCATGACGATGTTTTGGTGCTCAAACCCGATTGGGTCTCAATCCTTATCGGCATCAACGATGTCCACCGCACTCTAAGGGACGAACCAACTGCGGTCCCACCTGACCGCTACGAGCAAATTTACCGCGAATGCCTATCGCTAACGAAGGAACGCACGACGGCACGGTTGGTGCTGATGGAGCCCTTTTACATCAGCACGGACACGGAGACAAATTCGTGGCGCACTCAAGTTTTGCGGGCGCTTGAAGATTACCGGAAAGCGGTGCGCAAGTTAGCGGACGAGTTCGGCGCCGTCTTCGTCCCGTTACATGACCTCTTTCAGGAGCAACTGAAGCATCGTCCCGCCGACCTGTTTTGCCCCGAACCCGTCCATCCTAACCCTGTCGGTCACTTGCTCATCGCCCACGCATGGCTAACGGCGATGGGTTGGTAAGCGAGGGGGTGCGGAGCAATGCGATGGGCTTGGAGTTGGACGGCGTTAGTGCTGATGGCGCTTTTAATCCCTTTAAGGGCGCAAAGGCGCGATGACTTTTTCCGCCTTGCGCCAGCAATTTCGTCAGCCGCCCCCTTCAGCCCGTCCCCACACTTGGTGGCATTGGGTCAATGACGATGTGACGAAAGAGGGCATCACTGCCGAGGAAGCGGTCGGCGAAGTTGGTTGACCGAACATCTCGGCGCTGCAGTCACGACGGGCAAGCCATGATTTGGTCGGAAGGAAAGCGTCAATGGCAACTTGCCACGACAGTTCGGGCATTAAGTTGGGCGCTCATTCATGCATCCCGTTTTCAACCCTTCCTGCTCTGCGCAACAAGACGAAAAGTCTGAACATCCCGCTATCACTTCATTGCCGACCTTTCTCTATCTCGCAAAGAGGAACGGGCTAAGGCAAGCCCTTGCGGCGGATGAGCCACCACTCAATGGTAAGTGCGGCGATGAGTAACAGGTAGGGTAGGGGAGAGTGCGAGATTGGGCGCCACTCAGTGATAACCATCTCTCTCGCTGCCATCAAGGAAGCGATCTGAGTGCCCAATTGCTCGGGCTTGATGACAGTGCCTTGCGTTTGTTTTGCCCAACGAGTCAATCGGGTCGGGTCGGGCGGCATCACCCATTCGGCGGGCGGTTGGCGGTAAGGTCGCAGTTCGGTTTCCGAGGCATTTTGGGACGGCAGTTTTGGCTCGGCGAGGAAGCGGACAATTTTTCGCCAGAAAGTTTGGTGAGCGGTTGGTGGCTCGCCTTTGCGGGCGGCGTCCATCGCCCAATGCCAAGTGCCGTCAATCCCCAAGATCGCCACCTTGCCCAGCCCCACCGATCGCCACAACAGGACGGGTTCCCTACCGCTTCTCAAAGCAACATTCGTCGGCGCTTGGGCGCTCAACGCCCAAACGGCAGGGGCAGGTGGCAGCGTGCCCAGTTCCTTGCCCAACAAATCGTCAGGCACAGAAGACAATGGGGCGGGGGATGGCAACGGGGCAGCGCGTAAAGGTTCTGTCCAAAAAAGTCGCCAACTTTGTGACGCAACGGCGATAGGGTTGAGGGTGAGGAGCAAACCGCCCCCGTTTTGGACGAAAGTTTGAATGGCTTGAACTTCGGCAGCGCTGAAATCGGCGGGTGTTGGCGCCAAGGCGACGAGGACATGGAAAGGTTGCAACCAAGTTAACGAGGCGGGCGTCAGGGAAGGGTTACCTTGCTGGTAGCGCGTCCCGTCGGGCAAAGTGGTCATTGCTACCCACTCAAAGTTCGGCTCCTGCTCAAGACTTTGCTTGGCGAATTTGAACTCAAAAGTCGGTTGGTTGGCGAAAAGCAGGACGCGCAATTTCGTCGGCGATTGACCGACAGTGACCGTGAAGGCGTTATCGTTCGCCCATCGCTCGCCTGAAAGCGTCCCGACTTCTATGCGGTAGCGATGCCACTTAGGGGCATTGGGGCGCAAGCGAATCTTTTGGGTGACCACCGTGTGCGGCATCACGCGCAAGCGAATTTGCGAAATCAAGCGTCGCCCAAGCCAAATGCGCAACGGCACATCCGTCGCTCCCGAAAGGTTTTGCCCCTTTACGGTCACGGTGACCGCCGCTTCTTCGCCTGCAAACAAAGTGACTTGTGTGGGAGAAGCGCTGACGCTCAAATTCGGTGGCAAGTTGGCAGGAAGCGGGACGGCAATCACTTTCGTGCCGTTGCGACGCAAGGCAGCGAGCACGCGCCCATCGGGGATGGGATCAGTGTCTTGACCGTCAGCGATGAGGATGAGCCAATCGGGGCGCACCGTTTCTGTCAACCGAAGCACAGCATCCGATAGACGAGATTGTGTCGCCACAGGTTGAGGCAAAGGTTGCGACGGAGTGATGTTGCGAAGGTCGCTGCCGAACGACCAGACGCTAACCACTTCAGGATGGGTGCGCCATGTCGGTAGCAGCGCTTGAACGGCTTGTTGCCACGCTTTGCGGTTGACACTTTCCGAAGCGTCCAAGAGGACGGCGATGCGGGGCAAGGTGCGAACGGAGCGAGTGACCGGGAAAGAGAAGGGCGAGGCGAGGAGGGCAATGGAAACGAGGGCGAGCAATCGGAAGGTTGACAGCACCAACGCTTCGGCAATGCCGCAGTGACGGCGCAAAGCGGGAAAGCGCCAAAAGGTCGTGACCGTTGCGAAGATGAGGAGCAACCAAAGCCACATCGGTTCGCTCACATCCGCTTGTTGCTGAAGTGAGGCGGTTTACGGGGCGAACCCGCCCTGCCACAAACCTGCCCGTTCATCCCAGCCGAACATCAAGTTGAGGCACTGAATGGCGTTACCTGCTGCGCCCTTGACAAGGTTGTCAAGGACGGACAGGACGATGACCCGTTGGGTTCGTTCGTCCACGAAAAGGGCAAGGTCGCAAAAGTTAGAGCCGACGACGGATTTGATGCGGGGCAATTCGCCCGCTTCCAGCAACCGCACGAAGGGTTCGTCGGCGTAATCTTGGTCGTAAAGGGCACGAAGGTCGCTCAGGCTCATCGGTTCGGTCAAAGTAGCGTAGGCGGTCGTGAAGATGCCCCGCACCATCGGGACGAGGTGGGGCGTGAAAGTGACCCGAAGGGGTTCGCCAGCGAGGGCGGAAAGTTCCTGCTCCATCTCAGGGGTGTGCCGATGCCCTGCCACGCCGTAGGCGCGAAAGTCGTTGTCCAGTTCGGTGAACAGGTAACCGACTTCCAAGCGGGATCGCCCTGCGCCTGACACGCCCGATTTGCTGTCAATGATGAGGCTATCAAGGCGGATGAGTTTGCGTCGCACCAAAGGCGCCAGCGCCAACAATGCGGAGACAGGATAACAGCCGGGATTAGCGACGAGTTGGGCTTCCCGAATTTGGGGGCGGTGCAATTCGGGCAATCCGTAAACGGCGCGAGGAAGCCAATCGGCAGCGGCGTGGGCTTTGCGATACCAGCGCTCGTAAGTCTCTGCGTGGCGGAAACGGAAATCCGCTGACAGGTCAACAACCTTGATGCCCCGCTCCAGCAAACGGGGCGCCAGTTCCATCGCCACGCCGTTGGGCACGGCGAGGAAGACAGCATCAACACCGTCCAACAATTTCTCGTCGTAAGCCACGCACTCCAAGCCAGTCAACCCACGCAAATGGGGATGGGCTTTGTGGAGGGGCAAAGGTTCTTCGGACGACAACCGCAACAAAGCGACGGGTTCGGCGTTCGGGTGTTGGAGCAACAACCGCACCAGTTCGCCACCCGTGTAACCTGTCGCCCCGACGATTGCCACGCGGCATCGGGTTTTCTGTCCTGAGGCTTCTCGCCCTTTCCCTTGCGGTTTACTTGCCATCGCTTTTGCCCCCTTACGGTCAGGATTTCAGCAGGTGCTCCTTGATGCGCTCCCACCAGGAAGGTTCAGCCCCTTTGGGTTGCACGCCCATCGTCTTTGCCAGTTGCCGTAACAATTTGCGCTGCTCTTCCGTTAAATCGGTCGGGACGCTGACTTGCACATGGACGAACAAATCGCCCCGTCGCCCGCTTTTCATGCTGACGAACCCTTTGCGGGGGACTTTCAGAACGGTGCCAGGTTGCGTGCCGGGTGGGATGGTCAATTCTGCTTCGCCGTCTATGGTCGGCACTTTGACGACATCGCCCAAAGCCAGTTGAGGAAAGGTCAAGGTTAAGTCCATGTGCAAATGGTTGCCATCGCGGCGAAAGACGGGATGGGGCGCAATTTGGACGGTGACATAAAGGTCGCCGGGCAGACCGCCCGCTTTGCCCGCATTGCCTTGCCCTAGCAACCGAAAGACCATGCCATCGTCCACGCCGGGCGGAACTTGGATTTTGACCCTGCGGCGGATTGGGATGCGCCCGACACCGTGACATTCAGGGCAAAGTTCGGAGGGGATTTCGCCCGTGCCTTGACAAGTGGGGCAAGTGGTCACGGAACGGAAGAAGACGCCCTGCATTTGCCGAGAGTAAGCGATGCGCCCTGTGCCCCGACATTCAGGACAACGACGATAGCCGCCTATCGTGCCCATGCCCGAACATTCGGGACAACTCTCCCAAACTTCCACTTCCAACTCTTTCTCGCCACCTTTGAAGGCTTCTTCCAGCGTGAGGGTAAGCACGGCTTCCACATCTTCGCCCCGTTCTGAACGGGTGGTGCGCCGATAAGTTCGGGGCGGTTCGCGGAAGCCGAAAAACTCGTCCACCATCCGAAACAGGTCAGAGAAGGGGTCGTAACCGGTCGGGGCGGTTGGCACAGTGCCGACGGCTCCGAAAAGGTCATATTGGCGGCGCTTTTCAGGGTCGGACAAAACTTCGTAGGCTTCCTGAATTTCCTTGAACCGCTCTTCCGCTTCCTTGCGATTTTCGGGGTGCAGGTCGGGATGCCACTCCTTGACCAAGCGCCGATAGGCTTGCTTGATCTCTTCCTGCGTCGCGTCCCGCGAAACACCCAAGATGGCATAGTAGTCTTTGCGCCCCGTCGGCATATTTGGTCACTCCGTCACTTGATGAAGTTTTGCAGTAGGATGCCTGCCAGCAAAAGAATGACGGGAACGGTGAAGGCGAGGAAAAGCCGCTCAAACCGTCGCAACTCGCCCCGCAACCCTTCTATCTGCTGTTGGAACTCCCGCCGCAGCCCTTCTATCTGCTGTTGGAACTCCCGCCTCAACGCCTCGTCTCGTTCCGCTGCCTGCGCAAATCCCTGCTCCATCTCCTTGCGCAACCCTTCTATCTGCTGTTGGAACTCCCGCCGCAGCCCTTCTATCTGCTGTTGGAACTCCCGCCTCAACGCCTCGTCTCGTTCCGCTGCCTGCGCAAATCCCTGCTCCATCTCCTTGCGCAACCCTTCTATCTGCTGTTGGAACTCCCGCCTCAACGCCTCGTCTCGTTCCGCTGCCTGCGCAAATCCCTGCTCCATCTCCTGACGCAGAAACTCATAGCGGTCTTCTATGCGCCCGAAGCGTTCGTCTAAGTAGCGGAAAAAGTAAGGCTGCGTCTCTGGCGAAGGCGGGACGAGTTGCCAGAGCACTTGGAAAAACTGGACGACTTCTTCTCGGCTCTTGCCCAGTTGCTGTGCCAGTTCGGAAAAGATGTCGCGGGTCATTGTCCTTCTCCTCCATCTTCGGTGTCTGCGGACGGCTCAGGCGCTTGCAGGGACGGGGTGGGCTTGACAGCGACGCGCACTTTGGCGGGGCGAATTACCCGTTCGCCCATCCGATAGCCCCGCTCCAACTCGCCGACGATGACGCCTTCTTCTAAGTCTTCTCGCTCCACTCGTTCAAAGGCTTCGTGGAAATGAGGATCAAAACGCACTCCCTCGGCGGGGATGGGTTCTACATCCAAACGGCGCAAGGCTTCCTGAAAGAGCCGAACAATCAATTCCAAGCCTTGCCGATAAGCCGCCAAATCGGCGCCTTCCTTCAGCGTCGCCAGTGCCCGCTCCAAGTTGTCCAAGACGGGCAACAGCGTTAAGAGAGCCTCCTTTTTGCCCTCGTTGTAAGCCTCCACCCGCTCTTGCATCACCCGCTTGCGGTAGTTTTGGTAGTCGGCGAGGGTTCGCAGCCATCGCTCGCGATAATCCTGCGCTTCCGCTTCTGCTTGAGCAAGGCGCTCTTGCAGTTCGGCAATTTGCGCCTGCCACGCTTCTTCGGCAATCGGTTTAGTTTGTTGGGCGATTTCTGCGACGGTTTCGGAGGAAGGCTGCATCGTCTCTTGCGGCGTGACCGTTTCTTCGGGCATGGTCAAGCGCTCATCCATTGCCCATCACCTCCGAGGCGGTGTCAACTGATGTGGACACAGTTGGGCGTGATCGGCGGTTAAAAGTTTGTCACGCGAAGGGTTCGCCGATGCGGGAGAATGAAAGCACTCCGTGACATTTTTGCGGGCAAACTTTAGGGCGCAACATTCCCCGTCTCAGGAAGGGGAGAAGGCAATGAAAGCAGTCCGTCGTCGGGGTGCGATGGCAGGGTTGCCCTTGCGGGTTTCACTTGCTTGGTTGATCGGAGGGGTTCTTTGCCTTGCCTTGCTTGCTGTCGCTTGGTGGCGCTATGGGAATGCGGAGGCGAAAATTCGGGCGACGGTGCAAAGCGCCGCTAAAGGGATTGAGCGAAAGGATTTTTGGGCGGTGATGCGCTGCATCTCGCCCAACTACCGGGACGGCAGCGGGCTGACTTTCCGCGACATCCAGCAAATGGTGCTCTCTTGGTGCCGCAACAAGGATGCCCATGTGTGGCTGACGGTGCAACTGCCGCAAGTGCACCTGCAAAACTTTTGGCAGGCGACGGCGACCGTGCAAGTGCAGGGCATCATCAGCGCTGAAGGTTTTTCCCTGCCATTAGGTCCGATGAAGGTGACTTTGCAATTGGAGCGCACTTGGCTCGGTCAATGGCGGGTCACTCGCGCCGACGGTTGGCAAAGTGACCCCAGTTTGCAAAAGTTGCAGGGTGAATACTTGGGCACAGAGTAGTCATCAAAGTTGGGGCACCACGACAGGTCTCCCTGTTGCCAGCGATTCGTTGACCGCCAAGGTGACGGCGGCTGTTTTCGCTCCATCTTCGTAAGGGCAGCGCACCAAAGAAGCGTCACCTGTTCGGATGGCATTGATGAAGGCAGCGTCTTCAAGGGCGAAGATGTTTTGCTCACCGGGGATTTCCACGATGTCTTCGCCCCGCCGATAGAGACGCAGGGAGTGCTCCCAACCCCGAAATTCCGCCGTCGTCTCCGTCGCAAAAACTTGCAAAGTGATGCCACCGCCTCCGCCGTTTGCCGAACAACATGCCCACAAGTTGGCGACGGCGCCGCTTGCCAAACGCATCGTTACGGCGATGGCATCTTCAATCGTGTAACCTTCGGGCGCAAGGCGATTTAACCCTTTGGCGGCGTAAGCGTGCACTTCCACGACTTCGCCCGCCAAGTAGCGCACCAAGTCAACGGTGTGGGTGACCTGCTCATGGAACTGACCGCCGCTTTTGTCCTTCTGAATCCACCAGCGCCAGATGCCTTCGCCAGGGCGCGCCTGTGGCGTCCGACCGACCCAACCGCCTAACAGCAAAATGGGCGGGTCAATTTGTAGCAACTCCCGCACTCGGTTGATGCCCCGCCGATAGCGGTTCATGTAGCCGACGGAAGTCAGTAAGTTTTTCGCCCGCACTGCCGCCGCAATTTCACGAATTACCCCCCAATCCAACCCGACGGGCTTTTCCACGAAGAACGGGATGCCCCGCTCAACGGCGAGGAATTCGGCACCGTGGGCGAAGGGCGGAAGGCAAAAGAAGAGGGCGTCCAACTCCACGCTGTCTAACATCGCCCGCACATCGGTGAAGGCGCGACCGCCAAAGCGTTGGGCGGCATCTTGCGCCTTTTCAGCGACGACATCGCAAAACGCCACCAATTGAACGCTGTCCATTTGCGATAAAGCGTTGAAGTGCTGTTGGGCGATGCCACCACAACCGACGAATCCGACCCGAACGACGGAATCCGCCATCGTCCGTTCCCCCTTTGCCACCAGTTTGCCCTTTCATCATTGCGACCGATAGACGCTCCAACGACTAAGGGCGTCCTTTGAACGGTGACCGCAAAATTTTGCGGGCGATGAACTTTGGGTGAAAGGGAGGTGTCGTGTGATGGTCAATGGCATGACGCGGCGCACTTTCGTCAAGTTGGGGGCGGCAGCGTTGGCGTTTCGCTCGGTGTCCAACTTGTCGGCGCAACCCAAGCCGTTACGGGTTGCCTTCGTCGGCGTGGGCGGACGAGGCACCGTGTTGCTGCGAGAAACGCTGCAATTGCCCGCCATTCAAGTCGTCGCCATTTGCGATGTAGAACCCAGCCACTTGGAGCGAGCCTGTCAACTTGTGGAGCAAGCCCAAGGCAAACGCCCCGACGCTTACGGCAATCATCCCTATCACTACCGCGAACTTTTGCAGCGCCCCGACATTGATGCCGTCGTCTTTGCGACGCCGTGCAATTGGCATGGCGTGATGTATCTGGATGCGATGGCAGCGGGCAAGCACTTTTACGGCGAGAAGCCGTTAGCGATCACGGTGCGGGAGTTGAAACTGCTGCAAGAGGCGCGGAAGCGCTACCCCCATGTCATCGTGCAAATTGGCTTTCAGTGGGGAGCGCACCAAGGGCGGGCGGACATCGTGCGGAAAATTCGGGACGGGCAAATCGGCGAGTTGATTGAGGGGCGGTTCTGGCGGCACAACGGTTGGGCGAGCCTTTCGGGTTGGCGGGGCTGGCTCAAAAAGCGGGCGCTGTCGGGCGATTGGATGGTGGAGCAAGCCGTCCATGAGTTCAATTTGCTCTGGTGGGTGACGCAAACGCATCCCATCGCCGCTTATGCCGTCGGGCGCCGCAACCTCGTGGAGCCCGAAAACCCTGAGCGGGATGTCACCGACTTTTACACGGCAGTCCTTGAGTATCCCAACGGCTTGACCGTCCACTACACCCACAGTTGGATCAACCCGCAAGGCTACACGGGCATCGCCACGCATCTCATCGGGACGAAGGGAGCGGCGGACATCCTCGGTTGCACCATCCAAGTGCGCGGGCAAAACGAACCTATTCGGGGCGAGGGGCAACCGGGCGACACGCGGGAACTGCTGCAGAACTTCTTTGACGCCGTGCGGGAAGGCGACCCCAAGCGGGTTTATTGCGGGATGGACAACGGCGTCGCCGCTTCGTTGGTCGGCTTGCTCATCCGCAAGGCGATGGACGAGAAGCGACGGGTGACGCTGGACGAATTGTTCCGCGATGATAAAGAGATGCCACCCTTGCCTCCTGCCAGTTGAGGCGACGACCGACGAACGCTAAGTCAGCGTTGAAGGCGTCGCTAAAAAAGTGATGGCGATGCGCCGTCTTAAATTCGTGCCCACAGGAGGCAGAGGGATGATGCTGCCGTTGAAGTTGGTGGACATTGCGGACTGGACAAAGGGACGATTGCACAACGCACGGGGCGATGAGACGGTCACGGGCGTTTGCCCTGACAGCCGAAAAGTGCAGCGGGGCGATTTGTTCGTGGCGTTGAAGGGCGAGCGGTTTGACGGGCACGATTTCGTCGCCGAGGCGGCAGCGAAGGGCGCAGCGGCAGCGATGGTGCAACATCCTTTCGCATCCGTCATCCCGCAAGTTTTGGTCGCCGACACCTTGCGGGCTTTAGGCGACCTTGCCGCTGCCTATTTGCGCCATTTGCGGGAGAAAAATCCCGACCTTTGCGTCGTCGCCATCACGGGCAGCAGTGGGAAGACGACGACGAAAGCGATGGTCGCCGCCATCGTCCAAGCCGCCATGCCATCCGTCTCATCGCCAGAAAGTTTCAACAACGAAATCGGCGTCCCACTGACGGTGCTGCAAGCGGAACCGAGCCATCGGGCGTTGGTGTTGGAATACGCCATGCGCAAGAAAGGCGACATCGCCTACCTTTGTCGCATCGCTCCACCTGAGATCGCCGTCATCACCAACATCGGCACTGCCCACATCGGCTTGCTGGGCTCGCGTCAAGCCATCGCCGAAGCGAAGGCGGAAATTTTGCTCTGGGACGAAGGAGATGGTTTTGCTCCGATGGCAGTCTTGCCTACCGATGACGATTTCGCCGACTTTTTGCGCCGACGGTCAAAAGGCAAGGTCATTACCTTCGGCTTTTCGCCCGACGCCCATGTGCGAGGGTTGAGGTGCGAGATGGACTGGGACGGAACAACGCTGGCGGCAACGGACGGGACGCAAACGATTCAAGTGCGTTTGCCGACTTGGGGAGAACACAACGCCCGCAACGCTTTAGCGGCGCTGGCGGTGGCAAAAGCGATGGGGATTGCGTGGGCGACTGCCAGCGAAGCGTTGACAAAGTTCCAACCACCCAAGATGCGACTGCAACGGCAATGGATAGAGCCGCCGGGTTGTTGGGTCATCAACGACGCTTACAACGCCAATCCCGATTCGGTCAAGGCAGCGTTGCGGACGCTGAAGGCGTTGCCTGCCCAACGCCGGGTCGCTGTGTTGGGCGAGATGTTGGAGTTAGGGGCGTTCCACGAGCAAGGGCATCGGGAAGTGGGCGAAGTGGCAGCCGAGACGGTTGATTTGCTCCTCGTCGTCGGCGAAGGCGCTATGGCAATCGCCGAAGGGGCGCTGGCAGCAGGGATGCCGTCCGAGCGCGTCGTCCGCTTCGCCACTTTAAAAGAGGCGCAAAAGGTGTGGCGGGAATGGCTGAGGGCAGGCGACGCCGTCTTGCTCAAAGCATCTCGCGCCGTCGGGTTGGAGCGACTGCTAAGCGAACTCGTTAGCGGAAAATAAGCACCCGCACCCAACGCCGTCCGAAGCGCATGGCTTCCTGATGGGTCGGAAAGCAAAGGTCAATGCGGTTGCCTTTGATGGCGCGTCCCGTATCGGCAGCGATGGCGAAGCCGTAGCGGTCTACATAGAGCGCCGTGCCCAGCGGGATGATGCGAGGGTCAACGGCGGCGATGCCGTATTCGGCGCGCCGTCCTGTCGCCGTTCGCCCCGTCGCCGAGCCACAGCACCCTTTCGGGCAATATGCCGTCGCCTCCATCGTCCGCACCTGCCATCGTCGGACAAAGCCGCCACGCGACGGCAACGCCCCACGCCACCGACGCCAACTGTAGGTGCTGAATTTCCAACCTTCAGGGCGTTCTGGCGGACGGAGGTGAAGCGATCGCAAGAACTGTAGCCACTGCGTCCGATCGGAAGGCAAAGAGGAGGGAAGAGACGAATCGGCAACGACTTGCCGACGACGCTCTTGGACGACATCGGCGAACCCGATGACCGTCGCGTCAGGTTGCTTTGACTGCTTGCCGTTTTCCGAAGCCGTTTGACCCGCCGCCCACCACAAGACTGCCCCTCCCCAACACAGCAATCCCAGACAGACTAAGCCCTTCCGTCTTGCCGAAACAAGCATCCCCTCGTCCCTCCTTTGCTCCACCACAAGATTGCCCGCACCACGCAGGTGGGGGGAAATCTGGCGGGAGCATCCAAAGAGTAGCACGGGGGCAAGGGGGCGTCAACAGGACACTTAGGGATGCCTGAGGCGACGGCATGTCCCATTGGGCGATGGCGAGGGGGCAAGGCGAACCAGCCGCTGGGCATGGCGGGAGGTTTTGGGCGCTACGCGAAGCCAGTCCAAGACTTGGCTGATGGAAATTGTCCGATCCATGCCGAAGCGAGGGAGGGCGTAACGGTCGCAGTGGGGCGTCACGGGTTTGGGGTTGATAGCAACCGCCCACGCATAACCGACTTGCTTAGCGAGATGTTGAAGCGTTTCGTCCGCTTGACCGCCGGGATAAGCCAACCCGTGAACGGTGATGCCCAGCCGCTGCTCCAAAGTTTGCTTGGAAGCCTGAAATTCCCAGAGCCAACGCTGCTGGTAAGCGACGGGGCGAAGCGCCCGACGCAATTTGGCGGGATAGGCATGGGTGACGGTGTGAGAAGCAATCTCCACCAGCCCCGACTGTGCCATCTCCTTGAGTTGCGCCCATGTTAAAGCGTTTTTGGTCTCGCCAATCCAACGGGTGTAGACGAACAGCGTCGCTTTGGCTTGATACTTGCGCAGCAAGGGGAAGGCGACGGTGTAGGCGGAGCGAAAGCCGTCGTCTAAGGTGATGGCGACGACCCGTTGCGGGACGGCATCGCCCCATTCGTCGTCCAATATCGCCATCAACTCGCTGACAGTCAAGAACGCAAAACCGTTGGCTTTGAGGGCGCGAAGATGGGCTTCAAATTGCTGAGGCGCCACCGAATAGCGCGAGCCCTTTTCGGCGAGGTCGTGATAGCAAAGGATGGCAGCGACAGATGGGCGGGAAGGGCGGTTCGCTTTTTGGTGGGGCGACGGGAGCGAGGGCGGAGACAAAAGGGGCGGTGAAGGAGAGGGCACAACTTGAGGCTGTTGAGTTTGAGGCTGTTGAGTGAGAGAGGATTGCCCTTGCGGTCTTTCCCCTTGTGCCTTCCAAGCCCGCCAGGTCAAAATGCCTGTGAGCGACCCGACAGAGATGACGACCATCAGGATGGCTTGTCCGATGCCTTTCATCGTTCCCTTCCCCACCCCTTTTGCCCTTCGTCTGGTGCTTCGTAACGCCCGATAATGAAAGCCGTTCGGTCTTCCATGCCTTGCTGGCGGAAAGCGCTCTCAGGCTCCACATGGATGGTCACATCGGTGTTGGGCAAGGCTTTGTGGATGTCGGCTTCAATGGCGTCACAGAGGTGATGGGCTTCTTGAACGGTCATGGCATCAGGGACGACAAGGTGCAAATCCACATAGCGGCGATTCCCTGCCCGACGGGTGCGCAACCGATGGGCATTGAGAAACTGGTCGGCATGCGCGTGAAGGATGCGTCCAATGACTGCCACCTCTTCGGAGGGCAAAGCCGTGTCCAAAAGGTGCGCTATCGCCTGCCGCATCAATTGCCAGCCCGACCGAACGATCCAAGCCGAAAGCATCAGCGCCAAAAGGGAGTCCACGAATTGCCAACCCGTCACCGCCAAGATGATCAACCCGACCAAAATGACCGCCGCCGCTCCCGCATCTGCCCAAAGGTGGTAGGCATCGGCTTTTAGTGCCAACGAACCCGTGCGGGAAGCGACGGCGAAAAGGTAACGAGAGGTCAAGCCACCAAGAACGACAGAAAAGACCATCGCACCGACAGCGATGGGCGGATGAGTGACGGGGAGATTGGCTTGCCATTTCTGGATGGCTTCCACGGCGATAAAGGCGCTGATCGCCCAAATCATCAGGGCTTGCAGGACAACCAAAAGACTTTCAAACTTGCCGTGCCCATAGTGATGGTCGGCATCGGGTGGTTTTGACCCTTGGCGGATGGCAACCCACGCCGTCAGGGCGGAAAGGAGGTCAATCGCCGACTGGACACCGTTGGCGACGACACTGATGGCGCCGCTCCAGAAGCCAGCGGCAAGTTCCACCCCTGTTAAGACGGTGGTGACAATGACGGAAAGGATAGCGGCTCGTTCGGCGTTGCGGTGCATTGTGTCCCCCTCGTCAGGAAGTTAGGGCTGTCTTTAGCCCTCACTGGGATGCCCCACCTTGTTGAGGCGAACGAAGCAAGGCAGCCCGTTGCTGCTGGCGTTGGGCTTCTTCCGCTTTGCGCCGTTTCTCCTCCAAGACACGATGGAGGATGTGGCGCATCTCGCTGGGGTTAGTGGACGCCCGCAAAGCGACATCAGGCGTAATCAGGTCTTGACGCACATACTCTTCCAGAGCCTGATTCATCGTTTGCATGCCCCAGTAACCGCCTTCTTGTTTGTCCTTCGCCATCAAGCCATACAAGTTGCCTGTGCGCCCTTCTTCAATCTCTTTGGCGACAGTCGGGGTGACGACCATGTATTCAACGGCAGGCAACCGCCCTTTGCCATCGGCACGAGGGACGAGTTTTTGGGAAATGATCGCCAACAACGACCGAGAAAGCCGAAGACAAACTTCCCGCCTCTCGTGGGGCGGGAACATGTTGACGATGCGCTCCATCGTCTCCGATGCGGACGGGGTGTGGACGGTGCTAAAGACCAAGTGCCCCGTCTCCGCTGCCATGAGGGCAGCGTTGAAAGTTTCCACATCGCGCATTTCGCCGATGAGAATGACATCGGGACTCTCCCGCAGGACATATTTGAGGGCTTCGGTAAAGGAAGCGGTGTCATAGCCGACCTCTCGCTGGCTGACGATGCTGAGTTTGTCCTCGTAGACATACTCAATGGGGTCTTCAATGGTGACGATGTGGCATTGGCGGGTTTGGTTGATCAAGTCCAGCATCGCCGCTAAGGTCGTGGACTTACCAGAACCTGTCGGACCTGTCACTAACACCAAACCTTGTGTGGCATAGCCAGGGTAGGTGGTGTCGGTCACCAACCGCTTCAGGACGATGGGCAAGTTGAGTTCTTCCACCGTTCGGATGCGCAAGGGCAACACCCGCATGACGATAGCAAGGCTTCCCCGTTGCTGGTAGACATTGACACGGAAGCGGCAGACGCCAGGGAAAGTGAAACCCAAGTCCAATTCGTGCCGCTTCTCAAAGGCAGCCATCTGGTCTTCCGTCAGGATGGCTTCGGCGATGGACTTAAGGTCATTGACCGTCAGGGGCGGGGCGTTCAGCCGAAAAACTTTCCCGTGCACCCGCAAACAGGGGGGCGCGCCGACTTTCAAAAAGATGTCGGAAGCGTTGACTTCAACAGAGTAGCGGATGAGTTTCTCCAAGTCCACCATATGCCCTTCGCCTCCTATGAGCCGATGATGCGGCGCTGCCTAATGATGACACGCCTAACCCTTTAGCGTCAAGAAAAAAACGGGACGCCTTGGGATGCCAAGGCGTCCCGTCTGTCAATGACGGCAGCAACCGCCTCACTTACTTGCTTTGCCCTCAGGGTTCTGCGCCGACCTTCGCTGGCGCTCCCACGCGGTTCGCCCACTCCGACCACGACCCATCGTAATTGCGCACGACGGGATAGCCCAAAAGATACTTCAGGACGAACCAAGTGTGGCTGGAGCGTTCGCCGATGCGGCAGTAGGCGATGACAGGCTTGTCGGGCGTGATGCCTTTACCCTCGTAAAGTTGCTTGAGTTCCTCGTAACTCTTGAAAGTGCCGTCTTCGTTGACGGCTTGCGCCCAAGGGATGTTGATAGCGCTAGGGATATGCCCGCCCCGCACGGGCACGCCCTCGGGCAACCCCGGCGGCGCCAGCAATTCACCCGTGTATTCCTGCGGCGAGCGGACATCCACCAACCTGACTTCGCCTGTCTGGATGGCTTGCAGCACCTCGTCAAAGAAGGCGCGGATGGAGAAGTCAGGGTCTTTGGCGCGGTAAGTCGTGCGGGGATACTGGGGCACTTCCGTCGTCAGCGGACGATTTTCTTCCAGCCACTTCTTCCGCCCGCCGTTCATCAGTTTGAGTTTGTCCTCGTCGTGCCCATAGATGCGGAACTGCCAGAACGCCCACGCCGCAAACCAGTTGTTGTTGTCGCCGTAAAGGACGACCGTCGTGTCATTGCTGATGCCCGAACGGCTGCACAACTCCTCAAAGGCTTCCTTGCTCACGATGTCCCGCCGCAGCGGATCCCACAAGTCCTTCTGCCAGTTCCAACCGACGGCGCCAGGGATGTGCCCCTGCTCGTAAGCGCTCGTGTCCACATCCACCTCCACGAGGCGAATGTTGGGGTCGCCGAGGTGCTGGGCGACCCATTCGGTGCTCACCAACACATCAGGGCGTGCGTAGTCCGCCATCGTGACCGCCTCCTTTTTCCGAATTGTTCAATCGGATTTTTGGGATTACCGCAAAAATTGTGGCGTCCCGATGGATGGCTGTCAAGCCGTCACTCCCTCGGGGCGTCCGTGCGGAAGGGCAGGGCGGGAAGACCCTCGCGGTTGTAAAGGCTCACTTCGGGATTGTCTGCCCACGCATAACGGACGGCGACGGGTTTTAGCACTTGTGGGCTCCAAACGACCACCGTGTCACCTTCAATGGCGGCTTCCGCCCAAACAAACTTGCCGTCCACCCCTGCGATGGCGAAACCCGTCAACTTCTCACCCTTGCACATCAAGCCACCGCCGACATGGCGGAAGAAAAGCCGCACTTTGTTGCCTTCCACTTGCATCCGCTCGTAAATCGGACCTGAGTAGACGATGGGCTCGCCGTAAGCGATGGCACGGGCGACGAGGGCTAACCGCCGTCCGACTTCCTGCTTGTTGCGGGGATGGATGTCATTGGCGTCGCCGATGTCAATGGCGGTTGCCATGCCCGTGTTGGGCAACTTTAAGGCGAACATTTGTGCTTCCCGCAACTCCGCCCAAGCGCTTTCGCTCGGTTCGGGTTTGCGCCCCAGAAAGTTCGCCAATTGGACGAACAAGAAAGGAAAGTCGCCAAGTCCCCACGCTTTGCGCCAGTCGGTGATCATCGCAGGGAACAACCGCCGATATTCGGCTGCCCGACCGACATTGGACTCGCCTTGATACCAAATGACGCCGCGAATGGTGAACTTTGTCAGCGGGGCAATCATGCCGTTGAACAGGTTCGCAGGGCGATGGGGATGCTCAGGACCCAACGGCGGGCGGGGTTGGGGCGGGACGGGTTTGCCTTCCCCTTTGGCGCGTTCCGCTTCCTCCCGCCATTTTTGCAACTCCGCTTCGTAGCGCTGGCGGGCAGCGGGATACTCAGCGAGGATTTTTGCCCATCGGTCCAACAAAGGGCGGAAAGCAGGCTCGCTTTGCAGGGTCGGCAAACTCGTCCACGCTTCCGCTGGCGTTCCGCCCCAAGTCGCTTGGATGACGCCGACAGGCACTTTCAGATGCTGGCGCAACTCACGGGCGAAAAAGTAAGCGACGGCAGAAAAGTTTTTGACGGTCTCAGGCGAGCAAACCCGCCACTCTCCTTGCACTTCTTCTTGCGGCGTTTCGGCAACCCGATGGGGGACTTGGAAGAAGCGAATTTGCGGGTCGTTCGCCTGAGCGATTTCCTGTTCGGCGTTCATCGCCAGTGCGACTGGCCATTCCATGTTAGATTGCCCCGACGCCACCCAAACTTCTCCGACCAACACATCCCGCACGACGATTTCGCTGTCGCCACTTCGGACGACGAGATCAAACGGACCGCCCGCAGGTGTTGGCGGCAAAGTTACCTGCCAGCGCCCTTTCTCGTCTGCCGTCGTCGCAATTTCCTGCCCACAAAATCGCACCGTCACCCGTTCGTTGGGCGTTGCCGTGCCCCAAAGACGAACGGGCACATCCCGCTGCAAGACCATGTGGTCGGAAATCAGGGAAGGTAACCGCAACTGACCAAAAGCAACCGCCATCACGAGCACGCTCCACCATCCAACCGCCATCCAGCGCGTCAACACTGTCTCCACCTCCTTCCTTCGGCTTGGTGCTCTTGTAACTTTGACGCATCCTTCGCCTTGAAATCGAAGACGCTTTTCGTGTTGCCCAGTGATTGGCGAATGGTTGGGGCGTCTCTCAAGCGCAACAAGAGGATGTCGGTGCGACAATTTTGATGCGGCGAAACGAAGTCAAGCAGGATGGACAATGGGCGGGGTGACAGGCAAGTGATCCCACTGGAATGGCGACAATTAAGGCAGCAAATCGTCCGCATCGGCGCCGTCGTCAGCCTGCTGGTCGTCGGCGGGACGGTCGGCTACTATTTGCTCGGTCACTGGTTGGGACTTCCTGACACTCTCATTGATTGCTTTTACATGACTGTCATCACCCTTGCCACCGTCGGCTACGGCGAAGTCATCAAAGTCGCCGAGACGCCGCAGGGTCGGATGTTTTCTGCCTTGCTCATCTTGTTCGGTGTCGGCACACTCTTTTATGCCCTTTCCAGTCTCGCCGTCATCACCTTAGAGGGCGTTTTGCAAGGGGCATGGAGGCAATGGCGGATGGAACGGCGCATCGCTTCCCTGAAAGACCACTTCATCGTTTGCGGTTGCGGCAAAGTCGGTGAAGTTATCGTGCGGGAGTTGGTGTTGACGAAGCGTCCCGTCGTCGCTGTGGACAGCGACCGCGAACGGCTCGCTGCACTGGCATCCCAACTGGATGTGCCTTATGTCGTCGGTGATGCCACCGACGAGGCGACTTTGAAGGCGGCGGGCATTGAGTGGGCGGTGGGTTTGCTGGCGGCTTTGCCTAATGACCACGAAAACCTTTTCCTCGTCATCACCGCTAAATCCCTCAACCCACGCCTTCGCATTATCGCTCGTGGCAATGACCCATCCGTCGTGGACAAGATGAAACGGGTCGGTGCCGATGAAGTCGTCCTAACGCCTTTCATCGGCGGGTTGCGCATGGTCTCCGTCATGGTCCGTCCCGCTGCCGTCAGTTTCCTTGACACGATGCTGCGGGAGAGGGAACAAGTCATCCGCGTGGAAGAGGTGCAAATTCACGACGGTTCACCTCTCATCGGTCTGCGATTGGCGGACGCCCAATTGCCCCGGCGTTGGAACATCCTTGTGCTGGCTTACCGCAAAGGCGATGGGGCGTTCGTTTACAACCCACCTGCCGACACCTTGTTGGAAATCGGCATGACCTTGATCGTTTTAGGCGAAGTGGAACGGTTGGCGCAATTTCGACGGTTGGCAGCGGGAACGACTTCCGAGGCGATGACGCAATGAACGCCGCCGAATTAGATGCTGCCATCCTTGCCTTCATGGAGCGCGGTGAGCGAGACGAAGGGCAATTCAACTCGCTGGCGCTGCAACTTTTCACCTACCAATTTGAGCGCAATGCACCCTATCGCCTGCTTTGCCAACGGCATGGCATCACACCCGAAACCATCACCCATTGGTCACAGATTCCGCCCGTTCCCACCCAAGCCTTCAAAGTGCTGGATTTGGCATGTGAACCGTTGGAACAAGCGCAAGCGATTTTTTTGTCCAGCGGCACGACGCGAGGTGAGCAAACCCGCAGCCGTCACTTCGTCTTCAACTTGCGCCTTTACGAAACTTCCGTCCTGCGCTGGTTTGAGCCGCATCTATTGCCTGAACGACATCCCATGCCCATCGCCATTTTGTTCCTGCCACCCGACGAATTGCCCCACTCATCGTTGGGGCACATGCTGGCGACTATCGCAAGGAAATGGGGCAAGGGGCAAGGGACGGGAGACGGAAATGACAGCGAATGGTTTATCCGAGGAGGGAAGTTGTTGGCGGAGGAGTTGGCGAAGTGGCTAAGGCGCGCCGAAGCGCAAGGTGAACCCGTGATGCTTTTGGGCACTTCCTTTTCCTTCGTGCACTTTCTGGATTGGTGTGAGCAAAACAGGGTGGCATTTCGCCTGCCCGAAAAAAGCCGCTTGATGGACACGGGCGGGTTCAAGGGACGCTCGCGGGAAGTGCCTCGCGACGAACTTTATTGCGCCTACGAAAAAATCTTCGGCGTCCCACCCGAATGGTGCGTCAACGAATACGGGATGGCGGAATTGAGTTCGCAGTTTTACGATGGCGTCGTCGGTGCACCTTATCGCCACGATGGCTGGCGGGGGCATTTGCCACCCCCTTGGGTTCGGACGAAAGTGCTGCATCCTGACACGCTGCAGGAAGTTGGCGAGGGCGAGAGGGGATTGCTTTGCCACTACGACCTTGCCAATCGCGGTTCGGTCATGGCGGTGCTGACGGAAGATGTCGGCATCAAAGTCGGCGATGGCTTCCTCTTGCTGGGGCGGGCGGCAGGGGGTGAATTGCGGGGTTGCTCCGTGCTCGTGGACGAGTTGCTCTCAGGGCGATGCTGACTAAAAGCACCAACGCAAGCAAGACGAAAGCGGCGGCGTAGGCTTGTCGCTGAACTTCCGTAAAGGGCGAGTTGAGTAGGAAAAAGACGGCAACGGGCAAAGAAGCGACAGAGTCAAAAAGCGAACGGGGCAAGTTATCGGTGTAGCCCGCCGTGAACAGCACCGAAGCGGCGTCGCCGATGCCCCGCCCAAACGCCAGCAAAACCGCTGTGACCAAACCGGGCAACGCCTGCCGCACGACGACATGCCGCATCGTTTCCCAGCGCGTTAACGCCAAGGAATAAGCGGCTTCCTTCATCGCTTTGGGCACCATCCGCAAGGCTTCGTTCATCGCCCGCACCATGATGGGCAACTCCACGAAAGTCAAGGCGATAATGCCTCCCAGCAAACACGCCCGCCAACTCAAAGCGACCAGCAAGGCAAATCCACACGCCCCATAGACGATGGACGGGACGCCCCAAAGCAAATTGAGCAGCAACCGCAAAAATTGGGCGAACTTCGTCCGACCAGCATAATCGGATTGTAAAAGCCAAGCGACGGGCAATGCCAAACATAACGCCAATAGCGTGGCGCCAACGGCTAACAAGAGCGAACCAACGATGGCATTCTTTTGTCAACGCCACGCCGAAGGGGTCACTGCCCCTTCGCCCTTCGCCTTGACAACACCCCGCCAAAGCACTCCTAACACGAACCCCGTGATGCCCAACGAGGCAGCAAGCAAGATGACCAACGGGACAACTTTGCCCCCGATGCCGAATTGCTTGAAGGCAACGCTTATCGCCGAGGCTGTTAGCAGCAAACCGAGTAAGCCACGCAATTGCTTGCTCGGCGCATAGAAGGTTGCCCATGCGCCCAAGCGAGCCCCAAGCGCCCCACCGAAGAGCATGACCAACGCCGTCGGGAAATCCACGAACCCTTTGTGGGCGTAAGTGAAAGCACCATAGCCCGCTGAAAGCAGGACTTCCACGAGGTCAGTGCCGACCGCCACTTTCGTCGGGATGCCCAAAAGGTAAATCATCGCAGGCACGCGGATGAAACCGCCCCCGCCACCCATGATGCCCGCCATGAAACCCGTCAGCAAACCCAACAGCAAAAACCCCCAAACGGAAGCGCCTTTCAAATGCGAGACGGGACTGTCAAAGCGGGGCGGAATGGGCAAGCGAGCCAAAATGCCCCGCCATGCCACTTGTTTGCCGTTGCGCGCATTCAGCATCTCCCAAACGATCACGCCCGCTAAGATGGTCAGGACGCTCAGTTGCACCCAACGGATGGTCGTCTCCACCGTCCCTGCCTGAGCGAGGTGACGCACGAGTTGCGCCGCCCCCTCCATGCCCGGAATCGTGCCCAACGCCAACAATCCCGCCACCCGCCAGTCCAAGTGCCCCAATTGCCGATGCTTGGCGGTCGCCGAAAGGGATTTGCCAAAGATGTGCAGCAGGTCTGTCCCGATGGCGATGGGCATCGGGTAGCCCAAAATGTTCAAAGCAGGCGTGACGATGGCAGACCCGCCAAACCCGAAAAAGCCACCGACGACACCGACGACGAAACCAAGTAGCCAAAGGAGCAGCAAGTGTTCCGTCATCGCCCGCCGCCTCCAAGTTGCGTGAGCCAAAGCAACAACCGATCCGCCAAACTGCCCAAACTCAACCCGACCGCCCCAAAAAGCCCTAACGCCACCAGCACCCGCCAGACCTCGCCATGCAGGTGATGGCTAAACATTGCTACCACCACACTGCTGACGACGGCAATCATCAGTAAAAGCCATTCACGCATCGTCCTCCCCCCTAAATCCGATTTTTTCAGTCGGATTTTTAGTTTAAGGCGGATGGGGAGCCCTGTCAAGGGGGAAACGCTCACTCTGCAGGCTGGCGGGAAGGTGGGAGCGAGGCGAAGGCGCGCTTGGGTTTTGCCCCCGCAAGGCAATAGGGCGCATTTGGGGTTGACGGGCACGGCAGTTCAATGGCAAGTTCTACCCCCGCAGGGCAATAGGGCGCAAGCAAGGGAAGCAGAGGGGATGGCTATGGGCGATTCTTTCGTGTTTGGCGATGCCGTGTTATAACTTTGTGCCGCCGCTGGGGCGTGGTGCAGTCGGTAGCACGCGGGACTTTGGATCCCGAGGTCCCTGGTTCGAAGCCAGGCGCCCCAGCCACTCTCAAGCCTCAAGGCTCATCTGCCTCAACCCTCTCTGCCTCTCATCCTCGCGCTGACCTGCTTTCAAGGGCACTAAACTTTGTCGGGGTGATGGCGGTGAAACGGCGGGCGTTTTTGCAACTGCTGGCTTTCACGACGAGCGCCCATCAATGGGCAAGGCAAAAGCGAAGCGGAGGTGGGAAACCGATGGCGGATCGCAGTGTCGTCGTGGACACCAGCAAAAGCCCTCATGCCAAGTTGCGCCCTGTGCCGATTCGTGCCGTCAAGTTGCGGGATCGTTTCTGGCAGCCACGCCTTGTCGCCTTGCAAGAAATCACTTTGCCGACCCAATACGACCTCTTGGAGCAAACGGGGCGGCTGGACAATTTCCGACGCGTGGCGGGCAAAGTCGGTGGAGATTTTCGGGGGCTTTACTTCAACGACAGCGATGTCTACAAGTGGGTGGAGGCGGCAGCGTGGTCGCTGGCGGTGCAATTCAACGAGCGAGTGGCGCAATTGATGGAGCGCGTCATTGACGACATCGCTTCCGCCCAAGATGCCGATGGCTACTTGAACACCTACTTCTCGCTGGAGCGCAAAGGGCAACGGTGGACAAATTTGCGAGACATGCATGAACTTTACTGCGCAGGGCATTTGTTTCAGGCGGCTGTCGCCCATCATCGTGTCACGGGCGATAATCGCTTGCTGAAAGTCGCCACCCGCTTCGCCGACCACATCGCCCAAATTTTCGGTTGGGGCAAAAAAGAGCAACCCGATGGGCATCCTGAAGTGGAAATGGCGCTGGTGGAACTTTTCCGTGAGACAAGCGAGCGACGCTATCTGGAACTGGCGCAGTTTTTCATTGATGTTCGGGGGCACAAACGCATCGGAGGTTCGCCCTATCACCAAGACCACAAACCTTTCCGCGAACTTGACGAGGTTACAGGTCACGCCGTTCGTGCCCTTTACCTGAATGCGGGCGCTGCTGACCTTTACGCCGAAACGGGTGACGAAACGCTGATGGCGGCGTTGCAACGGATGTGGCGCAATTTGACAAAAAAGCGGATGTATGTGACGGGCGGTTGTGGCGCTCGTCATGAAGGGGAAGCCTTCGGGCGTGATTATGAGTTGCCTAACGAGCGCGCCTACGCCGAAACTTGTGCCGCTATCGCCAACATCCTTTGGCAATGGCGGATGTTCTTGCTGACGGGTGAGGCGCGTTTCGCTGATGTCATGGAGTTGGCGCTTTTCAATGGGGCGCTTTCGGGTATCGGGTTGGATGGCAAGTCCTACTTTTATGTCAACCCCCTTGGCGACCGAGGACAGCATCGTCGTCAACCGTTTTTTGAGTGCGCCTGTTGCCCTCCCAACATCGCCCGCTTGCTGGCGATGCTACCCAGTTTCCTCTATGCCCTGAGCGATGATGGCGTTTTCGTCAACCTTTACGCCGAAAGTGAAGCGGATTTGACGGTCAATGGCGTGCTCGTGCGGTTGCGCCAGCGGACGGATTACCCTTGGGATGGTGAAGTGACGCTGCAAATGGAACTGCCAAAACCGACAAACTTTGCCCTTCACTTGCGCATCCCGTCTTGGTGCGAACGGGCGACGGTGACGGTTAACGGGTTGGAAAAGCGAGAGGGGCTTGGTGGCGAATTTGTGACCTTGAAGCGAGAATGGCGGGATGGCGATACAGT
>Ga0197143_1000332_pt1 | contig 55393 bp, 51 predicted proteins | sample GBS70_MetaG_FD_148603 | JGI IMG/M metagenome (GOLD analysis project Ga0197143, IMG submission 148603) | Sediment microbial communities from Great Boiling Springs, Gerlach, Nevada, United States - GBS 70_MetaG | ecosystem: Environmental > Aquatic > Thermal springs > Hot (42-90C) > Sediment... | reverse complement strand
CGCCAAAGGGACTGCACACAAACGGTGCCGGAGCACCCGTACACGGATCATTCCGGCAGGCACCCCTCTCTGCAGCACCGGGTTGTGATGATTCGCCATTTCTTTGAGCAAATCCTCCTGGAGGCTGTCCCGGTGAGGAGGGGGTAGTCCTTTTTCGGCAGAGGACTCGACCGGCGAACCGATTGAGGCTCCAGGCACGAGCCTCAGTGCCGGAAGGGTCAGCGGATGCCCAGGACCTGGTCGCTGGGCCGCACCACGGGGTGCCCCCGCCGGTCCGTCCCCTCAAACACCAGCAAGGCGAAGTAGTCCTCCACCAGCTTGTGGCGCGGCTCCCGGGAAGCCACCAGGGTGCCTACCCCCACCACCTCCGCGCGGAACTCCCGCATGAGGTCCACCACACCCCGGGCCGTCCCCCCGCCCCGCACGAAGTCGTCGATGAACAGCACCCGCTGGCCTTCCCGGACCGCCCGGAGGGGCAGGGTCATCTGCTGCAGCATCCGGGACGAACCCGAGACGTAGTTCACCGTCACCGCGGGCCCTTCCGTGACACGCCCCGCCCGGCGGATGGTGATCATGGGCACGTGGAAAGCCCGCGCGGTCATGAAGGCGATGGGAATGCCCTTCACCTCCATGGCCAGGACCGCGTCCGGGCGGCGGTCCGCGAAGTACGTGGCGAGGGCTTCGCCCACCTCCTCCACCACCGCGGGGGTGGACAGGAGATCGGAGGTATACAGGAACCCGCCGGGCAGCACGCGCCCGGGGCTCGAGAGCTTCGCCGCCAGCTCCTCCGCCAGCTTGCGGATGCGGGCCGGGTCCCGGTGAGGCACGAAACGGACCCCTCCCGCGGACCCGCTCAGGGTCTCGATGCGGCCCAGCCCGAAGCGCTCGAACACGCGCCGGAGGCTGGCCACGTCCTCGCTCACGGTACTCTTGGCCGCTCCCAGGGCCTCCACGAAGGTGCTGAGCCGGTGCACCCGGTACGGCTGCGCCTGCAGCGCGTGGGCAATGGCGATCATGCGCTCTCCCCGCCGCAGACGGTCTGCCCGGCCCCTGCCCGAACGCGTCCGACGGCCCGACTCCCTCACGGACCCCACTCCGCCCCCGAGGACTTCCGGGAAAGCACGCCGCCCCTCGCCCCGATCATCCCTGCGTGAGCGCACGCTCCGCCACCTCAAGGTTCTCCGGTTTGCCCACGTCCACGTCCAGGGCCACCTCCGGGTCCGGGCAGATCACCGCCGCGCCCCGCAGCCCCGTGAGCTCCCAGACCCGCCGTTCCACGTCCGCCATGGACAGCCTGCCCGTCAGGTACTTCACCACGGTGCCGGCCCCGAACAGGGTAGCGAGCCGGGCTGGGTTCTTGCGGGCGTCCACCGCCTGCTCCAACAGCGGGCGCACCCGCTCCAGCACCCACGGCTTCAGGAGCAACAGACTACCGCCCGTGAAGGCGCCCTCCCGCACCCGCACGAACGTCTTGCGGGCACCGGGGAACCGCGCCTGCAGGTCCTCCTGCCGCACGACTCCATAGTAGAAGTCCGCCTCCCGGGCCTCGCACGCCTCCAGAAACCCCGCCACGGCGTGGGAGGACAGCAAGGGCAGGTCCGCGGCGCACGCCAGCACCCACGCCGCGCCGTCCAGCGCGCGCAGGGCGGCTTCTACGTTGGCCAGCAGGTCCTTCCGGTCTGGGATCACCTGGTGGCACAGGCGGGCCACGGCTTCCGGGACCTCCGGGGGAGCCACCAGGACCACCCGCCGGACCGCAGGGGTGGCCCGCAAGGCCTCTACCACCCGCTGGACCAGGGGCTTGCCCGCCACCGGGAGAAAAGCTTTGTTGGCGACCCCCGCTGGCAGGCCGGGCTCCCGCTCGCCCCCGGCCAGGACCGCCGCGTCCACGGACTCGAACCGGACCACCCCGGTCACCGCCCCAGCTCGGCGAAGGTGCGGGTGAGGAACACCTGCCCGTCTGCCTCCGCCTGCAGGGCTTCGTACGCCGCGCGAGCTTCCGCCTCCCCTGCAAACAGGCCGTAGACCGCGGGCCCGGTCCCCGTCATGCTGGCGCCCAGGGCTCCCGCGTCCAGCAGGCGGCGTTTGAGCTCCGCCACCCTGGGATAGCGGCCGCACACGAGGGGCTCGAACACGTTGCACAGCTCCCGGGCCACGGTCCCTACGTCCTCCGCCCGCAGGGCTTCCACGAGCCGCTGGGTGTTGGGCCTGCGGGGGACCTGCTCCAGGTCCAGGTGGGCGTAGGCCCAGGCGGTGGAGACCTCTGCCTCCGGACACGCCACCACCACCCAGGTGGTGGGGAGCGTGGGCAGGTAGCGCAGCCGCTCCCCGCGCCCCGTGGCCAAGGCGGCCCCACCCACCAGGAAGAAGGGCACGTCGGAGCCCACCTGGCCGGCCAGGTCCAAGAGCTGGGCGTGGTCCAACCGCAGCTTCCACATCTGCGCCAACCCCAGCAGGGTCACCGCGGCGTCCGAGGAGCCTCCCCCCAGGCCCGAGGCGGGCGGGATGCGCTTGCGGATTTCGATCTCTACCCCCCGGTCCGTACCCGCGGCTTCCCGCAACAGCTGCGCGGTACGGAAGACCAGGTTCTGCTCGTCGGAGGGGACGCGGCGGTGGTCGCACACCACCCGGATCCCGGTCTCCGCCTCCCGCAGGACCACCGTGTCGTGCAGCTCGAGAGTGTGCAGGACCGTCTCCACCTCGTGGTAGCCGTCGGGCCGGCGGCCCAGGACGTCCAGGGTGAGGTTCACCTTCGCGTACGCGTGCAACCGCAGTTCCTTCACCGCACACCACCCCTTCGCACAAACGGAGGCGGCTTCCGGGTCCGCCGGACGCCGGAAGCCGCCCCGTGCCCACCGCCTGCCACCCGCGGCGGCTCGCTGGTCAAGCCCCCTCCTCCGTGGTGCCGCGCACCACCTCTGGGTTTCCCCACGCGCCGCGGAGATTCCTCCCGAACGGGTGCTCGTGCGCCTGCGCACCGGGCCCTTTTGCGCTATGCTATAAAGCCGTGCAGACCACGCCGACAGAACCCCTCCTACCCGCCTCCGAGGTGCCCCGCAGGTCCCGGGCAGTACGGCTCCTGCGGTGGGCAGTGCCCGCCCTGTTCGGCCTGTTCGCAGCCTTCCTCCTGGGCTCCCTGGGCGTCACCCTGGCCCGGACGGGGTGGGCCACCCGGGACGGCCGTACGGCCTTTCCCCTCCACCTCCGGCAGCGGGTCAACGTGCTGGTGATCGGGGTGGACCTGACCTTCAACAACCGGCGCCAGGTGGTGAACGTCGCGCGTTCGGACGCCCTCCTCCTGGCCAGCTTCGACCCCGCCACCCGGACGGCCAGCTTCCTGTCCATCCCCCGGGACACCCGGGCGGCCATCCCAGGCCACCGCGGCTGGTGGAAGATCAACGCCGCTTACGCGTTGGGCGGACCTCCTCTTACCATCCGGACGGTGGAGCAGCTTTTGGGGGTCCCGGTCCACCGCTACGTCAAGCTGGGCCCCCACTCCTTCGCCCGCCTGGTGGACGCGGTGGGAGGGGTGTGGGTGGAGGTAGAACGCGATCTGAAGTACGAGGACTGGTGGGCGGGCCTGCGGATCGACCTGAAGAAGGGCCGGCAGCTGCTCTCGGGGGAACAGGCCATGGGCTACGCCCGGTTCCGCCACGACCCGCTGGGAGACATCAGCCGCACCCAGCGCCAGCAGAAGGTGGTGCAGGCCCTCTTCCACCGACTGAAGGAACCCCAGACGTGGCTGCGGGCCCCGCAGATCCTGCGCGCTGTGCAAGAGAACACAGAGACCAACCTGACGCCTCACGAGGTGGCGACCCTGGGGTGGTTCCTGAGCCGCCTGCGGCCGGAACAGGTCCGCACGGAGATCCTGCCCGGCCACTTCGCACCGCTGTTCTGGGAGCCGGAGCCCGGCCGGGTGCGGGCGTTGGTGCTGGAGCTCTTCTACGGCCTGCGGCAGGAGCAGGTGGCGCAGACCACGGTGGAGGTCCGCAACGCCAGCGGCGTCCCAGGTACTGGCCTGCAGGCGGCCCAGCGGCTCCGGCAGATGGGGTTCCAAGTCGTGCGGGTGGACGCGGAACCGGAGGCCCAGGCCTCCACCGCGGTGATCTCCACCCGAGGGGACAGGACCCTGGCCGGGGCCGTGCGGGAGATGCTCGGCGTGGGCGCCACCGCCAGCCGGGCCGTTCCGGAGGCCCCGGTAGACCTGGTGGTGCGGGTGGGAGCGGACTACGCCCGGCGCCTGCGCCTGCTCTCCGGAAGCCCCGCCCCTTCCCCTTAGCCTGCGGGACGAGCCCCCAGCCTGCCCAAGCGCCACGGGTGGGTAAGCTCGTTTGTTCCGTCAGCCGCGGGCGCTGCGCAGGGCCTGCACGCTCCGGGCCACCGCAGCGAACTCGTCCACCGTCAGGGTTTCTCCCCGGCGGCGCAGGTCCACCCCTGCCCGGCGCGCTGCCTCCCGCAAGTCCTCCGGCGCCGCTAGGCCTGCCCAGGCCCGCTGGAGCTGCTTCCGACGCTGTCCGAAGGCCGCCTTGGCCAGGGCGCGGAACAACCCGTAGTCCACGCCCTCGGGCCGAGGCCGCGGGGTCAGCACCACCACCGCGGAGGACACCTTGGGAGGTGGTACGAAAGCGCTGGGAGGGACCCGTAGGGCCAGGCGGGCGTCCGCGTGGAACCGCACCAGCACCGTCAGCAAGCCGTACTCCGCGGTGGCCGGGCGCGCCACGAGCCGACGGGCCACCTCCTCCTGCACCGTGACCACCAGGCGCTTCAAGTCTGAGACCTCCTCCAGCAGCCGGACCAACAGAGGGGAGGCGATCCCATAGGGCAGGTTGGCCACCACCTTGCGTCTGAAGCCCGCGGGAAACAGAGTGGGAAGGTCCAGGCGGAGAACGTCGGCCTGGATCACCCGCACCCGCGGCTGGTCCTGCACCGCCTGCTGCAGAAGTTCCGCCAGGCGGGGGTCCACCTCCACCGCCACCACCACCCCCGCCCGCGCTGCCAGCCGCACGGTGAGCAGGCCGGTGCCCGCACCCACCTCCAGGACCGCGTCCTCGGGACCCAGCTCCCCGAGCTCCGCGATGCGCGCCAGGTACCGGGAGCTGGCCAAGAAGTGCTGGCCCAAGGACCGCCGGGGGCGGATGCCGTGGCTTTTGAGCAAGCGCCACAGTTCCGAGGGGGCCACCCTTGAAGCCTACGGGAATGCGGCTCGCCTGCGCCAGGAGGCTTCGACCCCGAAAACGGACCCCTTAGACCACCCCAAAAATCGCCGCGCGATTTTTGGGGACCCCGGTCCGTCTTCCCACGGGGGCTTTTTCCCGGACAGGCTGCTAGCGGCCTTCCGAGGGCTTCCGCAGGATGTACAGGCGGACGGTCCGGCGGCCCCAGCGGTACGCTTCCCGGGGCGTGTCGAAGCACAGGTCCACCCGGCTGCCCCGGATGGCGCCTCCGGTGTCTGCGGCCACCGCCACCCCGTACCCTTCCACGTAGACCACGGACCCCAGGGGGATGACCCGCGGGTCCACCGCCACCACCCCTCGGCGCGCGGGGAGCCCCGTGGCCGTGACGCCGTCCACCCCCCGGCCGTGGTGGGGTGCGTAGGCGGTGGCTAGCACCAGCAGGGAAGGCCTGCGGGCCAGCTCTCCCCGGGAGGGCACGTAGCCTCTCCCCACCCGGACCACCCGGGGCTGCGCCTGCCGGACCACGCGGCTGGAAACCTTCTCCTTGCGCACCAGCCGGCCGTCCTCGTACACGAGCCTGTACACGTGCTCCACCAGCCCGTCCCGTCCCTCCGCCAGGACCCGGGGCGGCAGCGGCAGGTACGTGGGCACCACCTGCTCTACGGTCCGGTACGGCAGGGTCTGCCTGCGCACCACCGTCTCCTCCCGCACCCGGACCACCCGCACGTGGGATCCCGGCTCCAGCTCCTGCCACAGGTCAGGGGTCACGCGGTCCTGCGGACCCAGGACGACCCCTGCCCGGGCCAGGGCGTCCGCCACGGTGCGGCCCACCACCCGGACCTCCCGGGTCACCCCGTCCGCGGTCACCCTCACGGGCATGGCCCGGAACACGGTGACCCGCAGGCCGTCCTGAAGCGCAGTCTCCAGGGAGGGCACCACGAGGTCGGAGGGCCCCAGGGGGACCCCACGTTCGGCCAGTAGCTCGGCCACGGTCCGGGCGGCGGTAAAGACGACCTCCGTCCGGCCGTCGGAGACCAGCTCGACCTGCAAAGCCTGGGCGGGTTGGGCGCCTGCACCGCCCAGGGCAGCGAGAACGAAGGCGGCGGTGGCCACGGAAACGGCCCGAACCCGCCGCGCACGCCCCACCTCCATGCACTCCCTCCTGATGCCGGAGTCGACGGACGGGGGTGAGCGACGAGGGTGGTGCGATCCGTCCTATTTACTTCCGTTCGCGCGCCGATCATACCAAATAAACGCAAGTCAATGCAAATGCCTGCGAGTGCGGAGGACGTAAGAGGTGGGTCAGTCTGCGGAGTCCTCGATGAGCTCCACCAGCACCCCGGAGGTGTCCTTGGGGTTCAAAAAGGCTACCCGGGTTCCCCGGGCACCCGGCCGCGGTGCCGGTGGCACGGGCCGCAGCCCAGCTGCCTCAGCCCGGGTCAGGGCCTCGTGGAGGCTGGGGACCCGCAGCGCCACGTGGTGGACTCCTTCTCCCCGGGAAGCCAAAAACCTCGCCACGGCTCCAGCGGGAGAAGTCGGCTCCAGTAGCTCCACAGACACGTCCTCCACAGGGAGGAAGGCCACCCGGACCCCTTCCGCGGGGACTTCTTCCACGTGGCTACAGCGCAGGCCCAGGGCCTCGAAGGCCCGCAGGGCTCCCTGCAGGTCCTTCACCGCCACCGCCACGTGGTCCAGCCGAGGCCCTTTCACCTTCCCACCCCCGCACGCTGCAACAGCTGCCGGGCAGCTTCCCGGGCTGTCAGCCGGCCCTCCTCCACCTGCGAAGCCAGGTCCTCCAGGTCCTGGTGGGCCGCCAGCAGCTCCTCCCGCACGTGCAGCTCCGCCGCCCGGAGGATCTGCGCCCGCACCCGTTCCCTCCTCCGCTGCCGCAGCAGCCCCGAAGACTCCTGGTAGGCTCGGTGGCGGTGCACCGCGGCCAGGAGCTCGTCCACCCCCTGCCCCGTGGTGGCCACGGTGGAAACCACGGGCGGTTCCCAACCGGCCTTGGGGAGGAGGCGGAGCATGGCCTGCAACTCCCTGACGGTGCGGTGGGCCTCCGGGTGGTCTGCCTTGTTCACCGCGAACACGTCCGCGATTTCCAGGATCCCCGCCTTGAGCGTCTGCACCGCGTCCCCGAGGCCGGGCACGGCCACCACCACCACGGTGTCCGCAGCCCGGACCACGTCCACCTCCGCCTGCCCCGCGCCCACGGTCTCCAGCAGCACCACCCCGCAGCCCATGGCGTCCAGAACCCGGACCACGTCGTCCGCGGCCTCGCTCAGCCCACCCAGGGCACCTCGGGTGGCCAGGGAGCGCACGAACACCTCCGGGTCAGAGCTGTGCTCCACCAGCCGGATGCGGTCCCCCAGCAGCGCCCCTCCCGAAAAGGGGCTGGTGGGGTCCACCGCCACCACGCCCACCCGCACGTGGTCCCGCCGCAGGAGCCGGACCAGGGCGTCCGCCAGGGTAGACTTCCCGGCTCCTGGGGGGCCCGTGAGGCCCACCACGTAGGCCCGCCCCGTGTGGGGGCCCAGCTCCCGCAGCAGCTCCCTGGCTCCGGGGTGCCCGTCCTCCACCCAGGAGATGGCCCGCGCGGCCGCGGCGTGGTCGCCTTCCAGGACGAGGCGTGCCAGGGTCCGGACGTCCACCGCGCCTCCTACACCGTCACCGCGGGCCGGTGGACGCCGAACACCTCCCGCAGGACGTCGCACATCTCCCCCACGGTGGCGTAGGCCCGGGCGCAACGGTACAGGTAGGGGAGGAGGTTGTCCTGGCGGGTGGCAGCCTGCCGCAGGTCCCGGAGGAGGGAGGCCACCTCCCGGCCGTCCCGGCGAGCCCGGACCTCCCGCAGGCGGCGCTTCTGCCGTTCCGCCACCTCCGGGTCCACCTTCAGCACGGGGATCGCCACCGGCTCCTGCGAGACGAAGCGGTTGACCCCCACCACCACCTGTTCTCCCGCCTCCACCCGCTGCTGCTCCCGGTAGGCGGACTCCGCGATCTCCCGCTGCACCCAGCCCGTTTCGATGGCCCGCAGCATCCCCCCCAACGCGTCGATGCGGTCCAGGTAGCCCTCGGCTTCCGCCTCGAGGCGGCGGGTGAGCCACTCCACGTAGTAGGACCCGCCCAGGGGGTCCACCACGTCTGCCACCCCGGTCTCGAAGGCCAGGACCTGTTGGGTGCGCAAGGCCAACAGGGCGGCTTCCTCCGTGGGTAGGGCCAGGGCCTCGTCCCGGGCGTTGGTGTGCAAGGACTGGACCCCTCCCAGGATGGCGGCCAGGGCTTGCACGGTCACCCGCACCACGTTGTTGTCGGGCTGGCGGGCCTGCAGGGCCACGCCCGCGGTCTGCGCGTGGAACCGCAGCATCCACGAGCGCGGGTCGCGCGCACCGAACCGCTCCCGCATCAGGCGCGCCCACAGGCGCCGGGCGGCCCGGAACTTGGCCACCTCCTCGAACAGGTGGAGGTGGGCATTGAAGAAGAAGGACAAGGAGGGTGCGAACCGGTCCACCTCGAGGCCACGGTCCACCAGGGTCTGCACGTACGCCACCGCGTTCCCGAAGGTGAAGGCAAGCTCCTGCACCGCGGTGGCACCCGCCTCCCGGATGTGGTAGCCGGAGATGGAAATGGGGTTCCACCGGGGCAGGTGTCCGACGGAAAACTCCACCAGGTCCGCCACCAGACGCAGGGACGGCTCCGGGGGGAAGATGTAGGTACCCCGGGCCAGGTACTCCTTGAGGATGTCGTTCTGCGTGGTCCCGTCCAGCCGCTCCCAGGCCACCCCCTGTTGGTCCGCCACCGCCAGGAGCATGGCCAGCAGGACCGGGGCGGTGGCGTTGATGGTCATGGAAACCGAAACGCGGTCCAGGGGGATCCCCTCGAACAGGACCTCCAGGTCCGCCAGAGAGTCCACGGCCACCCCCACCTTCCCCACCTCCGCCTCCGCGGTGGGGTGGTCGGAGTCGTACCCCATCTGGGTGGGGAGGTCGAAGGCCACGCTGAGCCCGGTCTGCCCTTGCTCCAGGAGGAACCGAAACCGCCGGTTAGACTCCTCCGCGGTGGCGTAGCCCGCGTACTGCCGCATGGTCCACAGGCGCCCCCGGTACATGGTGGGGTAGACGCCCCGGGTGTAGGGAAACTCTCCGGGGAACCCCAGGTCCTGTAGGTAGTCCAGGTCCGCGGTGTGTTCGGGGGTGTACACCCGGTCGAGGGGGATGCCGCTGGGGGTCTCGAAGGACCCCTTCCGCTCGGGTCCCGCCCGTTCCCGCTCCCAACGCTTCCGCACCTCCCGGATCCGCTCCAGCTCCTCCCGCACGTCCCGTCCCTCCCTGAAGACTCGCCCCGGACAGCATACGACACGCGTCAGGGTTTCAAAACTCCGGGGCCCGCACGGGCCGGCGCACCGGGACGTCTAGGAGCACCCCCTCTCCCCCCATGGCCTCGCGCGCCTGGCCCTCGATCTCGATACGGACGTCCTCCACACCCTGGAAGTGGGTGGCGGTGTACACCACCTGGTACAGCCGGGCCAGCATGCTGCTGGACCCCCCACCCCTCTCGAACTCCCGCGAAAGGTTCACGAAGGCGGTCTTGCCCTGCACCCGCACCCCCAGCAGGCGGGTCCCCGCGGGGATCTCCGTGGCGTAGCCCAGCGACAGCTCCTCCCGGTTGGGCCCTGCCAGGAGCTCGCGGACCGCCTCCGCCACCAGGTCTGCGCGGGTGCGGCCCCGGACCCACCGCACCCCGGGCACCAAGTGCCCGCGGTTGCGGTGCTCGTCCCACCGGACGAAGTACACGAGCGCGGGTTCGGTCCTGGGCCGGTAGGACCACACCGCCCACGCCAGGGCCGCGCCCACGAGGAGCAAGGCCCAAATCCACCGCCGGGCGTGCGCACGTCCACGCACGGAGGAGGAGTTTCGCGTTCCCCCGTGGGCAAGCCTGCCCGCGAACACCTGCACGCGGGAGGAAAACGCCGCTCGGGCCGAGAAATACACGGCGCCTCAGGAAGCCGCGGAAGGGGGTGGGAACACCGGAGCCGACCACACCCGTCGGCGCGCGACTTTTCTCCGGAAGGGAGGTGAGGGAGTGTGAAGGTCACCATGACCGTGAACGGCGTCCAGTACACCCGGGACGTGGAGCCGCGCACGCTCCTGGTGTACTTCCTGCGGGAGCACCTGGGACTCACGGGAACCCACGTGGGATGTGACACCAGCTCGTGCGGGGCGTGCACCGTGCTCCTGGACGGCAAGGCGGTGAAGTCGTGCACGGTGCTGGCGGTCCAGGCGGAGGGGGCAAACATCACCACGGTGGAGGGGCTGGCGAAGGACGGGGAGCTGCACCCCATCCAGCAGGCCTTCTGGGACGAACACGGCCTGCAGTGCGGGTTCTGCACCCCGGGGATGATGCTGGCGGCGTTGGACCTGTTGCAGCGCAACCCCAACCCCACGGACGAAGAGATCCGGCACGCCCTGGAGGGGAACCTGTGCCGGTGCACCGGCTACCAGCACATCGTCAACGCGGTCAAGACCGCGGCCCGCCTCATGCGCGCCGCGGTGGGGGCACCCGCGGGAGGTGCGTAGCCATGGCGGTCACCCAGGTGTTCGGAGCGAGAGTCCGACGGCGGGAGGACCCCCGCCTGATCCGGGGCACGGCCACGTACACCGACGACCTGGCCCTGCCCGGTCTGTGTTACGCCGTCTTCGTCCGAAGCCCCCACGCCCACGCCCGGATCCGGCGGGTGGACGTCTCCCGGGCGCGGTCGGCCCCCGGAGTCCTGGGGGTGTTCACCGCGCAGGACCTGGAGGGGAAGGTCAACGCCATCCCGTGCGGCTGGCAGGTCCCCAACTGCGACCTCAAGACCCCACCCCACCCAGCCCTGGCCAAGGACAAGGTGCGCTACGTGGGCGACGCGGTGGCGGTGGTGGTGGCGGAGAGTCGGGCACAGGCCTACGACGCCGCCTCCCTGGTGGAGGTGGAGTACGAGGTGCTGCCCGCGGTGGTGGACATGGAGGACGCCCTGCGCTCCTCCACCCTGGTGCACGAGGACGTCCCCAACAACCGGGTGCTCCTGTGGTCGGTGAAGGGCGGGGACTTCGACGCCGCCTTGCGGGAGCCCGGGGTCCGGGTGGTGCGCCAGCGTCTGGTGAACCAGCGCCTGATTCCCAACGCCATGGAGCCTCGGGCGGCCACCGCCCACTACAACCCGGGCTCCGGGGAGCTCACCCTGTGGGTCACCAGCCAGAACCCCCACATCGCCCGCGTCATCCTGTCCGGGGTGCTGGGGTTCCCCGAGCACAAGCTGCGGGTCATCGCCCCCGAGGTGGGCGGGGGGTTCGGGAGCAAGATCCCCGTGTACCCCGAGGAGGCCGTGGTCGCCCACCTGGCCACCCGCCTGGCCCGGCCCGTGAAGTGGTGCGAAAGCCGCCGGGAGAACTACCTGGCCACCATCCACGGCCGCGACCACGTCACCGAGGCGGAGATGGCCGTACGGCCTGACGGGACGGTGGTGGGAGTGCGGGTGCGAACGTTGGCCAACTTCGGGGCGTACCTGTCCACCGCCGCGCCGGCCATCCCCACCATCCTGTACGGGCTGGTGCTGTCGGGTCCCTACCGGATTCCCAACATCGACTGCGAGGTCACCGGGGTGTTCACCAACACCACCCCCACGGACGCCTACCGCGGCGCGGGCCGGCCGGAGGCCACGTACGTGCTGGAGCGCATGATGGACCTGGCTGCCCGGGAGCTCGGCATAGACCCCGCGGAGATCCGCCGGAAGAACCTCATCCCGCGGGACCAGTTCCCGTACACGGTGGCCACGGGGATCACCTACGACAGCGGGGACTACGCCCGAGCCCTGGACCGCGCCCTGGAGCTGGTGGAGTACTCCAAGTTCCGGGCAGAGCAGGCCGCAGCCCGCCAGCAGGGGCGCTACCTGGGGATCGGACTGTCCACCTACGTGGAGATCTGCGGGGCAGGCCCTTCCAAGGTGGTGGGGTCCACAGGGTTCGCGGGCGGCCTCTGGGAGAGCGCGGTGGTCCGCTTCTCCCCCACGGGGAAGGTGACGGTGTTCACCGGCACCAGCCCTCACGGCCAGGGAGAGGAGACCACCTTCGCTCAGATCGTGTCCCAGGAGCTGGGGGTGCCCCTGGACGACGTGGAGGTGCTCCACGGCGACACGGACAGCATCCTCATGGGCTGGGGGACCTACGGGAGCCGCACCACTCCCGTGGGCGGCACCGCGGTGTACCTGGCGGCGCAGAAGGTGAAGGAGAAAGCGCAGCGCATCGCCGCCCACCAGCTGGAGGTGAGCGCGGAGGACTTGGTGTTCGAGAACGGCCGGTTCCACGTGCGCGGGGCTCCCGACCGCGGCATGACCATCCAGGAGGTGGCCCTGCAGGCCTACCTGGCGTGGAATCTCCCGGAGGGGATGGAGCCCGGGCTGGAGGGGCAGGCCAACTGGGACCCCTCCAACTTCGTGTTCCCCTTCGGCACCCACGCCTGCGTGGTGGAGGTGGACCCGGAGACGGGACAGGTCAAGATCCTGCGGTACGTGGCCGTGGACGACTGCGGCCGCGTCATCAACCCCCTCATCGTGGACGGGCAGGTCCACGGGGGGATCGTGCAGGGGGTGGCCCAGGCGCTCTGGGAGTTCGCCAAGTACGACGACGCCGGCAACCTCCTCACGGGCAGCATGGCGGAGTACGCGGTGCCCAAGGCGGCGTGGCTCCCCTGGTTCGAGTGCGACCGCACGGAGACGCCGACCCCCGTGAACCCCCTGGGGGTCAAGGGTGTGGGGGAGACGGGGACCATCGCCGCCACCCCGTGCGTGGTGAACGCGGTCCTGGACGCCTTGAGCCCCTTCGGGATCCGGCACGTGGACATGCCGCTTCTGCCCGAACGGGTCTGGCGAGCCATCCAACAGGCGAAGGGAGGTGCTGCATGATCCCCGCCACCTTCGAGTACGTCCGGGCCCACAGCGTGAAGGAGGCCCTTTCCCTCCTGCAGCAGCACGGCGGCCGCGCCAAACTCCTGGCGGGCGGCCACAGCCTCCTGCCCTTGATGAAGCTCCGGCTGAGCCAGCCGGAGATGCTCATCGACCTGGGCCCCGTGCAGGAGCTGCGGGGCATTCGGGAGGAGGACGGGGCTGTGGTGATCGGCGCCATGACCACCCACGACGAGGTGGCCACCAGCCCCCTGGTCCGGGAACGGGTACCCCTGCTGGCGGAGTGCGCGTCCCAGATCGGGGACGTCCAGGTGCGCAACCGGGGTACCCTCGGCGGGAGCCTAGCCCACGCGGACCCCGCCGCGGACTACCCCGCCGCGGTGTTGGCCCTGGACGCGCAGATGGAGTGTGAGGGTCCCGGGGGCTTGCGGGCCGTCCCCGCGTCCCAGTGGTTCGTGGACATGTTGACCACGGCCCTGGGACCGGACGAGATCCTGTGTCGGGTCCGGATCCCCGCACAGGCCAAGGGGCAGGGGTGGTCGTACACCAAGCTGCCGCACCCTGCTTCCGGCTACTCCCTCCTGGGCGTGGCCTGTCTGCTGTCCGTGGAGGGCGGCACCGTGCGGGAAGCCCGGGTGGCCATCACGGGTGCGGGACCCAAGGCCGTGCGCCTGGTCAAGGTGGAACAGGCCCTGGTGGGCAAGCCCGCGAACGAGGCGAGTTTCGCGGAGGCCGCCAAGCTCGCCTCCGACGGGCTGGAGGCCACCGACGACCTGTACGCTTCCGCGGAGTACAAGCGCCACCTGGCGGTGGTGTACACCAAGCGGGGGCTGCTCCGGGCCCTCGAGCGGGCCTCGGGCTGAACGACCGCGGAGGCGCGCGGGGCCCGTAGGCCCCGCGCGCCTCCATCGCCGGGAGGAGCGCGGTGGAAAGGTTGCCCTTCTGCTCGCCAGCAGCTGGGCAAGCGCCTGCGGCAGCGCCCGGCTCGTGAGTTCGCCGGCGGACGCACGCAGCAGCGAACAGGCAGTGATGGAACGCGTCCTGGCGGTGCTCCCGGAGGAACACCGCGACAACGTGGTCTACGTAGACCAGCACGGGAACGCGTACGTCAACCGCCCGGAACTCAAACAGCAGGTCCAGTTTGCACGTCCGCTGGGCGGCGGGCGGTACGCTTGGCCGGACGGCACCACCTTCGTCGAGCCCCACGCGGACTTCGGCCCGGCCGCGGGACCGACCCCCCTGCCCACCCCACCTTCGGGTTGGGTCCCGCCCCCGTGCAACCTGGAGACCAGCGGCGCCTTCCGCAGGGTGCTCTCGTGGCCGGGTTCCGGCCCGTGGTGGGGTCTGTACCGGTACGCAGCCTTCTCCGCGAACGTCTGGCTGCCCGACGCCTCCCTCGGTCAGGTCCGGATGGCTAGGCCTGAGGACACCGGTTACGTCTACACGGGCGGGTGGGGCGAGCACCCCAACAGCACCGTGGACGCGGGGCTTCAGTACGGCCAGCGCTACAACGACTGGGCGCCTTTCATCGCACTGCACGGCGGACGCCGGCCACGTGACGTGGTTTGGAACCCCGGTAGGCTCCGCGCCGGGCAGTACGCGCTCCTCCAGTTCTACGTGCCCACCGACGGCTACGTGGCGTTGCGCGTCCAAGGCGAGTGGACCGACGGGTCGAGGGGTACCCAGGTCGGTAGAACCATGGTCACGAGCTGGCGGGCGGACGGCCTATTGAACCGCCTCAAGCGCCTCACCTCCATCGCCCAAACCCGCCGTAACTACCGCAGCGGCAGCTACCTCCTCGGCGTCCACTGGTCCCGCACCGCCCTCGGCCGTAGCCTCAGCGCCCTGCGGCCCTGGGACAGCTCCGACACCGCAGAGGAGTGCGACGTCCCGCCGGGCCGGGTGACCGTCCAGCGCGACAGCCCCGGCGACGAGTACGTGTCCATCGACCTCCGCTGACCATGCGCGCCCTCCTCGCCCTCCTCCTCGCCACCGCGGCAGCCGCACACGCCCCGGTCCCCTCGGCCACCCGCCAGGCCTTCCTCCAGGTCAACGGCTACTACGTCCTCTACACCTACCCCACCGGACCCCACCTCTCCCACCGCGGTACCCTCATGGTCTCCCTCCCCGTCACCCTCGAACTCCTCGGCGCCCACGTCGAGATGAGCCCTGAGGCCACCTCCGCCACCGTCCGCTTCCTGGGCTCCGACTACCTCTTCACCGCCGGCAGCTCCACCTTCCTGTACAACAACAGACGCCTCCCCCTCCCCGAACCGCCCCAGCCCATGCCGGGCCGCGCCCTGCTGGTGCCCCTCCTGCCCGTCCTCGCCGCCCGCGGCGTCCCCCACCAGTGGGACTTCCGGTGGCGAGTGCTCCGCATCTGGGACTGGAGATTGAACACCCAGGCGAATCCCCTGTGGCGGACTTTCATGTGGGACCGCGCTCCAGCGGACCAGCTTCCCCGCGACCGGCTGACCCAGTTCGTCCCCGTCCGCTTCCACGCTTCCTGGTCCTCGGGCTTCATACACTACCCTCCCAGCACGGGGTCCCGCGTCTACGTTTACAAAAGCCGCTTCTACACCGAGGTCCAGCACACCGCAGGCCTCACCCTCCCGCACGAAGAGCGCGTGTTCCTGTGGGACGCCTGGCTGCTCCTTGTGAAGTCGGGCGAGAACTTCCTGACCGCGTGGTCCCGCCGAGGCGAACGGGTAGGCAAGTACCACGTCCGAGGCGGCTTGTTCAGCTGGGGGGACTATATTCCCCCGCCGGGGCACCGGCTTCAGGACCCCTGCACTTCGCGGCCCGGCGGCCGCTACGTGTGCGACTACGTTTCCGGCCCGGCGCTAGGCTTGCCCGGCTGGGAATCGGTCACGGCATTCGTCATAGCAGCGTTCGTCCGGGAGTGAGACGCTTACACACCCAGGCCCTGCGGGCCGTCTCGCAGCAGTGTGCAGCGGGCCTCAAGCTAAGCTTTCCCCCCTGGGGGAGTCCGGGAAGCTCGGCAGGAGTTCGGCCCGGACCCCTCCCCGTCTCCCGGTCCTCGATGACCCTTCAGGCTCCTCCGCCCGACCTCAGCGTCCTAGACCACCCCAAAAATCGCTGCGCGATTTTTGGGGACCCCGGTCCGCCCGTCGGCAGCCTTTTCCGGGCAAGCTCCTAATAGGACCCTCGGCCCGCGGCGTTCAACAGCGGGAGTACCCGCAGGACCTGCAGTTGGCGCAGCCGTTCTCGTAGACCAGCCTGTCCCCGCAGTCCGGGCACACTCCCGCGAAGGACAGCCCACCCGCACCGTTGCCCTGCACGGCCCCTCCTCCGGGGGAAGGCTCCGGTTCCCGGTCCACGAACCGCAGCCGCTCCTGGCGCGCGCGCGGCGTCGGCTCGGGCAAGGCCGCCGCGCGGGGGAACTCCTTGTCGGGCTTGAAGCCCTCTCCGTACAGGGCCCGGCCCAGGGCCAGGGCCACCGCCTGGGCGATGGTGCTCACCCGGACCACGGTGCCGTCCGCGGAGCGGTCCAGGGCCACCTCCCGGGACTGCACCCGCCACAGCTGCTCGATCACCTCCCGCGGATCCACCCCGCTGCGCAGGCACAGGGAAGCCAGCCGGCCCGTGGCCTCCGCCTCCACGTCCAGACTCTCCACGAACACCTCGCACGGCCCGTACTCGTCCTCGTTCACCGTCACGTAAACCCTCCCGCGGGGGGTCTCGATCCGCTCCGTCCTCCCCTGCGTCACCTTCGGCCGCGGGCGCGTGACCGCCCGGTCCCGCGCCGGCTCGGCGGGCACCCGGATGGGCTCCGGTGGCGTCTGCTGCTGCGCCTTCGCCTCGGTGATCAAGACCCCCTCGCGGGACCCCTCGCGGTAGACGGTGATCCCCTTACACCCCAGCTTCCACGCCAGGAAGTACACCCGCTCCACGTCCTCCACCGTGGCGTCTTCCGGCAGGTTCACCGTGGAGCTGATGCTGTGGTCGATGTGCTTCTGAATGGTGGCCTGCATCCGGACGCGCATCTCCGGCGCGATCCGGTGCGCGGTCACGAAGTACTCCGGCAGGTGCTCCTCGTCCACCCCGAACTCGTCCATGTACTGCCGCACCAAGGGGTGGTACACCTTGAACTGCGCCTGGCTCAAGGACTCGCTGCGGCGCAGGTAGTACAGGTCGAAGATGGGCTCGATGCCGCTGGTGGTCCCCGCCAGGGCGGCCCCGCTGCCCACGGGCGGCACCGTGAGCAAGGCCACGTTCCGCAGCCCCAGGGCGTACCCCTTCTCCCGGACCGCGGGATCGAGGGTCTGCAGGAAGCGCCCCTGGAAGTGCTGGTCGCGGTCGAAGGCAGGGAAGGGCCCCTTCTCCGCAGCCAAATTGGCGCTTTCGTCGTACACCACGTTTTTGATGCGCTCGAAGGTGCGGTCCACGAAGGCCAGGGCCTCCTCCGAGTCGTACCGCAGCCGGAGCTTTGCCAGCATGTCCCCGAGCCCGGTGAAGCCCACGCCGATGCGCCGGCTCCGCAGGCTCGCCTCTTTCTGCTCGGGCAGGGGGTGCTTGTCCGCGTTGTAGTCCAGGACGTTGTCCAGGAACCGGACCGCGTACCGGAGCGCCCGTTCCAGAGCCTCCCAGTCCAGGTGCGCGGCGTCCGTGAACGGCTCGCGCACGAAGGCGGCCAGGTTCACGTTTCCCAGACAGCAACACCCGTACGGCTCCAGAGGGATTTCCGAATTACTCACTAAAAGCCCGTTGGCCACGAACGACTTGGTGTCGAGAACCGTCAGGTCGTACACGGGCTCCCAGACGTCCTCCTCGATCACCGCCTTGACCTCCGTCCGGTCCGTCACCTCGCGAAGCGGCAGCTTCCGCCGCCTCCGGAGGGCTTCCAGCATCCGCTGCTTCCGCGGCACCGCGCTCCCGACGTAGGCCGCGAACCGCTCGATCGAGGGGTAGCTCGTGATGCACAGTTTGTAGGAGTCATGTACGCTCCGGTATTCTCTGAGCTCGCCGGACTTCGTGACGTACCGCAGACCACTCCGTGAGGCGTTCTTCACCTCCGCGCGGTGGGTCCACACATGTGAAAAGATGCCGAACTGCAGCAGCAGCAGCTGCACCTGCTCGATAAGCTTCCGGGACGTAGAGGACAGCGACACCATGGGTCGCTCCCCAGGCCGGGAAATCGTCCCGTCGGCGTCGAACAACCCGCGCAAAAACGCCGCGGTAGCCTCCTTCGGGGCGACCAGGATGGACTCCGGCACCGTCTTCTCGTGGGCCCGCGCGGGCCGTAGGCCCAGGGCCTGCAGCATTCGCAGGAAGGCACGAGAGTGCACCGACACCCAGGCCCGCTGCGTCCCTTCTCGGGTGTGAAGGGGCAGAGGGGCAGGCTCTTCTTTCTCCCCACCCCCTACCCGTACCCGGACCCGGCGGTAGCGGAGGCAGCGGCCGACGACCCGGTCTACCACCGCCTTCACGTAGGGCGCGTCCTCCACGTGCATGTGGAGATCGAGCCTCCGCGCGAGCCCCGAGCGCCGGGAGTGGCACGTGTAGGACCCATCCCCCACGGCGTAACCGAGCAAGTACGCCAGGTCTTCGTCCCACCGCTCCGGGAGATCGATCAGTCGATAGTGGGCGTCCTTCCGACGCGGCTGGATCCACCGCTGGTCCAAGTGCAGGTACGGGGAACGCTCCGCGAACACTCGCTCGACCAAGCCGGGGTCGTTGGGATCCAGCACCGCCAGCACGTCGCCCGGCCTGAGTTCGTCAATCCGCTTCCAGCCCCGGGAGCCGTGGAGAGGGTCGAAGGTGTCGTCGTTCAGGACCTTCACTTTGTGGTCGCCAGTCCCCCGGAGCACGAACCCGCTCGTAGTCTCTACCCGCCAGATGCGTTTGACGCCGGTGAAGGCAAGGGCGTCCGCCTGGACCGTCGCCACCCCTTTCTCGTCCGCCGCGCGGCGGTCGATGAGGACCTTTGGGGCCGTCCGATCTATCACCGCGTTCCGCACCAGGGTGTCCAGCCGGTGAATTCCGCTGGGCGTCATCACGTAGGTAGATCCCACCAGGGAACACGGGTTGGTGGTGACCACGTTCATCCCGTTGTACTCCGACGTCGACCAACGCCGGATGGTGTCCCAGAAAATCACCCCGGGCTCCGCGTAGTCCCGCGCCCCCCGCACCAGCTCGTCCCACAGCTCCCGGGCCCGGATGGTCCGCTCCGTCCGGACCTTGTCGTTCGCAAACCGCAGGGTGTACTCCCCGTCCTGCTCCACGGCTCGCATGAAGGCGTCGTCCACCCGCACGCTGATGTTCGCGTACCGGACCTTGTCCAGGTTCCGCTTCACCCGGGTGAACTCCAGGACGTCGGGGTGGTCGCTCCGGATGGTGATCATCAGCGCCCCGCGCCGGCCCGCCTGGCCGATGGTCCCCGTGGTGGTGGACAGCAGCTCCATGAAGGACACCGCCCCCGAGCTGGTGATGGCGGCGTTGTTCACGGGCGTGCCCCGCGGCCGCAGCACGCTGATGTCCGTGCCCACCCCGCCCCCGAAGGAGTAGGTCCGGCCCGCCTGCTTGCACCACTCGAAGATGTCCTCCAGGGAGTCGCCCTGAATGGGAATTACGTAGCAGTTGAGGAGAGTGGCGCGGCGCGGGTTGCCGGCGCCGAACATGATGCGGCCGCCGGGGACGAACCGGAAGTCCTCCAGCAGCCAAAAAAACTTCTCTTCCCACTCCCGCCGCTTCGCCTCCGTGGCCTCCACGGACGCCATCTCCCGGGCCACCCGGGCCCACATCTCGGGTGGGGTGGCCTCCACCACCCTCCCGTCCCGGTCCCGGAGGGCGTACTTGTCGAAGAACACACGGGCCCGGAGTTCGTCTCCGCCGAAGTAGCGCAGCGTCCGCTGGAAGAGGTCTGTGGTGTCCTTGGTGCTCTGCATGGCCTCACCTTCCCGGTCCGGATTTCTTCGGCCAGAGTCCTTCGTGCTGCCCGTTGGCCTTGCCCTCCCCCAGGGGCAGGAGGGGCACCTGGCGGCGGAGCTGCTCTTCCCGCTCCTTGCGCGCCCGCAGCCGCGCCACCTCCTCCACGATGCTGTCCGCGTCCTGGAACCGCCGGTACTCGGAGGCGAACCGGACGAAGGCCACCTCGTCCACGTCCCGCAACCGCTCCATCACCAGCTCCCCGATCCGGCTGCTGGGCACCTCCGGCTCTCCCAGGTTGCGGACCTGCCGCTCCACGTCCGCGGCCAGGGCCTCCAGGACCTCCGTGGGAATGGGGCGCTTGCCCCGGGCCTTCAGCAGCCCGCCCAAAACCTTGCCCCTGTCGAAGGGCTCCCGACGGCCGTCCCGCTTCACCACCACCAGGGGTGCCAGGTCCACCCGCTCGAACGTGGTGAAGCGCCGTTCGCAGCGGGGGCACTCGCGCCTCCGCCGGATGGCGGCCCCCTCCTCCGCGGGACGGGAGTCCAGCACCCGGCTGTCGTGGTAACCACAGTAAGGGCAGCGCATCCCCCGGACCCCTTCCCCGGTTGGCCCCTACATGTTGAGGCAGCCGCGCGGGTAGACGCAATATATCGTGGCTCCTCCGAGCCGGCTTGACAACCCGTGCCACCTCCTCCCAACCCCGCTTCCTGTGCGTTTAGGCCTTTTTTCTCGCCCGCTCGCCCCCGGACGCGGCGTCAGGGCTCGGGGGCCTGCTAGGAGCCCGTCCAGGAAAAGCCCCCCGGAAGAGGGGCCGCGGTCCCCAAAAATCGCGGAGCGATTTTTGGGGTGGTCTAGAACCGCGGACCCGGCGCGCACGCGCCTCCGGCTCCCCAGCACAGGAGCCGCACGACCTTGACACCGCGCCGGAGCCTCTTGTATATGGCACGACAGTTGCTCCGGCGCCGCGCGAGCAGCCTACCGCCTGCGCTCTCGGCGACCGTCGCCCGTGGGTCAGCCCGTTGCGCAAACAAAGGAGTCCTGAGGGACGGGGCTCCCAGGAGGAGGTGTGTGTTTTTGAGTCCGACCAAGGAGCTGTGGACGCGTGCGGCCATGGTGTGTGCGGGCGCCGCGGGGGCCGCTTACCTGGTCTGGCGGGTCCTGTGGACCCTCAACCCCGAAGCCTGGACGTTTTCGTTCCTCCTCTGGGGGGCGGAGGCTTTCGGGTGGCTGAGCGCGGTCCTGTTCTTCTTCACCGTGTGGAAGGTGGAGTACCCCTCTCCGCCTCCGGCGCCGGAGGGCCTGCGGGTGGACGTGCTGGTCCCCACCAAGGGCGAACCCCTGTGGGTCCTGCGCCGGACCCTGCTGGCAGCCCAGAGGATCCGGTACCCGCACCGCACCGTGGTGCTGGACGACAGCGGTCGACCCGAGGTCCGGGAGCTGGCCGCTTCCCTGGGCTGCCTCTATTTAAGCCGGCCTACACACGAGCACGGGAAGGCGGGCAACCTGAACTTCGGCTTGCGACACAGCTCCGCGGACTTCGTGGCGGTGCTGGACGCAGACCACGTGCCCGTGCCCGAGTTCCTGGACCGCATCCTGGGCTACTTCCGTGACCCCAGGGTGGCCTTCGTCCAGACGCCCCAGGAATTCTACAACCTGGAGAGCTACCAGCACTGGACGGAGCCCACCACAGGCCGTTCGTGGCACGAGCAGGCCCTGTTCTTCCGCGTGATCCAACCCGGCAAGAACCACTGGAACGCGGCCTTCTACTGCGGGTCTCCCGCGGTGCTCCGCCGCGCGGCCCTGGAGGACGTGGGCGGCTTCGCCACGGAGACGGTGACGGAAGACCTCCACACCTCCATCCGCCTGCACGCCCGCGGTTGGAAGTCCGTGTACCACTCGGAGGTCCTAGCGTACGGACTGGCACCGTCCACCGCCCAGCCGTACCGCATCCAGCGGCTTCGCTGGGGCCGGGGGGCGATGCAGGTCCTCCGGCTGGACAACCCCCTCTGGCGGCGGGGCCTCACCCTTCCCCAGCGCCTCACCTACCTGGCGTCCATGATCACCTGGTTCGAGGGGTGGCAGAAGGCCGTCCTGTACGTGGCCCCTCCCGCCTTCTACCTCACGGGGCAGCTCCCTGTGCGGGCGGTGGACTGGGTTTTCCTCCTGGCCTTCGCCGCCTACCACCTCCTCAGCAACCTGGCCTTCAAGCTGGCCAGCCGCGGCTACGGCATGGTCCTGCTCACCGAGCACTACAACATGGCCCGGTTCGCCACGTACATGCGGGCCACCCTGAACCTCCTGACCGCGCGGGCGGTGTTCCACGTGACGCCCAAGGCGGGGCACCACCAGGGTCCGACCCTGGAGGCCTTGGTCCCGCAGGCCCTGGTGTTTGCCGCCAACGCGGCCGCCGCGGCAGGCTGCGCGGTGCGCGCGCCACAAGCGGGGGACCTCCTCACGGCCTACGCCGTCAACGCGGCGTGGGCAGCCTGGCACACTTACCTCGCGGCCTGGGCCCTGGCGGTGGCGTACCGCACCCGGGACCGGCGCGCGGTGCAACGGCTGCGCGCCTGGCTCCCGGTGCGGCTGCAGTGGGAGGGAGGCCGGGAAGCGGTGGGGCTCCTTTGGGACGTGCACGAGCAGGGAGCCGGGGTCGTCCTGGGGGAAGCCGAGCCCGCCCCTCGGGCAGGCACCACCGTCTTCCTTTCTTTGCCGGAGGGATGGCCCCACGCGGACCTCGTCCTGCAGGGTGAGGTGGTGGCCGTACGGCGCAGGGGCGGTGCCTCGGCGGACCGAGGCAGTCTCCGGGACACCGAGCTGGGCCTGCGGCTTGCGCCCCCGTGTTCACTCAAGGAGGAGGAGTTCCTGAGCCTCCTGCTTTTCGACGCCCAGCGCAGGCTGCTGGAGCGCGCGGGCCAGCCCCCCGATCCCGTGGGCAGCCCCTACCCTCGGCGACGCGGGCTAGCTCGGCGCATGCGTCCCAGGCCCGTGCGGGTGGTCTGGGACGGCGGAGCGGCGTGGGGCTTACTGGAGGACGAAGGCAAAGGCGCGCGGCTCTTGGTCCCTGTCCAGCTGCCCGCGGGCACACCCCTGACCGTGGTGGAGCGGGGCGAAGGAACGTCCCTTTCCGGTACGGTGGTCTGGCAGAAGGCATGGCCCTTCGGAGAGGGCGAAGTGTTCTGGCTGGGCGTGCGGGGGCCGCAGGCCGCGGGACCCGTTGACCGGGATACCCGGCAAAGGGCTGTCCCGCAAGCACGCCTGTGAGGGCTTGCGCCCGGTGGCGAAAGAGGCTTGCGGGGTGACCTCAAAATAACCTCGCCGTGGGAGACGTCTTGCTCTTCACCGGCCGGCCCGGGGTGGGCAAGACCACCCTGGTCCGCCGCCTCGCAGAAGCCTTCCCAGGCCGAGTGGGCGGCTTCTACACCGAGGAACTCCGGGAAGGCGGCCGGCGGGTGGGCTTTGTGTTGGTGACCCTGGCGGGCCAGCGGGCGGTGTTTGCCCACGTGGCCTGGAAGCAACACCCCCACCGGGTAGGCCCGTACGGGGTGGACCTGCAGGTGCTGGAGACCACCGGAGTCCCCGCGGTGCGACAAGCGGTGCGCGCCGGGCAGGCGGTGCTGGTGGACGAGCTCGGCAAGATGGAACTGCTGAGCCCGGCTTTCCGCCAGGTGGTGGAGGAAGCCGCGGACAGCCCCGTCCCCCTGGTGGCCACCATTCTCCTGGCGTCCCACCCCTGGGCGGACCGCTTTCGGCGCAGACCGCGAGTCACCCAGGTCGTGGTCGGCCCGGCGAACCGCGAGGAGGTGTTCCGCTTCGCCGAGAGCTGGTTGCGCCGCAGGCTCTGAGCGGCCCGCGGCCGACCGCGGCGTGACCTCGTAGACCCGCGCCCCCGTGGACGGGAAGTTGTCCACGGGCGCTAAAAAAAGGCCCGAAAGAGCTTGCGCGACGCGGCCCTTGCACCTACACTGCAGATGAAAATGAGTTCCAATAACCTGAAGGAGCCTGTGCAGTCCTGGCGTCGAGCCGGCCGGAGAGTGACCAAGGCCCGCCTAGCCGTCTTGCAGGCCGTGGCCGAAGCAGGCTGTGGCGCAGACGCCAGGCAGGTCCACCGACTCGCCGAACGGGTGTACCCCAAAATCGGATTGGTCACGGTCTACAGGACCCTGGAGCTGCTGGTCAGGGAAGGATGGGTGGACCGGTGGTACGAGGGTGGGGTCGCCAGGTACGAGCTGGCCCGCCCACACCACCACCACCTGGTGTGTCTGCGCTGCCGGTCGGTGGTGCCGTGGGAGGACTGCCCCGTGGACCTCCCCCCGGGCACCAAACTGGGAGCCGGGTTCCTGGTGACTGCCCACCGAGTGGAGATCCTGGGCTACTGTCCCGCGTGTCAGGAGGTGTCCGGATGAGGCAAACCGCGGTTGCACTCCTCGCCCTCTGGCTTGCCGGGTGTACCCTCTCCCGGGCCCCGGGTGGCTTCGAAGCAGTGGCGTCCTTTTACCCCCTCTTCGAGTTCACCAGCCGCGTGGGAGGAGACCGTGTAGTGGTCCGCCAGCTGACCCCCACGGGCTTGTCCCCCCACGACTACGAGCCCACCCCGGGCGACATGGCCGCCCTCAAGCGGGCCCGGGTGTTCGTGTACAACGGAGCCGGCCTGGAGCCGTGGGCGGACCGACTGCGCGCCGAACTGGCCCAGGGTGCCGTGGCCGTGGAAGCCACCCGGGGACTCCCGCTGGTGAAGCTGGAGGAAGAAGAGGACGGGGAACATGAGGCGGGCCGCGAGCTGCACCGGGAGCAGCTGGATCCCCACACCTGGCTGGACCCCGTGCTGGCCCAGGCCATGGTGGACAACATCGCCGCCGGCCTGGCCCAGGCAGACCCACAAGGCGCAGACTTCTACCGCCGGCGCGCGCAGGAGCTCAAAGACCGCCTCGCTCAGCTCCACACCCGTTACACCGAGGGCCTGCGCGGTTGTCGCGGGCGCGTCGTGGTCACTTCGCACATGGCTTTCGGTTACCTGGCCCGCCGGTACGGCTTGCGGCTGCTGAGCGTGGCCGGGCTCAGCCACGAAGCCGAACCTTCTCCCCGACGTTTGAAGGACCTCCTGTCCGCGGCCCGGCGGGAGGGCGTACGGGCGGTGTACGCGGAGACCCTGGCGGGCAGGAAGGCCGTGGAAGGCCTGGCCCGGGAGCTGGGCGCCCGGGTATTGGTCCTCAACCCCGTGGAGGGCCTCACGGAGGAAGACCGGCGGCAGGGAAAGGGCTACTTCGAGCTCATGGAGGAGAATCTTCAGGCCCTGCGCGACGGCCTCGGCTGTCCGTAAGGGCCTCATCAGGAGGTGTGCCGGTGAAGGTCGCGTACGTCTTCGCCACGCCCCGCGCCGCGAGTTACAAGCTGGGGCAGATGGTCCTCCCCCAGCTGGAAGCGGGGACCCACGGGGCTCGGGTGGTGGCGATGTTCTTCTTCGACGACAACGTCTTCGTCCTGCGGGCCGGGGACCCCCTGGGCGAACGCCTCGCGCGTGTCGCCCACGAGCACGACATCCTCTTGATGATGTGCGACGCCTGCGCCCTGGAGCGCGGCCTCGCCCGCGGCACCCTGAAGTGGTGCGACCCGGTTACGGGGGCGGCGCGTCAAGAACCCGCTCCCTGCGAGCCCGTGGGCACCGTCCCCGGGGTCCGGGTAGGTTGCTTCCCGGACCTGTACGTCGCCCTCTCCGCGGAGCGGCCCGACCAGGTCATCACGTTGTGACCGTCCCGGGTAGAATCGGGTGGGACCCGGACTAAGCCCGGGAGGGGGAGCTTGCCTGCCGCCGAATCTGACGTCGTGGCCGAACTCGAGCACGTGTGCGTCGACTACGACGGGGACCGCGTGCTCGACCAAGTCAACCTGCGCGTCCGGAGGGGGGACTTCCTCGGGGTCATCGGCCCCAACGGCGCGGGGAAGACGACGCTCTTGCGTGTCCTGCTCGGCCTAGTGCGGCCCAGCTGCGGCCACGTGCGGCTGTTCGGCCAGGACCTGCGGCACTTCCGGGACTGGCACCGGGTGGGCTACGTGCCGCAGAAGGCGGTGGCCTTCGAGACCCGCTTCCCCGCCACCGTGATGGAGGTGGTGCTCAGCGGGCGTGCGGGCCGGGCGGGCGTGGGGCGGCGTCTCGGGCCCGCAGACCGCACGGCCGCGGAGTCCGCCTTGCGCACCGCGGGGTTGTGGGAGGTCCGGGACCGGATGGTGGGTCGGCTGTCCGTGGGGCAACAGCAGCGGGTGTTCGTGGCCCGCGCCCTTGTCCACGAGCCCGACCTCCTCCTCCTGGACGAGCCCACCGTGGGCGTGGACCCCGAGGGGGAGGACCGGTTCTACGCCCTGCTCCGGCACCTCCACCGGGAACGCGGGACCACGGTCGTGTTGGTGTCCCACGACGTGGCCGCGGTGGCCCAGGAGGTCTCCCAGCTGGCGTGTCTGAACCGCACCCTGGTCTTCCACGGACCTCCTGAAGAAGCCCTGCGGGCCGGGGCCCTGGAGCGCCTGTACGGGACCCGCAACGTGGTGGTCGCGCACCGGCACTGAGGCACCCGTGGAGCTCCTCCAGTACGGGTTCATGCAGCGCGCCCTGGCCGCGGGGGTCCTGCTGGCCGTGGCGGCGCCGTCCGTGGGAGTCTTCCTCGTGCTCCGGCGCCTCAGCCCCATCGCAGACACCCTGGCCCACGTCGCCCTGGCCGGGGTGGGTGCCGGCGTGTTGCTCGGGGTCTCCCCCGCCTTGGGCGCCCTGGTCTTCACCGTGGTGGGGGCGGTGGGGGTGGAACGCCTCCGCGCCTCCGGGCAGCTCTTTGGCGAAGCGGCCCTGGCCCTCTTCCTGAGCGGCGGGCTGGCGGTGGCCCTGGTGCTCCTGAGCCTGGCCCGCGGGGTGAACGCGGACCTGTTGGGGTACCTGTTCGGCACGGCCACCGCGGTGCAACCGCAGGACCTGGTCTGGATGGCGGTCCTGGCCCTCGTGGTGGTGGGCAGCGTGGCGTGGTTCTACAAGGACCTGTTCGCCCTGACGTTTGACGAGGAGGCGGCCCGGGTGCAGGGGATCCCCACGGACGCCCTCAACTTGCTCCTCACGGTTCTGGTGGCGGTGACCGTGGTGGTGGGGATGCGGGTGGTGGGGGTCCTGCTGACCAGCGCCCTCCTCGTGGTGCCGGCCCTGGCTGCCATGCGCGTGGCCCGCAGCTTCCGGGCCACCCTGGGCTTGGCGGTGGCCTTCGCGGTGGCCTCGGTGCTGGCGGGTCTAGCCGCCAGCTTCTACCTGGACGTGGCCCCCAGCGGTGCTGTGGTGCTGACAAGCCTCGGCCTGTTTACCGCGGCCTCGTGGGCTTCCCGGTGGAGGAGGTAACGGCAGCCTGCGGCGCACCCCGCACGGTGCACACCGTGGGGCACTCCACCCGCAGCCTCCAGGAGTTCCTGGACCTGCTGCGGGCCCACCAGGTCCAGGTGGTGGTGGACGTGCGGCGCTGGCCCACCTCCCGCCGGTTCCCCCACTTCCGCAGGGAGCCCCTGGAAGCCGCCCTGGCCCGGGACGGCATCCGCTACGTGTGGCGGGAGGACCTGGGAGGCTACCGCAGGCCTGCCCCTCAGTCGCCCAACACCGGGTGGCGCGCGGGGGCTTTCCGTGCCTACGCGGACTTCATGCTGACCCCTGACTTCCAGCGGGCCCTGGCGGAGTTGGAGGCCCTGGCGTCCGCCCGACGTCTGGCCCTCCTGTGTGCGGAGGCCACCCCGTGGCGGTGCCACCGACAGCTGCTGGCGGACGCCTTCCTCGTCCGGGGCTGGAACGTGCGCCACATCACGGACCGTGGCTGCCAGCCCCACCGCCTGACCCCCTTCGCCCGCGTGGACGGCACCCGCATCCTCTACCCCGCGGAGAACGCCCGGTGACGCCTCCGCATGTCCCGGGAAGCCCTTGGCCCGGCACGGCTTTGCGGACCCCGAGCCGCGACCTGGCTCCGACCGGCAGGCAAGCCGGAAGCGCCGTCACGCCTTGCGGGAACGAGGCCTCAAAAGGTGCGGCGGCGATTCGGAGGCTCGCGGACCACGCCTCCTACGCGGAGAGCAGGCTGGCGTCCACCAGGATCAGCGGTGCGTGGGCCCTCGCAGCGGCTCCCAAAGGAGCCACGGTGGTGCCCCTCAGCCCCAAATGCCGGGGATCCGCACCCCGCAGTCCGGACAAATCCCCCGCGTGGAGGCGAGCCGGTTCCGTAGCACCGCAAAGCCCCGCCGCTCCACCAAAAGAGCCCCGCAGCCGTGGCAGTACGTGCTCTCGTACCGGCCCACCCGGCCCGGCAGGTTCCCCGCGTACACGTAGCGGAGCCCGGCCTCTTCCCCGGCGCGGACGGCCCGCAGGAGCGTCTCCGGAGGCGTGTCGGGTGTGTCCTGCATCCGGTAGTCGCTGTGGAAGGCGGTCACGTGCCACGGGAGGAAGGGAGAGACGCTGGCCAGGAAGGCAGCCGCCTCCCGCAGCTCCCCGTCGTCGTCGTTGAACCCGGGCACCACCAGGGTCACCACCTCCACCCAGAACCCCCGCTCCCAAGCGCCCCGGATGGTGTCCAGGACTGTCTGCAGCCGGCCCCCCAGGACCCGGTAGCTGCCCTCCCGCATGCTCTTCAGGTCTACCTTGTACAGGTCCACGTACGGACGCAGGTAGTCCAGGACCTCCGGCGTCGCGTTCCCGTTGGACACGTAGCTACCCACCAGTCCCCGCTTTTTGCCTTCCCGGAAGAGGGCCACGGCCCATTCGCTGGTGATGAGGGGTTCGTTGTACGTGCTCGCCAGCACCTTCGCCCCGTGCCGCACCGCCAGCTCCACGAACTCCTCCGGCGTCAGGGGCGTGAAGTCCGCTAGGCGCGTGGCCACCGGGTCCCGCAGGGTCTGGCTCAACTGCCAATTCTGACAATAGGGGCAGTGCAGGTCGCACCCCAGCATGCCGAAGCTCAGGGTCCTGGCCCCGGGGTAGGCGTGGAAGAAGGGCTTCTTCTCGATGGGGTCCAGCTGCAGGGCGCCCACGTACCCCCAGGGGACGTACAGCCTGCCGCCCCGGTTGAACCGGACCCGGCAGATGCCCGCGAGGCCCTCGAAGACCACGCAACGGTGGCCACACGCGAAGCACTCCACCTTGCCGCCGTCCAGGCGCCGGTACAGCTCCCCCTCCCGCGCCATCTCCGACAGCACTCGGCCCAGGGGGGTCTGTTGCGCCTCCCGCACGCTGAGCCGCCGGAACTCCTCCTCGACCACAGCGCCTCCCAGGACCACGGTACCAGCGGCGGGGACAGCGGGCCCTCTGCCGGACAAGCCTCCTACGGGCGGTTGGCAGCCCTCAGGCGCAGGTCCACCGTGACGCGGACCACGTCCTCCGCCACGAAGAAGAGGAAGCGGGGCACGGGCATCCCGTAGTCCGACATCCGCAGGTCGAACTCCGCACGGCCCCGGAACCCGTCCGGCAAGGGCGTCACCTGTACCGGTGTCGACAGGGAGCGGGTCACCCCCCGGAGGGTGAGCCGGCCGTGGGCTACCGCGGGGAACGTGCCGACCACCCGGGCCGCGTCCGTGGTCACCATCCCTTGGAAGCTGATGGTGGGGTACTGCTCGGTCCGTAACTGCTCCCGGTGCATCTGGTTGTCCCGCAGCCCCAGCCCCGTAGTGACGGACCGCGCCGCCACCGCCAGCTCCAGGTCCGCCACGAAGCTGCGCTCCCCGGTCTGCCGGACGACTGCGGTTCCCTCGAACTGCTGGGCCCGGGCGCGGAAGCCGCCCACGTTGTCGCGGACAAACAGCTCCACCCGGGACTCTTCCGGCACCACCACGAACCGCCCGGTGGCCAGGAGCTGAGCCCGGGCGGAAGGCGCGGCGAGGGCCACGGCCGCCACCAGGACAGCCCAGAGTCCCGCAAGGCCCGGGCTTCGGTCTCGCTGCCGTCCCCTCCACACAAGGAGAAGCCTACCAGGTGCGTATCTCTGGCGCCACCGCACAACGTCCGCGGCCTCAGGGCCTCCGGACCGGCTCCAAGACCACGGCCCTGCGGCAGCCCTCGGTAGAACGCACCTGCACCCGCAGGGCGGCACCTTCCGGAAGGTCAGGGTACAGCCGTAAGATGCGGCCGCCCGCCCGGAGTTCCTGCCGGCTCACGTGACTCACCCGCAGCACCCAGTTCTCCAGCCTTCGGGGCGGGTCTGTGGTTTCAAACCACGGCCCCCGCCGGCGGTAGCCCTGGGCCGGAAGTCCCCAGCCCCCGGACCGAAACCGCATCCCCTCGGCCCACAGGCTCCCGTCCGCGGCCACACGGTAGCGCTCCACCACCGGGGTCTGTTCCACGGAGTGCACGTAGTGCAGCTCGAACCGGCCGTCCCGGGGTAGGCACAGGGACAGGGCAGGGCCGCGGGCCCCCGAGGGGAGTCCCGCCCGCGGGCGGAACACCACCCGGGCGCCCACCCCGATCCCGTGCCGGGCGAAGAACCCCTGGTTCACCTCCAGGGCGTACTGCGCCTCCTGCCGCGACACGTAGATGGGGATCTCCCCACCCGGCGCGGGTGGGTCCATGTCCTGGATGTCCACCACCCGCCAGCGGGCGTCGATGAACGCGATGGACAAGGGGATCCACGTGTTCTTCATCCAGAACGCCAGGCGCTGGGGTGTCTCGAACACAAACAGCATCCCCGCGTACTCCGCAAGCCACGTGCGGTACATGAGCCCCCGGGCACGGGTGGCCGGCGTGTCCGCCACCTCTACCTCCAAGCTGACACGCCGGGGCCCGTCCACCAGGGTCACGGTCCCGCGCTTGAGCTCCGGGACCGCCGGGGAAGCCACGGCCCACACCAGCAGGACCCCCAGCAGGAGGCTGGAACCCATCGCCCTCATGGTACCTCGGAGTCGGGTAGCTCCGTGGGCAGGGTCTTCACCGTCACCATCCGGGAGCCCCGCAACACCCACAGCTCCAGGGGCTGCCCCGGGGGGTGCTGGCCCACGGCCAGCTGCAGGTCCTCCGGGCCACGCACCACCCGGCTACCTGCCCGCACCACCACGTCCCCGGGGCGCAGGCCTGCCCGGTAGGCCGCGGACCCCGGCTCCACGTGTACCAGCCGGGCTGCCCCCTCCGCCTCCGCCTCTAGACCACCCCAAAAATCGCTCCGCGATTTTTGGGGGCCCCGGTCTCCTTCCATTCGTTGGTTTTTCCGGGACACGCTCCTAGGTCCGATATTCCAGTCGGGGAGCTCCCGGCGATTTTGCGTCCCCAGGGGGGATCGGGGCCGGAGACCGCGAATAGTCCTTCCCATGAACGAGCTGCGGGAAGTTCAGGTACGTGACCACGTTTGGGTTTGGAGCTTCGAGGGGGACGGGCCCGCGGCCAGTTACGGGGCGAACTGCGTGGCCGTGGTGGCGGACGCGGGGGTGGTCCTGGTGGACCCCCTGCTGTCCCCTGCCCACGCCCGGAGGGTGGAAGCCGCCCTGCGGCAGAAGACCGACCGCCCCGTGCGGCTGGTGGTCTTGACCCACCACCACCCCGACCACACCTGGGGCGCGGTGCACTTCGTTCGGCAGGGAGCCCTGCTGGTCTCCCACCGGGCGTGCCGGGAGCGGATGGCCTCCGACCACCCCAGCCAGCTGGCCACCCGCCGCGGCCAGCCGGAAGCCGCGGAGCTGCTGGCAGAAGTGGCTCTGGTCCTACCCTCCCTCACCTTCGACCAGGGCGTGGGGGTGCACCTCGGGGTGGAGGTGGAGGTCTGGCACCCCGGCCCGGGGCACACCCCCGGGGACGCCTTTCTGTACCTGCCGGACCTGGGGGTAGCCGTCTGCGGGGACCTGGTGTTCCACGGGTACCACTTCAACTACCAGGACGCGGACCTGGCGGGAGCGCGGCGGGGACTGGAGGCCCTCCGGTCCCTGGACGCGGAGGTGTTCGTCCCGGGGCACGGCTCGCCGGGAGGGCCGGAGTTGCTGCAGGCGCAGGCGGCGTACCACGAGACGGTGGAGCAGACGGTGCGGCGGGCCCTGGCAGCCGGGAAGGGAGAAGTGGAGGTGGCTGCGGAGCTGCGGGCGCAGTTCCCCGGCTACGGGCTGGACTCCGTGCTCCCGGTCACGTACGCGCGGGTGCGCGAGTGGCTCCTGCGGCCTGCTCGGGGAGGGCGCGCATGAGGCTGGTGTGCGACCTCCACCTGCACTCCAAGTACAGCCGCGCCACCAGCAAGGACATGGACGTGGACCACCTCAGCCTGTGGGCGCAGCGCAAGGGCATCGCGGTGGTGGGCACGGGCGACTTCACCCACCCCCTGTGGCTGCGGGAGCTGAGGGCCAAGCTGCAGCCCGCGGAGCCCGGCCTGTTCCGGTACGGGCAGACCCGTTTTTTGCTCACCGCGGAGGTGAGCAACGTCTACGCCCAGGACGGCAAGCTCCGGAAGGTGCACAGCATCCTCCTGAGCCCTTCCTTCGAGGTGTGCGAGCGCATCCAGGCGGTCCTGGGCCGCTTCGGAAATCTCCTGGCGGACGGGAGGCCGACCCTGACCATCTCCTGCGCCAAGCTGGTGGAGTACGTGATGGAGGTCTCCCCCGACTGCATGGTGATCCCCGCCCACGCCTGGACCCCCTGGTTCTCCGTGTTCGGCTCCCAGTCCGGCTTCGACGACCTGGAGAGCTGCTTCGGAGACCAGCTGCGGCACGTCCGGGCGGTGGAGACCGGGCTGAGCAGCGACCCGCCCATGAACTGGCGCTGCAGCTTCCTGGACCGCGTGACCCTGGTGTCCTTCAGCGACGCCCACTCCCCTTCCAAGCTGGGGCGGGAGGCCACGGTCCTGGACTGCGAGCTCTCCTACCGGGCGGTGGTGGAGGCCCTGCGGGCCGGGCGGGTCGCCTACACCATCGAGTTCTTCCCCCAGGAGGGCAAGTACCACTACGACGGGCACCGGGCGTGCGGGGTCCGCTGGCCGCCGCGCACCACCCGGGAACACGGTGGCCGCTGTCCCCGGTGCGGCCGGCCTGTCACGGTCGGAGTCCTGCACCGGGTGGAGTCCCTGGCAGACCGCGAGGAAGGGGTCCGTCCGCCGGGCCGGCCCGGCTACCGCCACCTGATCCCCCTGGAGGAGGTGCTGGCGGAGGCCCTGGGGCAGGGCCTGGGCACCGCCCGGGTCCGGGACGAGTACCTGAAGCTGGTGGGCCGGTTCGGGGACGAGCTCCGGGTCCTGGAGGAGGTGTCCCTGGACGACCTGGGGCGGGCCACCCACCCGAAGGTGGTGGAGGGGATCCGGCGGATGCGGGAAGGCCGCGTGTACATCGAGCCCGGCTACGACGGCGAGTTCGGACGGGTCCACCTCTTCGAGGACACCCCCACGGAGGCCCCCTCCTGGACCGCGGAGCCGGCCCAGACGAGCCTGTTCTAGCTCCGCCATGGCCGCCCGCGCCCCGGCGGTGGTGCTGCGGCGCGGCCGGGACCGGCGGCTGCGCTCGGGGCACCTGTGGGTGTACGAGGGCGAGGTGGAGGAGGTCGTGGGCACGCCCGCGCCGGGCCAGGTGGTGGAGGTCCGGTCCTGGCGGCAGGAGTTCCTGGGCCGAGGGCTGTACAGTCCCCAGTCCGCTATCCGCGTCCGTCTGCTGACCGACCGCGACGAGCCCGTGGACGAGGCGTTCTTCGAGCGCCGGCTGCGGGAGGCCCTGCGGCTCCGACAGCGCGTGGTGTCCGGCACCACTGCCTACCGGCTGGTGTACGGGGAAGGGGACCTGCTGCCGGGCCTGGTGGTGGACCGCTACAACGACCTCCTGGTGATGCAGACCCTCACCGTGGGCGCCGACGTCCGCAAGGAACTCCTGGCGGACCTGCTCACGGGCCTCACGGGCGCCAAGGCGGTCTACCTGCGCAACGACCCCCACAGCCGGGAGCTCGAGGGACTGCCCCGACACCAGGGCTTCCTGCGCGGAGAGGCAGACCTCCGGCAGGAGGTCCAGGAAGGCCCGGCCCGGTTCCTCGTGGACGTCCAGCGGGGCCAGAAGACGGGGTGGTTCTGCGACCAACGGGAAAACCGCCTGAGCGTGGCAGGCCTGGCCGCGGGTGGGGAGGCCCTGGAGGTCTTCTGCTACACCGGCGGGTTCGGGGTGCACGCGGCCCTGGCGGGGGCCAAGTCCGTCCTCGGGGTGGAGATCAGCGAGGAGGCGGTGGAGCTGGCCCAGGAGAACGCCCGGCGCAACGGCGTGCAGGACCGGTGCACGTACCGGGTGGGCAACGCCTTCGACGAGCTCCGGGCGCTTTACCGAGCCGGCCGGCAGTTTGACTGGGTCGTGCTGGACCCACCCGCCTTCGCCCGCCGCAAGGACGCCGTTCCGCGGGCCCTGGCGGGCTACCGGGACGTGAACCTGTGGGCCCTGAAGCTCCTCCGGCCAGGAGGGTTCCTGGTGACCTGCTCGTGCTCCTACCACGTGGACGAGGCAGCCCTGTGGAGCGTCGTCCTGGACGCCGCCCAGGACGCGGGCCGGCGGCTGCGCCTGGTGGAGCAGCGGTCCCAGGCCAGGGACCACCCCGCCCTGGCGGCCATGCCGGAGACCCGCTACCTGAAGTGTTTTGTCCTCCAGGTGGTCGGTTGACCCCCGGTGGGCAGGGGGCACGGCCGGCGGGTACAATGGAGGGGACGGCGGACGTGGTGGTCCGGAACCAGCGGTGGCACCTGCAGCCCGACGGGAGGGGCGAGCACCCTCCCGTCGTTGCTTGTAAAGGAGGGGACGCACCTTGGCGACCGCGCACAGCTACGGGAGCGCCTGGCAGAGGACGCGGCAGGCCCAGCTGCCGGAGGGGGGGAGGGCCTTGCCGGCCCGGCAGATGAGCATCACGGACGACCTGGAGCTTCTGTTGGCCGTCCTGCCGCCGCACATCCGGGAGGCCGTGGAGCGCCTGGGCCGACGGGACACCCTGCTGGAGGTGGTCATGGACCTCGGCCGCGTGCCGGAGGCCCGGTTCACGGACGGCACCGTGATCCTGCCGGTGCGGGAGGTCACCCGGGAAGACCTCGCGTACGTCACCCAGCGGGTGGGCCGGTTCGGGAAGGACAACCGTGCGGGGATCGAGCGGACCTTGCACCGCATCTCCGCCATCCGGAACCGCATGGGCGAGGTGGTGGGCCTCACGTGCCGGGTAGGCCGGGCCGTGTACGGTACCGTGGACATCGTGCGGGACGTGATCGAGGCCGGCGAGTCCATCCTGCTGCTGGGGCGTCCCGGGGTGGGCAAGACCACCCTCCTCCGGGAGGCGGCCCGGGTCCTGGCAGATGAGCTGGGGAAGCGGGTGGTGGTGGTGGACACGTCCAACGAGATCGCAGGCGACGGGGACATCCCCCACCCCGGCATCGGCAGGGCGCGCCGGATGCAGGTCCCCGAGCCCTCCCTGCAGCACGCGGTGATGATCGAGGCGGTGGAGAACCACATGCCGGAGGTCATCGTCATCGACGAGATCGGCACCGAGGCGGAAGCCCTGGCGGCCCGCACCATCGCGGAGCGCGGCGTACAGCTCATCGCCACCGCCCACGGCAACACCCTGGACAACCTCCTCCAGAACCCCACCCTGTGTGACCTGGTGGGCGGCATCCAGGCCGTGACGCTGTCGGACGAAGAAGCCCGGCGGCGGGGCACCCAGAAGACGGTCCTGGAGCGCAAGGCCCCCCCCACCTTCGACGTAGTCATCGAGATCCAGGAGAAGGACAAGCTGGCCGTACACCACAACGTGGCGGAGGTGGTGGACCGGTTCCTCCGGGGCATCCCCCCACGGCCTGAGGTCCGGGTGCGGACCACGGAGGGGGTGGAGATCCAGCCCGCCCAGGTGCGGGTGGAGTCCTTCGCTCCCCAGGGTCCCTTTGCCGCCCCGGCCCCGGACGCGGGGGAGCGGCCCGGCCGCAAGGTCCTCCGCATCTACCCCTACGCGGTGAGCCGCAACCGTCTGGAGCGGGCCATCCGGGAGCTCCGGGTCCCCGCGTACGTGGTGGACCACCTGGAGGAAGCGGACCTGGTGGTCACGGTCAAGTCTCAAGAGAAGCGGCAGCCGAAGCGGCTGCGGGACGCCCAGCTCCGCGGCATGCCCCTGCACGTGGTCCGCAGCAACACCGTCACCCAGCTGGAGGCCTTCCTGCGGTCTTTGTTCGACGTGGGCGACTACCTGGACGACCAGGAAGCCGCCCTGCGGGAGGTGGAGGACGCCATCCGGGAGGTGCTGGAAGAGGCCCAGCCGGTGGAGCTGTCCCCGCAGAACGCCTACATCCGGCGCCTGCAGCACCAGCTGGTGCAGCGGTACGGGCTCTCCTCCGAGAGCAAGGGCGAGGAGCCCTTCCGCCGCGTGGTCATCTACCCGCGCTAGGACCCGGTGAGGGGCCTGTACATCGCCCTGGAAGGCCCGGAAGGCGCGGGCAAGACGACCCAGCTGCGCCGCTTGAGCGCCCGCCTGCGGGCCGTGGGCCTGGAGGTGGTGGAAGTGCGGGAGCCCGGGGGCACTGTGGTGGGCGAGCTGCTCCGGGGCATCCTGGAGGACCCGGCCCACGGAACCCTCACCCCCGAAGCCGAGGCCCTCCTCTTCGCCGCAGCCCGCGCCCAGCTCCTGCGGGAGGTGGTGCGGCCCGCCCTGGAGCAAGGACGGACGGTGCTGTCGGACCGATCCGTGTACGCTTCCCTGGCCTACCAAGGTTTCGGCCGCGGCCTGGGTGTGGATGCCGTGTGGAGCGTCAACCGCCTGGCTACGGGGGGGCTGCTCCCGGACCTGGTGATCCTCCTCGACCTCCCCGTGGAGGAGGGACTCCGGCGCAACACCCGCAAGGCACAAGCTCTGGACCGCATCGGCGGGGAGGACGTGGCCTTCCACCGCCGGGTCCGGGAAGGGTATCTCTCTCTGAGCCGCGAAGACCCGCGCATCCGGGTGGTGGCCGCGAACCAAGACGCGGACCGGGTGGAGCGGTCCGTCTGGGAAGAGGTCCGGCCCCTGGTGGAAGGCCGCGGGGGGACGGCGGGATGAAGCTGGTCCTGGCCATCGTACAGGAGAAGGACTCCGGCAAGCTGGTGGACGCCCTCACGGAGGCAGGCTTCCAGGCCACGGTGCTGGCTTCCACCGGGGGCTTCCTCCGCACGGGCAACACCACGGTGCTGATCGGGGTCCAGGACGAGGACGTGGACCGGGTCCTGGAGGTGGTCCGCCAGACGTGCCACACCCGGGAGCAGCTCATGAGCCCCATCCCTCCGGTCCTGGAACCCGTGGACGCCTACGCCGCGTATCCGGTAAAGGTCCAAGTGGGCGGGGCCATCGTGTTCGTCCTCAGCGTGGACCGGATGGAGCGGGTGTAGGGACGTGCGGTTCCTCGACGTCTTGGACCAGCACCACGCGGTGGGGTTGCTGCGATCCGCCCTGCGCAGCGGGCGGGTGCACCACGCGTACCTCTTCGCGGGCCCCGCGGGGACCGGGCGGTCCGAGACCGCCGCGGCCTTCGCCCAGGCCCTCCAGTGCGACCGGTACCAGGAGGACAGCTGCGGCAGCTGCGAGCCCTGCCGCAAGGTGTCCTCGGACGTGCACCCCGACGTGCGGTGGGTCCGACCCCTGGAGGGGAAGACCACCATCGGCATCGACCAGGTGCGGGAGGTGCGGCGCGAAGCCTCCTACGGGCCCCACGAGGGCCGCTGGAAGGTGTTCGTGTTCTGCCCCGCGGACGCCATGCTGGCGGAGGCGCAGAACAGCCTGCTGAAGCTGCTGGAGGAACCGCCCGAGCGGGTGGTCCTGGTGCTGGTGGTGGAGTCTGCGCAGGCCCTCCTCCCCACGGTGGTGTCCCGCTGCCAGATGGTGCGCTTCAACCTGGTGCCCATCAGCTCAATCGAGCACGCCCTGCGGGTCCAACTGGGCGTGGACCCCGCCCGGGCTCGGGTTCTCGCCGCCCTCTCCGCAGGGCGGGCAGCCCGGGCCGCGGCCTGGGCCAAGGACCCGGAGGCCCTGCAGGACCGGGACGCGGTGGTAGAACACCTGGTCCGGGCCGAGCGGGAGGGGCTCTTGGCGGCCCTGCAGGCCGCGGAGTTCCTCACCCAGGACCGCTCCCGGCTGGCCGAACGGCTGGAGGTGGCCTCCTTGTGGTACCGGGACCTGCTGGTGTGGCGGGAGACCCAGGACCCCTCCCTCCTGGTCAACCTGGACCGTCAGGCGGAAATCCAGGAGCTGGCGGGCAGCCTGGACCCCGCCGGCCTCCGGCGCAGGCTGGAGGCCCTGGAGGAAGCCCGGTGGGCCGTCCGCCGCAACGCCAACCCGCGGCTGGCCCTGGAGGCGGCCTTCCTGCGCTTCGACCCCGAACAGCCCGCGGTGGGCCAGCCGAGTTCCTAGGAGCGTGTCCCGGAAAAACCCCTCCAGCGGAGGGGAACCGGGGTCCCCAAAAATCGCGCAGCGATTTTTGGGGTGGTCTAGTTGCGGGCAACCCGATCCCCCTGGGGTTTCCTGGACGGACCGGTCCCGCCTTAGAATGGGCTTGATGGGCTTCACCGTCACGGACTTTGCAGACCTCCTGCGGCTGCTGGAGCAGAACCCGGAGTGGAAGAACGCCTTGCGGACGGCCCTCTTGGGGGAGGGGTTCCTGGAACTCCCCGAGCTGGTCCGCAGACTGGCAGCCTCCCAGCAGCGCGCCCAGGAGGAGCTGGCGGCCCTGGCCGCGGAGGTTCGGGCTCTGGCGGAAGCCCAGCGCCGGACGGACGAGCGTATCGCGGAGCTGGTGCAGGCACAGCGGCAGAGCGACGAGCGGCTGAGCCGCCTGGAGCACGCCGTGGCCCAGCTCGTGGAAGCCCAGCGACAGACCGAGCAGCGCGTAGCACAGCTCGCACAGGCCCAGCAGCACGCCGAAGAGCGGTTGAGCCGCCTGGAGCACGCCGTGGCCCAGCTCGTGGAAGCCCAGCGACAGACCGAGCAGCGCGTAGCACAGCTCGCACAGGCCCAGCAGCACGCCGAAGAGCGGTTGAGCCGCCTGGAGCAGGTGGTGGCAGACCTGGCAGAGGCCCAGCGTCGGTCCGAAGACCGCCTGAGGAGGCTGGAAGAGGCGCAGCAGGTCACCAACTTGCGTCTGGGCCGCCTAGAGGAGTTCCTAGGCCTCACGGTGGAAGAACACGCAGAAGAGGTCCTCCTGCTGGTGTTGGAGGAGAAGGGCCTCCGGGTGGTGGAAGGCCCGCACTCCGTGCCCGTGGACGGGGAGGGGCAGGTTGACCTGGCCGCGGTGTGCGAGGACCCCGCGGGCCTCCGGGTCACCGTGCTGGTGGAGTCGAAAGTGCGGCTTTCTGCTTCCGCGGTACGCCGCTGGGCGGACCGGGTGACCTCGGAGGGCTTCCGCCGGAAACTGGAGCAGGCCGGGCTGCCCGGCCCTTATCTGGCGTACGCCTTCGGGTTCCGGGTGGATCGGCCCACGGAAAAGGCCGCCCGGGAGCGGGGCCTGGGAGTGCTTTCCGGTCGGGGTGAGGTGGTAGCCCCCGCGGGGCCGATCCCTTAGGAGGGCGCCACGGGAAACCCCGGGGTGGACGGGACCGGGATCTCCCGGACGCCCGTGGCTCCGGTCAGGCCGCCGGATCGGGGCCCCTTCCTGCCGTCGCGATGGCCTGCAGGAGCACCTCGGGAGTAGCTCGGGTAGCGCTTCCCGCGAACACCACACGCCCCTGGCTGTCCAGCAAGACCACCTCGTGCTCGGACTCCAGCAGCCGGTAACCGGCAGGGAGTTCAAAGGTCAGCTGGTCGCGGGGTACTTCCCTGAGCACGACGGCCCCCTTGTGAAAACATTGCGTAGCTATAGTACTACAGGTCGTAGGCACCGCTGTGCCACGGGGCCCCGTCCTGTTCTGGTAGCCTTGGGCTGTCCCATACGAAACGCGACAGGACACGCACGGTTGGCACCATCCCGGGCAGCGGAGCAACACAGGCGAGCGTTGGGCGCGAGGATCCGCGTGGCCCGCAAGGGCGCGGACCTCTCCCTGAAAGAACTTGCCGCCCGCCTGGGGGTCCGACCCGGGACCGTGGTCAGCTGGGAAAGCGGCCAGCGGCAGCCCAGCGTGCAGCAGCTGGCCGCCCTCGCGGAGGCGTGCGGGGCGGACGTAGCCTGGCTGGTCACGGGCCGACCGCGGGGTCCCTCCGTGGAGGAGCAGCTCGCCCGGCTGGCCGAAGAGGTGGCGGAGCTGCGGGCCACCCTGGACCGATGGGTTGCAGAGAGGCCCCCGGTCTACTCCTTCGCGGCCCTCGACCCGGAGACCCTAGCCCAGGAGGTGGCGGAAGAGACCCTCCGGACCGTCCCGCCGCCCGCGGCCCTACCAGAGCTCCGCCGAGCCCTGGCCGCTGCCCTGCGCAAGCGCCTGGCGTCCGCCGGAAGCTGAACCCAGCTCAGGGAGCCCGCACCCTCGTCGGAGGTCGTCCGCCGTACAATGCCAGGTGGACATGGACGGAGGGGAGCTGGAGCACCTGCTGCGGCGCAAGTCCGCGGAGATCGCGGCCCTGCGGGAGATCAGCCGTACCATCAGCCAGGCCCACGACCTGGACACCACCCTGACCACCATCACCCGCAAGACCGCGGAGGTCATGGGGATGGACTCCTGCAGCCTGTACCTCCTGGACCCCCAAGGGGAGTACCTGGTCCTGCGGGCCACCACGGGGCTGGCGGCGGATGCGGTGGGCCGGGCGAGGCTCCGGGTGGGCCAGGGGCTCACGGGCTGGGCCGCCCTGCACGAGCAGCCCGCGTGGAGCAGCAACGCCCCCGCAGACCCCCGCTTCGTCCTCCTCCCGGAGACCGAGGAGTTGCGTTTCAAGTCCCTGCTGGCCGTGCCCCTGGTGGTGGGGGGCCGGGTCCTGGGAGCCATGAACGTCCAGACCCGCAACACCCACGAGTTCACCGAGGACGAGGTGGAGCTCCTGAGCATGATCGCGGACCTGGCGGGCGGGGCCATCGAGAAGGCCACCCTCCACGACCACATGCGCCGGCAGATCCGGGAGCTTTCTACCCTGGCGGAGCTCAGCCAGACCCTGACTTCCCCCCTGTACCTGGAGCAGGTCCTCCAGGTGATCGTGGAGATGGCTGCCCGCATGCTGGAAGCGCGGTTGTGCTCCCTGCTCCTGTTGGACGAGTCCGCGGGGGTGCTCCGGCCCGCCGCCGCCCACCCCGCCAACCAGGCGTACACGGAACGGGCGCCCATCCCCGTGGGCTCGGGGATCGCGGGCCGGGTGGCGCAGACCGGGGAAATGGAGCTGGTGACAGACCTCCTGACAGAGCCGCGCTTCTCCGACCCCGAGTTCGCCCGCCGGGAAGGGCTACGGTCCATGGTCTCCGTACCGCTGCGGGTGCGGGACCGGGTGATCGGCGTCCTCAACTGCTACCGGGGGCGTCCCGCGGCCTTCTCCCCCGCGGACGTGAACCTCCTCACCACCCTGGCCACCCAGACCGCCCTGGCCATCGAGAACGCCAACCTGGTGATGCGGTCCGCGGTGGTGCGGGAGATGCACCACCGGGTCAAGAACAACCTCCAGACCATCGCCATGCTCCTGCGGCTGCAGCTGGCGGACGGGCGGGAGCCCTCCGGCCGGGAAGTCCTGACGGAGACCATCAACCGGGTCCTGGGCATCGCCGCGGTGCACGAGATCCTGTCCCTGGAGGGGTTCCGGACCGTGAACCTGCGGGACGTGTTGGACCGGGTGACCCACGCGGTGGTGGCCAACATGCGCCGGCCGGACCTGCACCTGGAGGTCTCCGTGCAGGGGGACGAGGTGTACTTCCCCTCCCAGCCCGCCACCTCCGCGGCCCTGGTGGCCACGGAGCTGGTGCAGAACGCCCTGGAGCACGCCTTCCGCGACCGTACCCAGGGCCACCTGTGGGTCCGGCTCCTGGACTCCCCCACCCACGTGGTCCTGGAAGTGGAGGACGACGGCGCGGGGTTGCCGGAGGGGTTTGACCCGGCCCGTTCCTCGGACCTGGGGCTGCGGATCGCCCGCACCCTGGTGCAGGAAGACCTGAAGGGGGAGCTGTCCGCCTACCGGGCTGCGGGAGCCCGCTTCGTGGTGCGGATCCCCAAGGAGGTCCTGCGGGGTTGAAGCGCATCGTGATCGCGGACGACGAGGCCCTCATCCGCATGGGCCTGCGGGCCATGCTGGAGGAAGCCGGCTACCGCGTGGTGGGCGAGGCCTCCGACGGCCGACGGGCGGTGGAGCTGGTCCAGCGCCTGCGGCCGGACCTGGTGTTCCTGGACGTGAAGATGCCGGAGATGGACGGGCTGGCGGCGGCCGCCCGGATCCAGGAGCTCTGCCCCACGCCCGTGGTGCTCCTCACCGCGTACAGCGAGCGGGAGCTGGTCAAGCAGGCCCAGCAGGCGGGAGTCCTGGCCTACCTGGTCAAGCCCATCAAGGAAGAAGACCTGGTCCCCGCCATCGAGGTGGCCCTGGCACGGTTCGCGGACCTGGTCCGGAAAGAGGAGCGCATCGGAGAGCTGGAAGAACAGCTCGCCACCCGCAAGCTGGTGGAGCGGGCCAAGGGCGTCCTCATGCAACGGGAGGGGATCTCCGAAGAGGAAGCCTTCCGGCGCATCCAGATGGAGGCCCGGCGCACCCGCAGGACCATGCGGGAGGTGGCACAGCAGATCCTCGCGGAGTCTTAATAAGCCCCTCCGCCACCTCCCTCCTCCCAACCGTACTCCCCGCGTGGCCTCCGACACCAGGCCAGCCCGGCATGCTGCACGTTTCCGGTAGAGGGGTCCGCCCCCCGGGCTTTCCCGGATTCGTTTCCGCCGTCAGAGGCCGCCCTGCAGAGCCCGCAGGAGGGTGGCCATCTCCACCGCCACCAAAGCCGCGTCCCGGCCCCGGTTGCCTGCTTTGCCGCCTGCCCGCTCCGCCGCCTGCTCCGTGTTGTCCGCGGTGACCACCCCGTACACCACGGGAAGCCCGGCCTCCAGCCCCACCCGGGCGATGCCCGCGGCGCTCTGCCCGGCCACGTACTCGAAGTGGGGAGTCTCGCCCCGCACCACCGCGCCCAGACACACCACCGCCTGGTAGCGTCCCGAGCGAGCCAGGTGTGAGGCCACGGGAGGAATCTCAAAGGCCCCGGGCACCCACGCCACGTCCACCTCCTCCACCCCGCAGCGGCGCAGGCCGTCCAGGGCGCCTTCCAGGAGCAGCCGCGTGGTGGCCTCGTTGAACCGGCTCACCACCACGGCCACCCGCAGCCCACGCCCGTCCAGGGACCCCTCAAACGTCCGGACCTTCATCCGTCCCTCCCAGCCCGTCCAGCCAGTGACCCAGCCGGTCCCGCTTGGCCCGAAGGTACGCGAGGTTCTCCGGCCCCACCCCCACCACCAGGGGCACCCGCTCCGCCACCTCCACCCCCGCACGCTCCAGGGCGAGGACCTTGGCGGGGTTGTTGGTGAGTAGCCGCGCCCGCTGCACCCCCAAGGCCCGGACGATCTGCGCGCCCACCGCGTGGTCCCGGGCGTCTGCGGGAAAGCCCAAAGCCAGGTTCGCCTCCACGGTGTCGTAGCCCGAATCCTGCAGGGCGTACGCCCGCACCTTGTTGGCCAACCCGATGCCCCGGCCCTCCTGCCGCAGGTACACCACCACCCCCCGCCCCGCCTCCGCGATGCGCCGCATGGACTCCCGCAGCTGGGCCGCGCAGTCGCACCGCCGACTCCCGAACGCTTCTCCCGTGAGGCACTGGGAGTGCAGCCGCACCAGGACCGGCTCCCCCGTGGTCACCTCCCCCAGCACCAGGGCCAGGTGGACCCGGTCCGTGAACCGGTGCCGGAAAGCCACCAGCCGCCAGGTGACCCCGCGCGCAGGCAGCTGCGTCTCGTCCACCACCTCCACCACCGTCTCGTGCTCCAACCGCCACCGCACCAGGTCCGCCACCCGCAACAGGCCGACTCCCAGCCGCTGGCACAGGGACACCAACTCCGGCAGACGCGCCATGTGTCCTTCGGGGTTCAGGATCTCGCAGATGGCGGCCACGGGCGGGAGCCCGGCCCGCTGCACCAGCTCCACCGCCGCCTCCGTGTGCCCGGCCCGCTCCAGCACCCCTCCCTCCCGCGCCACCAGGGGGAAGACGTGGCCCGGACGGTCCAGGTCCTCCGGCCCCGTGGCGGGGTCCGCCAGGGCCCGCAAGGTGGTGGCACGGTCGAAGGCGGAAATCCCGGTCCCCACCCCCTTTCGGGCGCTCACGGAGACGGTGAAGGCGGTGCCGTAGCGGCTGGTGTTGCGGGCGGTCATGGGCGGCAGGTCCAGCTCCCGGGCCCGCTGCGCAGTCAAGGGCGCGCACAGCAGCCCGCGGCCTTCCGTGATCATCAGGTTCACCGCCTGGGGAGTGGCGTGGGCCGCGGCCAGGACGAAGTCACCCTCGTTTTCCCGGTGCTCGTCGTCCAGGACCACCACCAGCTCTCCCCGGCCCAGGCGTCGCACCGCCTCCTCCACGGAAACCCACGGGCCGCTCATGCCTTCCTCCACTCCTCCACGAGCCTGGCCACGTACTTGGCCAGGACGTCCGCCTCCAGGTTCACCAGGTCGCCCGGCGCTTTCAGAGCTAGGGTGGTGCGTTGGAGGGTCTGCGGGATCAGACAGACCCGGAAGCTGCGGGAAGACAGACCCGCCACCGTGAGGCTCACCCCGTCCACCGCCACCGACCCGCGCTCTACCATGTAGCGCAGCACCGCCTTGGGGGCCGCGATCTCCACCCACCGGCTGTTGCCGTCCTCCCGCACGGTCCGTACCCGGCCCACCCCGTCCACGTGTCCCTGCACCAGGTGTCCTCCGAGGCGCCGGGCCAGGGTCAGGGGCCGCTCCAGGTTCACGGGATCTTGGGGCCTGCGCAGCCCCAGGGTGGTGCGCTGCAGAGTAGCAGGGCCCAGGTCTACCTCGAACCCCCCCCGGTCCGCCTTCACCACGGTCAGGCACACCCCGTCCACGGCCACGCTGTCTCCGGGCCGCAGCCCCCGTGTCACCCGTCTGGCCTGCACCCGGAGCCGGCTTCCCTTCCGCGCCTCCACCTTGCCCACTTCCTCCACGATGCCGGTGAACACTCAGTCCTCCCGCAACCTCCCGCGGACTTCGCCCTCCACACACACGTCCTGCCCGAACCGCCGCACCACCACGTTTTCCAGCCGCAGCGCACGGGAAAGCTCCGCCACCCCCGTGCCGCCCACGGGCGGTGGAGCGGCCTCCCCTCCCACCAGCACGGGCGCCAACAAGGCCACCACCCGGTCCACCAGACCCGCCTCCAGGAGGGAGGCGTGTAGAGCTGCGCCGCCTTCCACCAGCACGCTTAGCACCCCGCGGTCCGCCAGCCGGCCCAGCAGGTCGCGCAAGGACACCCGACCGCCCTCCGGCTCGCACACCCAGACCTCTGCCCCCGCACCTCGGAGCTGGTCTGCCCGAGCAGGGTCCGCCCCGGGCGTGGTGGCTACCACCACCGGGGACCCGCCCTCCCGCAGCATGCGGGCGTGGGGCGGGAGCCGCAGCCGGCTGTCCACCACCACCCGGAGCGGGTCCCGGCCCCCGGGCACCCGGCACGTGAGGGCCGGGTCGTCCTTGAGAGCCGTGCCCACCCCCACCATCACCGCGTCGTGCTGGTCCCGCAGGCGGTGGGCGTACTCCCGGGCCTGTGGCCCCGTGATCCACCGGGAAGCGCCCGTGCGGGTGGCAATCCGGCCGTCCAGGGACATGGCCCACTTGGCGGTGACCCAGGGCAGGCCCGTGGTGCGGTGCTTGACGTACGCGGCGTTCAGCCGGCGTGCCTCGCCTTCCAGCACGCCCACCTCCACCTGCACGCCCGCCTGCTTCAGGCGCCGGATCCCCCGGCCCTGCACCCGCGGGTCTGGGTCCTCCACCGCCACCACCACCCGCCGCACCCCCGCGGCCAGGATGGCGTCCGTACACGGGGGGGTGCGCCCGTGGTGGTCGCACGGCTCCAGGTTCACGTAGAGGGTGGCTCCCGCGGCCAGGGGTCCCGCCCGAGCCAGGGCCTCTACCTCCGCGTGCGGCTCCCCTGCCGCCCGGTGGTAGCCCCACCCCACCTCCGCGCCTTCCCGTACCACCACCGCGCCCACCGCGGGGTTGGGGCTGGTGCGCCCCACACCGCGGGAGGCCAGCTGCAAAGCCCGCCGCATCCAAAAAGCGTCCTGCAAACGCATGCGCCCGGAGGCAGGACCTCCGGGCGCAGCAGTCTGCGGCTCTCACGAGCCCCGCACCCGGCAGCACGCCGTGGCACGCCGGGCTCTGGCGCTCTGCGACCTTCTCCCATCCGGACTGTACCGTCGGCCCCGGACTCGGCTCCCCCTGGGAGCCTCACCGGTGTCCACCGCGCCACGGACCGTGCGCGGGTCGCGGGCTCGCGCCGGACTCCGCCGGCGCCCACCGCCGGTCGGGAATCGGGAGCCGTGCGGCTCCCTCACCCTGCCCCGAAGGTCCTACCGGTTGTCGGGACCATTGTACCGCAAACACCCGCCCCCTCCCGCGGGCTCCTCCCCAGACCACCCCAAAAATCGCTGCGTGACTTTTGGGGACCCCGGTCCCCCTTCGCTGGAGGGGTTTTTCCCGGACACGCCCCAGGATCGTTCGGAAATCCCGACCTTTGCGCCCGCCCGGAGGAACCCCGCGTCCAGCTTCCGCGCATTTTCCCCCCGGGACCGGTTGACAGCCTGAGCCTACACTGCTATCTAACAAACAAACGAAATCGGCCTGAGGAAGTGCGCCTAGGGTTCCGCGGCCAACCACCGCGGCCGGTCTGGACCAAGCGGCGCAGGCGGGCGACGAGCTCGCTACACCGTCGGGACAAAAGCCCGAGGGGGAGGTTCCTCAAGACGAGGCCCCCTCGGGCTTTGGGTTATCTCGGACATCTCGACGACAGGAGGGAGCCGGGACCGTGACGTCTCTGGCGGCGATGGCGGAGCGCGACGCGTGCGGGGTGGGGTTCGTGGCGCGCCTGGACGGAGCCCCGTCCCACGCGGTGCTCCAGGCAGCCCTGGCGGCTCTGCGCAACCTCGCCCACCGCGGGGCGCAGGCCGCGGACGGCCGCACGGGGGACGGCGCAGGGGTCCTGACGGAGATCCCCCACGGCCTGTTCCGCAGGGTGCTCCGGGAGATGGGCTACCGCGGGGACGAGCAGCCCCTCGCCGTGGGCGTGTTCTTCTTCCCCGCGGAAGAGGGATCCTATCAGGCCTGCCGGGAGGCTTGTGAGGCGGAGTTCGAGCGGGGCGGGCTACGCCTGCTGGGCTGGCGGACTCCGCCGGTGCAGCCGAAGGCCCTGGGGGACTACGCCCTGCGGACCCTCCCCCGCATCCAGCAGGCCCTGCTGGTGGGTCCCGCAGACCTGGACCCCGAAGCCCTGGAGCGGCGTCTGTACCTGGTGCGTCGGCGGATCGAGAAGCGCACGGCCTCCCTGGGCCTGTACGTCCCGTCCCTGTCGTGCCGGACGGTGGTGTACAAGGCCCTGGTGTCCGCGCCGCAGCTGGAGCGTTTCTACCTGGACCTGCAGGACCACGACTTCGCGGTGCGGGCCGCGGTGTTCCACCAGCGGTACAGCACCAACACCAACCCGTCCTGGCAGCTGGCCCAGCCCTTCCGGCTCCTGGCCCACAACGGGGAGATCAACACCCTCCTGGGCAACGTGAACTGGATGCGGGCGCGGGAGAAAGACCTCTCCAGCGCGGTGTGGGAGGACCAGCTGCACGAGCTGCTGCCCACAATCCAGGAGGGCGGCAGCGACAGCGCCATGCTGGACAACGTCCTGGAGCTGGTCCGCCGCAGCGGGCGCGACCTGCCCCACGCCCTGCGCATGCTGGTGCCGGAAGCGTGGGAAGGGGCGTGGGACCTGGAGCCCGCGGTGCGCGGGTTCTACCGGTACCACGCCTGCCTGGCGGAGCCGTGGGACGGCCCCGCGGCGCTGGCCTTCTTCGACGGCCGCACCGTGGGCATGGCCCTGGACCGGAACGGCCTGCGCCCCGCCCGCTACACCGTCACCCGGGACGGCCTGGTGGTGGCGGCCTCGGAGGTGGGGGTGCTCCCCATCGCGCCCGGGCGTGTGCTGGAGCGCGGCCGTCTCGGCCCGGGCCAGATGGTGGTGGTGGACCTGGAGCAGCGGGCCCTGCTGCACCACCACGAGATCCGCCGCCAGCTGGCTTCCCGCAGGCCTTACGCCAAGTGGGCGGAACGGCTGGTGCGGGTGGAGCCTAAGCCGAAAGCCCACACACCTGCAGACGACCAGCTGCAGGCCCTGCACCTGGCCTTCGGGTACACCAAGGAAGACCTGCAGCGGGTGGTCCATGCCATGGCCGCGGAGGGCAAGGACGCGGTGGGATCCATGGGGGACGACACCCCGCCGTCTGCCCTTTCCCGCCACCCGCGGCTTCTGTACCAGTTCTTCCGCCAGCGGTTCGCCCAGGTCACCAACCCGCCCATCGACCCCCTGCGGGAGCGGGTGGTGATGTCCCTGGAGGTCCGCCTGGGTGCCCGCCGGTCGTTCCTGGAGGAGAGTCCCGAGCACGCGGACCTGGTGGAGCTCGCCAGCCCCGTGCTGCCGGACCTGGACTGGCTGCAGGAAGTGCCCCTGCAGCCTCGGTGGCTGGACGCCACCTTCGAGGCGGACCGGGGCACGGAGGGCTTGGAGGAAGCCCTGGAAGACCTGTGCCAGCAGGCCGCCCAGGCTGTCCGGGAAGGCTGCACGGCTCTGGTCCTCAGCGACCGAGGGGTGAACCGCCACCGGGCGCCCATCCCGGCTTTGCTGGCCACCGCCGCGGTCCACCACCACCTCATCCGGGAGGGGCTGCGCCTGCGCACCGCCGTCCTCGTGGAAACAGGGGAAGCGCGGGAAGTCCACCACGTGGCGTGTCTGGTGGGCTATGGCGCGGAGGGCGTCTACCCGTACCTGGCCCTGGACACCGCGCAGAAGCTCTCCCCCCAAGGGGCGGCCAACCTCAAGAAGGCGCTGGAAGCTGGCCTCCTGAAGGTCATGGCCAAGATGGGGATCGCGCCCCTCCAGGCGTACTGTGGCGCCCAGATCTTCGAGACCATCGGCCTGGACCGGGCAGTGGTGGACCGGTACTTCCCCGGCACCCCCAACCACACCCCGGGGGTCGACCTGGCGGCCCTGGCCCGGGACGTGCTGGAGCGCCACGCCGTGTACCGCCGCGCTTTGGACGGCGAACCCGTAGGAGTCCCCGACATCGGGTTCTACCGGTACCGGCACGGGGGCGAGCAGCACGGGTTCGAGCCCGACGTGGTGAAGGCCATCCACCGCGTCAGCCTTCACGGGGCGCAGGAGTACCCGAAGCTGGCCGAGCTCGTGGCCTCCCGTCCCCCGCAGGCCCTCCGGGACCTCCTGGAGATCCAGCCCGCGGGACCCCCCGTGCCTCTGGAGGAGGTGGAACCCGCGGAGAACATCCTGCGGCGGTTCGTCATCTCCGCCATGTCCCACGGCGCCCTGTCCCGGGAGGCCCACGAGACCCTGGCGGTCGCGGCCAACCGGCTCGGCATGCGCAGCAACAGCGGGGAGGGAGGGGAAGACCCGGGCAGGCGCCAGGTGCGGCCGAACGGCGACTGGCCCAACACCACCATCAAGCAGGTGGCCTCCGGCCGGTTCGGGGTCACCGCGGGCTACCTGCGGTCCGCGGTGGAGCTGGAGATCAAGATGGCGCAGGGCAGCAAGCCCGGGGAAGGTGGGCAGCTGCTGGGCCACAAGGTCACCGAGGAGATCGCCCGGCTGCGCAAGACCCAGCCGGGGACGACCCTGATCTCCCCGCCCCCCCACCACGACATCTACAGCATCGAGGACCTGGCGCAGCTCATCTACGACCTCAAGCAGGTGCACCCCACCGCCCACGTGGCGGTGAAGCTGGTGGCCACCACGGGCGTGGGCACCATCGCCTCCGGGGTGGCCAAGGGGTTCGCGGACGTGGTGCAGATCAGCGGCCACGAGGGCGGCACGGGTGCTTCGCCCCTGGACTCCATCAAGAACGCGGGGCTGCCCTGGGAGGTGGGCTTGAGCGAGGCCCGCAGGGCCCTCAGCCAGAACGGGCTCCGCGGGCGCGTGCGGCTGCGGGTGGACGGCGGCTTCAAGGTGGGCCGGGACGTGGTCCTGGCCGCGGTGCTGGGCGCGGACGAGTTCGGGTTCGGCACCGCGGCCCTGGTGGCCCTGGGCTGCGTCATGGCCCGCCAGTGCCACTCCAACACCTGCCCCGTGGGCATCGCCACCCAGCGGGAGGACCTGCGGGACAAGTTCCCGGGGACCCCCGAGCGGGTGGAGGCGTACTTCCGGGCCCTTGCGGAGGACGTGCGCCGCCAGCTGGCACAACTGGGGGTCCGCTCCCTGGACGAGATCATCGGCCGGGTGGACCTCCTCCGGGTCCGGGAAGACGTGACCCTGTACCGCGCCGAGCGGCTGGATCTGTCGGAGATCCTGGCACCCGCCCCCGGGGACCGCCGCGGGACCTGGTCGGATCCCCTGCCCGTGGAGGGCAAGCTGAACCGGCTTTTGGTCGAGCAGTACCGGCAGACCGTAGAGCACGGGGTCCCCGCGGAGGGACACCACCCCATCACCAACCGAGACCGCACCGTGGGCGCCACCCTGGCCGGGGAGATCGCGCAGCGCTGGGGAGACGAGGGCCTTCCGGAGGGCACCCTGCGCCTGACCTTCGAGGGTGCGGCGGGCCAGAGCTTCGGCGCCTTCTGCATGCCCGGGATGCACCTGCGGCTGGTGGGCGAGGCCAACGACTACGTGGGCAAAGGGATGTCAGGAGGAGAGATCGTGGTGGTGCCCCCCCCGCCCCTGCACCGGGAGAGCTGGCGGCACGTCATCGTGGGCAACACCGTCCTGTACGGCGCCACGGGCGGGACCTTCTTCGCCGCGGGACGCGCCGGGGAGCGGTTCGCGGTCCGCAACAGCGGGGCGGTGGCCGTGGTGGAGGGAGCCGGCGACCACTGCTGTGAGTACATGACGGGCGGCGTGGTGGTGGTGTTGGGCCCCGTGGGCAGGAACTTCGGGGCAGGCATGACCGGCGGCCGCGCCTACGTCCTGGACGAGGCCGGGGTGCTGGACCGGCAGGTGAACCCCGACTCCGTGGAGACGGGTCCCCTTTCGGAGGAAGAAGCGGAGGAGCTCCGGGACCTGCTGGTACGCTACTACGAAGCTACGGGCAGCCACCGGGCCCACTCCCTCCTGCGCCGGTGGGACCGGGTGGTGGCCCAGTTCCGCGCGGTGCGGCCCAGGCGGGCCGCGGAAGTGCCGGCCCAGGTCCCCGCGCGCCAGGCGTCCGCGGCACGCCGCGCCCGTTGACACCGGGCTTTCGGCCCGCTACCCTGGGCTCGAAAACAAGCCGTGCCAGGACGCCGGCTCCGCCGGCGTCCTCCGTTTCGGAGGCCACGACGCCCCGCCCGACGGGGCGTCTTCGTTTTCCACGGGAAACTCTTGGACGCAGGAGGCAAGCGGTGAGCAGACGGGTGGTCATCGCGGAAGACGAAGCCGTAGTCCGCATGGGAGTCCGGGCCATCCTGGAGGAAGCGGGGTACCGGGTGGTGGGGGAAGCGGCCAACGGCGAGGAGTGCCTGCGGCAGGTGCAGGAGCTCGACCCCGACCTGGTGGTCCTGGACGTCCGCATGCCCGCCCCCGACGGCATCGAGGTGGCCCGCAGGCTGCGGGAGACCGCCCCCCGGCCCGTGGTGTTCCTCACCGCCTTCAAAGACCGGGACCTTTTGGAGGCCGCCGCGGCCGCGGGCGCCTTCGGGTACGTGGTCAAGCCGGTGGTGGGGGCGGAGCTGCTGGCCGCCCTCGAGCTCGCGTGGGCGCGCTGGCAGGAACTCCAGGACGCCCGGGAAGCCCTGGAAACCCGCAAGCTGGTGGAGCGCGCCAAGGGCGTCCTCATGCGGCGCCTGGGCCTGGGCGAGGAGGAAGCCTACCGGCTCCTGCAGCGCCGCAGCCGCAACCTCCGACGCCCCATGCGGGAGGTGGCGCAGGCCGTTTTGGTGCACGAGGAAATCATCTCCCAGCCCCCGAAAAGCCCCAAGCGCCGCTAGACCACCCCGGTCTCCCTCCCTTTGGTCGCCGGAGCCAGCGGAGGCGGAGTCTACCCGCTCAAGGAAGGAGGTCCGCGACCCGAATCCTGGACTGGGGGGCGGACAGGGGCGCCAGCGTTTGCTCCGCGGAGCAAGTCAACTGCTCCCGGTACTGCCCGCCTTCAGGACTCCTGTAGACCTCCAGCACCCGGGACTGTAGGTCCACGATCCAGTACTCCGGGATCCCTGCCCCCGCGTACACCCGTCCCTTCCGCTCGCGGTCGAACCGCCAGGTGGCGTCCGCCACTTCCACCACGAGGACAGCGTCTTGCCCCGTAGGGTGCCGGTCCCGGTAGTCCCGCGGGCTGCCCCGTACCACCGCCACGTCCGGCTCCGGCTCCGAATCGGGAGCCAGCCGTAGGGGGCCCTGCACCCGCACGTCGAAGCCGACCCCGAACGCTGCCCGCAAAGCCTCCTCCACCAAGCGGACCGCGGTCACGTGCGGCGCACTCTGCGGGCTCACCTCCACAATCTCCCCTTCCACGAGCTGCACCCGCTCGTCCTCTTCCAGCACCCCCAGTGCCACGAGGCGCTCGTACTCCTCCGTGGTCCACTTCCGGAGCCGCACCGCCACCCCGGTCACCTCCGGGGGCCAGCATACACGGCAAGGGACTCGGTAGCCAAGCCACGGGCCCTCGGGACTGCCCCTCCGCCGTCTCTACGGAAAAGAGCCTGTCTGGGGAATCCCTCCGCCGGAAGGACGGACCGGGGTCCCCAAAAATCGCGCAGCCAAGGTTCGGGTGGTCTCACGCGAGGACGGCGTCAACAGGGACCGCAAGGTCCGGGAGGAGTGCGGGGGCGACGGACTCGCCTCGCCGGAGCACCCGGACTTCCCGGTACCCCTGCGCGGAGGGCTCCCGGAATACCTCCACCCGGTCCTCTGCCAGGTCCACCAGCCAGACCTCCGGCACCCCGAACCGGGCATAAAGCGGCACTTTCACCTCGCGGTCCACAGCCGCCGACGTCTCGGCCACCTCGATCACCAGGACGACGTCTTCGGGACCGGGGTGGGAAGTAGCGTAGAAATCGGGGCGGGGCTTCAGCAACGCCACATCGGGCTGGGGCTCCGAGTGCTCGCCCAGGCGGATGGGGTTCTGGACGTCCACGATAGCCCGTTCGCCCACCCACTTGGAAAAGAGGCGGTTCAGACGCCTAACGCACGTGGCATGGCGGAGCCCGATCGGTGCCGTCCTCACAACCTCCCCCTCCAGGAGCTCCACCCGGTCGTCCTCGGAGAGGATCCCGGCCTCGGCCATCTTGTGGTACTCCGCCACGGTGAATAGGCGCTTGAGCAGTTGCACCGCCGTCCCCTCCCCGCTTACCCGCCTCCGCTTCACCCCGACCCCTCAGAGCGACCCCAGCTCGCGCAGGACGTCTAGCACCGCCGGCAACGGTTCCTGCCACAGCCAATCCACCTTGAGCCGAAACCCGGGCAACACCAGGGAGGAATAGACGTCCCCATCAGGTTCCGCGAGCCGATACCGCCCCCGCTCGTCCAGGCGGTAGAAGTCGGCCTCCTTCCGCTCTGGGTCAATAAGCCAATATTCCCTCACTCCGCCTAGCTCGTACTCGGCGAACTTCTCACCCCGGTCCCGGAGCCGACTCTCCGGAGAGGCAATCTCTATTACCAAGTCCGCCGGGCCATCGAGATACTTCTCCTTGAGACGCGCCAGGTGTTCCCGGGCCACGAAAAGCAAGTCCGGCGCCCGCCCGGGAAGGTCAGGCCCCGTCTTCATCTGGAAGGGAGCGCTCCGGACGACCCCCAACCCCCAGGCTTCCGTGTACACCCGCAAGACGGCCGCCAAAAAGCCCACCAGATCCTGGTGCCTGTCGGATGCCGGTGATAACACGCTCACCTCCCCGTTCGCCCACTCGGCCCAGGTGTCCTCGTCGCACCACTGGAGGAACTCCTCGTAGGTCAGCTTCTGCCGCGGCAGGTCAAGCCTTGCCATCCCTTCCCCCTGTGCTCAGTATAGCTGCGGCTCAGGGGCCGGTTACCCTCGAGGTCACGCCCAGCGTCCCGCAGCGCGCGGTACAAACTCCTCCCCGGACCTTCGCAGGTCCTCCCGGGGGCGTGAGAGGCGGGGCCACCCCCTGGCGTCCCCGCGGCTACTGCTGCCGGGCGAAGAAATCCACCGTCCGCCGCAGCCCGTCCACCAGGGCCACCTGCGGCTCCCAACCCAGCAGCCTCCGGGCCCGGGTGATGCCCGGACACCGCCGGCGCGGGTCGTCCTGCGGGAGAGGCCGGTGCACGATGGGCACCCGCGCACCTACCAGCTCCCGCACCAGCTCCGCCAGCCTGCGGACTTCCACCTCCTCCGGGTTGCCCAGGTTCACCACCGTGCCCCCCAGCCCCTCCGCCACCGCGGCCCGGTACACCCCCTCCACCAGGTCGTCCACGTAGCAGAAGCTGCGGGTCTGAGTACCGTCCCCGTACACGGTCAGCGGTTCGCCCCGCAGGGCCTGCACGATGAAGGTCGGTACCGCCCGGCCGTCGTCCGCCCGCATCCGCGGCCCGTACGTGTTGAAGATCCGTAAGACCCGTACGTCCACCCCGTGCTCCCGGTGGTACGCCATGGCCAGGGCCTCCGCAAACCGCTTCGCCTCGTCGTACACGCTCCGGGGCCCCACGGGGTTCACGTGTCCCCAGTACTCCTCGGGCTGCGGGTGCACCTCCGGGTCCCCGTACACCTCGCTCGTGGACGCCAGCACGTACCGGGCTCTGTAGCGCTTCGCCACCCCCAGGGTGTGCAGGGTCCCCAGGGAGTCCACCTTCATGGTGTGGATGGGGTTTCGCAGGTAGTCCCGGGGGCTTGCGGGGCTCGCGAAGTGCAGGACCAACTCCACGGGCTCCGACACCTCCACCGGCCGCGTCACGTCGTGCCGGCGGAAGCGGAAGCGAGGGTGGCCCCGTAGGTGCGCGAGGTTCTCCTCCCGGCCCGTGAGGAGGTTGTCCAGGGCTTCCACCTCCCAGCCCTCCTGCAGCAGCCGGTCGCACAGGTGGGAACCCAGGAAGCCCGCAGCGCCTGTGATCAGAGCCCGCACGACATCCTCTCCCGTCGCGCGTGAGTCCGCAACCTCGGGGGTCCGTCTATGAAAGACTACCCAAGGGACGGAGTCCGCCGAAACCGCTGACCGACACGGAGTTGTCTAGCCGAGGACGGCCTCCACGGGAAGCAGAAGGTCCGGGAGAAGCACGGGGCCCACCGCGTCGCCCCGTCGCAGCACCCTCGCCTCCCGGTACCCCTGCGCAGAGGGCTCCCGGAATACCTCCACGTGGTCTGCTGCCAGGTCCACCAGCCAGACCTCCGGCACCCCGAACAGGGCGTAGAGGGGCACCTT